>Ga0315280_10000400_pt1 | contig 80450 bp, 78 predicted proteins | sample YL17G06_40_MG_FD_203697 | JGI IMG/M metagenome (GOLD analysis project Ga0315280, IMG submission 203697) | Sediment microbial communities from Yellowstone Lake, YNP, Wyoming, USA - YL17G06_40 | ecosystem: Environmental > Aquatic > Freshwater > Lake > Sediment | place: USA: Wyoming | collected... | reverse complement strand
CCATATGGTGTTGCGGCCTCTCTCGGCCCCGCCGCTTGCGTCGTGATATGTCGCCACGCCCTTGAACTCGATGCCCTTGGCAGCCTTCGCCCCGGCGCCTCGAATGACCTGCGGAGACCCCTCGACGCCCTTCACATGGTCATGGTCTGCATGCTCATGGCTGACGACCACAATGTCCGCCGCCTCGCCAACGGGCCCATAGCCGATGGCGCCGCCGAAACCGCCCGACTCATAGGGATCGAGGATTATCTTCGTCCCGTCGGAAGCGGTTACGAGAAAACAAGCATGTCCCAAGAAAGTAAGCTTCATCGCTTTTCACCCCTTGCCAGTTTGATGCAGAGCCAATATTATCAAAGGCCCCGTAGGGGAGTTCGCCAGCGCTCCAAAGGCGGATGCCCGCCAGAGGTCAGGCGGGCAAGGTCAGGCAAACTCCCAAGGGCGGAGCACTGCTCCGCCCCTACATCCCTTTCTGTGCCGTGCGGGCCCTGTGGCCCTCACCTTTCCCTGGAAGGGCGGCATCGCCTATCAGACTTGTGAAAAAGCTCGCAGGGCGAAGCGGTGCTTCGCCCCTACGGCCCACACACGCGCCTTTCCAGCCTCATGCAGGTCCAACCTTATCGAGGTATTCTCGCAATACCCGGGCCGAGTTCTGGACTCCCTCGAGCTCCTGCTGATTCAACCCCTTCTCGATGACTTTCTCGACTCCATCGCACCCCACAATCGCAGGGAGGCTGAGCGCCACATCCTTGACTCCGCACGCGCCGTCCTGAAGTATCGAGACGGGCAACAACGCCTTCCGATCTTGAACCAGAGCGGCCACAAGCTCTCTCGCGGTCAGAGCGATTGCCCAGCCGGCTCCGCCCTTCAATGTGTTTATCGTGTTGCCAGCTCCGCGCGTGGCCTCAAATACCTCCTGTCTGCCCTTCTCGTCGAACTGCGGTAAGCTGCAAAGCGGAACCCCTGCCGCCGATGCGCTCGACCACACCGGCACCATCGAGTCGCCGTGCTCGCCAACGATGAGAGCGCTCACATACCTGGCTTCGCAGCCGAGCTTCTCCGCAATCAGCGAGCGGAAGCGAAATGTGTCGAACATCGTGCCCGTTCCGATGACGCGGGCGACGGCGAACTTGCCCTGTTTTGCGGCGATGTAGGTCATAATGTCCACAGGGTTTGTGACGGCCACCAGGACACAGTGGCCGGGCAGGGAGACTCGCGCGAGGTCTGACAGAATTGACCTGAACAACTCCACATTGCGCCCCATGAGTTCGAGGCGCGACTCCCCCGGTTTCCTGCGAAGCCCCGCGGTGATGACCACGATGTCGGACCCGGCCACGGCATCGTAGTCGCCAGCGCGGATGGTCTGCTGACCTGCAATGCTGACCCCATGACGCAAGTCCAGCGCTTCTCCCTCGCACGGTTCCTTCAGCACATCGAGCAGCACCAGCTCGCGGCCGATCTGGGCTGTCTGAAGCGCGAAGGCGGTGCAAGAACCAACTCTACCAGCAGCTCCTATGATGCTTATCTTCACCTCGATACCTCCTCCCGGCCCACCGCTGATGCTCTCTCCAAGGTTTCACGCGCCAGAGCGTCCACTGCATCAACTCAAGTGCCTCTTCGCGGAACCTCCCAGGGCGAAGCGGTGCTTCGCCCCTACGGTCTCCCCAGGGTTTTACGCGCCGGCGCGTCAGCTCTGCTGTGCTACTTCTTCTTCCTGCGCTCCAGAGCCTTCTTCACGAGGCCCGGCATTTCGGCTGGAGTATCGGCTACAGGGACGCCTGCCTTCTCGAAGGCCTCCACCTTGGCCTGAGCGGTTCCTCGCCCCCCCGATATTATGGCGCCCGCGTGGCCCATGCGTTTGCCGGGCGGCGCCGTGCGCCCCGAGACGAAAGCCACGACAGGCTTGCTCATGGTCGGTATATATTCAGCGGCAATCTCCTCCTCCGATCCGCCTATCTCGCCTATGAGCACAAGGGCCTGAGTCTGCGGATCGGCTTCGAAAAGCGGCAGCAGGTCTGCAAAAGCGCTGCCCGGAAGGGCGTCTCCGCCAACTCCGACGCAAGTGCTCTGACCAAGCCCATTCTGGGTGAGCGACGCCACTATCTCGTAGGTCAGCGTTCCGCTCCTCGATACGACACCTACAGGGCCCGGAGCCGCAATATCTCCAGGGATGATTCCCAGCTTGCACTGCCCCGGAGTGATAAGCCCGGGCCCGTTTGGGCCGATTATGCGCATACCCATTCCCCGCGCATGATAGAACGCCCTCATGGCGTCCTGCACTGGTATGCCCTCGGTAACGACTACGGCAAGTTTCAAGCCCGCTTCGGCTGCCTCGAGAATCGCATCGGCGGCAAAACGAGCTGGAACGAAAATGCAGGTCGCAGTTGCCCCGGTGGCCTCAACCGCCTCCGCAACCGTGTCGAAAACGGGAACTCCCTGGACTTCCTGCCCGGCTTTCCCAGGCGTAACGCCGCCCACGATCTGGGTGCCATAGGCAAGCATCAGACGGGTGTGGAACTCCCCTTCCCTCCCGGTTACCCCCTGAACAATCGCTCGTGTTGACTTATCCGCAAGAATGGCCACTCGAAGCCTCCTCCGCCTCTTACCAGATAGTCTGAACAAGACCGGAGGCAGTTATATCGGCATCGCTCGTGACAACGGCAGCGTTGTGAACCCTGGCTGTGGCGACAATCACGCGATCGTGCATTTCGAGACCCGGGCCCACCGAAACAAATTCGTCGAGGACTGAAAGCCCGAAGGGCACCACTTCCCAGCCTTCAGTTGCCCCGACATACCCGAAGAGCTCCGCCACCCCAACACGAACCCTCCGCTTTTCCGCAAGCCAAGCCAGCTCAGCCATCACAATCGTCGGGACGAGGACCTTTGGACCTTGCGGGCCGACGTTCTGTAGCGCTTCACGCGCCATGTCAGACATATGACGATCTGCGGTTACGAACCATGCGATGGCATGAGCATCAGCAACATATCTCTGGCCAATGCCCGCACGCCCTCCGCGGTTGCTGGGCATTGGCTCAATCCCTCGCTATCTTGCTGATGGAGCGCTTTGCCTCTTCTATGTCGGCCTCGGTGAAGCGCACGCCCTTCAAGATGCCCCAAAGCTCGGAGGCTTTCCTGCGCTGTTTCTTGGAAGATGATACGAGATGCCTGAGCTCCCTTATCTGCTCCTCGATCTCCTCCAGCCTCTCTGCAACATATGTTTCTACTCCCTTCGTCATCCCCGCGTTCCTCCTTCAGCCGCCTGCACGGCCATAGCCGCCGCCTCCGACATAGTTGGGGCACACATGAGTCCGCTGCCCTCCAGGAGCTGTCTGCCCTCCTCCTCGTTTGTGCCCGTCAGGCGAACCACTATAGGCACTTTCGGCTTCAGCGCCTCGACGGCCTCAATGACACCTCTCGCAACTTCATCGCAGCGCGTAATCCCGCCGAACACATTGATGAGAACTGACTTCACGCGCTCATCTGAGAGCACAAGCTCCAGCGCGGTCTCCACCAGTTCCGCTCTGGCGCCCCCGCCTATGTCGAGGAAATTGGCCGGCAGTCCCCCTGCACTTTTCACTTCATCAACTGTTGCCATCACGAGCCCAGCCCCGTTCCCCATAACGCCCACCTGCCCCTCAAGCCGCACATATTGAAGGCCTCTGCTGTGCGCCTCGGCCTCCAACGGATCCTCCTCGGCTTCCTCTCGTTGAGCTTCCAGTTCGGGATGGCGAAACAGGGCGTTGTCGTCAATGTCAATCTTCGCGTCTGCCGCCACGGCTTGACCACTACGAGTGATCACGAGGGGGTTTATCTCCGCCAGTGAGGCATCGGAAAAGACATAGCCTTCATAGAGCGCGCGGAGGAACTTGCCAAGCTCAGCCGCTCTATGCTCCAGGCCGGCTGCGCGAAAGAGGCTGCGTTCGTGGTATGACCTCAGGCCCACCTCTGGCGTGAGCCACGCGCGCGCGATCTTGTCGGGGTGTGAGGCGGCGACCTCCTCTATGTCCACGCCGCCCATTGCGCTCACCATCACAACATTTTTCTGCTTCTGCCGGTCAACAGTCAGCCCCAGGTAGTATTCCTCCGACAGTTCCAGCGCCTCTTCGACGAGAACCTTCTTGACCGGCAGACCCTTCAGCCGCATGGAGAGTATGGAGGCAGCAACATGCTCGGCCTCCTGCGGCGTTTCGGCTTTCCTTATTCCTCCTGCCTTTCCTCTACCCCCCACATGCACCTGCGCCTTCACCACAACGGGCCGGGCAATTCTCTCGGCGACTTGTCTGGCCTCTTGCGGTGTTTCAACCACTTCGCCCGTTGGAACCGGAACCCCCCTGTCGGCCAAGAGCTTTTTTGCCTGATACTCGTGAAGCTTCATAGGCAGCGGCCTCCCGCCAAAAAGGGGGGCCCCGACAGGTCGGGGCCCCAATTCATACCATGCAACCTCCACCCGCAGCGCGGGTGCTCACACGCCAGCCCGGAGACCTTCAGGGCGTCACTGTCAGGATGTTTCGAGCCTGCTCGGGATACTGAAAGATGAAGCGCAGCTCATCCTCGTGGAGGGGCTTAGAGGTGTGAAGGTTCGCGTACTGCGCCAGCTCCAGTGTCTCGCGCGCCTGCTTGTCGCTCTCGAACTCCATGCCAAGGTCGGAATATGCCTGGCGGAATCCCTTTATGCCCCCATATTCCCCGGTCGTTATCACGCGGCCAGTCGGGATGATCTCCGGCTCCCCTCTGCCAAGCTCCTCGAAGTCGTAAAGCTCGTAGTTGCGCCTGTCCTTCAAGGCGCCGTCGGCGTGAATGCCGGACTCGTGGGCAAACATGTTGGCTCCCACCCCTGGCTGGTTGATGGGGATCGGGATGCCAAAGGCGTAGCTTGTGTATTTCGCCATCTTCCAGGCATGGCGCAGATTCACATTCGGGTCGAGGATGTTTCTATCCTTGAGGCTGCTCGCGTATTTGAGCGCCAGCACGACCGACACCAGGTCGCAGTTGCCTGCCCTCTCCCCGACGGCGTTCACGGTCGTATTTATGTAAGCGTCCACGCCTCCATCCACAGCACCGAGGGCGCACGCCACGGAGTTGGCCACAACCATGCCGAGGTCGTTGTGGCAGTGAGGTTCAAGGGGAAGCCCCACCTCTTGGGCCAGCGTCTTGGCTCGCTGATACATGTTCTCCGGGCATTCGTAGCCGAGAGTGTCGCAGTAGCGGAACCGGCTGGCGCCGTGATTCTTCGCCTCGGTCCCGAAGCGCAACAGATACTTCATGTCGGTGCGCGATGCGTCCTCCGAGTTCACGCCTACGCTCTTGGCCCCCTTCTCTCTCGCCAATTCAAGCGTCTCCACCATCTCTTTTATGACGCTCTCGCGATCCAGCTTCCCCTGGAACTTGTGGACTATCATCTGGTCGGAAGTCGAGATCGAGATGTTGAAGTGCCGCACCTGAGTCAGTCTCCAGGAATCCTCTATATCAATGGGAACGGCGCGGCACCAACCCGATACCCTCATACGGTTGATCACGCCTTTCTGGGCAAGCTCCACATTTGTGTTGAGGTAGTTAGCCTCGTGTTTCAGATTGGGGAAGCCAGCCTCAGATTGGAAAACACCGAACTTGTCCAGATGCAGATTCAGAATCGTCTTCTGAAGCTTTGCCAGGCCGATTCTGGAGGCCTGGACGCCGTCACGGTTAGTGACATCGAGGAGATAGATCATAGGCATCGGGCAGCGCTCCTTTCATCAAGTTGTAGCGCCCGCCCCGACCCGGGCTGCTTCTTTCGAGTTTATCACTACCCATGCCATCAGTCAAGCGCGGAGTGCCGCAGGTAATCGTTCGCATATCCCAGGGAGGACATCCGGCGCAGACCAGGAAGCCAGCGAGTAGCCCGCTCGGTCAAGCCTTTCCTCTGGCGCCCCCAGCGGAGATCGAAGGTTCGCGCGCTCTGCAGTCCTCCCGGCGACTCAACAGATAGCAGAACGCCGCCCGCTCCTCACAGGCATCCCGCCGGGGCCAGTAGGCCTGACCAGTTGGCAGCCAAGTCCTCAACTGTCCGGGTTGAAATGGCTTCACAAACCAAGGCAGGCCGTCAAGTCGTGCGCGTTATTGCGGAACTATTGCCCTTTAAGAGCCCCGAGAGCTTTGCCCAAGTCAATTCCAGCAACCAGAGTCTGCATCACTCTCTCGCACGCCTGCTGGAGGAGTTCCCCCGCGCGCGCCATCGCTTCACTTTCCGCCATCGGCCCTGAGGCGATGGGGAAGACGGCATTTATGCCTATGCTGCGCAGTTCATCTGGCTCAAGCGCCACCGTGCCCGCAAAGGCTAAAACGGGCACATCTCGTCGCTTGCAGACGCTCGCGACGCCTGCGACAACCTTTCCATAGAGGGTCTGCTGGTCAATCTTCCCTTCTCCGGTCAGGACAAGGTTGGCGCCCTCCAGGCGCTCCTCGAAGCCTGTGGCCTCCAGAACAATTGATATGCCCCGCCTTATCTTAGCGTCGAGAAAAGCCAGCAGGCCCGCGCCCAACCCTCCTGCGGCGCCCGCTCCGGGCACTTCTGCCACCGATTTCCCAGTGTCGCGCTCGATGACTGAAGCATATTGATGCAGCGCTTTGTCGAGAGCCTCCACCATCTCTGGAGTTGCGCCCTTCTGGGGCCCATACACCCTTGAGGCTCCCTCTGACCCGCATAGAGGATTGCTCACATCGCTCGCCACAAGAACCTCGGCTCCCGCCAGTTGGGGGTCGAGGCCGGAGATGTCTATTTTCGCCAGCCGACTCAGCTCCGCTCCTCCAGGGCCTATCTGCCTGTTGTCGGCGTCGAGGAGCTTAGCTCCCAGGGCCTGGGCCATACCAGCTCCGCCGTCATTCGTGGCGCTTCCCCCAATGCCGATGATGATCTTGCGGCATCCCTCCTCCAGAGCCGCCAGTATGAGCTGCCCGGTGCCGAAAGTGGTGGCAATCATGGGGTTTCGCTGTTCAGCAGGGACGAGAGCCAGGCCAGAGGCGGCGGCCATTTCGATGACCGCGGTTACATCATCGCCGAGAACGCCGAAGGCGGCCTCAACAGGCTCCCGAAGGGGCCCGAGGACTTTTCTGCGCACAAATCTTCCCCGGGTTGCATCTACCAGCGCCTGGACTGTCCCTTCTCCGCCGTCCGCCAGCGGAAACCTCACGACTTCAGTTTCGGGAAGAACGGCCCGAATGCCCTGGACTATGGCCTCCGTGGCTTCCACGGCAGTCAAGCTGCCCTTAAAGGAATCGGGCGCGACAACTATGTTCATCGGAAGACCCGCGCAGACGAACGCTTTCGCGCAAGAAATGCAAGGCGACAGGGCCATATTCGACCCTGCGCAGTCATTCAAAGACTGTCGGCGGCGCGCAGCTCAAGCCCCTTCAACTTGCTCGATCGTCACCTGCTCGCCGTCCTGGACGGGCTTGAATGATTTGGCGTCGCCTTCAATTCGCCCGAAGACATTCACGGGGCTGGCCGGCCTTATCTCATTTCCCCTGCTGGCAGGCGTGGAGCCGAAAAATATGCAGAAAGCAGCTCCAGGCGGCCAGTATCCCAGGTCCCCCATCTCCACTACCTCTTTGGGCTGCTCGGCCTTCAGACGAAGAGGGATGGAGAAGTAGATTTCATCTCCCCAGGTGTTTGCACGGCCTTCGATCGGCAAGGCGTTCCAGACGGCGTCGGCGGTCTCTGTATCCAGAAGCTCCGCCGTGGCCTCGACTTTGCCCGCTCGAATCCTTATTTTGCGCGCCATTTGTTTCCTCCAGTTGCAGGGCTTCAGCGCCGCGCGTCTTCTGCCCGCCGGAGTTCTTTCGTCCGCCGAAACGCAGTCCGCCGGAGGAGCCCCCGCCCTACAAGGCTCGCCTCACACGAGCTGCGCCAGGTGGCGCCTGCCCTTCTTGAAACCCTCCTCCCTTCCGAACGCGGAATCCTCGTGCTCGATGCTCAGCACTCCGTCATATTTCACGCTGCGCAGGTGAGCTATGAACTCTCCCCAGTGTATTCCGCCGTAGCCCGGAATGCAGTAGCGCCACCAGCCCCTGCCCAGAACTCCCACCTGCCTCAAGACATGCTGGCTGACCAGGCAGTCCTTCGCGTGAACATGGAAAATGCGATTCGCGAAGCGGTGGACCGCTTCAATATGGTCAACCTGCATCCAGTATAGGTGCGACGGATCGAAGTTGAGGCCAAGATTCGGATGGGGAACGACCTGGAAAACCCTATCCCAATGGTCGAGTCCCTGGAGCAGCGTGGCATACCAGTTCTCGAGGGCGATGCGCACTCCCTTCTTCGCGGCGTGGTCAACAATGGGAGTGAAGACTTCGGCGAAATCCTGCTCGATGGCGGCCATTTTGTCCTTGCCTGGAGGAGCCATCCCTGCAATGGTGCACACAACATCCACTCCGAGCATCTTCGCCGCGTCAATGCTCAGGCGCAGGGCGTCCGAAGCCTGCTTTCTGGCCTGCGGGTCGGGATCCAGGGCATTCTGATAAGTGGCCAGGCTGGATATACGAATTCCGTGATTGCGGAAGAGCTTGGCCACCTCTTCCGCCTCTCCTGCAACGACCTTGCTTGTGTGGATGTGACCGGCTTCTGGATGCGCGACCACCTCTGCGGCCTCGAAGCCTTCCTCCTGGGCCCAGAGCAGAAGTTCGTCGAGCGGGGAACCGTGAAAAGGAGCTGTGAGAAAACCTATCTGCATTGATCAACCTCCTGGGGGCAGTGAGCCCCGTCAGCCTACGAGAGAAAAGGCGCTGCGCCTCGCTGGGAGACAGCAGCGCTTCAAGTCAGGTCGTCCTGCTCGGTGAGTTCGGCGAGCTGCCTCTGCCGCTGCTCCTCGATATCCGCAAAATGCAATTCAAATCCGATGAGCCACAGTTGTATCAGCGCTTGCTCGAGGTCTGGTCCTTCGCTTTGCAGGACGCGGTAGAAAAAGTCAGTCACAATGTCCTCCCACGATCTGAGCTTCTCGGCCCGAAGCTCTATGGGCTGGTCAGTTCCGAAACGCGCGAATAGAACCTGCTGCATGTGGGCCATAAACTCCTGCACGGTAGCAGGAGTGGCCCGCTCCAGGTTCTGGCCGAAGGCGCGAAATACTTCTTCTCGGAACTCTTTAAGAGTCATGTCTGCGGTCCTCGCCGCAATTCGCCGAAGGCTTGTGGGCAAGCCCTGCGCAGCGAGGGCTCTTGGCCAGCCTCAGTCGGCGACGACTGGCTCGATGAGTCCGTATCCACCTTTCTCCCTTCGATAGAGCACATTCACGCTCAAGCTTTCAGCGGAAAAAAACACGAAGAAATCATGCGCCAGCAGCTCCATCTGCAGCAGAGCCTCGCGCAGGTCCATGGGCTTCAGTTCGATCCTCTTACGGCGGACGACCACTGGCTCCGGGGAAGCGGTGGCAGGCGGCTGGGGCTCGGTTTCCGCCGTCTCCATTATCCGGTGGCGCTCGATAAGCCTCTCCTTGTGGCGGACGAGCTGTCGCTCTATCTTGTCAATGGCCGCGTCCACTGCGCTTCGCAGGTCTGGCGCTTTCTCCTCTGCCCTGAGAATCAAACCGTCGCCGCGCAAGGTCACCTCAGCCCTCTCCATATTTCTGGTCTGTGTTCGCACCACCTCCGCCGACTGAAGACGGCGAAAGAACTTCTCCATATGGCGGAACTTCTCCTCGACGTGCCGCTGCAAGGCATCGGGCACCTGAGCATTCTTTCCTGCGAAGCTAATCTGTAGTGGCACTTTTACCTCCTTTCTTCGACATCAGTGGCGAGACAGATGTTCATTTCGGACCGATTGGCGGCTCTTCTGGCTGCCCCCATTTCCGCCTGAGGGAGCATACCGCGTAGCTGGCCATTCCTTCCCGGCGGCCGACAAATCCCAGCCCTTCGCTGGTTGTAGCCTTCGCGCTCACTCTCGCATCTTCGATTCCGACAGCTTGCGCCAAGTTTCGCCTGATCTGGGCGGAAAAAGGCGCTATCCTGGGGCGCTCCGCGACGAGAGTGACATCCAGGTTCTCCAACTGCCACCCAGCCGCCCGGACCATCCCGGCGACTTCCTTCAGCAGCTTCAGGCTGGAAATGCCCCTGTATCGCTCGTCGGTGTCCGGGAAATGCCGGCCCAGGTCGCCGAGGCCGCTGGCGCCCAGGAGAGCGTCGCAGGCCGCATGGCAAATAACGTCTGCGTCTGAATGGCCCTCCAGGCCAGGCTCGCCCTCGAAAACAACTCCACCCAACACGAGTGTTCTCTGCCGCGAAACAGAGTGAGCGTCGTAGCCGAATCCGATTCTCGCCGGCCCTCCCGCCAGCAGCGCTTCCACCAAAGCCATGTCCGCAGGCTCCGTTATCTTCATATTCTCCGCGCATCCGCGGACAATTCGCACAGGTTTGTCAAGCCTCTCTACGAGCTGGGCATCGTCGGTGGCGTCGGAAATGCCGTGACGGCGGGCATTTTCGTGACCCTGGATGATGAGGTCCCTGCGGAAAGCCTGTGGAGTCTGCACCAGCCAGAGGCGCCGGCGGTCGAGCGTCTGAGCCACCGTATTGCCATCGGCCCTCTTCACCGTATCTGAGCATGGGACAGCAGCCGTGCAGGCTCCGTGAGCGAGCGCCTGCTGTATGCACTGCTCGATGAGCTGCTGACTCACGAATGGACGGGCTGCGTCGTGCACCACGACGATGTCCGCGTCCTGGCTGCTCTCCTGAAGCCCAAGCCAGACAGATTCCTGTCGGGTTGCCCCGCCGCTGACGGCCTTTTCGGTTTTGTCGGACGGCCCAGAGGCAATGAGCTCCCGCGCCCTATCGGTGTCGTGGGGATGAACGACAAGGATTATCTCGTTTATCCGGGGCGAACGGCGAAAAGCGGCCAGGCTGTGGCAGATCAGCGGCTGCCCGGCGAGAAGCACCCAGGCTTTCGGCTGGCTCTGACCGAGCCTCTCCCCCGGCCCTGCTCCCGGGATAATGGCGCAAACCTTGGCGCCAGACAGCCTTTCGCTCATCTCTCGATCAGACAGTCTTCTCGGCCGGACTTGCCGCAGATTTCAGGCTGCCGAAAATCATCTTTCCCGCGGCCGTCTGCAAAGAACTGGTGACCACTATCGGGACCGTCTGGCCGATAACGCGACGTGCACCTTCGACCACTACCATTGTTCCATCATCCAGATACCCCACGCCCTGATTCGGCTCTTTTCCTTCCTTCACAATAGCTATTGTCATCTCTTCTCCGGGCAGAAATACAGGTTTGACTGCGTTGGCCAGCTCGTTTACATTCAATACCGCCACGCCGTGAAGCTGGGCCACCTTGTTCAGGTTATAGTCATTTGTGACGACGACCGCCCCCAGTTCCTTCGCCAGTTTGAGCAGCCTTACATCCACCGGGTCGGCAGGGGATAGAGGTATTGGATATTCGGTCATGACTCGAACAAGCATGTTGAGTTCCTGCTGCATCTGGCGAAGAGTATCAAGGCCCCGCCGTCCCCTGTTGCGTTTGAGGGCATCTGGCGAATCTGCTATCTGCTGAAGCTCCTCCAGCACAAACTCGGGAACGTACACAGAGCCCTCAACGAAGCCCGTACGGCATATGTCGGTTATTCTCCCGTCAATTACGACATTCGTGTCGAGCAGCTTGGGCCTCGCCTCAGGGAAGGCCTCGCTGCCCTGCTGAGGCGCGAGAGATGGGATGAGATAGGCCAGGTCCTCCCTGATACCCAGCGCCATGGCGCCGCCCAGGTATAGGCAAGGAACGAGAAGGACAACGAAGAGAAGCAGCAAGATGGGGCCGAAGGCCGGCACCCAGTAGAGCATAGTCCCCAAGATAACTGCGAAGAGAAGGCCTATTCCTAACCCCACAAGGACTGCCACCTTGTCGGCAGTGGAGAGGTGAGGCACGGTCGCGGCAACCCGTCTCACCTGACGGAAGATGGCGCCGCCGGCGCTCAGTCCCAGAATACCACCAAGAGCAATGAATCCCGCCTTCAGGGCCAGCAGCGACGAGGGCTTCCAGGCCGTGGGGTTCCAGAAGGCAAGCCCGACATACCATTTGCCCAGGTGGCCAAAGAAAAGCGCCCCGACCAGCGCGAAGCCCACGCTGAACAGGACCGCCATGATGCGCGATGCCATCTCTTCTCGCCCTACGCCCTCACATTATTTTGACTGCGCTGGGCGCCAGAAGTTGCGCACGGCGCGCTCGAAAAAACTGCCCGAGCAGGGACCATTTTCGGGAGAAGTGTCGCGTCAAGATACCCGGCCGCGCTCTTCATGAAAATTTCGCCCGCGCTCAGCATAATTATCCGGCCGGCTCTTGGCCCCCTCCGAGAGCCTGCTGTATGGCCTCCGCCAATTCCGACACGGGAACTGCGCCAGAATCCGCGTGTTCCGACCGCCCTCCGCCCGCACCCCTGGGAACAATGCAGCGCTCGAAGCCCAGCCTTCGAGCTTCTTGAACCCTCCTATCTGCCATACTGACGGCCCTTATCTCACCCGTCAAGCCCACCTCGCCGAAGCAGACAGTGTCTTCGCGCAGAGGCCTGTCTTTGAAGCTGGAGGCCAGCGCAAGAGCTATACCCAGGTCCGCAGCGGGCTCGTGCACTCGCACGCCGCCGGGCACATTGATATACAAATCCTGCGCCGCGAGCGGAATGCCGACCCTCTTCTCAAGAATGGCCAGAACAAGCGAGACCCTGTGATAGTCGACTCCAGTTGAACTGCGCCGGGGACTTGCATAGGGCGGAGCAGAAGAGACAAGGGCTTGAACTTCCACGAGCAGCGGCCTCGTGCCCTCCACGGTAGCCACCACAGCGGAGCCCGACACTCCCCGCCGCCTCTCCATCAGGAAGGCCGCCGACGGGTTCGGCACTTCCTCAAGTCCTTCTTCTACCATCTGGAAGACGCCCAGCTCATTTGTCGAGCCGAAGCGGTTCTTAACTGCTCTAAGCAAGCGATAGGAAAAGTTCGAGTCGCCTTCGAGATACAGGACAGTGTCCACCATGTGCTCGAGCACCCTCGGCCCAGCGACGGCGCCCTCCTTGGTCACATGACCAACCAGGAAGACTGGCAAGCCTCTCTGCTTGGCCGACATCATGAGGCGCAAGGCGCACTCCCGCACCTGGCTGACGCTTCCCGGCGGCGAATCGAGATCAGCGCATCGAATAGACTGAATAGAGTCAACGACCGCGAGCGCCGGAGCGACGCGCTCGATATGGGTGGCTATGGCCTCGACCTGTGATTCAGCAGCCACCAGGAGTCTGTCGGACATAGGGCCGAGCCTCTTAGCCCGCAGCTTCAACTGGGCGATTGATTCCTCGCCCGAAATGTAGAGCGATGCGCCATGTTTCCCAGCGAAGTTGCTCGCCGCCTGGAGAAGAAGCGTTGATTTGCCGATGCCAGGATCCCCGGCGAGCAGGACCACGGAGCCATTCACAACCCCGCCTCCGAGGACACGGTCGAGCTCTGCTGTTCCCGTGGGGCGCCGCAGTTCGTCGGGTGCTTGTGCTGAAGTCAAGGGAACGGGTTCGGAGAAGGGGGCCAAACTCGGCAAGGCGGTGGTTTCCGAGGGGCGAACCTGCTCGAGGGTATGCCAAGCGCCGCAGTCGGAGCAGCGGCCCAACCAGCGCGCCGCCTCAGCGCCACATTCCCGGCAGACATATCGCGAGGAGCCTGCCAATATCTTGGTTTGGGCCCTTGGCCTGCAAGAAGCTGACCCGAGGGCCCCTGCTTCGTGCGAAACTCGTCAGGCGAGCGCGAGGCTGGGAGGAAGGCGTTCAGGCGCCGGCGCTGCCTTCGCTGGCGGGCCCGCCGAGCTGGCCCGCTGATTGCAGCGCGAGTTCGAGCTCCCTTCTGAAGACGATCCTGCCGTCTTCCATATCCACCACAATGGTGTCTGCTTCCTTGAAGTCGCCGTGAAGCACCTGCTCGGCCAGCGGATCCTCAACCAGGCGCTGTATGGCCCGGCGAAGGGGCCGGGCGCCCATCGTCTTATCGAAGCCTTGCCTTGCCAGAAGCTCCTTCACCGGCTCGCGCACGTCAAGCTTCATGCCCTGGCCGCGCACCTGGAGGTCAACGCGCTCCAGGAGCAAGTCCACAATCTGCTTTATCTGCTCGTGCGAGAGGGCGTGGAAGACGATCACCTCGTCCACCCTGTTGAGGAATTCAGGCCTGAAGGTCTGTTTCACCTTCTCCAGGACCACCTCTTTCATACGCTGGTAAGAGGTCTCTTCTTTGTCGCCGGGCGGCTGGTAGCCGATGGTGGCGGCGCCAACATCCACTGAGCTTGTGCCGATGTTCGAGGTTATGATGATGACGGCGTTGCGGAAGTCAGCTACCTTTCCCTGTGAATCGGTGAGTCGCCCGTCTTCCAGGACCTGGAGCAGGATATTGAAGACCTCGGGATGAGCCTTCTCGATCTCATCGAGGAGAACCACGCAGTAGGGGCGGCGGCGCACAGCCTCCGTGAGCTGGCCTCCTTCGTCATAGCCCACATAGCCAGGCGGCGCGCCCACAAGCCTGGAGACGGCGAAGCGCTCCATGTATTCGGACATGTCAATGCGCACCATGGCCTCCTCGTTGTCGAAGAGGAACTCTGCCAGGGCGCGAGCCATCTCCGTCTTCCCCACTCCCGTGGGCCCGAGGAAAATGAAAGAGCCAATGGGGCGCCTGGGGTCTTTAAGGCCGGCGCGGCTTCTGCGCACTGCTCTTGAGACTGCCGCTATGGCCTCGTTCTGACCCACGATGCGGTTGTGCAGGACCTCTTCCATGCGCAATAGCTTTGCCGTCTCCTGCTCGGCCAGCCTGGACACAGGTATGCCGGTCCAACTCGAGAGGACATTAGCTATATCGTCATCCGTCACAATGGACGGCTGCTCGCTCCTGGCCTCGTGCCACCCCTGCTCCATGGCAGAAAGCTCCTGCTGGAGACGATTGCGCTTGTTCCTCAACTCGTAGTTTCGCTCGTAGCCGCCCTCGAAGGGCCTGAGGTCCGATAGACGCTGGAGTTCGCGCTCCGCCGCCTCCAGCTCCTCTCTCTTCTCCTTTACGGGAAGAGGAACCACGCTGGCCTGAAGGCGCACGCGGCTGGCGGCTTCATCCATGAGGTCAATTGCCTTATCCGGCAGGAAGCGGTCGGTGATATATCTGGAGGCGAGCCGCGCGGCCATCAGAACGGCTTCGTCGGTTATGCGGACCCGGTGGTGACCCTCGTAGCGCTCGCGCAGGCCCTTGAGGATTTCTATCGTCTCATCAACGGTCGGCTCGCTGACCAGTATGGGCTGGAAGCGGCGCTCCAGAGCGGCGTCGCGCTCGATGTGCTTCTTATACTCGGACAGCGTCGTGGCGCCAATGCACTGAAGCTCTCCACGGGCGAGCGCCGGCTTGAGAATATTGGAGGCATCTATGGCGCCTTCGGCAGCGCCCGCTCCTATCAGGGTGTGAAGCTCGTCAATGAAGAGAATTATCTCGCCGGCGCACTTTCGTATCTCATCGGTCACGCGCTTCATGCGCTCCTCGAACTCGCCGCGGTACTTGGTGCCAGCCACCAGGCCGGTGAGGTCGAGGCCGACGACTCGCTTATCGAAGAGCACCTCGGGGACATCTCGCGAGACGATGCGCTGGGCCAGGCCCTCTGCAACGGCTGTCTTTCCGACGCCCGGCTCGCCTATGAGACAGGGGTTATTCTTCGTGCGCCTGCTGAGTATCTGTATGACGCGCTGTATTTCGTTGTGCCTGCCGATGACGGGGTCGAGCTGGCCCTCGGTGGCGGCCTTGGTGAGGTCGCGGCCGAAGGCGTCGAGCACGGGCGTGGTCGAGCGAGCGCGTGGGCCTGCTCCGGCCAGGGCATGGGGGCTGCCGCCGAGCTGGCTCACCACCTCTCTTCTGACCCGGTCGAGGTCAACTCCCAGCGCCCTCAAGACTCTGACGGCTTGTCCGTCGCCCTCGCGGATGAGGGCCAGGAGCAGGTGCTCGGTGTCAACGAAGTTTGGAAGCCCAAGCTTGGGGTTGAGCTCCCTGGCCTCTTCCATGGCCAGGTCGAGCACGCGCTTGACCTTTGGACTCCAGGCGATTGTGCCCTGGACATTTATGCGCTGTTCGGTCTGGCCGAGCTGACGATGTATCTCCACTCGGGTGCGGCCGAAAGTGACGCCCATGCGTTCCAGGACCCTGGCCGCTACCCCCTCCCCTTCTCGCACCAGTCCCAGAAGCAGGTGTTCCGTTCCCACCGTGCTGCTGCCCAAGCGGCGAGCCTCTTCCTGGGCATACTGGACAGCACGAGTGGCAGGACTCGTGAATCTATCCCAAAGCTCGCCTTCAGACACTCTGTACCTCCTCCCCGACTTGTCGGGGAACTTCCTATGCCTCGCCCTGCGTTCTCATGAGCCGTAAAACGCACCAAGGGCGACGCCAAACCTGGGACGGTCGCCCCCACGGGCCCCTACGGTCGGATTGGCGCCCCCTCTTCAAGAGTCCGCTGACGGAAACGAGCCATCAGCTCGCGGGTCAGCTTTCCCGGTTTTCCATCGCCTATGACTCGGCCGTCAACACTTACCACGGGTATGATCTCGGCGGCAGTGCCGGTGAGAAAGCACTCCCGCGCCGTATAGATGTCTGGCAGCAAGAATCGCTCCTCGCGAACCGCGGTTCCCGTCTCGGCTGCAATCTCCATGACAACGCCCCGCGTTATACCAACCAAGATACCCACGGAAGAGGGCGGAGTCACGAGGTCAGTTCCGTCGGAAAAGAATATGTTGTCGCCGGTCGCCTCGGCCACATAGCCCTCATGGTTCAGCATGAGCCCCTCGTGAAGGCCGGCCCGGTTCACTTCCATTTTGGCCAGAATATTGTTCAGGTAGTTCAAGGATTTCACCGCCGGGCTGAGGGCCGATGGCAAATTTCTCCTCGTCGTGACGGTTATTATCTCCAGCCCGTTCTCGTAAAGCTCCGGCGGATAAAGCTCGATGGCATCGGCTATGATGATTGTCGTGGGCCCGCCGTGGCACTTCCGAGGATCGAGGCCCAGGTCCCCTATTCCCCTCGTGACAATGAGCCGGATATACGCGTCCGAGAGATCGTTGACCCTGAGGCACTCCAGAACGCTTTCCTGCATATCTTCGAGCGTCGTGGGTATCTCGAGGCTCACCACCTGGGCACTGCGATACAGACGCTCGAGGTGCTCTCTGAGTCTGAAGACCTTGCCGCTGTAAGCTCGGATCCCCTCGAAGACTCCGTCGCCGTAGAGCAAGCCGTGGTCAAAGACAGAAATCGTCGCCTGGCTGCGGGGAAAAAACTTCCCGTTGATGTAAACCAGGCGCTCCAAATCAGTCTTCCCTCCGAATTCGCTCCTGTTCGACTATATCACAAAAGCTTCTCGGTGACAAGTGCGGAGGCGCGGATTGCTTCGGCGGGCTTGGCCGGCGCGGGCGCACGACGGGCCGCGCACTGCTCGTCATCTCGGGAGCGCCCCGGCCATTCACAGGCGACTGCCCGCCGGGCGGAGCTTCGGTGGGAGACTACATCAGCCCCATTGCTCGAAGCGCATCACAACTTGCAGAGGCAGCTTAGGGACATGCAGGACGCCCTTTCCGTCGCGATACGCCGCGGCGCCGTTCTGCGCTTCCTCTGCCACGGGCTGTTCAGCAGGCCAACCGAGCGCCAGAACCGCGTAGATTTCAAGGTGAGCAGGCAACGCCAGCAGCTCGGCCACGGGGCCTCGCTTCAGCGAGCCTATCCAGCAGCATCCGAGGCCCTCGGCCCAGGCAGCCAACTGGATGTTCTGGACGGCGGCCGCGCAGTCGGCCTGATATGAAGCGTTCACCAGGGTGTCGCCCAGGACCACTATGTAAGCCGTTGGGCGAGCGCCTCGAGGGGGTTGACCGGCCGCGGCCAGCCAGGCGAGCTGCTCGAAAATCTGGTCGCAGCGCCCAGGCTCTGCAACGACCACATACCTGACGGGCTGCCTGTTTCCGGCGGACGGGGCCATTCTGCCGGCGTCCACGATGCGCTCGACGACCTCCCTGGGAACCGGGCTCTGCCGGAAGCGGCGTATGGTCCTCCTGTCCCTTATGGCTTCATAGACATCCATGCGCCTCTCCTCTTTCCTGGCACAATTGGGCCGTTTCCCCCAGCTTGCCCGCAAGGCCCTGTCGCAGACGAACAGTCAGAGGAGGCCGCTCACGCCCACCAGACCTTCGGCCTGGGCTCCGATATGACGAGGTTCTTCAGAAGCTCGACGGCTTTCTTGAAGCCTTCGTTCACGCTCATCAGGCTGTCCTCATGCTCGATGGAGAGAACATAGTCGTAATTCACGAGCCTGAGGGCGCTTATTATGTCTCTCCACACGCTTTCGCCGTGTCCGTAGCCGACGGTGCGGAAGACCCACGAGCGGTTGAACTCATCGGTGTAGGGCTTCACATCCAGGACACCGTTGAGCGCGACGTTGGCTGGCTCCAGCCGGGTGTCTTTCGCGTGGAAATGGAAGATTGCGTCGCCCAGGCAGCGGATAGCCTGAACAGGGTCAATTCCCTGCCAGAAGAGATGGCTTGGGTCGAAATTTGCGCCGATGTTCTCGCCGCAGGCCTTTCTGAGTTTCAACATGGTCTCGGTGTTATAGACGACGAAGCCCGGGTGCATTTCGAAGGCCAGCTTGACAGCGTGCCTCTTTGCGTAGCGGGCTTCCTCTTTCCAGTATGGTATGACCTTCTCTTCCCACTGCCATTTCAGAATTTCCTGGTAGTCGGGGGGCCAGGCGCAGGTGGCCCAGTTGGGGTATTTGGCGCGTTCGCTGTCGCCCGGGCAGCCGGAGAAGTTAATGACGACCTCGACGCCCAGCTTCGGCGCCAGGTCAACGGTCTTTCGATGAATCTCGTGGTGAGAGGAAGCCATTTTCTTATCGGGATGGAGCGGGTTGCCGTGGCATGAAAGGCCGCTGAGTATGAGCCCGCGCTTCTCGATAGCGCCGAGGAACTGCTTTCTCTTCGCGGCGCTGGCGAGAAGAGCGTCCACATCGCAGTGGGGGCTGCCGGGATAGTTTCCGGTTCCTATCTCTACGGCCTCCAGGCCGCACTCACAGATGAAATCCAGGGCCTCTTCAAAAGGCTGCTTCGCAAACAGAGCTGTGAAAACGCCTACTTTCATCTTGCGCCTCCTTGGTTTTTGTGTTGGCCCCCACGCCTGTCGGCCTGATGAGGTCCGCGTAATCGAGTGACACGCCCATGGGTCATTGCGAGGGCGAAGCCCGCGGCAATCTCAGGGCCGGAATGCGATTGCTTCGCTTCGCTCGCAATGACGGCTGTCACCCTATTCTCGGATCCTCAAGTAATGCAGCAGGCGCGAGAGCATGGGCAGGAGGCCCTTCGGCTTCGCTCAGGGTAAACAAGCTCCTGCCCTACGGGGTTTGCGATCCTTCTCATGCCTTTGCGTTCTTGGGAGCAGCGGTGCTGCTCCCCTACGATCTTTCACCTTTCGGGGCAGGGGGCGAGCTCCTACCCTACGGCATCGTCGTCAGGCTTGCACCTTCACCCATTTTCCGGTTCGGGCAGATTTCTCGACGGCCTCCAGGACAGCCTGGTTGCGAACACCTTCGGCGAAACTTGGGCTGGCTGGCTTGTTCTTGGCTATCGCGCTTATCAGGTTATAGACGGTGTGGGTGAAAGTGTGCTCGTAGCCGATGATGTGGCCGCCGGGCCACCAGACGCCGAAATATGGATGAGAGGCGTCGGTGGCCAGAATCGTGCGAAAACCTTGCTGGTCGGCGGGGTCGCGCGCGGAGTAGAACTCCAGCTCGTTCATGCGCTCGAAGTTAAAAGCGAGGCTTCCGTCGCTGCCGTTGATCTCGAAGCTGTTGTAATTCTTGCGGCCGGTGGCGAAGCGGGTGGACTCGAAAGTGCCGACGGCGCCGTTGTCGAAGCGAGCCAGGAAGAGGGCGCAGTCGTCAACGGTTACCTCGCCCATCTTTTGGCCGGCTTTCCCGGTGAGCCCACCCTCAGCCTCCGGAAGTGGGCGCTTCTTTATGAAGGTCTCCATCATTCCGCAGACCTCGCTTATCTCGCCCACCAGGAAACGAGCCAGGTCAATGATGTGGGCGTTGAGGTCTCCGTGAGCGCCTGAGCCGGCCAACTCCTTTCGCAGACGCCACACGAGAGGGAAGTTCGGGTCAACAATCCAGTCCTGAAGATAGACTGCCCGCCAGTGATATATCTTGCCCAGGAGCCCTTTCTCGATGAGCTGCTTGGCCAGGGCCACGGCCGGAGCGGTGCGGTAGTTCTGGGAAATCATGTGGACAACGCCGGCATCCTGAACCGCCTTGAGCATCCTCTTGGCCTCGGCGACACTTGTCGCCAGGGGCTTCTCGCAGTACACGTGCTTGCCCGCCTTCGCTGCCCCGATTGCTATGGTCGCGTGGGTGAAGTTAGGAGTGCAGATATCCACCACGTCAATGTCTGGCCTGCGCACGAGCTTTCGCCAATCGGTCTCGTAGCTCTCCCAGCCGAGCTTTCCCACCGCGGCCTTGACTGCGGGCTCGTCTATATCGCATAAGGCTTTCATGACGACCTGGACCGGCAGGTCGAAGAACCTGCCAACCTGTCGGTAGGCGTTGCTGTGCGCCTTACCCATGAACCTGCAGCCGACCAACCCAACATTTATGGTCTTTGGCATTTCCGTTACCCCTTTCTTGCGTTGGTGCTATCTGAGAGCCCAGTTTGAAGTGGGCCCTTCATGCCTCGTTCCTCGGATTTGAGATTTCAGATTTGACATTTCACATTTCACATTTCAGATTTGAGATTTGAGGCTCTGCGCCGGAGCCGATCACGGCGAAGCCGCAGGCTGGCCGAGACGCCGCTCGATGCGCATCGAAGGGTCTCTTATCACCTCGCCCGCCCACTGAACATAAACCTCCGTAAGGTGGCTCTCCCGCAGACTTGATTGTATCTTATCTTTGACCTCTTCGAAAGCGAACACGCGGCCCTGCGTCTTGGCCTCCACTTTCACCAGCACATATAGGTCGTCCAGCTTTGTGGGCTGGGTTATCTCGCTGATGTCCGTCGCAAAGGCCACTCCCCCAAGGCCCCTGTAAATCATGTCCAGGCCCTGCGAGGTTGATGGCCCTATCCTGCCGTCGAGAGAACGGCTGGCCTCGTGGATAGAAAGTTCTCGCACCAGCGCCCCGAAATCCTCTCCCTTCACTGCCCGGTTGCGAGCTGCCCTTGCCGCCTCCTCAGTCTTGACAGCCAGGAGCCTGATAGTCGCGGTGGCAGGCTGCGTGAAAAGTATGTCCCTGTTGCGGTCGTAGAATCTTCTAATTTCGTCGTCGCTGACCTGGACTCTTCCCCCGAGCAGCTTCTCGACCATGATCTTCACCCTCAGCCGCCCGGGCAGGCCAGTCTCTGTGACATCCTGGCGCAGCAGGTATTCGTTGAAAGCTTCTGCGGTTCCCAGCTCCTTCTTCACCCGCTCTATTCTCTGGGCGATCTCCTCCTGCTTCACCTCAATCCCTTTCTTCTTCGCCTCCTGCTCCAGCACCAGCTCCACGATCATGGTCTCGAGGACCTGCTGCCCGACCGTTGACTTCACGAGAAGGCGATCAACGAGGGTATCCTTCGTTATGGGCTGACCATTCACAACGGCGACAATCTCTGGCTGCGCCATTGCTGGCAAGCACAGCGAGACGAGGACGGCGAGGGCTGCTGCTCTCATGGCAAGTCTCCATTCCAGAAGCGAGCTGACGACCACGCGAAATGTATTCGCCTGATGTTCTGCCCCCACCTGCTTTTGCACGCCCTGGAAGCAGGTGGCGCCTTGCCAGCCCGATACACGGCGCATATCATTTGGACGAAGAGACCGCCATGATACTTGTCACCGGGGCGAGCGGTTTCGTGGGAGGGCACCTGGTTGCACGGCTGAGGGAGGCAGGCCGCCCGGTGCGATGCCTGGTGCGAGCTACCTCGGGCATGAGCAGGCTCGAGCGGTCGGGCGTCGAGCTTGCGCAGGGTGACATGAGGGACAGAAGCGGCCTGCGCCTCGCGGCGGCCGGATGCGAAGTGGCCGTGCACCTCGTGGGCATAATTCGCGAGACGAGGCAGGCCAGCTTCCACGAAGCGCACTTTCTCGGCGCCTCTTCGCTCCTGTCAGCATGCCTGGATGGCGGAGTGAGGCGTTTCATATATGTCAGCGCCGCGGGAGCCGGGCCGAATGCGAAAACCGCCTATCACCGGACGAAGTGGCAGGCGGAAGAAGCAGTGAGGGACAGCGGCCTTGAATATCTCATCCTGCGTCCCTCAATAATGTGCGGGCCCGGCGATGGCTTTGTATCGCTGCTTGTCGAGATGATGAAGAAACAGCCCATATTCCCTATTGTGGGTTCGGGAAGCTATAGGCTCCAGCCGGTCTGGGTGCACGACCTGCACACCTGCATTCTCGAGGCTCTCGACGCCGGGCATGTCTGGAACCGCACTTTCGAGATAGGGGGGCCAGATGCGCTGGAATTCAACAAGATGGTGGAGACGATAATGGATGTTTCGGGGCTGCGGCGTCCGAGGATTCACATACCCTTATGGCTCATGCGTCCGATCGTGAGCGCGATGGAGAACGCTCCGGGCTTTCCAATCACGAGGGGTCAGCTCACCATGATGGAAGAGGAAAATGTATGCGACATAGCGCCCATGGTTCGTGAATTCGGGGTGCAGCCCAAGAGCTTCCGGGAAGCCATAGAGACCTATGTGCCGCAGCTCGCGGAAGGGCGCTGACGCTGTAGGGGCACGGCATGCCGTGCCCCTACAGAGGCATTTCGGGAGCGGTCCGCCGGCTGAGGGGCTCCCCCGCATTCCCGACTCATCCTGCGTGGTCAAGGTCCGTGAATGGTCCCGCCTATCGCTCTCATCGTCCGCGTGATCTGGCGCGGATTCGGCGCACAGTCGCCCCGCCAAACGGCTGGGCTGAATGGGGAACGGGACAGCGCTTGACCATCGCACCAAGGCGGCTTGCACCCTCGACAGCCGTATTATCCGACCGGCTGCGAGTGGGCGATTCATCATCTGGTGAAACAGCGCCCGGAGCCTGCCCGCTCCCCAAGCCGCAGGCCTAACTTCGTGCGGCCCCTATTCCCCGGCACGTGCTGGACCGCACATCCGCGCCGTCGCGCCCGCTTCGACTTTACAGCATCAGACCTTGCCGACTTCCTGCGCTATAAGGTCGCCGATCTTGTCGGTCGGGAGCGTGCCAGCCACCAGGCTGGGAATGCGACCGCTGGCGAGCACGCTGGTGACGGCCCGCTCGATAAGCGAACCGCCCTCTTCCTCACCCAGCTCCTCAAGCATCATCTGGCCGGCGCATATTGTGGCGATCGGGTTGGCCACGTTCTTCCCCGCGTATTTGGGGGCCGACCCGTGAATGGGCTCGAACATGGAAACGCCTTCGGGGTTGAGGTTCCCTCCCGCTGCAACTCCCAGTCCTCCCTGCACCATCGCGCCGAGGTCCGTGATTATGTCGCCCAACATATTCGGGACGACGATAACATCGAACCACTCGGGGTTCTTCACCATCCACATGCAGCAGGCGTCAACATAGGCGTGGTCTTTCTTGATGTCGGGATACTCCTCGCCAACCTCGTGGAATGTCCTCTGCCATAGATCGTGGCCATAGGTGAGAACATTTGACTTGTCAACCAGCGTGAGCTTCTTTCTCTTGTTTCTGCGGCGGGCGAGCTCGAAGGCATAGCGAACGCAGCGCTCCGTTCCCTTGCGAGTATAGACTGCCACCTGGATGGCGACTTCGTCAGGCGTGCCTTTGTGGGTGAAGCCGCCGCTCGCAACGTACAGGTCTTCGGTGTTCTCGCGCACGACGACGAAGTCTATCTGCTCGGGCCCCTTGTCCTTGATGGGAGTCCATACGCCGGGGTAGAGCTTCACCGGGCGCAGGTTTATATACTCGTCGAGGCCGAAGCGGATAGCCAGAAGGAGGCCCTGCTCCAGGATTCCAGCCTTGACACCGGGGTGGCCGACAGCGCCGAGGTAAATGGCGTCGAACTTCCTCAGCTCGTCGAGAGCGCCTTCGGGCAGGATCTCTCCGGTCGCCAGGTACCTGTCGCCACCGTAGTTGAAGTGGGTGTAGTCCAACTTGATTCCAGTTCTTTTGGCGACAGCATTCAGGACTTTTATACCTTCTCGGATTATCTCCGGGCCGATACCGTCCCCGGGAATGACAGCGATTCTATGCACTTTCTTCACCTCGCAGAAATATTTTTGCGCCGAAGGCCCACCCACCTTCGGCGGAGCGGATTATAGCATGAGCCCATGGAGGTCTGCCAATAGGGGCGTGAGTCCGGCTGGTTTCCGCCTGGGCTTCGAGCCCGAAGAAACGAATGCTGTAGAGATTTGCGAGGCGCTCAGTCCGCTGAGGTATTTTCGCCTCGATCATGCGCGCATCTACGGGAGAAGCGGCAGCGTAGTCCAGACAAATGCCTGGCTCATTTTGCTCGCCTGCGGGGCGACGTTGGAACGCGCGTCAGGACGAGCTGCTCCCATTCTGGCGCGCCTCCGATAGTGATCGAGTGCCAGCCTGCCTTCACGCGGCCGAGCGTGAAATTCTCGCCGGAGCACTCGAGCAGGCGGCCGTCGAGGCTCAGCCTGGCCGGCGGAGGTCCTGCCGTTGCCGTCCAGCCGCCTTCTGGCAGATAGACCAGAAGCGGGACGAGGCCGCTGCGCGCCCTTGGAGGCAAAGAAGTCAGGTTTATTGTGAGGCCCGTTTGGGATCTTGAGGCGATGGCCCGCTGCAAGCCGGCAATGAGGGCTTCTCGTTCTGGCGAAGCGCGGGGCAAGGCGTCGAGCAGAATCTGCGGACCGAAAGCCGCTTCCGCATAAGCGCCGAGCGCCGCGTAGGCCTTTACGCCGTCCTTCCGAGTTGGAAGGCCTGATTCGAGAATGGCCTCTATGGCCGGCCAGAAGCGCTGCTCATGGAAAGCCTGCGACCATTGGGGGCCGAGCCATTCATGGGGAGGCGCAGACAGTTCCATCGCCTCGGCGAGCCAACGGCCGAAGACAAGCTCTCCCATCGGCCCGTTGCACCAGGGTTCAGGCTCCGGGAAGTGGTCAACGCCCGGAAGGGCGATGTGGCCGAACTCGTGGCAAAGCTGCCGAACCCACTCTTCCGGCGTCCGATGGGCGCCAGCAGATAGAACATAGATGTTTGACCCTGAACTCTGGGCGCCAGGTTTTCCGTCTTCACACAGCCAGATATCAACCGGCCCGAGACGGCGCGTCGGAACATTAAGCTGCCAGAGAGCCCGCAGGCGCAGCAGCAGGTCAAGGCACTGCGCCGCAAGCGGCAGCCGCTGTTCTTTCTGGATCATGGCGCGAAAAGCCAGCAGCCACGAGTCTGAGCCGCGGCTCATGACTGCGCCGTATATGGCTTGTTGGAAGCGGCGGCCGAAAAGCGGGTCCCTCCTTCTTTCCTCGTCGGGAGGCAAAGGCTGGGTAGTCAGGAACGCCTTCACGGCGAGCGGTTCGGAGTCCTGGCGCGAGAGCCGCTGCGCTCTCACAACAAGCTCGCGCAGGTTGATGCCAAGACCTTGCGGACTCTCTTTGGACAGACGCGAAGGAAAACCCGCTTCGAGGAGCGCGCGGATCCGGGTTCTGCTATCTTCAGTCTTATCGCCAGAAGCTGCTGCCAGCGCCAGATTGTCGAGCGCGATTTCTCGTTCGCCCAACCCGAGATAGGCTTGACCGAGCAGTTTTCGAACCGATGGGTTGTCGCCCTGCCGGGGAAGCAGCGATTCGAGTATTCTGACGGCCGCCAGGAAGTTGCGGCGCTCAAGCTCTTGCTGCGCGAGGGACACAGCGTCCTGGGATCGCGAGGATGAAGCGCAGATGAACAGGATAGCAGCGGCGGCGAAGATTTTTGAGAGTGTCATGCAGCAGGAGGGAGCAGGAAGATTGCGCCGGCGGCCTGCTCGAGGGCTCGCCTCGGAGGGCTGTCCTTGAGGCACGAAAGAGCAGCGCGCGCCTCGGCGAGAAGGCGCGTCGCCACCGTTCTGGCATGCTCTATGCCTCCTCCGCGCTCCACAAGGCTGCGGATGACAGCAGCTTTCTCTTGCCCATGGTCCCCAGTCAGCAGGACCTGCCGCAGCTCTCTGCTCGCTTCCTGCTCGCCGTTTTGCAGCACATAGATGACGGGCAGCGTGACCTTGCCCTGTTTGAGATCTCCTGCCACTGGCTTGCCTGCCGCCTGTTCTGAGCCGAGGATGTCGAGCAGGTCATCTGCTATCTGGAAGGCTGTTCCGAAATTGAGGCCAAAGCGCCTTAAGGCTTCGACCTGATCGTCTGAGGCATCTGCCAGGATGGCTCCGGCTGCGGCGGCGCAAGCGTAGAGAGAACCCGTCTTGTTTTGCGCGATGTCGAGATAGCCCTGCTCGGTCAGGTCGGGCCCCGGTGCCGTTATCTCCAGGATCTGTCCCACGCACATACAGGTCGCCGCAGCGGCGAGCTGCTGCATCGCCTTGGCATCGCGCTCCTGTGAGACGCGAAGAAAAGCTCTGGCAAGAAGGTAATCGCCAACGAGAACGGATATCTTGTTTCCCCAGCGAACATTGGCTGACGGTTGACCTCTTCGCCTGGGGGCTTCATCTATCACATCATCGTGCACCAGCGACGCCACGTGTAGGAGCTCTATGATGGCGGCCAGAGCAACGGCCTGGGGAGTGATTTTGCCGCAGGCGTCGGCAGACATGAGAAGAACCGCAGGCCGCAGTCTTTTGCCCTTGCCCGAGGTGACATGGCGTGAGGCTGTTCTCAGGAGCGACTCGTCGCAGTCGGCCATGCGCCGTATTTCCTGCTCCACTACCCGCAAGTGCCCGCGCAGAGGAGCATAGAGTTGCTCCACAGGGGTCACGAGAAAAACCCGCCTTTCGGTCAGGACAAAGACCGCCGTATTATAGGCGTCAGCCCATCCTGCGTCAACGCGACATGAGACTGGTGTTGCTGCAAGTTGCTGCGCCGACGAATTCAGCAATTTGGGCGGGTTGCAAACCCGCCCCTATGGCATGGCTGTCCGCGAGGCGACAGCCATTGATGGCCCAAGTGTCGGTTGCTCGAGCGGCCTGCGGGCACCCCGGCATATCGGGGGCGGATAGAAAACGGCGGCTGCTCGTGCTTCGTCCGCCCCAGGCGGCCTAATGCCTACTTGCGTAAGTCCGCCTTTTATTCTATACTCCCTGCATAGGAAAGCAAGCGACCGTTATTCAGCTCACTTCTCAGGACAGAGAGGCCCTTCAAAGATGGGCTCGCACGGCGAGAGCGGAGCAGCGACTGGCGTTGCGCGCTCGCATCGTCCTGGCTGCGGCGGCTGGCCAGGACAACCGCACCATCGCCCGGAGGCTGGGAGTGTACCCCGGGACGCCCAGCAAGTGGCGCACCCGCTTTGCCAGGCAGGGCCTGGCGGCCTTGCAGGACAGGCCTCGCCCCGGGAAGCCCGCCCGCTACACCGAGGACACGCAGCGAAGGGTCCTGGCCATGCTGGACCGGCCTCCGCCCGAGGGCTACGCCGCCTGGAACGGAAGGCTGCTGGCGCAAGAGCTGGCGGATGTCTCGGCCCATTACGTGTGGCGGGTCTTGCGCCGATGTGGCATCCACCTGCAGAGGAGGCGCTCCTGGTGGGTCAGCACCGACCCGGAGTTCGCCCAGAAGGCCGCCGACATCATCGGCCTGTACCTGGCCCCCTCGCAGAACGCCGTGGTGATCTGCGTGGACGAGAAGCCCCACATTCAGGCCCTTGAGCCGGCCCAGGGGTGGCTGAAGTTGCCCGATGGGAAGGCGCTGAGCGGCTTCAGCCATGAGTATAAGCGACATGGAACCACCACCCTTTTTGCGGCTCTGGAGGTGGCGACAGGGCAGGTGAAGGCTGGTCAGTACAAGCGCAGGCGTCGCCGGGAATTTCTGGATTTCATGAACGAGGCGCTGGCGCGCTACCCGCCGGACACACAGCTGCACGTCATCCTGGACAACCTGAACACTCACAAGCCGAAGCATGACCGGCGGCTTGCCCGCCACCCGAACGTTCAGTTCCATTTCACTCCGACCCACGCATCGTGGCTCAACCAAGTGGAGATCTGGTTCAGCATCCTGTGGCGCCAGGCGCTTCGCGGAGCCAGCTTCACCTCTCCCCGACAGGTCCGAGAAGCCATTGACCGTTTCCTTGCGGCCTGCAGCGGTAGCGCAGCGCCCTTCGAGTGGCGCAAGCGAGAAGTCCATCCCATCCCGCTCAAGAAAACGTATTCGGATTTATGCAACTAAGCACTGGCTCATCTGGCGGCGAAACGCGGCGGTCCCAGAAGAACGCCTTGTAGCGGCGATTCGCGTCGGGATCCCGCGGCTCGAACAAAATCGAGACTCCCTCCGGATTGTCAATGCCGATTTCGATCAGGTTGTTCTGCTTCGATCCCTCGAAACTCAACTGATCGAGGACGGGCTTCTCCCAATGCGCGCCGTCTTCTGAGATCGCGTAGGCCAGGAGCGTGCAGTTTGTGACGCGGCGGAAGCCGCCGACTTCCACGCACTTTCGCCCCGACGCAGCCGGCCCGGGCGTGCAGAGATACCAGAGGCGGAAGAGCCCCATCTTCTCGTGGTAAAGCGCGGTGCCATAGACAGACGCGCTCGCCTTCTCCCAGGGATGCTCGCCTTGAATCACGGGGTTTTCGGGATGCCCCGCAGGCTGATTCACGACGCGCTTGAGCCCGTCGGTTTTTTCGATCCCTTCGTTGTCCAGGAACAACTGCCGGACGCCGTTCTCAACCGCGAAAGATTTCATGCGGCTCCTCCGAGGGAAGAAGTGGGGCAGGAGGCCAGCTCCTGCGCTACGGCGTCATCTGAATTTCTGGAAGCGGTTGTCCTGGCCTTTCAGGCCAAGCGGCTCGATGAGGATTGCGCCCTTCGGTTCTGAAACGACGCGGCCAAGAGCGAATGCCTCGCGGCCATGGGACTTGCAGATGGAGATGGCGCCTTCGCTCTCTTCGGCGGGCACGACGACGCAGAAACCGACCCCCATATTGAAAATCCGAAACATCTCTTCATCGGGCACTTTCCCCAGACGCTGAATGACCTGAAAGAGAGGGGGCGCGGGCGGAAGCTGCTCGATAATGTAGCCGAGGTCGTTCTGAAGGCGAAGCAGATTCAGCAGGCCGTCGCCGCTAATGTGGGCAAGGCCGTGAACGTGAATGCGCGAAGCGAGAAGGTCGCTCACTTCCCTTGCGTAAACTGCCGTCGGCTCGAGAAGCTCTTCGCCAACTGTTCTTCCAAATTCGTCGAGATGACGATCTGCCTTCCAGCCCTGCTCCTTGAAGAAGATATGTCTGGCGAGCGAGAGGCCGTTGCTGTGAATGCCGCTGCTTGCGAGGCCGATTATGGCATCGCCAGGCTGGGCGTCCTTGCCGGCGATCATGCGACGCAGATCAAGGGCGCCAACGCAGCTTCCAGAAAGGTCAAAGGCATATCCGGGCCTTTCGCCGACGATGATGTCCGGGACCTGAGCCAGCTCTCCACCTACAAGCGCTATTTCTGCCCGCTTGCAGCCTTCGGCAAAGCCTGCTGCGATCTGATCGAGAAGGTCTGACCTGGCCTGCGCGACTGCAAGATAATCCACCATGGCCAGCGCCCTGGCTCCAACGCACAGCACGTCGTTGACATTTATGGCCACGCAGTCAATGCCGACTGTGTCGTACTTGCCCATCATCTGGGCCACGAGGACTTTCGTGCCGACGTTGTCAGTGGACAGTGCGAGACCCAGGTTCCCCCCGAGATCGAGTACGGCGGCGAAGAAGCCGGGGCCGAGAACTACAGCGCCCGCTCCGGGCAGACGCAGGGTCTCCCGCGCTCGTCGAAGGAGCGGATCGAGCGCCTTCTCCGCCCGGGTCGTGTCAACGCCTGCTTTGGCGTACAGGTCATCGTCAGAAGCCACGGCAGGTTCCTCCCACTTCAACCTGAACGGCCGGCCACTGAGCGCCTGTCCCATAATTCGACAGCCCTGTCCGACGCAGGTCCAAGTGAGGGTAGTTCATCCCCCCGCTGTGGGGGAGGTGCAGGTGAGGGGCACCAAGTTGCCCTTCACCCCCACTTCTTTCCTCCCCCGTCGAGGGGGAGGAAGCGATTGCCCACGCCCCTGCGCTGGTTATGACACAACCTCCTGAACGCCGCCCCTACGACACACAACCGGTCTCCTGCAAAACAGCACTACACTGCATTTCTGTCCCGTGTGCAGGCGGCGGGGCGTGGGGCCTGCATGTTCAATACGTCCTCGGCCGCCGCTGCGACTGACTCCGCGTCGAGGCCGACGAGTTTCAGGAGAGCGCTCCTGCTCCCATGCTCGATGTAGTTATCGGGCAAACCCAGGCAGCGCACCGCAGCCGACGGGCGTTCTGCGCTTCGCTGCGCTCCAGACCACCCATGGCGGGCAAGCACCTCCAGGACAGCAGAGCCGAATCCGCCTGCAATGACATTCTCTTCGACTGTCAAAAGGGCTCGTGCGCTGCTTGCCAGGGAAAGCATGAGCTCCTCGTCAATAGGCTTTGCGAAGCGCGCGTCGGCAACTGCCGCCGAGATGCCTCGCCGCTCGAGAAGCTCGGCCGCCGCAAGGCTCGGCTCAACCATGCTTCCGAGGGCCACGATGGCTACATCGCTGCCCTGGCCGGGCAGGCCCTGGCGCAGAAGCTCGCCTTTGCCCACCTCGATTGCAGTAGGGGCAATTCCAACTCTCTCTCCCGAGCCTCGGGGATAGCGAATCGCCACCGGCCCTTCCAGAGTTAGCGCCGCGCGAAGCATGGCGGCGAGGTGGTCAAGGTCGCGCGGAGCCATGATGACGATGTTGGGAACCAGCCTGAGGTAAGAGATATCGAAAGCGCCGTGGTGGGTTGCGCCGTCTTCGCCAACGAGGCCAGCCCTGTCAATGGCGAAGATGACCGGAAGACGCTGGAGACAGATATCGTGAATTATCTGGTCGTAGGCTCTCTGGAGGAAAGTCGAATAGATAGCGGCCACCGGCCTCAAACCGGCGGCGGCCATGCTTCCGGCCAGAACGACAGCGTGCTGTTCTGCCATGCCGACATCGAAGAACCTGTCGGGGAAGCGGCGGGCAAATTCAGGTAGTCCCGTCCCATCGCACATCGCAGCGGTAATGGCGACGATGCGCTCGTCCTGTTCGGCCAGACTGACGAGAGTCTCGCCGAACACTTTCGAGTAAGTCGGGCGGCCAGATGCGGCAGGCTTGCCCGCCTGCCCGGCCAGGGGCTCGCCCAAGGGCTCGCCGGATTCGATCTTGTACGGCGGCGTCCCATGAAAGCGCGCCGCGTCTTTCTCCGCCGGCTCGTAGCCCTTGCCTTTCACCGTCAGCACATGAACGAGCACCGGGCCATTCATGCTCTTTGCCTGCTCGAAGGTATGAATGAGTTCATCTATGTCGTGTCCATCCAAGGGGCCCAGGTATGTAAAGCCAAGCTCCTCGAAAACCATGCCCGGAATGACGAGCTGCTTCAGGCCCAACTTGAATCTCTGCAATGCTTCTCTCATTTCTTCCCCGGCGGGCAGCCGGCTCAGAAAGCCGTCAACCGTCTGCTTCAGGCGCTGGTATGACGGCGTCATGCGCACGCGGCTGAGATAGGCAGCTATTGCTCCCACATTTGGGGAGATGGAAAAGCTGTTGTCGTTCAGAACGACAATCAAGTTAGTCGAGGAGTGTCCGGCGTTGTTGAGCCCTTCAAAGGCGACGCCACCCGTCAAGGCGCCATCTCCGACGACTGCGATGAGATGCTCGCGGCCCCCTCTCAGATCGCGCGCTTTTGCCATTCCGAGGGCTGCCGATATGGCCGTGCTTCCGTGGCCAGCTCCCCACGGATCGTGTTCGCTCTCTGCCCTGCTCGAGAAACCCGAGAGGCCGCCCTGCTGCCTCAGCGTGTGGAACTTCTGGCCCCTGCCGGTGAGCATCTTGTGAACATAGGTCTGGTGGCCCACATCCCAGATGATCTTATCTCGGGGGCTATCGAAAACCCTATGAAGACCGATGGTCAGTTCCACGACGCCGAGATTGGGCGCCAGGTGGCCGCCAGTGCGAGAAAGGGTCTCGATCAGGCGCTTCCTTATCTGCTCGGCCAGCTCCCCAAGCCGCTCGCGAGAGAGTTTCTTCAGTTCCTCTACCGACTCGATGGAGTCGAGCAGAGAATAGCTTTCTGGTGCGACTGCTTCGTTGAATGATGCGGCTTCCTGTGCTGCCACTCTACTTCTCCCTGTCAACCATTGCTCGCGCGAGCTTCTGAAGAAGCCCGCGCCTATCGGACTCCGGCGCCGCCTCCAGATGGCGCAGAGCCCTCTCGACATAAGTGCGAGCGAGAGCCTTAGTATGCTCGATTCCTCCCCGGTTGACGAGAATCTCCACTGCTCTCGTCGTCGCCCCGGCTCCTGCCTTCGGATTGCCCAACACCCGCGCCAGATCTTCTCTCTCCGCCTGCGTCGCTTTCTGCCAGGCGTGCACAACTATGGTTGTTCTCTTTCCCTCCCTGAGATCGGAGCCGACCGGCTTGCCAAGCTGCTCCACCTGCCCCACAAGGCCCAGGACATCATCCTGAAGCTGAAAGGCGATTCCCGCGCTTCGCCCAAAGGCCCCGAGCGACGCCGAGCAAGGATCTTCCTCATCCCATCTCCCCAGTGCGAGGGCCGCTCCCACGCGAGCGCTGAACTCGTAAAGAGCCCCCGTCTTCAGAGAAATCATCGAAAGCACCTGCGATTCCGAAACCTCGTCGGGAAGCGTCAAGGAATATTGTAGATCGAGGGCCTCTCCCTCTGCGATGGCCCTCAGGGCCGGCCCTTCGAGTTCTTTCACAAACCTGAGCACGAGGCCAGCCGAGTTTTCCCCGGCGGCAAGCTCGCTCATCAGGTCTATTGCCCAGGCATGCTGAACATCGCCGGCCAGAACTGCCATTGAAAGGCCGTAATGTCGCCCGGCCGCCAGAGACAGGCCAAGGTCTTTCCTGCCTCTTCGTCGGAATTCCTCGTGAACGCTGGGCCCTCCTCGCCGGCGAAGGTCGCGGTCAATAATGTCGTCGTGCACAAGGGTCCAGGTGTGGTAGAGCTCGACGGCGGCGGCGGCCGCAGTGGCTGCCTCTTCCCTTCCTCCAAGGGCCCCGCACGACCAGACGAGCATCGCCGAGCGCAAGAACTTCCCGCCCGTCAGCAGGTAGCTGTATATGGCGTCTTGCAGGTGCGAGGGCTGCAAGCTCTTGGCGTAAGCGCTGCTCATCAGGCACTCTCGCACCGACGCGCCAACCTTTTCAAGCTCTGCCTCAAGATGAGCCACGACCGAAAGACCTCATCCCCACGCCCGCAGAGGGGCAACTGGGTTCTGATCGAAAAGCCTCAGCCTTCGCTCTCATCACCAACGAGTGGTTCCCTCTTGAGCTCACCTTTCGAGCCCTGTACAATCTGCTCGATACGGCCTTCTATCTGCTGCAGCCGCTCCTGGCACTTGGCCGAGAGCGCCATCGCCTCCTCGAAGAGCTCGATGGACTTCTCGAGCGGCTCCTCTCCAGCCTCAAGGAGGCCAACTATCTCCTCGAGCCGCTTCAGGGCCGTCTCGAAATCGAACTTCTCTGGCCTATCGTGCTTCAAGACAGTTCCAAGGTCGGGCAGGTTTCAAACCCTGGCCGAGCCCGGCCACGGGCAGGCCTGCCCCTACCATTCCTAACGCCGCTTCGCCCGTGGGAGCATCAACGCTGCTCCCCTACGCCCCATTCCTAACGCCCTGGCCTGCGCTCTCTGCCCTGTGCTCCCTGTGCTCCCTGCCCTCTCACCTCTTTCACATCGCATGTTGCGGAACCATCGTGCAGCAGCGCTTCGAGCTCTCTGCCGGGAGAAAGCTGCGTCGCGCTGCGCACAACCTGACCTTCCGGCAAGATGCGAAGCACGCTGTAGCCCCTCGACAGGACAGCCAGAGGGCTGAGCGCCGAAGCTCTCGAGGTCAAATTCGATACCATCTGCCCTTTCGCCTGCACCAGCTCAAGGATTGCCTCGCGAGCCATCGTTCTCAGCTCGTCCAAACGCTGGCGCTGTTCGGCGACGAGCGACAGGGGCTGCGCGAGAGGGCGGCGAGCAAGAAGAAGCTGAAGCTCTCTTCTAACCTGCTGGCCCCGCCTCTGAAGCGCGCTGCTTCCCCGGCGAGCGAGCTGCTCAACACCGGCGCTTAGCTGAGCGGCATCGGGCACGAGCATCTCTGCGGCCGCTGAGGGCGTGGGCGCGCGCCTATCGGCTACCATATCGGCGATTGTGAAATCGGTCTCGTGACCAACCGCGCTGACTGTCGGAAGTGGGCAGGCCGCGATTGCCATTGCCACCTCCTCGGTGTTGAAAGCCCATAACTCCTCAAGAGACCCTCCTCCGCGAGCCAGCACCGCCACTTCGGCGTCAGGCTGCCTGGCGGTCATGGCAAGGGAGCGAACTATGCTCGCCGGCGCTGCGCTTCCCTGAACGACAGTTGGAACGACCAATATGTGTATGCCTTTCCACCGCCTGCGGGCTATGGTTATGAAATCGTGCATCGCAGCTCCGTCTGTCGAGGTCAGCAGAGCGATGCAATAGGGGAAAGCAGGAATAGGCTTCTTACGCTCTGCGGCGAACAGACCCTCAGCCTCGAGCTTTCTCTTGAGCTGCTCGAAGGCAAGATACAGCGCCCCAACGCCGTCGGAGGCGATCCCCTTGACATAGAGCTGATAGACCCCACCGCGTTCATAGACGCTTATGCGGCCTGTCGCAACTACTCTCAGGCCATCCTGCGGGAGGAAATCCATCCATGCGGCTTCCTCGCGGAAAAGAACGCAGCGAAGCTCGCTGTGTTCATCCTTCAGGGTGAAATAGATGTGGCCTGACCTGTGCGCCTTGCAGTTGCTCACCTCGCCGCGCACGCGGACATCCTGCAGCGCCGCGTCGCGCTCGATGAGCACCCGCACATAGCGCGTCAGCTCGTGGACCGTGAAGATATGGAGCTGGGGTTCTTGGGAAGACATGGAATCCGCCTCGCAACCGCAGATGAACGCAGATGGACGCACACGACCGCCCAAGCAATCAGAAGTTGTTGACAAGCCTTCTTATCTCAACCGTGGGCTTTCCGAAGTTGATCAGCAGGCATATCTTGAGCCCGGTAGCCTTCAGGTAATTCAGGCACTGTGCAAGGTGAACGTCGTCAAGGGCATTAGCAGCCTTGAGTTCTACAACAGCCGAATCTTCCACCAGAAGGTCGGCAAAGTATTCTCCAATGATCTCGCCGTCGTAGGTAACGGTTACAGGATGTTGTTGCCGGACGGCCACGCCCTGTCTTGTCAATTCTATTCTCAAGGGGTTCTCGTACAGCTTCTCCAGGAATCCACAGCCCAAAGAGTTTGCGACTCTATAGGCACACCCGATTATCACCTCGGTAATCCGGTACAATCTGGATGTATCAGCGTCCATCAGCGGTTCATTCTGCCTCCAGGCTCCTGCCCGGGTTCCCCAGTATCCCGTTCACGAATTTGCCGGATTCCTCCGTGCTGGATTTTTTGGCCAGCTCCATCGCCCACCACACGGGCGGTGGGGGTTTTATTTCCGTTCCCCCATCGCTATCAGGCTCCTCTGCCTGAGTCCGATAATCGTAAGCCCAACAAGCTCGCCTGTCTTCTCTTTGTATCGAACGATGACCCCGTCACCAACATCCAGCCCGACGGCCTTCACGGGATCTCCAAAACTGATGTAGAGGACATCGGCGTCCTCGTCATAGTCCCAGTTCAGCTTCGCCTTTCGCTCCTGAATCTTCAGCGCGACCATAGCACTCTTCTCCTTCCCGACGGCTCATTGGTAAAGTACGCCGTCAGAACGAACCCGTCGGTCTCACCCACCTCCCTGTAAACCACGACCAGAAACTTCTCATTCACCGGCGTGTCACTATAGTGCCTGGCGCAAATCAAGGTGTCCACATCTCCTTCTTGAATGAGATCGGCAGAAACAAGAGAAACAAGGGTGTCTAAAACCTTCTCCTTCTGGTCCTGCAGCTCAGGATGTCTCTTGAGAATGCGCCGCCACCTCTCATCACTGAGCCGGATGGGCGCTCCGTTTCTCGACCTTACGACAATCAAGCGTCTCCCCCTGATTCTCTCCCCCTGTTCGGGCGCCCCGGGATCCGCAACTGCTTGGCCACCGCCTGAATCTCGCCCCCTTCGCGGCGCTCACGCTTGAGCGGTCGGCCTCCGGCGACCGCTCAAGTCAGCGATTCTCTGCCGGGCCTGCTTCCAGGCTCCGAACAAGATTTCCCAGTATCCCGTTTACGAATTTTCCGGATTCTTCGGTGCTGAATTTTTTCGCCAGCTCAACCGCCTCGTCAACAGATACGCCGTGCGGTATGTCGGGCATGAAGAGTATCTCGCAGGCGGCGAGACGAAGCACATTCCTGTCAACGCTCGCCATGCGGTCGAGAGGCCAATTGCGGGCGAACTGCGACAGCTTCTCGTCTATGGCGCCGAGATTATCCGTCGCGGTCAGGAAGAGCTTGCGGGCGAAGTCAAGCATGTCCTGTTCGTAACGGCGGGATTCAGGGGAGGATTCCAGGGCCTCGTCAGGGGAGGCCTTCCCAACATCAACCTGGAAAAGCCACGCGAGGGCCAGCTCTCTCGCCGCCCTTCGCTTGCCCACGCTCAGCCCTCCATGTGCATGCGGCGCCAGATGAAGTTTGTATTCACTTCTCCCTTTCTGAAGAAAGCGTTGCCCATGACCTTCTGGTGGAAGGGCAGCGTCGTATTGAGCCCGTCGAGCCTGAATTCCGCCAGGGCCCTGCTCATGCGGTCTATCGCCTCGCTGCGGTCTCTTCCCCAGACGATGACCTTCGCGAGAAGCGGATCGTAGAATGGCGGGACCTGGTATCCCGGATACAGATGAGTGTCAACGCGAACGCCCGGGCCGCCTGGAGGAAGGAACTGATTGACGAGGCCCGCGCACGGCATGAATCTGGCGTCGGGGTCCTCTGCGGTTATGCGGCACTCGATCGCATGGCCGCGGAATTCAATGTCCTTCTGCGAATAGCCAAGCCGCTGGCCCGCCGCAATTCTTATCTGCTCCTTCACCAGGTCTATGCCAGTCACCATTTCCGAAACGCCGTGCTCCACCTGGAGCCTGGTGTTCATTTCGAGGAAGTAGAATCGCCCTTGCCTGTCGAGCATGAACTCGACTGTGCCGGCGTTCACATATCCCACGGCTCTGGCCGCTCTCAGGGCTGCCTCTGCCATGCGCTCCCTCAGCCTCGGGGTGAGCGCGGGAGATGGCGATTCCTCCAGCAGCTTCTGATATCGCGAGGTCTGGATGGAGCAGTCGCGCTCGCCAAGATGCACGATGTTGCCGTGGCTGTCGCCCAGAATCTGGAACTCGATGTGACGCGGCTCCTCGATGTATTTCTCAATGTAGAGCTCACCTCGCCCGAAGGCGCCCTGCGCCTCGCTCTGAGCAACCGCGACGATGTTCCTCATGTCCTCGTCGTTATGAACGACTCTGATGCCCCTTCCCCCGCCTCCCAGAGCGGCTTTCAGAATGACAGGGTAGCCCAACTTGTTGGCGGTCTGGATAGCCTGTGATTCCCCGCTCACGAAGGCAGGTTCGTCTGGCGGAATGACCGGAACGCCGGCGTGCTTCATGATCTTTTTCGCCTCGGCCTTGTCCTGAAGCTTCTCTATAACAGAGGCGGGAGGGCCGATAAAAGCGATCCGGCAGAGCTCGCAGTTCTCGGCGAAGTTAGCGTTCTCGGACAGGTTTCCGTAGCCGGGGTGCAAGGCGTCTGCGCCCGTCATGAGGGCGGCGCTCACGATGTTGGGAATGTTCAGATAGCTGTCCCTGTTGGGCGGCGGGCCAATGCACACAGACTCGTCTGCCATGGGAACATGAAGCCCATCGCGGTCAGCCTGGGAATAGACTGCAACCGTGGCTATGCGCATCTCGCGGCAAGCGCGAATGATGCGGACGGCGATTTCACCGCGATTTGCGACAAGGACCTTTGAGAACACGAGGCTCTTTCTCCGCAAGCTCAGTAGCGCTCGTGGCCGGGCGTGGTGCACCAGGCCCTGCCCGTGGAAGGATCATAGGAATAGGGCGTGTGCGTAACAGGGCAAGAGGTCACGCTGCTGATTTTCAGGTCGTCGAGTGAGCCTGGAGACCGGCCTTCGCTGTTCATCTTGTAGATGTCTATCGCCTGGCGCACCTGCCGCAGGTTGCTCTCGCATTGAACGCTGCGCGCCCTCTCGATGGCCTGACCGGGAAGAGAGGTGGGGCCACCCGGCCTTGTCGGCTGGCCGGGCGTTATGCCGGGAGCCGTTCGAGAGCCGCCGCCGTACCCACCCATGAAAACGTAGTACATGCCAAAAATTATGACAAGCACCACGAGTAGCTCTATCAGCGTGAGGAAACCGCGCTGGTCGGCAATTTTATCTCTCATCTTGGCCCCACTGCGGCCCTTCGGCTGCGCTCAGGGCAGGCCTGATCAAGAAAAGCGGCTGGCCAAATTCCACAGGCGTTCCTTCATTTTCAAATATCCTGGCGATAACGCCGGAAACCGGCGACCGCAGGTCGTGGCTTATCTTCATGGCCTCCACTGCCCCGATAATCTGCCCCTCCTCGACCAGATCGCCCTCCGCAACGGGCTTCCCCTCCCCCTCGGATAGGTGGAAGACGCCCACGACCGGCGATGTTACAGTGACGCCCTCGGCTTCCTGCCTCTCTTCTGCCTCGCCCGCCGACACGGTCTTAACAGCAGCTCCCTCCTCCCCCACTGCCCGCTTTATGCTGACTTTCAGGTCGGGCATCTCAAGAGAAAGCTCTGCTACGCCCGCCTCGCGCATCATCTCAACAAGCTGTCGCAGGCGGTCAAGGTCCATCAAACCCGCTCCACATAGTTGCCGGTTCGAGTGTCCACGCGCAGGATGTCGTCCTCGTTGATGAACAGAGGCACTTGCACCACGACCCCGGTTTCGAGAGTGGCTGGCTTGGAGCCGCCCGAAGCCGTGTCGCCGCGCACGCCAGGATCAGTCTGCGCCACCTTGAGGTCAACTGTGTCGGGAAGCCCGATGCCAATGCGCCGGCCATTATGAACGAGGAACTGGACCTCAAGGCCCTCCTTCAGGTAGCTTCGCGCGTCGGCGGTCTCATCGGCTGCTACGGTTGTCTGGTCGAAAGTCTCCATGTCCATGAAAACGAACTCATTGCCGCTCGAGTACAGAAACTGCATGGGCCTTCGTTCGAGATACGCCTCCTCCATACGCTCGCCGGCCTTGAACGTGCGGTCGAAGACATTGCCGGTTCTGGCGTTTCGCAGCTTCGTGCGCACGAACGCCTGGCCCTTTCCCGGCTTCACGTGCTGGAAATCCAGAATCTGGAAGACCTCGCCCTCCAGCTCAATTGTCAGACCCTTTTTGAAATCGGCCGTGGAAATCAAACCGCGTCAGCCTCCGGCACGAGGCTTGCTCGCCTCCGGCGCAGTCCAGTCGCCCTTGGCGTAGTTTACCCGCCTCCCTGCACGGCAGTCAAGGGCGGCAGGGCGTCGCTCTCCTGTTCGACGCACGGGACTATCCCTACCAGCAGCTTGCCTGCGCAAGAGCGCCTATCGCACGCATGCAGGCAGTGCTTCCGCCGCCAGGACTGTTGGGAAAGGATTCCGCGCACAAGACATCTTATTCACTGCGTGCAGCCAGCAGGCATCCAGTTTCGCCCCCAGTTTGCGCCAAAACCTGCCTGGCGCGCAGAGACTGACGCGCCGCCAATGGAACCCTCGCCAGGGGCCACGCGCGGGCGATACGGCTTGCCGACTGCATGGCCTGCGGATGCCGCCTCGGCAATCCGGGCGACAGATTCCCGATTATCCGCCAAGGCGCTGCCAGGACTGCGGGCAGGCATGTGGAAAATGAGGATTGAGGCCGAGGCACTGAGGCAAAACGCCGAAGGGGGAGAATAAGACCCGGAGGGCAAAGGGGGATGACATGACTGAATCGCTTGAATGGATGAGCGTGGTTTTTCTCGCAATCTGGACAGTCTGGGGGGTGGTGACGCTTGTCGGCGTGTATTTGCTTTGGAAGCAGATAAAGCGAACCCTCGACCGTCTAACAGAACGCCTGGAGCCCTCCCTGAAGCGGCTCGATGAGATCACGCGCAAGCTGAACGAGACAGTTGACCATGTCTCCGAGCGAGCCCGGAGCGTGGCTGACAAAGCCGAAACCACGGCCGAGACGGCGCGCGAAGCTGTCGAACACGTGGCGAGCCAGGCGCGCGCTGTCGCCGAAGATTTGTCCTCGAAGACCCGCAGCACCGCCTCGCTTTTCCGCGACACCATTTCAAGCCCCCTTATTTCTCTCGCTTCTCTCTGGGCTGGCATAAAGAAGGGGCTGGAGATATGGGGGCGGCGGGGACATGGATGAAGGCGGAAGGATGAAGGCACGGGGGGAGTAACCGCGTGGAAGCGCCTGTCCGAGCTATGGTTCTGGCGGCGGGAGGGGCGGAGAGACTTCGCCCGCTCAGCCTGAAAGTCCCCAAACCCCTGATGCCGGTGGGGAATCGTCCCGCCATGGAGCATGTGCTTCGATGGCTCGCCCGGCATGGCGTGCGAGAAGCGGTGGTCAATCTTTACCACTTGCGCGAGAACATAAAAAGACATTTCGGCGACGGCCAGAAGTTCGGTGTGTCCGTCGCCTATTCGGAGGAGGAAGAACTGCTTGGAACGGCGGGAGGCGTGAGAAGGGCTTCTCATTTTTTCACCGAGACATTCGTGGTGGTGGGAGGCGACGACCTGACTGACATTGACCTCAGGCGAGTTGTCGAGTTCCACAAAAAAAGCGGAGCGCTTGCGACAATCGCCGTAACCGAGGTTCAGGATGTCTCGCAATACGGAATCTCTGAAACGGACGAAAGCGGACGCATAAAACGCTACCTGGAGAAGCCCGCCCCCGAGCAAACCTTCAGCCATCTGGCGAACACGGGAGTCTATGTATTCGAGCCGGCAATTTTCGATTTCATCCCCGATGTGGAGCGGCCAGATTTCAGCCGCCACGTGTTTCCGCTCCTGCTTGAACGCGGAGCGCCTTTCTTCGCAGTGCGCTGCCAGGAATACTGGAAAGATATCGGTCGCCCCTCTGACCTGCTTCAGGCAAACGCCGATGTTCTGACGAGGCGGTGTTCGAGCGAGCCGGCTGGCATAGAAACTGTCCCTGGCATATGGATAGGAGAGGCCTGCGCAGCCGATCAGACCGCGTTTCTGGAGCCTCCGGTATGCCTGGGTTCAGGGGCGACGGTTGGCCAGAAGGTGAGATTGGGGCCCTGTCTGGCTCTGGGAAATGAGTCACATGCGTCGGCAGGAAGCCGTCTCGCCAATTGCGTGGTCTTCGACGACACGATAGTGCCACGCAACACGATGCTGGAATCTGCCCTCGTGGGGCCTGACGAGGTAGTTGTCCGGGTATAGCCTGGTCTCGCGGGGGGGCCTCTCTGTCGGCTCCCGAATCGGCAGCGCTTGCAGCAAGGCCCGTCCCGTGAGATTATTCCTGGTGGTTTCATCGTAGGGCAGGAGCGTGCCTCCTGCCACAGAAAAAGGTCAGAAGGCTCGGCGGCCTGAGGCGGGGGAGCTTCGGGCCTGCGGGCTATTCTCAAGCGCAAAGCAGGACGGGTAGGATGTCAGCCCCACGCATGGCAAAGCCTCTCGTCGCCATTGTAGGAAGGCCGAATGTTGGCAAATCGAGCCTGTTCAACAGGCTTTCCGGCCGAAGGACCGCCGTAACAGACGAGGAGCCCGGCACCACTCGCGATCGGCTTTACGCCGACTGCGAATGGAGAGGCAGGCCCTTCACGGTCGTTGACACCGGCGGGCTCGACTGGGGAGACGAACCTCTCACCGCAGCGGTGCGCCAACAGATTGAATTCGCCATAGACCAGGCGCAGGTTCTTCTATTCGTTGTTGACTCGAAAGATGGACTTGCCGGGCTCGACTTCGAAATCGCGCAGCGCCTGAGGAAAACTGGAAAGCCCGTTCTTCTGATTGCCAACAAGGCTGAAAGCGTCGCCCGAATCGAGCAGGTTCAGGAGTTCCCCTCGCTCGGTCTTGGCGCGCCAATTCCAGTCTCTGCTCTTCATGGAATGGGGGTGGGCGAACTTCTCGACGCGCTTCTGCCTCATCTGCCGGAAGTCTCTGCGGAGAAGGAAGAAGAGCAGATGCGCGTTGCAATTGTCGGAAGGCCGAATGTTGGAAAGTCGGTGCTGGTGAATGCGCTGGCAGGGGAGGAGCGCAGCGTCGTCAGCCATTTGCCCGGGACAACCCGCGACGCTATTGATACGCCCTGCGAATGGCGAGAGCGCAAACTGGTGCTCGTTGATACCGCCGGCCTGAAGAGGCAGAGCCGCGTAAAGCGCGCCGTGGAGTATTACAGTATGCTGCGCGCTCTTGGGGCCATCGAGCGATGTCATGTCGCGGTTCTGGTGGTGGATGGGCACGAGGGCATCTCGGACCAGGACAAACGCATCGGCGGCTACGCCCACGAGCAGGGCAAAGGCCAGATAATCCTTGCCAACAAGTGGGATCTCGTGGAGGACACCCTCAGGAAAGCCTCAAAGGCCCAGCGCGAGTTCGACCAGCAGTCGAGAAGGGAACTCCACTTTCTGGATTATGCGCCCATGGTTTTCGCATCTGGCCTCAAGAGGTGGGGGCTCGAAAGGCTCATGGATATGACCATCGCAGTGGCAGACCAGCATTCTCGCCTGATCGGCGCGGCGGAGCTGGCCAGCGTGGTGCGGCGAGCTCTTGAGGACAATCCGCTTTCACTCAAAGGAAGGCGCGTGAAGATATATCAGGCCTCGCAGGTGGCTGCGCAGCCTCCAACATTCGTCCTTTTCGTGAACGATCCAGCCCTCGTTCACTTTTCCCATCTCCGTTACCTTGGGAACAGGCTTCGCCAGGCTTTCAACCTGGACATCACGCCCATACGACTGCTTGTGCGCAAATCCGAGGCGAAGCGCCGCGAGGCGTGACCTCCTGACCTCGGTTTGATGCGCGGGCCGCCAGCCGTCACCTGGTTCAGGAATTCGGTAGCCTTCGTCTCGCGCTCCGGTGGAGCCTGATGAGCGGACGCCTTAGAGGGCTTGGCGTACTGCGGCGGCGAGCATGGACGTAGGGGCGGAGCGGCGCTCCGCCCACGGGAGCAGCGCCGCTGCTCCCCTACAAACGTCTTGGCCTCAGGTGACGCGCCAGTCTCATTAACACAAGGGGCCCCCGGCGAGAAGGAGGGGCCAAGTCGCGCGGCTAATCCCGCCTTGCGGAGAGCTTCCAGATGAGCGAAATCGCGAGAGCGCCTTTCAAGAATCCGCAGAGAGATCGTTCCCTCCCGCCTAAAGACGCGCTGACCGAAGCCGAGCGAGAGGTCGTACGCCTGGCCGAGACTGGCGAGCAGCAAATTCGCGCCGCCTATACTCCCGTGGTCTATGAATACTGGGCGCCGTTCAATTACCCGAATATCAAGGTGGAACTGGGGCGGGGCGTCCGGAAAGGGCTCGCCACCGAACCTTATACCGGAGCAGAGTTCAACACCGACGGCGTCGAGCTGGATGTTCCGCCATACGGCGCGATCACCGTAATCGAGGAAGAGCCCATCGTCGCGGTCGCGGTAATAGGCAGCGCCTGCGTTCCGCCGGGTTATGTTCTGCTTCAGGCTGAGCCGCTCGTCTGGAAGTATCCGCGCACTGGCGTGAAAATGAAAATTGGCGACCTCTGGGGCCAGCACATCCGGGTTCAACCTTGGAGAAAGGGCATTGATGAAAGCTGGCGCGACGCCGGTCTGAGCTGCGCTCGCTTCGAGCTGCCTGAATCGAAGAAAGTTACCATCATGGCCGGCAGCCAGCACGATATCTCTGAACTCGATGTCGAGAACCAGCGCCACGACGCGCATTACGCGGTTCGCATAATCAGGGTTACGGTGAAGCGGGCCGCTTAGTGCCGACCCAACTTGATAAAGCGACAAAGAGATCGGTAGCCGCAGCCTTCAGGCTGCGCAGGCTGAAGCCTGCGGCTACCAGTCTTTTGCTGGAATTATCGGCAAAACCAGTTGGCCCGTCTAACAGCGTATCGCGAGCCACCCGGACTGCGCCAGGATGTCAGACCAGAACCTGCAAGGAGTGATCAGAGATGAAAGCAAAGCGACTGCCTTCCGAAGCCGAGGCAAAGGCGAAGGCCCCGACGATCGGCGTTTTCGCCACATGCGACCCGCGCATAGATGCGCCCTCGCGCGCCAGGGCTGCGAATATCGTCGAGATGGCGGCCGAGGTCATCGCCGGGCGGATCAAGGTTCCCGCTGGATGGGCGGTGCGAGTAGTCTATTCGCCCATACTGGTTGACGGCGAACGCCAAGCCGATATGGTCGCACGCCAGTTCCAGGCAGAGGGCGTGGATGTTCTCGTGTGCGCGCCCGATACATGGGCCTTTCCGCAGTTGGGTCTCATCTCGCTTCTTCAGCAGTTCCCGGATGACACCCCCATCAACCTGACCTGCGGCAACAGCGGCCCGAGGCCTGGCGTGGTCTTCACGCATGCAGCAGCGGGGGCGCTATCACAGTCGGGCCGGCTGGTGCACATAAATGTCGGCAACTGGCCCGACACCGGCGACCGGCCCCAGATGTCTGAGGCCACGGCAAACAACCTTATGGACTGGACCTATGCCGCTCTCGCCCGGCAGGCTCTGAAGGGCCGCCGGGTCGTTATTTTCGGCCACGATTCCATGGGAATGGAAACGGCCCTTGCGCACATTATACCTACGCGCAGAATCCTGGGGCTGGAGATAACGCGGCTCGATATGAAACTCCTGGCCGATATGCTCCAGAAGAAAGCCTACAACCAGAAGGAACTTGCCGAGCTGCGCGGCTGGCTGAACAAGCACATCGGCGACCGCATCGAGCTGCGGGACCGGGCCGACAGCGACCGGCTCGACCAGAGCCTTGCGATGTATCTCATCGTCCGCGATGTCATGGCGGACCTGAACGCCGTCGGCGGAGGCTTTATGAGCCAGCTCGAGTGGGGCTCGGACCTTCGCGGAATCCCGCTGCCAGTTGCGGACGCGATGGAATCGCTCTTCAATTCGACCTTCGACCATAACGGCCCGAAGGCGCCAGTGCCCTATGCCACCGAGGCTGATGTGCAGGCTCTTCTCACGATGCTCGCTTTCACTTACCTGACGGGCGGCAACCCGCCGCTTTTCATGGACTTCCGGAAAGTGTGGGAGCCGTGGGAGATAAACGAGCTGGCCGAGAAGCTCGGCCTGGGAAGAGAAGACCCGGACGCGGTCTGGAGGCAGCGGGGTCTTGTTGACGGCGACAATTCGGGCAGCGCCTCGTTCGATTGGGCTGCGATGCCGGGCGCAAGCGTCGAGGAGATTATGAGCAAAATCTCGCTGCCTCTCGCTGACCCGAACTATTTCCCCGGCCTCGGCAACTCCGTGACTTTCGTGTCGCCCGGAGGAATCGAGGGCATTGCCGGACGCCTCGCTTTCAGCGCGGCATCTGGTCTGTTCTCGATGATATGGGATGAAGCCGTTACGGTGGACTTGCCGCCTCGACTTGCCCAGGCGGTTTGCCAGACCTCAACTCCAACCTGGCCGCACACCTTTGTCGTTCCGAAATATGCGACGATGGGCGAATACAAGCAGTTCGCGCCTGCCAATCACTTCCACATGATCTGGTGGCTAAAACCCGCCCGGCTGCAATACTGGATGGATATGTGCAACATTCTCTCTGCCGCGCCGTGGCAGGCCAGGCCGGCCTACATTGAAGGGACCGACCGCCCAACGCCGCTGCTCTACATCCTCAACGGCGGCGAAGCCAACGCGAAGCTCATGCTGGCGAGGCGGTATCAGTAAGGCCGCGGATTCTGCGGCAGAACATGAGACGAGCCAATGTGGGACGGGCGCCCCCGGCCGTCCATTCCAGCCCCCCGCCCCGGACCACGCCGCAGACGCGAGCAGAGCCTGACATTTTTGATTTTCGCGGGACAATCTGGCAGCGGAAACCCGCCGTGCGGCAATTGGTAAGAGAGCAGGTTGTCGGCGATGCGGATCGCTTCCTCGCTCCCAAACCAGGCGTCCGGCTTGTCGGCATAATACAGCCAGTAGGAGAAATCCGAGCCATCTCCGTGGGCGCCGCTCAGCGGCCTATACGAAATGCCCACTCTTGCCGACGCTGCGGCGGTGACCGTTGTGAAAGCGAGGCAGAGCGCAGCCCGCAGGCTTATCGCGATAACCTCCGAGAAGTATCTTCGCCGACGCTGAGATGCGTCCTGCCGCGTCGGCATTCGCCGCTGCCATGGAGAGCCATCTTCGCCCGCAGACTGCATGGAAGGACGAGGGCTTGCATGAAGGTTGAACACGCTGTGGAGGGAAGTGTTAGGCATCGAGTTCGGGTGAGCCTGGGGCGGAGAGGAGGTCGTCGGTGAGCAACGCTGCCAAGGCAGCCCTGATCGTCGGCTCGTCGCTTCTGTTCCCCGCGCGGGCGCATCCTCTCGAGCATCAGTCGCGCGTTTTTCCCGGAGCAGAATGGGAACAGCGCGACCCGCAGGAGCTTGGCGTTGACGCTGCTTCGCTCGACAAACTGGCCGAACTCCTGGGCGGCCGAGGCTGCGTCATCGAGGCCGGATATGTCGTCAAGGCCTGGGGCGACCAGGCGCAGCGCGGCGACTGGATGTCGTCCGCAAAGCCGGTGCTCAGCACGCTGCTTTTCTTCGCGGTCGAAGAGGGGCTGGTCAAGAGCGTTGACCAGCCCATCGCTGACTTCGGCTGGGATCTCAAGCCCAAGGACCGGGGCATCACCTTCAGGCACCTGGGAAGCATGACAAGCGGCTACGCGCGCCCGGAGCCTGCTGGCGCAGCGTGGGCATACAACGATTACGCCATCCAACTTTACCAGAAGACTCTCTTTGACAGGGTATTCAAGCAGGATCCGAAGACGGCTGCTGAACACCCCGCCCGGCTGGGGGCAGTGGGGCTCCAGGATGGCCTCGAATTTCACGCCTCGAACCGCCGGCTGTCTGCATCGGTTCGCGATTTCGCGCGTATCGCTTGGCTTTGGCTCAACCGCGGCCGCTGGGGCGACCGCCAGATTCTGCCGCGCCGCTGCTTCGATGAATACATGCGGCCGCAAACCCCCAAAGACTTGCCCCACACGCAGAAGGCCGATACTGATGATTATCTCGGCATTGGTTCCTACGGTGGAGACTCCGATCATTTCGTCAAATTTGGCGCGGGCATCTACGGTTTCAACTGGTGGTTCAACGATACGGGGCGTCTGCACCCGGAAGTCCGCACATGGCCCGACGCTCCGCCGGACACAATAATGTCGGTCGGCGCGGGAGGCAACTGCTCGGCCATAGTGCCGAGCCTCGACCTCGCCGTCATCTGCGCTCAGGGCAACTGGGGCGCCCTGAAGGCTGCTGATCGAACATCGAGGATGAACAGGATGCTCAAGCTGGCGGCCCAGGCTGCCGGCTACCGCGAGGAAGGGGTGATCCTGTCCGGAGAGCTGAAGAAATGGCATACCGTGACTCTGTCGTTCTTCGGCCCTGAGACCGGCGAGCAGGCAACGCCCAATCCCTTCGCGGACTGCCGCCTGGAAGTGACATTCGAGTGCGGCGACGAGCGGCGCACGGCGCCGGGCTATTATGCGGCAGATGGAAACGCGGCCGAGTCCGGCGCCGAAACGGGCCGCATCTGGCGAGCGAATTTCACGCCCGATCGCGAGGGCGCCTGGACCTACCGGGCCTCCTTCCGAACCGGTCCGGGCGTTGCCGTCGCAACTGATGCGGCGGGCGCGCCGGCAGCTTTCGATGGCGCCTGCGGCTCATTTGCCATTGGGCCCGCCGACAAGACCGGACGCGATCACCGCGCAAGGGGCATGCTGCGCTATGTTGGCCAGCGTTACCTCCAGTTCGCCGAAACTGGCGAATACTTTCTCAAGGGAGGGGCAGATAGCCCCGAGAACTTTCTGGCCTACTACGAGTTCGACCAGACGCCTCCCAGCCACTATTTCGGCCCCCATGCGCAGGACTGGCAACCTGGCGATCCCGCCTGGAGAGGCGGCAGGGGCAAAAACATCATTGGAGCCCTCAACTACCTCGCCTCCAAGGGAATGAACAGCGTCTATTTCCTGACCATGAATGTCAAAGGCGACGGCAACGATGTTTGGCCGTGGACATCGAGCGATGAGCGCCGCCGCTTCGACTGCAGCAAGCTCGACCAGTGGGGAATCGTGTTCTCGCACATGGATCGAAAGGGTATCATGCTCCACCTCGTGACCCAGGAGCAAGAGAACGACCAGCTCCTCGACGGCGGCGAGCTTGGACCTGAGCGCAGGCTGTATTACCGCGAACTCGTGGCTCGCTTCGGGCATCACCTGGCGCTCGTCTGGAACCTGGGGGAGGAGAACACGAACACGGACGCTCAGCGCAGGGCGTTCGCAAAATGCATCCGCGGGCTTGATCCCTACCATCATCCAATCGTGGTTCATACTTTCCCCAGCCAGCGCGACGAAGTTTACGAGCCCCTGCTGGGATTTGCATATCTGGAGGGGCCTTCGCTGCAGATGGGCGATATGGAGAAAACGCACGCGGAGACGCTGAAATGGGTCGTGCGCTCCGCGCGGAAGCGCCGGCCATGGTTTGTCTGCCTCGACGAGATCGGCCCCGCCAGCACTGGCGTCAAGCCCGACGCTTACGATCCGAATCACGACGATGTGCGCCGCTGGGCCTTATGGGGCAACCTGATGGCTGGCGGCGCAGGCTGCGAATGGCTTTTCGGATACAACTATCCGCACCACGACCTTTCCTGCGAAGACTGGCGATCGCGAGACCGCATGTGGGACCTGACCCGTCGCGCAATGGAGTTCTTTCAGGAGCACCTGCCATTTCCCGAGATGGAGCCACACGACACTCTGGTCGAGGGCAAAGGCGCCTGGTGTCTGGCGAAACCTGGCGAGATCTACGCGGTTTACGCGCCCAAAGCCGCAAGCCTCCGACTCGCCTTAGCCGAAGGCGACTACACCGTCCACTGGTATGACCCGCGGCGCGGCGGCCCTCTCGTTGCAGGCAAGACGCTGAAAGGGCCGGGCAAAGTGAATGTCGGCAGCCCGCCCCGTGAACCCAATAGAGACTGGGCCGTCCTGGTGGGCCGCGAAAGCGCGCGACAATGAGTCTTCTGCGGCCCGACCGTTCAGGCAATGGCTTGCCGAAGAAGAAAGATAGGAGAGATTGCGATGACGGGGTTTCTTGCGCTTGCAGCCTCACTCTCATCCTCCGCTGCGGCCGATCCGCCCCGGCGGGACCGGGAAAACGAGGGCGCTGTGCTCCTCGAAGATGATTTCGGCCAACTTCGCACCGGGTTATTCTTCAGCGTGGTCGGCGCGCATGCTGAATACCACTATCTGCCCGAGTGCGCGCCCAAGGGAAACTGGGTTGTCTCGACCTTCACATCAGACCCGCAATCGCAAAGAGCATGGCGCGTGTGTCGTGACAAAGACAAGCGCATCATGGTTCAGACCTATCACAACAAGAGCAAGGACACGCATCCGATGCTGGTCGCAGGCGATCCGCTCTGGTCCGACTACACCGTGGTCGCGCGGTTTGCGCCGCTGTCCGATTCGGGCCAGAGCGGGCTCGCGTTTCGCTATCGCAACGATCGCTGCTACTATTTCTTCGGCGTGAACGGGCCGAAGGCGGTGCTCAAGATGGTGCGTCACCGCACGGGCTTTCGGCAGCCTTACGAGAAGGTTCTGGCCGAGGGCCGATGTTCATGGAAACCCGGCGAGTATCTCACCGCCACCGTGAGAGTGGAAGGCAACGCCATCCGCGCGCGCCTTGGTGACGGGACCGTGCTGGAAGCAACTGACTCGGCATTCCCAAAAGGGAAGGTCGGCCTGACTTGCGATGTGCCGACGCGTTTCGCTCAAGTCAAAGTGACCGCGAAGCCTGCGGTGAAGAAACGCATCGAAGCGGAAATCGGGAGGCGCGAGCAGGAGTCGCTCGCTCTTCAGGCAGCCAACCCGAAGCCCATCGTCTGGAAGAAAGTCAGCACCGAGGGGTTCGGCGTCGGGCGAAATGTCCGTTTTGGCGACCTCGACGGCGACGGCCAGATAGATATTCTCATCGGCCAGGTTGTCCACCACGGGCCGAAAGACTGCAACAGCGAACTGAGCTGCCTGACGGCCCTGACCTTCGACGGTGAGACCCTCTGGCGAATCGGCGAACCCGATCCCTGGAAGGACCATCTGACCAACGATGTCGCATTCCAGATTCATGACCTGGACGGCGACGGGCGCAGCGAGGTCATCTACTGCATGAACTCCGAAATCGTCGTCGGCGAGGGCGATACGGGAAAGACGAAATACAAGGCCCCTGCGCCGGAAACGCCAAAGACGACCCCGCCGCCTTATAACCGTTTCCCCCGCATCCTGGGCGACAGCCTCTATTTTTGCGACCTTCGGGGCACAGGGCGTCCAAGCGACATCATCATCAAGGATCGCTACCATCATGTTTGGGCCTTCAACGATCGGCTCCAGATAATGTGGCACGCCGAATGCAACACCGGCCACTATCCGTATGCCTGCGATGTTGACGGCGATGGCAGAGATGAACTGGCGATTGGTTACTCCCTTTTCGACCACGATGGAAGGCTGCTCTGGAGCCTGGACGATTCCCTCAAGGATCACGCAGATGGAGTCGCGATTGTGAAGCTGCATGGAGAAAATGATGAGCCGCATCTTCTGTGCGCGGCAGGCGATGAGGGGATATTCTTCGCCGACACGCGAGGCAAGGTGCTGAAGCACCATTACCTGGGCCATGTTCAGAACCCGGTGGTCGCCAATTTCCGGCCCGACCTGCCAGGTCTCGAGATCGTCGCGATCAACTTCTGGGGAAGCCAGGGGATCATCCATTTCTTTGACTCGGACGGCGACATATACCACGATTTCGAACCTTGCCAGCACGGCAGTATGTGCTCGCCCATCAACTGGACCGGGCTGCCTGGCGAATATTTCGTGCTCTCGGCCAACGCGGAAGAGGGAGGCATGTTTGATGGCTGGGGCCGCCGCGTCGTGCGGTTCCCGGCGGACGGCCACCCAGACATGTGCTGCGCCGTCCTCGATATCACCGGCGACTGCCGCGACGAAGTCGTCGTGTGGGACCCTCACGAAATGTGGGTCTATACCCAGGACGATAACCCCAGGCCCGGGCGTCTTTACAAGCCGGTCCGAAATCCGCTCTACAACTGCTCAAACTACCAAGCAACGGTTTCTCTGCCAGGATGGTCTGAGTAGGAGAAGTATTCGCGCGCAGGGGACGGAGAGTAGCTATGCGAAGTCTGCGGGAGCGGGGGCCGTTTGCCTGCCAGCGGCCACCGAGTCATCCGCCGCAACGCGTGACGCAAGCCATGCGAATGCATCACGCCCGGTGACCGGAATTCGGCGAGGATGGGCTGCCCGGCCAGGGGCATCCCCCAGCGCGTTTCAGGATTTCGCTGACAGCGCGTTAACCAAAGAGCTGCTTGACCAGTTCGGCAGTCCTACGGCCGAACCGCGCGCATTCTTCGCGCGAGCGTTCATCAGGGGCCCCGACCGCAGTCGGACCATAGTGGTCTCCTTGCGGGTCGCCTTTCACGATCATGCCGTGGATGAGCAGGGCCTTGACTATGTCCAGCACAGTTGTTTCATTTCCTCCGGCCGGCCCGCCCGAGGAAGCAAAGGCGCCGCCCACTTTCCCCTCCAGCTTCCCGTGGTGAACGACGCTGTCGTCCAGAAGCTTCTTGATGTCGGCGGCCATGGTGCCATAATAGACTGGCGAGCCGATCACGATTCCGTCGAATCCGAGCAGGTCGTCGGGTGTGACTTCGCCGACCGGCCTCAGGGTGACATCAACCCCGGTCGCTTCTCGCGCGGCCCGTGCAATAATCTCGGCCATCTTCTCCGTGTTGCCGCTGCGGCTGTAGTAAGTAACAAGAAGCCTTGCCATCAGGTTTCGCCTCCTTTGGAGCGATGGGCCTGTCCGCAGCTTCTGCGTACCATTGGGCCTCTTGGAACGCTTTTACTGCATCTGTTCTCGCAGGCGTGAAGTCCCTGGGCGAAGAGGCTCTGCCTTCCCGTTGGGAAGAGCAACGCCTTCCCCGAGGGGCCGGGGCCCCGGCCCCTCGGGCGCAGGGGCCTGCGGCTGCACCTTCGTCATCAATTCGGGGAAAACCCAGCCGCACCCTTCATGGGTGCGCAGCCTTGACCGTGAAGATGATACGCGAGACTGGACAAGCGGCCCTGACTTCAAGCCGTTTTTCGCCTTTGTGCAGCGCGACAGTCCTCAGTTAGGGAAGGTGCGGTACAATGGCAGCCCGGTCACTGCGCCCACGATTGTCCAGAAGCTCGACGTGACAAACTCGCCCAGGATGAGGCCCAGGAAGAGGGGCATGGCCTGCTGGTAGAGCTTGACGCCTCCGTAGCGCAGAATCAGGCCCTTGAGGACCCAGGCGATCATGAAGTCAATCCAGAAGAAGTCAATGGCATAGGTCATCGCGAAGGCGAAAGCAGACGCGGTAAACGGGAAACCCACGAAGGCGATGCGCAGCCAATGCAAGACGGCGACCGCGAGAGCGCCAGAGAGCGCCGCGATGACAGCGCTGTAGTTGACAGACGCCGGATTCTCCTCCCAGCCCTTGAGCGAGACCCAGTTATTGGCACCAGCGTTCACAAACCCAATATAGGTCTTTCCCGTTTCGGCGCCATACGTGTAGTAGAGATTGATCGAGAACACCATCGCAGCCGCGATGGCCACGAACAGAGCGACTGTCATCGCCAAGGCGATGGGCCGCAGGGAAATGCGCGCACGCTGGCCGATCTTGAAGGCTTCCAATTGGGCCGGCATCGCCGCAGTTCGATAGTCTTTGCTGAACCAGGAAAGAAGCGAGATCGTCGTCAGCCCTTTCGGGCCGTATATCTCCGTGCCGCCCAAGCCTATCAGGGTGTCATGGGGGCTTACCCACATCAGCTCGCTCGCGGGGACGCCGGACTCGGCGCGGATGCGCGACAGCGCAATCATGAAAATGAAGAAAAGCCCGAGGATGAACAGCGGCAGGAACACCGATAGCCCAGACCACGCGCAAAAGGCGACCAGAAAGAGCGTGCCCAGGGCGACCACGAGCAGAGCCGCTCGATAGCTCATGGGCTCCTGACTGTCGTCAATCTCGGGCGCGCCCAAGACAGCCTTGCGCCAGACCCTGGCCAGGTGAGCTCTCATCCCCCACAGCGCGATCAGCGCGACCGCGATCCAAGCACCGATTGACAGGGCGCTCACGTATGGCAACTCCTGGGCATTGGTGGGCACGGTGGGACTGGGAGAGCGCAGACCCGCGGCAACGCCGAAGATCTGAAGCGCCTTCCGGACGAGATAGAAGGCCCAGCAACTGAACGATACGTCCAGGGCCAACACGTAACCTATGCCGACGACCGAGGGATGTAACTTGACCGGCGTCCCCGCGAGTCCGCTCCAAGGCGGCACGACGACATAGGTGTTCAGATCGTACCCCTTGTTGATCTGCAGCGTCGGGATGACCGGGTACATCGCGTGCAGGCTGTTGAGCGAGTGGATAACAGCCGGGATGATAAAACCCAACCAGAGCAGTCTGTTGAGGAAGAACGAGTCCGACTCCATGTTGGTCATCTGCACCGGCAGGTAGATGATGGGGAAGTTCAGCCGCTCGTGTTCCACCCACGGCCGACGCATAAGCACCGTGATGCACATGGTGACAGACAAGAGCACGAAGAAGAACACGCCCCACAGCGCCAAGGGCAGAGCCCACGCCTGCAAGTGAGCCACGGTGAAGAGAGTGGACTTCCCTTCGTAGAACGGGCGCAGGACCGCTTCGTCGCGCGGCCCGACCCAGGTGGGAACGAACTGCAGGAACCGCGCCCATTTGGGATCATTCACAGTGTTCCAGAACGGCGTGGTCAGGTAGGTGCCGAACCACCCGATCGCTCCCACACCCCCGACGCAAGACGAGATGGTGGCCATGGTATAGATGATCAGAAGTTCAGCCTGAGACAACGCGGCGGGAGCATAAAGCCGCTTGACGCCCCAGTTGGTCAACGTGACCACGAACATGATAAACACCACTCCGATGAATGGTGATGCTCCCGAGAGCAGCGTCACCTGCGTCCTCATCTCGCTCTGGGTAAGCCACCAGTTGTTAGCGACCACGATGAGGGCTCCGAGGATGACTGAGCGCCAGGTGACGCTTGGCATCCTTGCTCTCGGCACCGCGTCCTTGTTTGATCCTGTCTGTTCAGCAGCGCTTCGGGACATCGCCGACTCGCCAGATACTCAAGTAAGCAAGCACTTGATGGCGCTGTAGGGCCGGCAGCCAGTCATCGCGCCCGGACCGGCTAACATTCTGGCCTTCTCTTGGAAAACAAGGTCATGCTTTCCTCCAGCAGCCACGGGTCGTCTGGATGCGCAGCGATGTATTTGCGCAGTCCGGTTAGGCCCCGAGCGTGAGCTTCGCCGCAGGTCACCCGGAAGACGGAGCAGACTTTCGGTTCGGCTTCTGACAGCCAGTCCCCGGACGAGACATGAGTCCGCACTCGCACGGGTTCGACTGCGATCGCCGCGAAGCCTGCCTCCACCAGCCACGCTCCCACTTCCGCGCGGAAGGGCGTGCGCTTCCTGTCAACAGTGACGGCTTCCGGCAAGAAGCGGTGCGCCGGATCGTCAAGTATGTCTTCCAATGTTCGCTGTCGGGTAACGAGCACGCCACCAAGGCCGTCAGGGTTCCGGGCTGCGCTTCTTCTCTAGTGGCGACGGTTCCTTGCGGCCGGCCCATTCCCCGCGGAGGGCGGCGCATCCTCGGGCAGGAGACAGGTCAATAGGCGACCTGCTCCCTGACCACGCGCGACGCCGCGCATCTTGAGTAGGAGGACAGAGGGTGAACAGCGTAGTCATGTGCCGGCGCCGGGCAAAAAGACACGAGGAGGTAAGAGTTGGCAGAATTGCTTCGGGTTGCGCGGCCGCGCAGATATGAAGTGTTTCAGCGCGAGGCGGGGAAAGCATCGGTTCCTGTCGAGATAACTGGCATCAGCGAGGCGCAAGCCACTGTCTTCGTTCTCGACGCGGCAGGCAAGGTGATAGCGCGCCAGGACTTGCGTGTCAGCGCCGGCACGGCGTCGGGCTGCATCGAGGCGCCTGAGGGCGGCTGGTATTCTCTTGCGGTGCGTCTGGGACGGCGGCGCCAGCGTCTGGTTCCGTTCGGGGTGGGCGATGTTCTCGTCATTGCCGGGCAGTCAAATGCGGCTGGCCACGGAGATGGATTCATCCCGGACCGAAGCGGTTTGGTCTCGCTCTCGACGGAATCCAGCGACTGGGCGCTGGCCCAAAAGCCGGAGGCCCTGCCGGGCCCCATGGCCGCAGGCAGCGCCTGGCCCATCCTCGGCGAACTGCTCGCTCTATCCGAGCGCGCGCCAATCGGTTTCATAAGCGCCGCTGTCGGCGGCACATCCACCGAGCAGTGGCTTCCCGGCGGGGAACTTTACGCTGGCCTGAAACGCGCCCTGACCGGTCGGCGCGTGCGGGCGGTTCTATGGCACCAGGGCGAATCCGACGCAGTCAACGGTTTCTCTACCGAGCGCACCTACCAGAACATGGCGACCATGATCAATCAGTCTCGCGCAGACGCGGGCTGGCAAGTTCCCTGGTATGTAGCGCTCGCCAGCTACGCGCCCGGCACCCCTATTGAGCAGCAGCAGGCCACGCGCGCAGCCCAGGCTTTGCTCTTCAAAATGGGCCTCGCCCTGCCGGGCCCCGACACCGACACCCATGTGCCCGAATCAATGCGCTACGACAAGGTGCATTTCGGCCAGGTCGGCCTCATCGTCCACGCCGTGCTCTGGTTCCGGGCGCTCCATTTCCACGCGACTTGAACGCACAGGAGCGTCGCCGCCCGCAGCCGCTGCTCGACTTGCGGCGCAGGCCAACCGCCTACTCTATCAATACCAGCCCGTAGTAGTTCTGCGGACAGGAATGGTCTCTGACCACTTCGATGGGGAATCCGTTGGATTGCGCGGTAGCGTAAACATCAATCCCCGCCGCCTCCATTGATGGGCGCGCTTCCCGCGGGTGCTCGCACGATTCCAGGCTGCAGGTCTCGCAAAGATCGCAGGGGCCGGCCCCGAGGGCAAAAGCCTTGTAATGGCCGGCGAGGAAGACTTCGCGCTCCAGTTCAGAGGCAACTTTCTTGATAGATTTCCATTTGCCGCCCCCGGGAGTGTGGACGAGCAGAGCGACGCGGTATTCGCCGAGCATCGCCTGCGTTTGCTCGGGAGTGGGAGAATATGGCGGACAGGTAAGACGCTGCCCATAGCCGCCGCACCCGAATTGGCATTTCAAACGCACCCATTTCGCGGTCACGACGCTGGCGGCAGCGATAATCTTCGCATCCGCTGCCCCGAGCCGCTTCGCGGCCGCCACCCATTGCTGATACGGCGCCGCTTCCTTGTTGGTCAGCCTCATGTGAGCCTCCGGTGGTCGCTTTGTTCCCCACGCAAGGGTTCGGGCGGAGGGCTACATTTCCTCTCTCAACGGGCGCACAGCGGGTCGAGCTTTCTGCCGCGCCAGGTCGGACGATACCCGAATCCCGCGAGGAGGAAGCCAACTGAGCGGCTGGGGCGCCGCCGCTGCCGCACACCGCGTTCTCGACGCGGGTGGTTAGTGAGTTTCTTGCTTTTCGGGGGGCGACCAGATGTGGGACCCCGACCCGTCGGGGTCCACACAGCCGAGGCGGCTGTGCCACATGGTTGCCGGCTGCGAGCCCCCGCGATGCAAGAGACTCAATGGATGTGCAGGAAGACATCGTCTTCGAGACTAAGCATTGGCTCCAGGCCTCAGGCCTTTCGCCTTTCACACTGCGAAGAATCAGGAGATAGTGAGTATGGGCCGCGACTACAGGATAAGCCTCTGGAATTACACCCACTACTCAAATACGGGAAGCCTCGAGCAGGCCGTGAAGGAATGCTCCGACGCTGGCTACGGCGTGGAGCTCTGGGACTACTGGAAAGATGACCGCGACCTTTTCGGCCCGGTTCATCGGGAGCGGCTGAGGGTTTTGCTTAAGCCAGTCCAGGTCAGCTTCCACAGCGGCGGCGTGAAAGACCTTGTGGGCCACATGAAGCAGATAGAAACTGCGCAGGCCTGCGGCTGCGATGTCATAGTCGTGCACGCGGACAACCTGCGCGTCGGCAGCGAGCAGGATTTCGATTTCGCCAGGGAGGTCGTCGCTCTCGCCGGAGAGCATGGCGTTACTCTTGCTCTTGAAAACGGCCCCCTGTGGATGATCGAGCGCGCGCTGGAAAATGTGGAGGGCCTCTCTTTCTGCCTGGACACAGGCCACACTTACCACGAAGAGATGAGACCGGGCTCCAGCCCGGGCTCCATGAGGCCATATCTCGACGCATTCAAAACTCGCCTCGTTCACCTGCACTTGCAGGACTGGATACCCGAGGGCGACCACTACAGCGTTGGAACGGGCATCATTCCTCGAGCCGATTGGGAGTACTTGCTTGGCGCCCTCGACGAGATCAAATTCTCCGGCGCCTTGGTCATCGAGATAAGGCCGCGCGGGCCGCTGCTGCTCGCGCGGGATTCGGTGCAATTCCTGCAGGGGGCGCGCGCGGTCCCGTGACTTTGGGGCGATGGCCTTGGACGGAACGCGTCGTAACGCGTTGCCAGGCGTATTCTTATTGACCCTCGCGGAATTGGTTGGGAGCGCGACGCCCCTCGGGAGCTGCGATGCAATGCATGTAGCGTCGGGCCTTGTGCCCGACGGGGGTGCGTTCGTCCGACGCAGGGTCGGACGCTACGTTGCACCCCGACGGCAGTCTGCCCGTCTAACCTATTCTGCGAGCCTCAATAGAGACGTGGGGGAAACCGCGTCGCCCGGGGCTGAGGGGGCCTGTGCGGGAAGGCGCGGGTCGGCGCCGAACTCGGAGGAAGCACGCCGGCGAGGCCCGTGATCTGGGCTCGGGGAGGGACCTCATGCGCGCCCAAGAAGCCGAAAGGATAGTAAACGAGTACGGTCGGGTGATGCATGAGGCTGCTCGGGCCTCGACGGCTGCGCCGGTGTCGATGCTGCCGTACGACAAGGCGACGATTAAGCAAGCGATCCTGGTCGTCCTCGCTGTCCTCCATTTCGCGCACGAGCTGAGCGACAAGTTCAGAAGCGACCTCCGCGGCGGCTACATCTGGCTCGCCAACTTCGTGGACGACGAACGCGCCGAGTGCGTAAGAGAGTACGACGCAGCCATGCTTGACTCCTTCGAGCGCTTCGAATCGCTGCCGCCTGGCACGGTTGGGCGCTCCGTCGAGATACTGCGGGGAATCCACGCGGAGGGTCTCCTGCTGCACGCTGAGTTCTGGGAATTTGAGAAGAGAATTGGCCTGAGGCCCGCGTCACAGGACTTCGACGCCATGGTGGAGGAAGCCAGGGAGATGGCACGGCGAGCGCTTGGGCGCGAGTCAGAGCCAGGCGGCGGGCACGCCACCAAGCGGCCGCGACCTCGCTGGAAGTTCTGGCAGCGCTAGTTTTCCGCCGGCGCACGGTGTGAGCCCCGCGTCACCTACCGCCGCAGCGAAAGTGTCGGCCGCAGGCCCGCCCCGCCCGTCGTAACGGCGCGGGATTCGGTGAGGTCTCCGGAGGGGCTGAAGGAGGGTTTGTAGCAGACCGGGCACGCGGACGGCGACGCGAGGCCCGGAGCCCCACAGCCCAGGCCGGCTGTGCCACATGGTGCCCACAGCTACATCAGCCCGCTCGCCTCGATGACCGAGCGGGCAACCTCTGCAAGCTTGCGGTTGGAATCTCGCGCCCGTTTCTGAAGTTTCAGGTATGCCTCTTCCTCCGAAAGCTGAAGCCGCTTCATCAGAATGCCCTTGGCCCTCTCCACCAGCTTTCTCGCCTCGAGGGCCTCCTCAAGGTTCTTTATCTCCTGCCTGAGCGACCGAAACTCCTCAAACCTTCGCTTGGCCAGTCCGATGGCCGCCTTCAATTCCCTGGCGTCCAGCGGCTTCATGAGATAAGCCATCACGCCCGCCTGAGCGGCCTTGTCCACGAGCTCATCGCTGATGTAGCCGGTTACGACCACCACGGGAGAAGGGCTTTGCTCCAGAAGCAGCGGAGCAGCTTCGAGCCCGTCTCCGTCGGGCAGCTTTATATCGAGAAGGATGAGGTCTGGTTGAAATACGCGGCAAAGATGAGCGGCTTCCTTGCATGTGCCAGCGGGAGGCAGGGGTCGGTGCCCAAGGGATTTCACCTCGGCTGCAGCCGCCTCCGCCTGGACCGGGTCATCCTCGACAATCAGCACTCTCAGCCGTCCGGCATCTGGCAAATTCACCTCTGCGGCGCACATTTCCAGCCCTCCCAGCGCACAGGCGCTTCACGCGCGGCCTGCTCAAACCGCAAACAGCACCCGCGCATGCGCTCCGCGCCTTCCAACGATGCTGAACCGGCCCCCCAGCGCATGCTCTGTCAGGCTGCGAACGATCTTCAGCCCGCAGCCATACCGCTTTTCGTCCAAACTGCCTTCTTCTATGCCATCTCCCGTATCGGCGACTGAGAGCAGCCCCCAAGGCCCTCTGCGGCGGAAAGTTATCCTGATTTCCCCGGCCCTGCCTCGCAAGCCGTGTTCGACGGCATTGCAGACGAGCTCGTTCAGGATCACCGCCACTGCCGGTGTCTTCTGAGAATCAAGCTCCAGCGCGCCAACTCTTGGCAGGAGCCTCACCTTGGCGCCGCGCGGAAGTGAGAGAGGGAAGACTTTCGCGCAGAGGAACTGCACCAACTCGCGAAGGTCGCTCGTTTTCTGAGGCGCGCTCGCAAGCAGCCTGTGGGCCGCAGCGGCTGCCCTCAAGCATGACAGGCTATCGCGAAGCGACTTGCGGCTGCCGCGCGACCGCGCAGCAGCCATCCTCTCGTGCAGCAGCCCCGCCGCTGCTTGCAGGCTGTTGGCGAGCTGATGGTGCGCTTCCTGGATGAACGCAAGCCCAGGGAGCGTCGCCATAACCTCCTGCTCCCTGCACAGAGCTTCGAACAGGTCCGGGCTGTCCAGAAAAACCGCCCCGACTTTGCTCAACTCCCAACCCCAGTTGCCGCCGATGCCCGCTCGGTGCGCCAATGTTTGCTGGCTTGCACCACTCTAAAGTTGGCGCTTACAGCCGATCTCCCTTCTCGCCCTTCTCGACCCCGCGAAGCCTCACAGCGTGAGGCGCACCAGCCAGATCAATTTCGGATATTCGACGGCAGCTTTCAGCGTTCCTGCCAGGTTAACAACCAAGGTGCCGCTCTCTTATGACCGCCGCCGGCCAGGCGCGCCCGCAATCTCTCCGCCAGGGCTCCTGCCGACCGCGCGAATCAGCCCCGGCCTGGTCTCGTCATGCCTTTCGCCCCGGCGCTCCTATCGCTCAGGGCTGCAACCGCCCCGCGCATTTCACCTTTCCACTCGACCGCTCGGTCCCCTGCCTTGTGAGCAAGACGAATTAGCAGCAATGTTGCGGTATTGTAAATGTTCCGGCACACATTCTGAGCCGGCGAGGGGAGCATCTTCGGGCAGGAGACTCGCTCCTGCCCTACGGTGGAGAAGCCAGGCGCCGATTCATGAATAATCGGGGCAAGCGGCGGAACGGGAACTGTTACTGCGGCCCCGGGCGAGAAAGAGCTGCCTGCTCGGCCCGTTTCACAATTTCTGCAAAGGATGTCGCATCCAGGCTCGCTCCTCCCACCAGCGCGCCGTCTATCTGGGGCCGGCTCATTATGTCCGTGGTATTCTCTGGCTTGACGCTTCCCCCATACTGGATGCGAATTCCCTCGGCGGCTCGAGGATTGAGAATCCGGGAGACTTGCGACCTGATCAGGCCTATAACCCTTTCCGCCTCCCCTGCGTCGCACACCTGCCCCGTGCCAATGGCCCAAACGGGCTCATACGCCACAATCACGCCTGCCACTTGTTCTGCCGCAACGCCCGCCAGGCAGGCCTCGAGCTGAGAAGCCACGGTCTTGTCTGTCAGGCCCTGCTTGCGCTCCGGGAGCGTTTCGCCAACGCAGAGTATGGGAACAAGCCCTGCCTGAAGGGCGGCGCACACCTTAGCGTTCACCACCGAGTCCGTGTCGCCAAATGCGGACACGAGATGCTTCGGAACTTCGTCAAGATTTCCAAAGCGGCCCCTGCGCTCGGAGTGACCGACGATCACATACTTGCATCCGGCTGCTTCGAGCATGGGAGGCGAAACCTGGCCTGTGAAAGCGCCTTTGTCGAGCCAGAAGCAGTCCTGAGCGCCAAGGGCCACGCTTGACCCGGAAAGGGCTCGGGAAGCTGCCTCGAGAGCAGGGAACGGCGGGCAGAGGGCTATATCTACGCCTTCCACTCCCGTCACCGCGGGCAGGAACCCCGCGATGAAATCGCTGGCCTCGCGGGCCGTCTTGTGCATCTTCCAGTTGCCGGCAATCAGGGGTTTTCTCATGAGCGCCTATTCATCCAGAGCCGCGACACCGGGAAGCGCCTTGCCCTCAAGAAATTCAAGCGAAGCGCCCCCTCCCGTTGACACATGAGTGAGCGACGAGGCGAAGCCGAGATGTTCCATTGCAGCCGCAGTATCGCCTCCGCCCACGATTGTGGTTCCCTTGCAGGCCGCCATCGCCTGACCTACGGCCCTCGTCCCCTCGGCAAAGGGCGCCAGCTCGAAAATGCCCATCGGGCCATTCATAATGACGGTGGCAGCGTCTCTTACAATGCCTGCAAAGCGCCTTGCCGTCTCAGGCCCGATGTCAACGCCCATCATGTCCTTCGGTATAGCGTCGGCGGGCACAATCTGAGGCGGAGAGTCAGCCTTCAGCTCGCGCACGACCACGACATCGCTGGGAAGCTCGAATCTTATCTTCGCTGACCGCGCCTTCTCCATCAACTGGCGCGCCAGCTCCTCTCGGCCTGCTTCCAGGATCGAGTTCCCAATCTCCTTGCCCTGCGCTTTGAAGAATGTGTAGGCCATTCCGCCGCCAATCAGCAGGGCGTCAACCTTGGGGATGAGGTTCTCGATCACGCCAATCTTGTCCGAGACCTTCACGCCGCCCAGGACTGCCACGAAGGGCCTCGCCGGCTGGGACAACGCCCTCCCCATTATCTCTATCTCTTTCTGCATCAGGAACCCCGCCACGGCGGGCCTCAGATAGTGCGTGACGCCTTCCGTGGAGGCATGAGCCCTGTGGGCCGTGCCGAAAGCGTCGTTCACATATACTTCCCCGAGCCTTGCCAACTGCTGGCTGAACTCCGGATCGTTCTTCTCCTCCTCGCCGTGGAAGCGCAGGTTCTGCAGGAGGATGACGTCGCCCGGCTTCATCTGCTGCACTGCCGCCTCAACCTGCGGCCCCACGCAGTCATCCAGCTTCTTCAGCGGCCTGCCGAGATGCTTCTCCAGCGCCTCCGCCACGGGGTTCAGCCTCAGCTTGTCGTCAACGCCCTTGGGCCTGCCCAGGTGCGACATCAGGATCACCTTCGCGCCGCGCTCGAGAAGATACTGAATGGTGGGCAGACTCTCGACTATCCGCCTCTCGTCGGTTATCCTTCCCTGAGCATCGAGGGGAACATTGAAGTCCGCCCTGATGAGAACTCGCTTTCCAGCCGCATCAACATCTCTTAAGGTTTTTTTCGCCATTGCTGACCTCCGTCCGGCCTGCCGTCACACACCCGTAGCTCCACCCTTTATGGGTGCGCTTGAGGCGCAGGCGTGAAGCCTGCGGCTACATTCCCATTGCCCCCACCGAGCGGCTGGTATCCATCCAGTTCCCCGGCGGGCAGCGCAGCCCGAACATGGCCCACCTCAAATGTACGAGTCGCGGACGGTTCGGAGCTTGACGTTCCCCATAGCAACGGTGCCGCCGCCAAGAAGGACGTCAACGTCGTAACCGGGATATACCTGTCGAAATCGTGATCGCTTCCAACCATTAACAGTCATCCTGTCAGGAGCAGCTCTTTGGAATCTGTACGCGGGAAAGTCGGAGCGGTCTCCCCGAACGTCCTTCCCGTCAGGGTGCTTGACGCAAACGTCAAACCCCTCAATGTCCCAGATAGCCTTCTCCACATTCTTTACCTTCATGCCTGTTCGTCCCCCGTCATTTGTGAGTCCCTCGCAAGGCGCGTCCCCAGTTCGATGCGCCCTTAACCGCGACAGGCCCGAAACCTGTCCCAGCAATCTCAGCGCCGTGTGGAGCGGGTCTTCGCCCTCCCGCTACATCCGGGCCGCCATATAAGCCGCCAGGTCCGCAAGCCGAACGGAATATGCCCACTCATTGTCATACCAGGCCATGACCTTCGCCATGCGGGCGCCCAGGACCATCGTGCTCTCGGCGTCGAAGACGGCGGATGCGGGGTCGCCCTTCACATCCATCGAGACCAGCGGCTCTTCACTGTAAGACAGAATGCCCTTCAGCTCGCCGGCCGCAGCCTTCTTGAACGCCTCGTTTATCGCCTCGACCGTCGCGTCCTTGCCCAGCGTCATGACGAGGTCAATTATTGACACGGTCGGCGTCGGCACGCGCAATGCGATGCCGTGCATCTTGCCCTTCAGCGCGGGTATGACCAGGTGAATGGCCTTCGCCGCCCCCGTGCTCGTCGGTATTATGTTCAAGGCGGCCGCACGCGCGCGCCTCAGGTCGCTGTGCGGCAGGTCGAGTATGCGCTGGTCGTTCGTGTAGGAGTGAACGGTGGTCATGAAGCCCAGCTCGATGCCAAAGCTGTCATTCATGACCTTGCACACCGGGGCCAGGCAGTTTGTCGTGCAGGAGGCGTTGCTGACGATGTGGTGTTTTGAAGGGTCGTAGGCCGCGTGGTTCACGCCCATCACAAATGTGGGCACTTCACCCTTGGCGGGCGCGCTTATTATGACTTTCTTCGCGCCCGCTTGAAGGTGCAGGCCGGCTTTTTCGGCGTCAGTGAAAAGCCCCGTGCACTCAAGAACTATCTCTGCTCCAAGCTCTTTCCAGGGAAGATCGCGGGGACTTTTTTCTGCAAAGACGGGATACTCCTTGCCGTTCACCGAGAGATACCCTTTCACCGCGCGCCCTCCAATCTTGTCTGCGGCCTCGCGCGAGGAAACCTCGCCCGGAAACCGCCCATAGTTGCTGTCATACTTAAGCAGGTGAGCGAGGGTTGCGGCGTCTGTTATGTCATTTATGCCCACCACCTCGAGCTGCGGATGCTGCTCGAGCATAGCCTTGAATGCCTGTCTGCCAACTCTGCCAAATCCGTTGATGCCCAGCTTTGCCATCTCTAACCTCCATCAGATTTTTCTGGTTTCTGGCTTCGCCTGTCCGATGAACCACTCCTTTTTCTATTTACCCCTTCACCCTCACAACAATGGAGAGGACTCCGTTTATGACCGAGAGAACGAGCGCAGCATAGAGGGCCGAAAAGAAATTGGGCACATAGAAGCCCTGCACCAACCCCCTGTGGCCTATTGCATATAAGAAAACGGCGTTCAGCACAAATGAGGCGGCCGCCGCCAGCAGGCCAAGTGTAAGGAGCTGCAAGGGAAAGGTTATGACCTTGAAAGCGAAGAGAAGCGGCTGCACCAGAGCGTTCAGAAGGCCGAGCAGCAGCGATACAAGGAAAGGCGCCAGAGGGCGGCGCATGTCCAGCTCGATCCTTCCTCCCAGAACCACGCTGGTCAGCCAGAGAGATAATACTGCGAGCAGCCATCTCAGGATCAGAGCGCGCATGGCCTTATCCCTTTCCCCAACCCCCGTCTTGTAGTTGGGCCGCTGGATGTTTGGCCGCTCGCCGCCAGGGTTCCTGCTCGCATGAGTTGAACGAGGTTCATCCCTGGAGAGGCAAGATGCCAGGAACACGGCCCCCTCCGCGGGCTCCCCGGGCAGGCGCAAAGCGCCCTCCCTCGGCCTCCCCGCCAGCGCGGGAGGGCCAGGTGGGGGCTGTCATGCTGTATAATAGCGCTGTATCGAGAGGCGAGTGCCACGAAAGGCGTCGTTCTTGCAGGCGGCAGAGCAACCAGGCTCAGGCCCATAACCCACACGATGACGAAGCACCTGATTCCTCTGGCCAACGGGGGGGGCCGTGGGACGTGTTGGGGAATGTGTATCCCCCGGACTCTCTTGTGTTGAGGGGAACGCGATGACGGCGGACCTCTCAAAGCCGGTTGAGTTCAGTCCTCACGCTCGGGAGAAAATGCTTGACCGGGGGGCTTTGGAGGCGGAGGTTGAAACCGCTATCCGCACAGGCAATCCGGAGCCAGCGCGGAGGGGGGCGAGATATGTTTCGTAGCGGCTTTGCTCCGATGTAGGGCGGGGACGCCTGTCCCCGCCGGCGGCGGGCTTGGGCACGCCCGCCCTACAGAGGGGGCGGGTCGGAACTTATGCGAAACAGCATTACGAAAGCGGTGACGACCAAGATGAGAATTGTCTATGACCCGAGCGTAGGTGCCCTGAGCATTCGGTTCATTGAAGAACGCGTAGAATGCCAGACGATTCGACTGAACGATCAGGTTGCAGTTGATGTGGGCCCGGGCGAGCGCATAGTGGCGATAGAGGTGCTGGATGCGAGCGAGCTGATCCCCGGTCTCAAGGAAAGGGGCGTTGCTTTGGAAAACATCCTCGTTTCCTCCCACTGACATCGGGCTTCTTCAGGTCAGTGGCAAAGCACGCTGCCAACGGAGGTCTTTCGCCAGGCGCCGATTGGGCAAGTGAAAGGCTTCAAAGATATATGGAGGCAGTTCCATGAAAGGCGTCGTTCTTGCAGGCGGCAGAGCAACCAGGCTCAGGCCCATAACCCACACGATGACGAAGCACCTGATTCCTCTGGCCAACAAGCCAATACTCTTCTATGCGCTGGAAGCCCTGGCCGCGGCCGGGATAAAGGATGTCGGCGTCATCGTAGGGCGAGCGCACCCCGACTATCCCGGCAGCCTCGACACTTCGCGCGAGGTGATGGAGGCCGTGGGCGATGGGTCAAGGTGGGGAATGTCGATCAGCTACATTGAGCAGGATGCGCCGCGCGGCATAGCCCACGCCGTCCTCACGGCGAAGGACTTCGTGGGCGATGACGCTTTCGTGACATTTCTCGGCGACAACTTTCTGGCAGGCGGCATACAGGATTTCGTGCGCGAGTTCGAGCAGACGCAGCCAAACGCCCTGATTCTTCTGTGCCGGGTTCCCAATCCCCAGGATTTTGGCGTTGCCGTCCTCGACGGAGACCGGGTCGTCAAACTCGTCGAAAAGCCCAAGCAGCCTCCGACCGACCTGGCCCTCGTGGGAGTCTATCTTTTCGACCACCATGTATTCGACTCGATACAGAGGCTCAAACCCTCATCGCGCGGCGAGCTGGAAATAACCGACGCCATACAGGGGCTCGTGGACGCCGGCCTTCAGGTGCGGTCGCACACTGTAAAGGGATGGTGGAAAGACACGGGAACTCTCCAGGACCTGCTCGAGGCCAACCGACTGGTTCTGGACACGCTGGAGACGAAGGTGGAGGGAGAAGTGGACAGCGACAGCCAGACACTGGGCTGTGTGGTTGTTGAGCAGCACGCCCAGGTGAAGGCGAGCGTCTTGCAGGGGCCCGTGATAGTGGGGAAAGGCAGCAGGCTAATCGGCTCAATCGTCGGGCCCTATGTGTCGGTGCATGAGAATGTGGTCATAGAGAACACCGAGGTGGCGAACAGCATCCTCATGGAAGGGTGCGCGCTGAGAGGAATCCGTCACAAGGTGAGGGACAGCCTGGTAGGCAAGCAAGCGGTCGTGGAGAGGGCGGAGGGCGTTCTGTATTCGGCGGACTGGCACCAGCTCGTCCTCGGCGACAACAGCCGCGTGATTCTGGCCTGATTCATCCTTCGTCGGCTGGACTCCAGGCGCACAGAGAATAGGTCGGCGCAGCGAGGCCGCCGTCAGCTCTTCGGGAAGGCGGATGACCCAGCTCTCGATTGTCATCCCGGCTCATAATGAGGCGCTGCGGCTGGGCGCGACGCTTGAGCGCGTCGTGCAGTTCCTGTGCGCAAGGCAGCGGGGACAAAGCAGCCAACTGGCGGCGCCCCAAGAGCCGACGCCTTCTCAAGAAACAACAGCCAGTCGTAAGAACGCCGCCGCCCCGGTTTCTCCAGAGTGGGAAATCGTCGTGGTTGACGACGTGAGCGAAGACGAGACATATGCAGTTGCTGACAGGTTCAGGAAGAAGGGCTTCCCCGTCAGGGTCATCAGGCGAACCAAGCGGCCGGGCAAAGGAGCCGCCGTGGGAGAAGGGATTCTGGCTGCGGCAGGGCGGACGATAATTTTCAGCGACGCAGACCTGTCCACGCCCATCGAAGAGGCCGACAAACTCATTGCGCGGCTGAACAGAGGATATGACGTGGCGATCGCATCCCGGCTGCTGCCAGAATCGCAAGTCGAGAGACCGGGTTATCGCGAGGTCATCTCAAGGCTTTTCAGCCTTGTAGTCAGGGCGCTGGCTTTGCCTGGAATAGCCGACAGCCAGTGCGGGTTCAAGGCTTTCCGGTCAGAGGCCGCCAGGGAGCTTTTTTCGCGCAGAACGATTCACGGGTGGGCTTTCGATGTGGAGATCTTGTATCTGGCGCGAAAGCTGCACTTCCGCGTAAAGGAGGTGCCCGTCAGGTGGGTGCACTCTCCTCGGTCCAGGCTGCGCCCGGCGCGCTCGGCTTTTTCCATGGTTCGCGATGTCTTGCGCGTTCGGCTCCAGGATTTATTGGGAGTTTACAGAAGACAGATTACCCCTGCTCGGGGGCAGAACCCCTCTTGAGCCGTCAACAGGCGAAGATCACACGAGAAGGCAGAAGCGTCGGGTGCGAATCCTGATCACTGGGACGGAAGGTCAGTTGGGCCTCGATCTGGTGGAAGAGCTGACATGCCAGAGATCAGGCCCACAGCACGAGCTGCTGACGCCGACAGAAAAAGAGTTGGACGTGCGCGACCGCGAAAAGGTCCGCGGAACAATAACATCCTGGCGACCGGATATTGTCGTTCACTGCGCCGCCTGGACTGATGTGGACGGCTGCGAGAAGGAGCCCGAGCGGGCATACCGCGTGAATGCCTGGGGCACCTGGCATGTGGCCGAGGCCTGCCGCGAAGTCGGAGCAGCGCTTGTGTATGTGAGCACAGACTTTGTCTTCGACGGCACAAAGGGCAGGCCATATGTTGAAACCGACACGCCCAACCCCATCAATGTGTATGGGGCCAGCAAGCTGGCGGGAGAGGTGCATGTGCAAAGTCTCGTGGCCAGGCATTATATCGTGCGCAGCGCATGGCTCTATCGCATCCCGACCCCTTTCAGGAATTTTGTAAAGGCGATTCTGGAGAGGGCGCGCACGCAGAGAGAAGTCGAAGTGGTTTGCGACCAGAAGGGCAGCCCCACATGGACCAGGGACCTGGCTTCGGCTCTCGTGCGGCAGGTGATCGACCGTCTGCCTGAGAGGGGGCCGGGCGTGTATCACATGGCGAACTCGGGAAGCTGCACGAGGGCCGAGCTGGCGCGGGAAATATTGAGTCTTGCAGGCTTGGATGTCCGCGTGGTAGAGATAAGTTCTGACAAATGGCCGACCGCAGCTCGCCGCCCGAATGATACGAGCCTCGAGACCAGGCGCGCCGGGCTTGCCATGCGCCCATGGCAGGAAGCCCTGCGAGAGTGCCTGGGCAAAGCGTGCTCGGCCACGGGTGACTTAGCGAAAGCCTGTCGGGACACCGGAAGCAGATGCTGAACAGAGGGGGAGGAAAGACTAACCCGGCGATGGTACTGAACATCCTTCGAAGCGGCGAAGCCCGGCTGTCGGCGGTGAGAAGCAAATGAACCGAGACGCCCCTATGCAGACTGTGATCCAGCAGATTGTGGCGCGGCTGGTGAGAGAGTACGCGCCTGAAAAAATCATCCTCTTCGGGTCCTACGCCTACGGGCAGCCTGATGAGGACAGCGACGTTGACCTGCTCATCATCAAAGAAACCGCAGAGCGCTTCCTCGACCGTATGGACACGGTGCGTCGGATGGCAACAGGTTTGCACCCCCGCATCCCCTTTGAGCCTATCGTTCTTACGCCGGGGGAAGTCGAGACGCGCTTAAAGGCAGGAGACCAGTTCATCGCTGAGATCATTGAGAAAGGCGAGGTGCTGCATGCTGCCTGAAGAGTCCATTCATCCTCGCGACTGGATCAGGATCGCAGAGAAAGACCTCAGCCGCGTGGAACGCTCTCTGCGCGATGCGGACCCGGAGCTGGCAGGGTTTTGCCTTCAGCAGGCAGTGGAGAAGTTTCTCAAAGCATTCCTGCTGAGAAAGGGTTGGCAGCTCCGGCGAATTCATGACTTGGAGGCGCTCTTGGACGACGCGGTCGGCCACGATCCTGCTTTCGAGCGATTTCGTCCCGCCTGCCAGAGGATCACAAAGTACTATATGCTGGAGCGCTACCCCCTGATGGCCGGATCGGGGCTCACGCAGGCGGAGGTTCGAGACTCCTTTGAAGCGATACGCGCGCTTGTGCAGAGGGTCAGGACGGAGGCGCGATCATAATGGCGAAACGGCGAGACCAGCCCACGAGCGTTAGGAGCGCAACCGATTTCAGGCCCACCCTGAACCTGCCGCGAACTGATTTTTCCATGCGGGCAAACCTGCCGCGGCGAGAGCCCGAAATTCAACGCTCCTGGGAGGAAATGGGCCTTTATCGGCTCATGCTTGAGAAGAACGCGGGCCGCCCCCGTTTCATACTCCACGACGGCCCACCCTACACGAGCGGCGACATTCACCTCGGGCAGGCTCTGAACAAGGTTCTCAAAGATTTCGTCGTCCGCTTCAAGACGATGCGGGGCTTCCTGGCTCCTTTCGTGCCGGGCTGGGACATGCACGGCCTGCCAACGGAGATGCGAGCGCTGGAATCTTTTCAGCAGTATTGGAGGCAGATTTCACCGCTCGAACTGCGAGCCAGGTGCCTCGAGACGGCCAAGCACTTCCTGGAAGCGCAGAGGTCCCAGTTCAGGAGGCTTGGCTGCGTGGGCGATTGGGAAAAACCCTATCTGACTGTTGATCCGGTTTACGAGTCGGCCGTCATAGGCGTGTTCGGCGACATTGTGAAGACCGGCGCTGTCTATCGGGGGCTCAAGCCGGTTCACTGGTGCGCCACCTGCGAGACTGCTCTGGCTGGAATGGAGATCGAGTATAAAGATCGCACCTCCTATTCGATATATGTGTCTTTCCGGCTGAGCGACTCGATATCGCGCATTTTCCCAGAAGTGGGGGATAGGCCGGCCTCAATGATGGTTTGGACCACAACGCCCTGGACTCTTCCAGCCAATGTGGCCTTAGCAGTTCACCCGGAATTCGAGTATGCGGCTGTGCAATCGGGAGACCATGTTTTCGTTCTGGCGCGAGAGCTTGTCGAGCAGGTGATGGCCGAAATCGGGCGCCGCGATTGGCGAGTTCTGGGAACAGCCCCCGGACGACAGTTGAACGGCCTCGTGGCATTCCACCCCTTCATGGCGAGCGAGGCTTGCCCTGAGCCCAGTCGAAGGGCCGACCCCTCCGCGCCCAGACAGTCAAGGGTGATATTGACCGACTTTGTGACGATGGAGCAGGGCACGGGCGTCGTGCACGTAGCGCCAGGCCATGGGAAAGAAGACTTTCAGGCCGGGCAGGAATACCACCTGCCTGTCATCCAGCCTCTCGACGACCGGGGTTATTTCACCGAGCAGGGCGGCCAGTTTGCAGGCATGAGGTTCGACGAGGCCGACCCCGCCATCGTCAGCGAGCTTGAGAAACGCGGCGCGCTTCTCAAGGCGGGCAAGATCACGCACTCATATCCTCACTGCTGGAGGTGCGAAGAGCCGGTTCTTCTGCGGGCGGCGCATCAGTGGTTCATGGCGGTCGGAAATTTCGCGCACCAGGCCCTCCAGGAGATCGAGAAGGTGACCTGGTGGCCCTCAGGCAGCAAGGTCAGGATAAGCAGCATGGTGCAGGAAAGCCCGGACTGGTGCATCTCCAGGCAAAGGGTCTGGGGCATTCCAATTCCGGCCTTCTACTGCCAGGATTGCGGAGAAGCCTTGCTGACGCCGGAGAGCATCGAAGCGGCCAGGAAGCTTGTGGCCGGGCAGGGTTCCGACGCCTGGTGGAGCACGGACGCAAGCGAGATCCTGCCAAAGGGAACGAAGTGCCAGGCGTGCGGGTCGGCAAAATTCCGTAAGGAGACCGACACTTTCAGCGTCTGGGTGGATTCCGGGTGCTCCCATGCGGCGGTGCTGGAAACCAGGCCCGGGTTAGCATGGCCGGCGGACCTCTATCTGGAAGGCCACGACCAGCACCGGCTCTGGTTCCAGGCATCGCTGTGGACGGGCGTTGCGGCCAGAGGGGCCGCCCCATACCGGGGCGTTCTCACTCACGGCTTCTGCCTCGACGAGCGAGGCCGCAAAATGTCGAAGCACCTGGGAAATGTCGTTGACCCGCAGGAGGTCGTGCAGAAATACGGCGCCGACATTCTGCGCCTCTGGGCCGCCTATGTTGATTATCAGTCTGACGTACCGACCTCTATGGCGATTTTCGACCAGGTGGCGGAGGCCTACCGGCGGCTGAGGAATACCGTGCGCTTCCTGCTGGCAAATCTCCACGATTTCGACCCCGGGGAAAACCTCGCGGCGCCCGAGCAAATGCGCGAGCTGGACCGCTGGGCCCTCCACAGGCTGCACGGACTCATCGAGCGAGCCACAAGGTCTTACGAGCAGTGGGACTTCCACGGGGTCTATCATAGGCTGAACGAGTTCTGCGCCACCGACCTCAGCGCTTTCTACCTCGATGTGCTGAAGGACACCCTCTACTGCGATGCTGCGGACTCTCCTTCGCGGCGCTCGGCCCAGACAGCCCTGTGGCATCTGGCCGACAATCTGATCCGGCTCATGGCCGTAGTTATTGCCCACACCGCCGACGATGCCTGGCAGAGACTCCCCCACCTTCCCGGCCAGGAGACGAGAAGCGTTCACCTCGCCGACTGGCCCCAGCCTCCCTCGGAATGGGCCGACGGGGAACTCGCCTCGAAATGGCAGCGCATACTTCTCGTCCGCGGGGAGGTTCAGAAGGCGCTGGAGGTGGCCCGACAGTCGGGCACGATCTCGCAGCCCCTGGAGGCGTCGGTGGCCATCTGGCCTCCTACCCAGGAGCAGGAAATTCTTCGGTCAATCGGAAAACAACTGGCCTCCGTATTGATTGTATCGGCCGCAAATGTGGAAGAGTGTGAGCAGGCCGTCCCAGGCCCTCGGCCAGAAGCTGCCGGGGCGCCGTGGCAGTCGGAAAATTTGGAGGGTCTATCTGTTTATGTCGAGCGCGCGGGGGGAAAAAGATGTGAGCGGTGCTGGCTCACAAAGCCCGAAGTGGGCGATACGGGTCTGTGCCGAAGGTGCACTTCGGTTGTGGGGGGCCTGCCCGCCTGCCCGAGCCCGCCCGAAGTCAAACGGGCCAGGGGTCAGGGCTGCGCCGGCGCCAAGGCGGAGCCGATGTAGGCGGGGCTTACTTCCCTGAACTGCCCCGTTCATCTGGGCGCCGCCGAGGGGGTCAATGCTATGCAAACGAAAACTAAGGGAAGTATCCAAATGAGAAAACCGGGTCCGGTGGCCGCCGCGGCGCGGCCGGCCTCCAGGCCGGCGCGCAACAAGGGTGCCGAAGGCGTGGGGGCAAGCAAATCCAGGTCTGCCAGCAGCCGGGCTGCCAAGTCCAAGGTTGCTCTGACCGCCGCCGAAAAAAAGCAGGTTCGTCTCAGACTTCGGGAGGAAGCCGAGCGCCTCAAGCTCGTGCTCGACGAGCTCACGCGCGAAAGCATAGCGCCGGGAGAACTCGAGGGAATAGGCAGCGAAGATGGCGGCTTTGACGATGTCCCCGCCGACATGGCCCTCGAGGCTTTCGAGAAGGAAAAAGGCATGGCCGCGGCGGAAGCTCACGAGCTTGCCCTCTCAAAGGTCAGAATCGCCCAGGAGAAGGTCGAGGCCGGCACTTACGGCCTGTGCGACATGTGCGGTCAGCCCATAGCAAAGAAGAGGCTCAAGGCACTTCCCTATGCAACCTTTTGCATTGATTGCCAGGAGAGGCTCGAGGTGAGGTGAGAGAGCGGGCACTCGCCTCCGCCGAGGCCGCGGCGCGCAAGGGCAGTGGCTGGCTTCCGGCTCTTGCCCTCGTGCTCCTCGCAGCCGACCAGGCGTCAAAGTCTGCCGCTCACAATCTGCTCCCATCCCAGGGCCTGAGATTGTGGCGTTTTGTGTCGCTGACTCCAACTCGAAACACGGGGGGCGTTTTCGGCATCCTCCAGGGCTACCCTCACGTGTTCACCGCAGCGGCGCTGCTCATAACCTTGGGGGCTGCAGCATGGGCGTGGAGGTCAGCAGGCAGGAGCAGGCTTTTGGACCTTTCCTTGGCTCTTCTTCTGGCCGGGGCTTTGGGCAATGTCGCCGACAGGCTCATTCTCGGCTATGTCCGAGACTTTGTTGACCTGGGTTTCTGGCCCGCCTTCAATGTTGCAGACGCTTGCCTGACCACTTCCGTCGTGCTTTTGAGCCTGTGGGCCTGGTTGAGTTCGCGAAAGAGAGGACAGGCGGAAAGTGGCTTCCATCCGCCGGCTTGACTGCGCGCGATCGGCAGGCGCCTGCCAGCCTCGCGCCGAAGCCCATTCTGGAGCCGAGCGCGCCTGGTCATGTATCCCGACCTTTTTCGATTTGGCCCTCTCGTCATAAAGTCCTACGCCGTCCTTGTGACGCTTGGGTTTCTGGCTGGGCTGGCCTGGATGATTCGCTCCGGCCGGCGCAACGGCCTTGATCCCGGGCTCATATCCGACCTGGCCTTCTGGGCGGCCATTGGCGGCATACTTGGCGCCAGAGCCGTCTATATCGCGCTCGATCCGACTGCGGGCGTGCTGGATTTTCCCAAGTTCTGGGAAGGCGGCCTCTCGTTTCACGGGGCTCTGCTGGGCGGCGGCCTGGCTTTCTGGCTCTTCGCCCGCCGCGCAGGGCTGAGCTTCTTGCGCCTGGCGGACTTGGCGGCTCCAGGCGTAGCTCTGGGCCAAGCCATCGGGCGGGTCGGGTGCTTCCTCAACGGCTGCTGTTATGGACTGCCCACCCACCTGCCATGGGGGGCGAGATTTGCTGACCTTGCGACAGGCAAGCCAACGCCTCCGGTCCATCCAGTCCAGCTCTACGAGATGGCAGGCGACCTCGTCATTTTCGGTCTGCTCTCGATGGCATCCGCCGGCCGGCGGACCCGGCGGCGCGGATTCATCTTTTTCCTCTATCTGGCTCTCTACGGCCTGCTGCGAGGATGGATGGAGATATATCGTGCGCCATCGGGCCCCACCATTGTCGGCGCGCTTGGCCCCATAACGCCGGGCCAGCTTGTGAGTGCGGGCATGATCGCGGCGGCAGCTGTGTGGTTCATCGTGTCGAGAGGAGAGCCTGCCCGAGGCGGGCTGCGGCCAGGGGATGAGGCATAGAATAGCCGTGGCTGCGAGCGAAGCCGGGCTGCGCCTGGATATTCTGGTGGCGCGCCACCTGCCGCAGCTCTCGCGCTCCCGCGCCAGACGGATGGTGGAAGCTGGCCTCGTCCTGGCGGACGGCAGGGAGGCGAAGCCGCACCACCTCGTAAGAACGGGCGAGATAATAGAGGTCCACCTTTCCGAGAAGCCAGCCGAGACCGGGCTGACTCCGGAGCCAATGCCTCTCGATATAGCCTATGAAGATGAGCACCTGGTTGTCGTGAACAAGCCTGCCGGCCTTGTTGTGCATCCTGGGGCGGGCAGGATGTCGGGCACCCTCGTCAACGCCCTTCTGGCGCATGGGCCGCTTTCAAGCATTGGTTCGCCGCTGCGCCCCGGGGTGGTTCATCGCCTCGACAAGGATACTTCGGGCCTGATCCTGGCGGCAAAGACAGACGAGGCTCACCTTGAGATGGCCCGCCAGATTCAGAACAGGGAGGTCCAGAGAACCTACATGGCTCTCGTGTGGGGTCGGCCGCAACCCGATGAATTCATCCTCTCATCCTCGCTTGGCCGCCATCCGAAAGACAGAAAGAGAATCGCCGTGACAGTGACGGGCAAAGGGGCCGTAACGCGCGTGGCGGTTCTGGAAAGATTCGAGCATATGAGCCTGGTGAGGGCGAATCTCGTCACCGGGAGGACGCACCAGATAAGGGTTCACCTTTCTGCTGCGGGGTGGCCGGTAGTCGGCGACAGGGTCTATGGATCGGGCATAGGCCGCCAGAGAGCAAAGAGTCTCGACGCCGAGGTGAGGGCCCTGGTTGCCCGTCTGCCCGGGCAGGCTCTTCACGCATGCGAGCTTTCGTTCGTTCATCCCGCTCTCGGCGAAAGAATGACTTTCACAGCCGACCCGCCGCCCGAAATGACGGCTCTCCTGACATACCTGCGCTCAACGGGCGCAGGGGCGACTGGCAGGGCCAGTGAAGGGAATGCAGAAATGTGAGCCAGCCCAGGCAATTGTCTTCTGCCGTCGGGGCAAGGAGGGCAACTTGTATCCAGAAAACCTGCTCTATCATCAGACTCACGAATGGGTGAAGGTGGAAGGCAGCATAGCGACCATAGGCATAACCTATTACGCCCAGGACCAGATGGGCGACCTTGTCTATGTGGAGGTTCCCGAGGTAGGGCAGGAAGTCAGGGCGGGCGAGCCGATAGGCGCTGTTGAATCGGTGAAAGCTGTGGAAGATGTGCACGCCCCTGTAAGCGGCAAAGTCGTCGAGGCGAACCAGGGCCTGACCGACGCGCCCGAAATAGTGAACCGCGACCCCTATAGCGAGGGCTGGATGGCGAAGGTGGAAGTCAGCAATCCGCAGGAGCTCGCCGCCCTCATGTCGTCCCAGGCCTACCAGCAATACATAGCGAGCCTCTGAGACCCGCATCTTTGAGCGGCCGACCATGCCCACGGGATCCTTTCGCAAACCCCGCTGCTCTGCGGACCTGTCCCGCCGCGTGGCGCGAGCACTTCAACGTCCCGGAGGGCTGCCATCATGCTTTCAATATCTCGCGGGGGCGGAGGGATGTGGCTGTCTCACAACCAGCGCAGGGACGTGGACAACGGCTTCCTCCCCCTGGACGGGGGAGGAAAAAGGTGGGGGTGAAGGGCAGCTTGGGCCCCCACCTGCGCCTCCCCCACAGCGGGGGGAGGAACTACGCTCAATTGGACATGTGTCGGATAGGGCTGCCGAATTATGGGACAGCTACGCTGCTCCGCCCTGGAATCCTTCGCGCCTGAGCAATCGGACGGCCTGTCGCAGGACTGAATCCCAATGGCCATTGCCAGCATCCTCGTCGCGAGCATCATCTGGAGCTGCGTTCCGGTTATCATAAAGTTCTCCGCGCCCTACTTCAGCTTTACTTTCGTGGCTTTCGCGCGCCTCGCTCTGGCCGCGCTTTTCATGGGCCTTTGCCTGCTCGCCAGGCGATTGATCGGCCGCGCCCGCCGCGCAAGGAAAAACACCTCCCCCAGCCCCCGCGTTAACGCACCCGTCATCTCGGCTGGCGTGGCGTTCGGCGTCCACTACCTCTTCGCCACCGCCGGGATTTACCGCACGAGCGCCAGCGCGACGAACATCGTTCTCCAGGTAGAAGTCGTCGCGCTCGTGATCTTAGGGATTGTGTTCTTAAGGGAGAGGCTGTCGGCGCTCAGCGCGGCAGGCATGGTCATGTGTCTCGTCGGAGTTGGCCTCGTCGTATGGAGCGGAGAGAGTTTCAGCCGACTTTTCGCCTCCGAATATTTCCTCGGAAATATGCTCGTGATGGCGGCGGGACTTTGCTGGTCTGTCTATGGGCTGTTCCAGAAGATAGCCCTGAGAGAAGCGGATATTCTGGAATCGCTTTTACCGATTTTCCTCATCGGCATGACAGTTTCGTCGGCAGGCCTCCTTGCAGACCCTTCGCCGCCGTGGACTACGGCGCAGATGGGCCTGTCTTTGCCGGGCCCCGGCCACGCAATCAGGCCGTGGCTGTTCATTTTGCTACTCGGCGTCGGCTGCACCGGCGTCAGTTACCTCTTTCTCGCCTATGGGCTCAAGCGGCTCGACGCCTCTGCGACCGCGCTCATAACCAGCCCGCTGCCGATTTTCACACTTCTCGAGGCCCACTGGCTTCTGGCCGAGCCCCTTACCCCATACATCTGGTGGGGCGCCGGCCTCACTGTCCTTGGAGTCGTAAGCGTGGCACTGGGGGAACGCGCGCGGTAAGAGGGAGATCGCGCTCAACCACAGCCGAGGCTACTCCGCCCTGCGAAGCAGTGCTTCAGAGCCTGCGAAGCACGCGCGGCTGTGCCACACGCCCGTGAAGGACAGGCCAGGCAAGGCAGCGAAGGTGAGAGGGCGGAATGCCCGTGCCACATGACAGACTTATCATTGGAGTCGGCATGGCAACAGCGCTGTTCTGTATAGCCGTCGTTAGAGGCTCCAACAAAACCTGCAGAAGAGGGCGCAGCAGTGTTGACCCTTTTGGAGCGCGGGAGCCTTGCTCCCGCTTTGAAAAGCGGCGGCAGCTCGTGCTTCGCAGCCCGCCAGAAGTCAGGCGGGCAGAGTAGCAGCCGCCGCACTCCAAAGTAGTTCTGCGCGCTCTCTGCCGTGAATGGGTTTTGTTAGAAGTTCTTAGAGCAGTAGCTGGCATCCATCCCGACACCTCGGGGTGCCACGGGCCTGCCTGCAAGGTCTTTTCTGAAAAAAGCACAAGGACGATCTCAAATGAACAGGGTAGAGGAGAGAATTCAGAAGGAAGGCGCGCCTCTTTTGGGCGTCGCGGTGAATCGCTACGATCCCGTCTTCGCTGAAATCGCGGGGCGGCTCGGGTTCCACATTCTGTGGGTCGAGATGGAGCACGCCCATATCTCTTTCAGCGAAGCCGCCGACCTTTGCCGGATCGCCTCGGGCGTGGGGATGCTGACGATGATTCGCATTCCCGACGCGCGCCGCGAGAATGTGCTGAAGGCGGCCGAATGCGGGCCGGATATTATTGACCTGCCAATGGCGAACTCCCCCGACCTGCTCGAGGAGTTCGTGCGCCACGCGCGCTATTCGCCGGAGGGCGCTCGAGGATTCATCGGCAGCTCGCGAGCTATGCGATACGGGCTGGGCGGCGACATCGCGGAGGAGCAGCAGCGCATCAACCGCGAGCTCTGCCTCATGGCGCAGATAGAGACGCGCGAAGCGGTGGAGCGGCGCGAGGAACTGTGCAGAGTCTCGGGGATTGACATCATCTTCATCGGCCCCGGGGATCTTTCCGCGAGCCTGGGAGTAACCGGCCAGACAGACCACCCCGCCGTGCAGGAAGCCGCGGACCAGACCATAGCAACTGCGAAGAGCCACGGCAAGCTGCTCTCGATGCCGTCAAGCCCGGCTGACGTGGGCAAGTGGGCGAGCAAGGGCGTTGAGCTTCTCTTCTGCGGCAGCGACATGGGCTGTCTGAAAACGGGCGCACAGAGAATCCTCGAGGAATGCCGAAGCTCGCTCAGAAAGGCTTATTGAATCTGGGATAAATGGTTCACAGCGGCCCCTGTCATTGCGAGGCCGGAGGCCGTGGCAATCCCATCACCTGCGCGGCTTCCATGAGATTGCCTGCCCGAACCGGGCCACGGCCAGGGCTTCGCTTCGCTCGCAATGACGAGGCTGAAGGCAGTCTGTGAGGATGAACAAGTGAGCAGCTTATCTGCGGGGTGCGAGACAGAACTTCAACACCCTCCCACGCTGAGGGGTCGGCTGGTTCGCAGCGCGAAGGCTGGCACGCGCTCGGGGCTTCGGACAGCATGGGAGCTCGCGATTATCGTCGTGCCCATCTACTGGGGCGTGACCATCTTGAAGCACACCGCTGTCATGGCCGCGCTGGCGCACGCTCTCGCGCCCGCCATGAAGTTTCTTCTCCTGCCAGGCGAGGCGGCCGTGGCAATCGTCGCTGGAATTGTCATAGGGATTTATGCCGCTCTTGGGGCCGCCGCTTCGCTTGCGCTTTCGCCGCAGCAAACGACCATTGTGGGGTTCATCGTCGTCACGGCTCACGCGCTTCCGATGGAGAGCGCAATCCTCAGCCGCATGGGCGCGCGCGGAGGCCGCATAAGCTTTCTTCGACTGGTCGCGGCCTTCGTCGGCGCGGCTCTCATCAGCCGGCTGATCGTGGGGAGATGAGAGTGCTGGGCATTGCGAAGGAGGCCTTTTTCGGGTCCGCCAAACTGATGGGGATGGTGGTGGCCTTCGTCATCCCGCTAATGATTCTTCTCGAGTCTCTGAAAGAAGGCGGGCTGTTCGACTGGCTTTCGGCGAGAGTCGGCAGGCACTTGGCGCGGGTTGGGCTTTCGGAGAACTCGGTGTTCCCGCTGCTGGTTGGCGTCGTCTTCGGGGTAACTTACGGGGCCGGCGCGATAATGGCCGTCGCGCGCGATGGGAAGATGACGCGAGGCGAAATCGGAACTGTCGCGCTTTTTCTCGGCATCTTCCACGCGATTTTCGAGGACACGATAGTCTTTGTGCTGATAGGCGCAAGCTGGTTGTGGCTTATCTTTCCGAGGCTTTTACTATCGCTCTTCTTCACGGCGGCGCTGCGGCGGTGGGGATGAAGACGGAGGGCAGGGGACAGGGGACAGGAGGACAGGGGACAGGGGACAGGAGACAGGGCAGAGAGAGGAGAGGGATTTCGAATTTCGAATTTCGAATTGGGAATTGGGGATTGCGGACTGGGAGTCACGGATTGCGGATTCGGGATTTCAGATTTGAGATTTCGGGGCGGGATGCCAGAAAGGGACGCCTGAGAGGCAAAGGATGAGCCGAAGCCGGTTGCTTCACCTAAAGCTGCGTCGAAAGGCGATCACCTGGGCATTGGCTTCAGTCGCCGCGCTGCTCATCCTGCCCAACCCCCTCCCTCCCGAGACCAGCGAAATGCAGGCGCAGCAGCCTGTCGTTAGCGCGCCGCTCATCTCCGGCCCGGCTCCTCGAATTGACGGCCGCCTCGACGACCCCGCCTGGCAAAACTCCGGCGAGGCATTCCCCTTTGTGCTCCTCGGCAAGCATTCGCTGGCCTCCGCTGCCACCAGGGCCCTCGTCACCTTTGATTCCAGGAACATTTACCTCGGCTTTATCTGCGCCGAACCCACGATGAACCACCTCGTGCTGCGCGAGACCAAGCGCGACGGCGAAGTGTGGAAGGACGACTGCGTGGAGGTCTTTCTATCTCCCAAGAGAGGCGCGAAATACCACCACCTCATCGTCAGCGCCGCGGGCGTGCAGTATGACGAGATAGGCCGCGCGGCGCCAGATTCCTGGAACGCGAAATGGCGGTGCGAGGTATTGCGCGAGGCCGACAAATGGACAGCGGAGATCTCCCTGCCTTTTGCGCAGATGGAAGTGGATGCCCCCAGGCCTGGCGCCATCTGGA
>Ga0315280_10000399_pt1 | contig 80658 bp, 51 predicted proteins | sample YL17G06_40_MG_FD_203697 | JGI IMG/M metagenome (GOLD analysis project Ga0315280, IMG submission 203697) | Sediment microbial communities from Yellowstone Lake, YNP, Wyoming, USA - YL17G06_40 | ecosystem: Environmental > Aquatic > Freshwater > Lake > Sediment | place: USA: Wyoming | collected... | reverse complement strand
CCGAAAAACGAAAGGAGGCATGTGGGCGACGAAGAAACCCGAGACGGGTTGTAGCATTTCCCGAGCGTCCTTGTTTCGGTGACCGCCACGGCGTGGGTCAAATCAATACGCCCCCCCAAATGTCTGCTTCCTTGGGGCGGGCATTCGCCGTAATCGCTGAAGAGCGCAGTTATGACGTCCGTGCCTTTGGTGACCGTACCGAACGGTGCGAATCCCATGCCGTCAAGCAGAACATTCTCGTCGGAGAAGTTGATAAAAACTTGCGTGGTGCGCGAATTCGGCCCCGCCTTGGCAAAAGAAACGTATCCTTTCCTATTGGACTGTTTGACCGGATCGTCCTGAATCGTTGCCTTCAACCACACAGCATTGATTTGGGGGTCGCCATTGATCCCGAATTGTGCCGCGAAGCCGTAGACGACGCGGAAAAAGCGGCAACTGTCGTAGTAGCCGTTCTTGACGAGGTTGTAGAAACGGTCCGCACCGTTCGGTGCCCAAGCGCGGCGTACGTTGATCACAATGGTGCCTTGTGTGGTGGTGAACTTGGCCTCATAGACGTCCGGCGCCGTTTCTGTCAGCGCTGCAGGATTCATGAGCTTGTCCATGTTTGTCGGTGCGCTTGCCTGTTGCAGAGCAAGTCCAAGCGTAGCGACAACAACCAGTATCATGACTGCGATAAAACCATTTCTTATGAAATGCATTGATCCTTCTCCTTATCTCGGCAAAGTTCGTCGGTAGTAGAGTTCGGCCATGCGGGGCGGCGTCCACGCAAACACGCGGCGCAGTATACCATCAACTGCGCTTCTGCAATAATGCTGCCTCGCATCACGCTGTGCGCCCCAGTTCTTAGCGGAATTGCCCCTTCGCTCCTCTAGCGAAGAAATGATACAGATGGACGATGTGCACATTCTAATCGTGGACGACGACCCGGCGGCGAAGCATGCCCCGATTCATGTGTTGCAGCGTGAGAACTACTTGGTGGCCGGAGCTTCATCAGCGCGGGAGGCGCTGGAGTGCCTCGAAAAGATGCACTTCGATCTTGTTGTTACCGACATCCGGATGGAGCGGATGGACGGAATCGAACTGCGGCGCCCTGACCGAATCACTGCTGGAGTCGGAGCTGTTCGGCCACGTTAAGGGTTGCATCCGCGCGAGGCCAATCGGGCAATTCGGCGCCTGTCACCGGATTTCTAAAAGGCCTGGCCGACACTGAAAAAGAACTTACCCAGGATTTCACCCGGCCTGCGATCCAGCTTGAAGCCATAGTCCAGGCGGAGCAGAAGAAACGGCGTGCGCACCCGCAAGCCGAAACCGGCGGATTTGCGCACTCTGAAGGGATCGAAATCGGAGAGGGTGCGATAAACGTTCCCCAGGTCCAGGAACGCGACGCCGTCGAAGATACTGATCATCGGGAAGCGAATCTCATTGTTGACGACAAACATGGCATCGCCCCCGACCGGATTCCCCTCAAAATCAACCGGACCCAGGGTGTCCTGACCGAAGCCACGGACCGTGGTTCCGCCGCCGGCGAAGAATCTCTCGCTGGGCACCACGACTTGGCCTCCAAGCCCTTTCGCCAGGCCCAGGCGCACTGCGCCGGCGAAGACGAGGCGCGACTTTCTCAATCCTTTGCTCAAGGGCGCCTCGGTCGGTCTTGACAGCGGCACATAGCGAAAGTACTGGCCGAAATACCGGAAGAACCGGATGTCCGATCCTAGCGTCTTCGGGGCATACTCGAACGTGTGCGATGCAAAGGAACCGCGGGAAGCGTTCAGCAGGTCATCGCGCGTGTCGCGCATGAGTGACGAAGACAGCCGTCCGACCGGAAGCGTGACGTCGAAGGGGAAAATGGGGTCCGGGACTCGGTCGTAGGTGTGAGTCCTCTCGAAGCGGTAGCCGTATGAAAGGATGAAATGGTCCCGGAGCTGGGTCTCCTGCTGAAGCGAAAAACCGGTCCGGTCGCTGAAAAACGTCGGATTTATCTCCCGCCGCAGAAATATCGTCGCGGAGGTCCTGAGCGGATAGTACCGCAAGAACGGCTGGCCGAAGTAGCCCCGAATCTCGTGAATGTCTCCGTCGTACCGGCCCTGAAATCCTAATTGGCGTGCGGCCCCCAGAAAGTTCTGACGGGTAAACTCGACGATTCCCCCCGGCCCGCGATCGGTGTCGTAAAATCCGCCGTAATTCAGACGGTAGGGCTTGACCTCCCGCAGATCCACCTGGATTTTAACAGGACGCGTCGCACCCGCGCCCGAAGCGGTTTTTGTCTCCACCGTCTTCAGATCGACCACCGCATAGGCGCCGGTGTCATACAGGCGCTTGCGCGACTGATTGATCTTCACGTAATCCAAAGGATCATTGAGCGAAAACGTCAGCCGGGATCGTACAAAATCCGGGCTGGAGCGCTTGTTTCCTTTGATGGTAATACCTTCGATGATTTCCTGCTTGTCCTCGGCGATCTCAAACCCGACATTAAGAACCGGCTCGTCCTGTCTTTTCTGAAGCGCGTAGTTGATCGCCACGTTGTTAAAGCCATGACGCCAGTAGTGGTCCTGGAGCTTCGCCATCGCGTCGCTCAGGGCTTTGGGCCCGTAGGGCCGCCCGCCGAAAGGCGAGATCACTTTGTCCAGCTCGCTGCCGGAGTATGCCGAATTCCCGGTGAACTCAGACTTGCCGAAAACGAACCGGGGACCTTCGTCGATGCGAATTGTGACTCTGCCGCTGCCGGTATCGGGATTGAGCTCGTAGCTGGCTGGCGAGACCCTGGCATCGAGGTATCCTTCGTCCCGATAGACCCGTGCCAGGAAATCTGAAACGCGATCGGTTGCAAGATAGACGTCGAGCTCGCGGCCCGCTGCGCCCAGCCGGTCTTTCAGCTCCGACGGCTTCAGGGCAGCTGCGCCGTCGAAGACCAGGCTGACAGAATGATATTGGGCTCCCGGATCTATCCGGAAGATGACTCGTTTCTTGCCCCCGGCAGGGGGTTCCTCGATGACGTAGCTTACCCTGGGAAGGAGATGGCCATCCCTGACCAGGGCCTCGCGGATCGCACGCATCGCTTCCTCGGCCCGCTGCTGGTCGAAGACGGCGGTCTCCCAGGCCTTGCGCACGCGCTGCTGTAAATCGCTGGATGGCGACAAGCCCTCGTATTGAAGAACCACCTTCGGGCCGGGAGCGATGTGGAAAGCAAGATCCATCGTGTGATCCTGCTTCTGCCGGTCCAACCGGACCTGAGCCTCCAGGTGGCCCTGCGACTGAAAGTACTGCTCCAGATTGTCGGTGCCTTTGCGGACCTTGAAGAAGTCGTAGCGGTCTCCCGAATCGAGGCGGAATTTTCGGCTAAGCTGCGACTCGGGATAGAGAGGATTTCCCAGGAATTCGATCCGTCCGATCTTCAACTCGGTGCGCGGACGGGCGGATAGGGCGGCGGTGCCGGTGCTCCCAAAGCGCAGATCGTGGCGGAAATCGAACCGGTAAGAGTTGTCGGACTGCCGGATGGCCCGCGTGTCGAAGCGGGCTACGGGCTTGTAGTCGGCAATCCAGATCTGATCCTGGCTGTTGGCCAGATCCATGGAGTAGATTAGCTGCAGCTTTGGCGTGATGTTCTCACCGATGGTGAGGCGGGCGCCCGGATCAGACTCGGGCGAGATCAAGTTCGGTTCCACTCGGACCCGGCTCAGCCCCAGCGTTTGTTCGGCCTCGCGTGAGATGGCGCCACCCACGCGGCCCACGAGATACGACAAAACCTGCTCTTTCGCCACATTCAACTGCGCGCCCTGGACGTCTCCCAGGGTGCGTCCGGTGATAAGCAGAGAAACAATGTCCGGTTCTGGCAGCTCGGGGTCCGAGGTCAGCGAACTCGTCAATTCTTCCGGAGTACCGCTGATCTGGAGGGTGATGTCGTAGGAGGAAACCTCCGCCTTGGCCACCACGTCGAGCGTCGGCTCGATGCGGAGCGGGTTCTGCAGGTCGATGATCCCCCGGTCGATGGCATACTTTCTCTCGCCAAGATATATCTCTCCACCCTCCTCGAGAGTCATTCGCCCCGTCACCACAGGCCGGTAGTAAGTGCCAGTCACCTCGAGCTTGGCGTCGAGCGCCAACTTCGCGATGTTGTTGTCAACCAGCACGGGTCCCTGAGTGTCGAGCTGTGCCCCGTAGCGTATCCTTGAAAGAAACGGATTAGGCTCGGCAGAGAGGTTGATCGACTGATCCGATCGCAGAAACCGCAGGACTTCCCCCTCGAGATCCAGCGGCTCCCGGTAGGCTCCTTCCAGTACATGCGCGGCGCCGCCGATCACGATCAGGTCGTCCCGGGAGCGGATTGTCAGATCAGCGTCGAGCACAGTCCTGAGACCGGCGGGGAAATCGAGCGCAACATCCCGGGCATCGGCCTGAATATCGACACCGGCGATTCGGGCACCGGCTAGCTGCAACCCTCCGCCCGCCTTTAGCGGGCCGCCATTCAGGGTGGCCGTGAACCGCTCAATCGCCATTCGGTCTCCGTCGAGGTTGATGCGGAAATTCAGGTCCTCGGCCTGCAATCGCGGAGTCTGGAGCGCCAGCCGCGCATTTTGTGACTCGAGAAATCCGGAAAATCGCGGATCGCTGAGCCTGTTCCCGACATCTATTTGAACGCGGACGTTGCCGCCGGCGCGCAGGTCTCTGGAAAAAAACGTCAGCAGTCCGGCCTCCATCTGGCCCCGGATCTGGACGGCGAGGACGCTGTCGGGGATCAAGCCGACCGCGCCGGTTGCCTGAAGCTGCGTGCCTGGACCTGTGAGTGCAAACTGCTGGATGCGCGCCACTCCGCCCTCGATCGCGATCACCGAAGGGCCGGGCTGCGCGACCTGGTATTGATCGAAGCGCAAATTGAGCTTCTCGAAGCGGACTTCGGCCTTCAGCGCCTCGACATCCGGCCGGGCTGCTGCCGCATCGACGCGGAGCCCAATCGTGCCCGTCAGCCCGGAGGGGACGTGCGGGAGCGAGCCGACGGGCAGGTCGATCAGCTCCATGACGAGATGCGCCGGTCCTGGCGCGGCTTCGAAACGAACGGGGAGTTTATCGAGGAGCAGGCCAAGCGGCACTTGTCCGTTGATGCGGAGAGTGCCGTCGGCGAGTTTGCCTTGCGCGCTGGCGAGCCGCAAAACGCCATCTTGGATCCGCACATCCGCATCCATCTGGGTCAGCGGTACAGGCAGGCTTGTAGTCAGGAAGGAACCACCCTGCATTTTCGCGCTCCCGGCAAGCCGTATGTCGTTACGGTTCCCCTTGAGCCTTACAACGACATCCACTCCCCCGGCCACTGAAAGCCCCTCTCCGGCGGGGAGGAAGTCCATCACTGCCGGGAGGTCGATCCGGCCGGCAATATTGAGGCTGCCGGGCAGCTTCGGGTCCAGCAGCGGGACCGCGCCGTCAACACTGATGTGAGAGCTGCCGGAGAGCAATGCCAGTTGCTCGAGAGTCAGCGTTCCGCCTGCCAGACCGAGCCGGATGGCTCCCTGGTTCGCGATCGTGCGGTTCCTGACGGTGAGCAGCAGTTGATTGATCTCCGCAGCGGCCTTGGCATTCCGCCATTCTCCGAGGTCGCCGGAGGCTGTGATCGTGCCGGAGAAAGCGCCCCGCAGGGGAATGTCCGGTGCGAGGCTAAGGCCGAGACGGCCGAGTTCCGTGCCTTTCCCCTCGACTGCGATCTCGGCCTGATACGGAAACTGGAGGGAGAGGCTGCCGGAGGCCGAGACGGCCAGGTCCGGCGCCTCCAGCTCGAGCTCGGCCAGGCGGTCGCGCAGCCGGACACGGCCGTGGACCAGGCCGACCAGTGTCTCCCCAAGGCGGAAATCACGGAGGTCGAGCGCAGCCGTTACGTCGGGGACTGCGAGCGTTCCGGATCCGGTGGCGGTGAGGCTGAGGGTAGTGCGGACAGGAAGCCCGCCGGGCAGCGTCAGTGTGTGCAACTCGACCGACCGGCCTTCGGAACGGAGTTCAAAACTCTTGCTCTCCAGGTCATAATAGCCGCTGGCCGCGAATATCTCACGGCCGCCCGCCGCCCCCTCCTTCCTGTCGAGGCTTAGTCTCTTCAGCTCGAGGCGCTGCCCGGCAAGCCCCAGGCCGGCCTGAAGATCCCCGAGTCGCTCCCCGCAGGCTTCAAGCTCGAAGACGCGCAATTCGGCTCTTGCCTCCAACTGCGACAGCGGGCCCGCCACATCCGCTTGTACGTCGATGATGCCGGTGACGGGGGCCGGACTACCAAGGGCTGTGAGAATGTCTGCTAATGAAGCGTTTTCTATCCGCGCGCCGAGGGCCAGTGCGGGCGGCGATTGCGTGAAGGAAAGACTACCTCGGGTGCTCAGCGTGGTGTTGGCCCACGTGGCCCGGGCATCCCGCAGAACCATGCGAGTGGAATCCGCGTCGAGCGACGCAACCAGTGAGATATCCTGGATCGATCCCACATGTATCTGCCGCCCCACCAATTCCAACTGGAAATCCGGCTGCTTCAGAGTCCCGTCAATGCGGGCCGCAAGGTCGATGGATCCGCCCAGCGGAGTGGAGAGAAACGAGTATTTATTGCTGAGTATGTTACGGAGATCCTCGCCGACTGCTCCCAGGTCCAGCATATCCAGATTGGCCGCACCGGCGAGCTTTTCGTTGTTCAACAGTGATACCTGCCCGCGCAGCCGCAATCCCGGTGCGCTCGCAGAGGAGACTCTGACTTCCGTGCGTCCGCGCGCATAACTCAACTGGAGCGCGGCGGTCAGGGGTACGAGTTTGCCGCTGATCCGGGATGCTTCCGGGGCAAGCTGAATCGCCGCTTCGCCGCGGGCTTCAGTCATGTCGGTTCCGGTCCATTCCCCCTGGAGTGTCCCGGAGGCACGGCTTGCCACCAGCACGGGAAGGTCCATGCGCGCGGAAAGCGGCCGCGCATCCCAATCCGTCAGCGTGGCCCGGATCCAGCTCGGCTCCGATCCCGAGGGAACGAACCGGGCCGATCCCGCCACGGATCCTCTGCCCGAGCGAAGCTTGAGGGATTCGAAGTCCAGGACGCCCGTATTGCTGCTCCAGTGCGGATGCACGGTCACCGCCACATCCGGGTAGCCAAACGCGGATAGCCCTGCCCCGGCCACCTCGCCCCGGATATCCGGCGCGGCTGCTTCGCCGGTGATCTGGCCGTGCACGGCCAACTCCCCTCGCAGCCCCGCGGGAAGCTCGAGCAGAGATTCGAGCCGGGCCAGCTGCCACACACCTTCGACATCCAGATTTAGCAGACCGTCCGGCAGAGCGATTTCTCCCGAGACTTTCGCGCGCGCCAGGTCGGCATCGATGGCCAGCTCCCGGATCCGGGTGTGTGCGCCAGTCAGCCCGGCGGCCAGATGGACGCCGGAGATGCGGCTCTCCCGCCCGCTCAACGCGAGACTCCCCTCCTCAACCGTGTCGAACCGGATGTCCCGCGGTTCGTCCGGCGATGAGCGCACCTCGACTGCAAGGTTCCAGCGCGGAAGATTCACGGCCAAACCACGCTGCAGGTCTTCGTAGATGAAAGACCCGTCCGTGAGGCGCATGGGCGGAACCAGGATGTTGGTCGGCGCCGGCTTTCTCACCGGTGGCTTCGGCAGGTTGGTTTGCCCGTCCGCGTTCACCAGGATTCGGACCGCAACGCCGTTGAGGCGGGCGTCGTGGATGGGCATTGAACCCCGGAGCAAATCCGCAAGACTGAGACTGAAGTACACCTGCTGCGCCGTGAGAAAGGGAGTCTGCGGATTTACGGAGGATCGCAGTGCGCATTCGCGCAATTCCAGAGTAAGCCGGAGCAGGCTGTAGTCGAATCGGCCGGCTTCGAATTCGATTCCCGCATGCGAGTGCAGGTATCGCGCGGCCTGTGCAAGGATGAGTCGTTTGGCCGGGGGCGTCTGCAAGAGCGCAACGAGAGCAAGAAGGAGGAAAAGGGCGGCGCCACAGAAGAACAGTACCAGCCGCGCTCTCGACTTATTTTTCATCCGTTCCCCTTTTTCCGACGCCGCGGCCGGCAGAGCGGGAGTTGCAGGAAAGGGGGTGTCCGTACTACTTGATAACCCTCAGGAGCGCTTTGACCTTGGCAGCCTCGGGTGCGTCCGGCGCAAGCTTCAGGAACACCTGGAATCGTTCGACCATTTTATCGGGCTTCTTGATCTGGTTATAAGCGATTCCGGCGTAGTAGTAAGCATAGGCCCGCTTGGGATCGAGCTCAGTCACCTTATCCATATCCCGGGCTGCCGCCGTGTAATCCTGCCGGTGTGCATCTAGCATGCCGCGATAGTAGTAGACGTCAGGGTCCGCGGGCTTCATTTTCTCAGCTTGGGCCAGGGCTGCACCCGCCTTATCGAGCTGCTTCTGTCCGATGTAGGCGCGGGCAAGGCCGATCTGGATAGCCCCGAGCCCGGGGCTCGATGAGGCATCGGCGCCTTCACGGGCCGTTTCCGGTGTTGCCTTCTCAGCCTTGAGGAAAGCGTCCTCTGCTTCCTTGAACTTGTCCTGGCCGAGCAGGCTCAAGCCAAGGACGTAGTTGGCCTCGGAATTCTCCGGTGCCGTGCTCAGGACTTCCCGTATTACGGTTTCCGCCTGCCGGTAGTCTTTCACCTCAAGGAGCTTCCGGGCTTTCTCGACCTTTTCGGCTGTCTCCTGTCCCAGGAGAGGCAGAACCAGAATCAAAACGCAACAAATGCCGGCAACGCGCTTGAGACCCATCACTGTTACCCCTTTCCATGTTCTTTGATTGCAGTGTATGGCAGTTGCTGGGTGGACGCAACCCCTTCTGCCAACCGGCTGCATCCTTCCCGCCTCGGCATGCCCTGCCGAGAGGGATATCTGATATTCCTTGCCGCCCATAGAATCCGGGCGGTGTATGATGTTTTCACCGGTTGAGGCGGAACATGAAAAATGCATCCGATACGGGACGTCGCCGGCCGAGCACGTTCCCCACGGGCGCTTTTGTCGTTATCGTGGCCGTGGTGTGCGTCGGTCTGGCGGTAAGCGCGGGCTATGACTTTGTCCGCCTGAACCGTCTGCGGGTCGACTACCTGCGCAACAGCGCCGCCCAAATTGTTTCCAACATGGATTCTCAGGCGAGGGGGCCGAGGCGGTCCGATCCAGACTTCTGGCAGAGCTTGTTTGCCGAAAGCATCGGCGCGCGCGCATCCGAAGTGGCATTCGAAGCGGTTTTCGACGAGTCCGGCCGGGTAGTGGCGAGCCAGGGGGATCGCTTTGCACCGGCATTTGCTGTCACTCCAGGCTTCGTGCGCTCGCAAGGAACACAGCTCTACGTCTATGAGCTGCCTTTGCGCACGGGCATGGGCCCGGGGGCAGGTGTGGGTATGAGACAACGGATGGCCCCGCACCTGCTTCGGATCGGGTTGTACGCCTCGACGGCAGATTTCATCCGATGGCAAGCGCTTGTTCACCTCGCGATCGACGGCGTTGCCGTCGTCACCCTGCTTTCTCTTTCCCGGTACTTTCTACGCACCCTCAACCGTTTCCTTCAATTGAAAGCGCGCGAGGATTCGGAGCGGCATTTGACTGCGCTGGGGTCAATGGCGGCGACTCTGGCTCACGAGATCCGCAATCCGCTCGGAGCGATGAAGGGGCTGACCCAGCTCGCACGGGAGGATCTGCCCGCCGAACATAGGATGCAATCGCTGATGAGTACGGTTGTGAGCGAAGCCGAGCGCTTGGAGCACCTGGTAACGGACCTCCTCACCTTCGCCCGGCCGCGCGATCCGCAGATCGGCCGGTTCGAGTTCGTGCAGCTCCTCTCGGCAGTGAAAGCGGGGCTGCAGCCGAAGCTCGACGCAGCGCGGATCGATCTCGAAATTCTGCCCGGCGCCGATGCCCTCGTGATCGAATCGGACGAAAACGGAGTCCGGCAGATCCTGCTCAATGTCCTCCTCAATGCCGTCGAATCGATGCCGGCAGGAGGAAGCATCACGGTTCGGATCAGGCGCGACGGCAAGGCCCGTGTGCTGGTTGCCGAAATCGATGATACGGGACTCGGGCTCGGCGGCAAGGATCCGGAGGAACTGTTTCAACCCTTTGCCACAACCAAGGCCAAAGGAACCGGCCTTGGCCTGCCGATCTCGCGCCAGATTGCGGAACGTCTGGGCGGCACTTTGAATCTGGCAGACCGGCCGGGAGGCGGTGCGCGCTCGACGCTCAGGCTGCCGCTAAAAATCCGGTGACAAAATTCGGTGACAGTCACCGAATTTTGAATTTCGGTCTCTTAAGGGAGTGGTAGGAGTATGAAGAACTCGATCCTGGTGGTCGATGACGAACCGGCCCAGCGGCAGCTTCTCACTGCCTCCCTTGACAAGGACTATCAGGTTGTGACCGCCGCCAATGGAGCCGAAGCCGTGCAGCTTCTGTCCGCGCGCAGCTTCGACCTGGTCATCACCGACGAATGCATGCCTGGCATGACCGGTATCGAGCTGATCCAATGGACACGCGAGCGCATGCCGGAAGTTCCGATTATCGTGCTGACGGCGTTTGGTTCGATTGCCACGGCGGTCGAGGCCATGAAGCTGGGAGCCCAGGAGTACCTGACCAAGCCGCTCGCAAGCCCTGACGAATTGCGACTCGTTGTCGCTCGCACGCTCCGGCAGCGGACGCTCAGGGATCAGAGCCTGGTGCTTCGGGCGGAAACGGAAGCGCACTATCCCCCCGACATCGTTGCCGAGAGCGAGGCTATGAAGCGCGTGCTCACGCTCGCAGGGCAAGTCGCCCCGCAGTCGACCACCGTGCTGCTGACAGGCGAATCCGGAACTGGAAAAGAACTGATTGCTCGCTTCATCCATCGGCGCAGTCCCCGGAGCGAGGAGCCGTTCGTGGCCGTCAACTGCGCTGCCCTGGCTGAAACGTTGCTCGAGTCGGAGCTCTTCGGACATGAGAAAGGCGCCTTCACAGGCGCAGTCCAGACACGCAGAGGCCGCTTCGAGCTTGCCCACGGCGGCACGCTCTTCCTTGACGAAGTTGCCGAAACAAGTCTCGCTCTCCAGGCCAAGCTCCTGCGCGTGCTTCAGGAGCAGCAGTTTGAGAGGCTGGGCGGCGCCCGGACCATCACCGTCGACGTGCGCGTCATCGCAGCCACAAACAAGGATCTTTCACGCGCCATCGGTGAGAAGCAGTTCCGGGAAGACCTGTATTACCGGCTCAACGTATTTCCGATCTTCCTGCCGCCGCTGCGGGAGAGGCGCGAAGACATTATCCCTCTGGCGGAGTTCCTGGCGCGAAAGATCTCGGCGCGCATGGGACGCCGCTTTGGCGCCCTGAGCCAGGAAGTCCAGGCGATCCTCTCCCGATACGACTGGCCCGGCAACGTCCGCGAACTCGGAAATGCCATTGAACGCGCCCTGATCGTGGCAAGAGGCGAGAGCCTTCTTCCGGAAGACTTATCTCTCCAGTTCGGGCAGAACGCCACTGCCTCCCCGCCTGCAACACTCACCGAGATCGAGAAGGCAGCAATCCTCGAAGCTCTAGCCCGCAACAAGGGGGAACGGCAAGCGACTGCACAGGAACTCGGCGTCAGCCTGCGCACCCTGCAATACCGCCTCAAAGAGTACGGGCTTGCCGGCAAGGACTGAGCCTCACCCGCGGCGCGCCCGATTCTGAGCACGCGGGATCCTCTCTCGCTAGCACATCGTCACCTGTCGCTATTTGTGCAGTCTTGCTGTGACGGCTGAGCGCTCTCCGAGTCAGGTGCAAAATCTCGTGCGTAGAGTGCAAAGTTTGCGTTCGGGTCCTACCAGCGAGAGTTGAGCGAGCAGCGGCATACTGCTGCTAGTTGTTGCTGCTGCATGAATTCTGTCGTCCATCACCGCGACATGTCTCAGCTACCATACCTGGCACGCATTTTGCAGATACCCGAGTGGAAGCTGGTGGCTCCAGAAAGGGCTTAATAACTCGTAAGAATTGCGCCGGCGCTCGGCCGGTGCGACAGAAACAAAGGAGGGATTTATTATGCGCAGCAAAATATTCGCTGTCGGTTCGATTGTGATGCTCGCGGGCTTGCTGTCCATGGCTCAAACCCGGAACCAGCAACGGGGCGGAGCGCAGCCTGCTCTCTATCCCAATGCGGTTCAAACGCGCATTGTCACTCTCGCCGGATCGGTTACTGCCGTCAACATGGCGCCCGGAGAAGGGATGCCCACCATAACGCTGCAGTCCAGCGCCGGTCCGGTTACGGTCCTAGTGGGGCCCTACAGGGTATTGGCGGACAGTAAGTTCACGATCACGCCGGGAGAGACGCTGGAGATCAAGGCGTTTCCGGATCTTCGCATTGCCAATGTCTATGTGGCTACGGAGCTCGGGAATACTGCGACCGGTGCTACCGTCGTTCTCAGGGATGCTTCAGGGATGCCGCGCGCGGGCGGACGAGGCGGGATGATGATGCATGGAGGTGGCCGTGCGATGGGAGTCATGCGCGGCGCCGGTGCCGCGGCCACGAGAGACATGGGTGACTGTCCATACGCCCTGTCCAATTATGACCTCAGTGCCAGATCAGTGCTGGAAGGAACGGTAGAGAGTGTAGACATGGCAGCGGGCCAGGGATCGCCGACCTTTACACTCCTAACCGGAGGCAAGAAGGTCTCGGTCCTTGCTTGCCCCTATCGTCTGTTCCTGCTGGCGGATTTCCGGATTTCGGTGGGTGACCGTCTGTCGGTAGCAGCCTATCTTTCAACGAATGTGGAGGCGAGCTATCTGGCGGCCGAGATCAACAACCTGACCACGCAGAAGAGCCTGAAGTTGCGCGTCTAGCGCATCTTGTCCGAGCGCGACCGCAAGTTGCCGGGCTTGCGGTCGCGTAGCGCCAGGCTGCGCCGCTGGAATCGGTGACCTCTCCGGCGATCTCCCGTTGTCATCCCCAGGTCAGCAGACCGGAAGACATTTGCCGTTTCTTTGCCTGTGCTATGATTTGAGGCATGAACGCATCGCGCGAGAGTAAGTCGACAACCTGGCACGCCTTGTTCAAAAAGTAGCCGGCGAGACGTTCTGCATTGTGCTATGCGCTTCCAAAACTCCGGAATCGTAGCTGTTGGTCTGGCACTGTTATTGTGCACAGGTTCGCATGCGCAAGGAGACATGCTGAGGAGAGGCCTGTCTTTGATCAGAGCTTCCCGGCCCGCGGAAGCCGTGCAGATTCTCAGCACGATACCTCCGTTGGACAGCGATTACTATTCGGCGCAGACCTTGCTCGGTTTTCTTTTCCTCCAGCGCTCCGCGCTCCCTCAGGCCGAGAGCGCGTTCCGAAACGTTTTAAACGGCCAGGCTGACAACGCACAAGCGCGCCTTGGGCTGGGCATAGCTCTGCTGAGGAGTGGATCGGCAGATCAGGCAGCAATCGATCGGAAAGAGCCACGAGGCATTGGAATCCTATTCCGCGGCGCTGCGTCTCAATCCACGGCAAGTTGATGCCCTGGTTGGGCAGGCGCGATCTCTCCTCCATCAGGGGAACATAAGAGGTGCCCTCGCATCATTCAGTCTCGCCAAGACTCTGAAACCAAGAGATACGGAGATCTTGAAGGGATTGATCGAAGCTTACGGAAAAGCAGGCGACGCGAAGTCCGCGGAAGCGAGTTGCCGCGAATGTCTCGCTATCGGCCCCAAAGATTCCGATTGCCGAGAGCACCTGGCAGCGTTGAGAATGGAAGCATCGGACTACCGTGAATCTGCAGCCCAGTTCCAGTTCATTCTGCGAAACGGAACGGCCTCCAAGAGCGTTCTCGACGGCCTTGCCTACTCGTTTATGAAACTCGGAGATTACAACATTGCCGAGTACTGGAACAATTGTGTTTTTGTTGCAAGTGTGCGCGGTCTCGCAGAGAATCTTCCGGGGGCCGGCGGGGCTTCGGCAGGGGACACGGTAGCCTGACACCATTTTTCCTCCGGCCGCGATTTGCGTCAGGAGCTGCCGATAAAGATGCCGGCCAGAAAGACCAGCACGCCGCCCACAACCACCTGAAACGCCGCTTGTAGGAACGGCGTGTCCATGTACCGGTGGCGGATGTAACTGATCGCGCTGAGCTCCGTTAGCACCACGGCCCCCGCAATCGCCGTGGCCAGACGAAAACTCGAAATCAGAAACGGAAGCGTGTGGCCGATCCCGCCCGTCGCGGTCATCAGCCCGCAGATAACGCCGCGCACCCAGGGATAGCCGCGGCCCGTCAGCGAGCCGTCATCGGAAAGCGCCTCCGCGAAGCCCATCGAAATCCCCGCGCCGACCGAGGCCGCCAGACCCACCAGAAACGCGTCCCAGCTTTGCCGCGTTGCAAACGCAGCGGCAAACAGCGGCGCCAGCGTCGAAACCGAGCCGTCCATCAAGCCTGCAAGCCCCGGCTGCACCACCTGGAGCAGGAACAGCCTGCGGCTCGCGTCCTCCTCCTCCAGACGCACCGCTTCGGTCAGGTGCCTTTCTTCGAGCGCGCCCGCCGTGGCGTAGTGCCTCTGCTCGGCCAGCGCCAAATCGCCCAGCAGCTTCCGGATCGAGGCATCGCTCACGCGCTCCATCGCGCGCTCGTAATACCGCCGTGTTTCCAGCTCCATCACTTCGGTCTGTTTGCGCACCACGTTCACGCGGAGCGGCCGGAGCAGCCAGACCGGCTTGCGCGTCAAGAACCCTTTCACGTCTTCGCGGCGGATCAGTGGGATGTGCTCCCCGAATTTCTGCCGGAACAGCTCGATCAAGCTGGCGCGATGATGCGACTCCTCTTGCTGCATGTCTTCAAAGACCCTGGCGGTCGCCGGATAGGATTCGCGCAGCCCATCGGCAAAGTCCGCGTAAATTCGCTGGTCCTGCTCTTCCAGTGAAATAGCCAGGGCCAGCATCTCGCGCTCGGATAGCTCATCGAAATTCTTGGCCATCGTGGACAATCTCCTCAAAGAATTGCGGCAGCAAGCATTGCATCAGGTTCCGCGGGACATCACGCGTAGGCCGCCTTGTCCTGTTTACAACCGGGACAGGTGCAATCACACCTGAATAGCAATTTGCTTTGCGGCCCTGCGAGGAGAATACCATGAGGAATGGGATCAGGCCTGGAAAATTTAGTTTTCCGGCACGAACGCCGGCGGGCGCCGGCAGTTTTGCACGATCCTTGCCCCCAATCGGCATCGCCACCTTGTTGCGGTTTCGTCCGCGTTTGTCCCAGAAGCTGAGCGGTTTCCTAAGCTGCCCCTGAAACTTTAGGTTACTCACCATCCCCGTTTGGACATGGCGCTCAATGTGTGTGAGGGAAAGAAAACAAATCTTCCAGACCTGACCCGGGTCCGCGTCAACAACGACAAATTGCCAGACCGCAGTTGCTATATCGCGCCTTAATCGCCGGGACATTCATGATGCGCTGCGTTTCCATAACCACGAATTCCGATATATCCGCGATCCGTGACTGGATGGTGTGAAAGGTCAAACCACATCAATAATGTATCTAAGCACTATTCGTGACTATCCCCGGAAAATCCGAAAACGCCGCTTCGGCGTCACGGCCGCTGTGGTATTCTGCGGCCGCTAAAGGAGAGCGAGTTACTATCAAACGAGACGGTCGGTGAGGGAAGTCTCGGAGGACGAGATTATGAAAAAAAATGGAGTGGTCCGCTTGAATACTGTCGCATCGGCAGCAGTGCTGGTGGCAGTGTTGGTCGGGTCGGGCTGGTACGTCAACAAGCCCGACACGGATGCATCGGCGCCGGCAGGTTTGGTCGGAGGAGGGAGTTTCCTCGAAGGGCTCGCCAAGCCGCAGGAGGGGCGTTCGATGCGCGCGACGTCCACCATGCGTGTGGGCGAAATACGGCGCGGGCCGAATGGCGATCGCAACGCCGGCGAGCGCAGATACAATCCCAAGGCCGAGCCGCGCGGCGATCTCGACGAGCAGAGCAACTGGGACAACTTCAACATACCGCCCGGCCAGACGCACGTCCTGCTCGACGCGCAAGGACCCGGCGTCATCACGCACATCTGGCTGACGTTCCTCGGTCCCGAGCCGCAGAACTGGGCCCCGCAAGGCTCGGCTAACCACCAGGAAATGCTGCTGCGCATGTACTGGGACGGCAGCGCGCGTCCCGCTGTGGAAGCGCCCGTGGGCGACTTCTTTGCCAACTGCTTCGGCAGGCGCAGCGAAGTCATCAGCCTGCCTGTGATCGTCGAAGACGCTGATTCCTACAATTCTTTCTGGCCAATGCCGTTCCAGAAGTCGGCGCGCATCGAGATCGAAAACCAGAGCGACAAGCCCCTCAGCCTCCTGTACTACAACGTCGACTGGATCAAGAAAGACAAGCTGCCCAAGGACACGCCCTACTTCTATGCCCAGTACCGCCAAGAGTATCCGGTCGAGCACGGCAAGGACTACGTAGTCCTGGAGACGACCGGAAAGGGCCACTACGTCGGCACGGTCCTGGCTGTGCGCACACGCAGCCCGGCGTGGTTCGGCGAAGGCGACGAGAAGATTTACATCGACGGTGAGGCGAAGCCTTCGATTTGGGGCACGGGCACGGAAGACTACTTCCTCTCAGCCTGGGGGCTGAAGAAGACGAACACACCCTGCTTCGGCGTGCCGTATTTCGACCAGAGCGGCATCGTGGGCGGCTACACCAGCGCCTACCGCTGGCACATCAACGACCCGATCGTGTTTAACACCGGCATCAAGGTGATGCTCGAGCACATGGGCTGGATTTCGCCGGACGAAAACCCGAACTATAGATCCACCAGTTGGAACGAGCGCGAGGATGACTACGCCAGCGTGGCGCTCTGGTATCAAACCGGAACGCCGACCTTTGCGGCCCGCGCCCCGCACGCACGCGAGCGCCGCCTGCCCGGCCTCGAACGCGTGATCGCCTACGCGCGCGACTTCGCCGATGCCGCACACCACGGCGACGGCGCGGCCGTCAGGCAGCAGCTCGACCTGTACGGCGGTCAGCAACTGTTCTACCGGCCCGAGCAGGCAACCGGGGCGTGGCTGGAGATTCCGATCGAGGTGAAAACAAAGGAACCGCTGCGCCTGCTGATCAACGCGACCACTGCTCCCGACTATGGCCGCTATCAGGCGTCCCTCGACGGCGTGAGACTCGGCAGGTCGATGGACTTCTACAGCGACAAGATCGTCAACCGGGAGTTCCACCTGCTCGACTTCTGGCCGGCGCCGGGCACCTATACACTCCGGCTGGAGTGCGTCGGCAAGAGCCAGCAGAGCAGCGGCTACTACTGCGGCATCGAATCCGTGCGCCTGCGCGAGCGCCGCCCGCGCGTGGCGGCGTACGGTCACGACAAGGACAAGGACTGGCGGAAAACGCCGGCACTTTACCGTTAAAACCGGGGACGCCTCCCTATTTAGTTTCTGTTGCGAAACTCATTAGCTGAGCCGAAAGACCCCTCGATTTAACAGATAAGTGGGGGCGGGCTTTAGCCCGTTCCCGGCGCCCCCAAATGGGAACACCAACGAATTAAATTCCGTATCTTCACTGAAAGAAAGGAATTACTGTCAGGCAATTGGCTGCATGCATGGAAAGGACAATTGGGGCGCGGGCTGAAGCCTGCCCCCACTAAAGGGATCCCATCGGTACTCTGGCTTTCGGGTAAAGCAGTTTCGCGACAGAAACTATTTAGCCCAACTTTGACAACTGGGGCTCGAAATCTCTGTAACTTGTTGATTCTACGATCAAGGTTTCAAAAGGTCTTCACTACAGAACCGGTCGCCTCAGCGGCAGTCTCCGGTGAGATTCGTGGGGGTGGTTGAGCGGGTAGCCTGAGATGGAGCCGATGTAAGAGCATGAGGTGATCCTTTTCGGGCTGGGTGTAGCGCGGGAGGATGAGCAACCGGGCGTCTGTCGTTGGCAGCAGTACATCAACCATCTGAATGGCCGATATTTTTCCGATCACCGCCCGACTGGTCAGCCCGGGAGCCAAGGATCGCAGTCGCTGACGCAATGTGGTGTACAGGCAGTAGGCGAGGAACGATACGAAGATATGCGCCTCGATGCGGCGGTCTTTCTGATGGTAGACCGGCCTGATGGCCAGGTCATTTTTGAGATCGCGAAAAACCGATTCGATCTCGGTCAGCTGAATATAGTGGTGCCAAAGGACCGCGGGGTTTTCGCCAGGTAGGAAACCGGCGAGGACGCTTCCCGCATCTCGCGAAGGACTTCCTCCGTCGGAATGCCACGATCCATCACCCACGTCCGGTTCGCTTTCCCGTACTGCTGTTCGATCTTTTCCAGAAAGGGTCTCAGCGTAGTCTTGTCGCTGGTCAGTTTTCTCTTTGACCAGCGCGAAAAGTCTGCCCACTCTGAATTGTCAATCTCCTCCACCCAGTACCTTGTAGAGAGTCACAAGATTACTCAGCCGGGCGAGCCGAATACCGACCAGTTGTTGTTGCGCCGCGTAAAGCGCCCGCTGGGCAACGAGGACGCTCAGATAGCTGTCAATCCCTCCCTTGTATCGGGCTTCGGAGAGCCGATAGGTTTCCTGCAGCGTATCGACGAGTGCCTGCAGCGCCTGCTGCTGGTTGTTCAGCGAAGTGCGCAGGCTCAAGGCGTCGCTCACCTCCCGGAAGGCCGACTGTATCGATTTCTCGTACTCGGCTATCGCAATATCCCGATCCACAGTTGCCGCCTTGTATCCGGCCCGCCGGGCCCCGTAGTCAAAAATCGGGAGTGTCGCCTGCGGTGCGAAGTCCCAGGTTCCGGCAGCGGGCTTGAACAGGTTTGTCAGATCGCTGCTGGTGATCCCCGCGGCGGCGGTCAGAGCGATACGGGGGAAGAACGCCGCGCGCGCGGCGCCGATATTCGCGTTAGCTGCGATCAGCTGGTGTTCGGCAGCAAGAATGTCGGGGCGGCGAAGCAGTACGTCGGACGGCACGCCGGCCGCGATTTCCCTTAAATCTGCGACCTTGCTCAGTTCATCAGCCAGCATGCCCGGCGTTACGGGTGTGCCGACCAACAGATTGAGCGCGTTTTCGTCCAGGGCCACCTGGCCCGAAAAGCTGGCAACATCGACGCGAGCTGCCTCCACCTGGCTTTGCGCCTGTCGCAAATCGAGATCAGACGCCATGCCGAGTTCTGCAGTGCGTCTGATCAACTCGAAGGAAGCCTGCTGGGCATCGAGGGTATCCTGCGCCAGCTTCAAGCCCTCCCGGTCGGCTGCATATGTCAGGTAGCTGCTGGCGACGGCGGCTACCAGGGAGATTTGAGTGGCGGACCGCGCCTGTTCGGTCGCCAAGTATTGCTCCAGTGCCTGAGTCTTCAAGCTTCGGATACGCCCGAAAAGATCCAGTTCCCACGAAGTCGCGCCCAACCCCACGGTGTATTGTGCCACTGTTTTCGGATGATCGTTGCTGGACAGGTTTGCCGGCACCCGGTAGCCTTCGCCGCCGGCTGAGGCCACAACGGTGGGGTACAGTTCAGTGCGCTGAATCCGATACAAAGCCTGGACCTTTTCGATGTTGAGTGTGACCGCCCTGAGATCGCGGTTGTTCGCCAGCGCCAGCCCGATCACAGATTGAAGCCGCTGATCGGTGAAGAGCTCCTGCCACTTCACGCTGCTTGCCGTCGGCGCGCCGGGCGCACCGGCGCCGGTTGTAGCGCTTTCCGGCCAGGCAGGAGGGACCGGCAACCCGGGGCGCACATAATGCGACCGGGGAGGGCACCCGTAGAGGAAGAACGAGATCGCCAATAGTGGTATGAGCTTACGCATGTTGCGGCCCCTCCGTCTTGGTTTCGGAATTTGAGGTGACCATCATGGTCCGATCTCCCCGTTTTTTCCTGCCGAAAACCTGACTTATCAGCACGAAGAACAGAGGGATAAAAAAGATCGCCAGGAATGTCGCCGTTATCATGCCGCCGAGGACGCTGGTGCCGATGGCTTTTTGCGCCCCTGCTCCGGCGCCGGTGGCGAGCGTCAGCGGCAAGACCCCGAAGCCGAACGCCAGCGAGGTCATTACGATGGGTCGAAGCCTGAGCCTCGCCCCCTCGAGAGTGGCTTCGATCAGGCCCGCGCCAGCTTCCACGCGGATCTTAGCAAACTGCACGATCAGGATCGCGTTCTTCGTTGTGAGCCCCAGAACCGTGAGCAGCCCGATCTGGAAGTAGACGTCGTTTGGCAACCCGCGCCAGGAAGTGGCCAGCACCCCGCCGATCACTCCGAGCGGCAGGGCGAGCAGGATCGAAATAGGAATCGACCAACTCTCGTACAGGGCCGCCAACACCAGGAAAATCGCGAGGATGGAAAAGGCATACAGGAGTCCCGTCTGGGATTGGCTCAGCCGCTCCTGGTACGAGATGCCTGTCCATTCGTAGCCGATGCCGCGTGGCAGTTTCGAGGCGATTTCCTCCATGGCCGCCATGGCATCCCCGGTGCTTTTTCCGGGCGCAGCCTCACCCAAAAAGTCCAGGGCTGGAAAACCGTTGTAGCGCTCGAGCCGGGGGGAGTTGTACGTCCAGCGCCCCGACGCGAGGGCGGAGACAGGAACCATGCGGCCTGCAGCGTTCCGGACGAAGAGACGGTTCAGATCCTCCGGCAGCATCCGGTAGGGAGCGTCGGCCTGCACATAAACTCGATGGACGCGTCCGCCCTGTATGAAGTCGTTGACATAGGAACTCCCGAAGGCAGTCGAGATCAAACTCTGAATCGAAGGCACCGACACTCCCAAAGTGCCGGCCTTGGCCCAGTCGATATCCACCTTGTGCTCGGCCTGGTCCGGCATGCCGTTCGGGCGGACGGCGGTCAGCCGCGGATCGCGCATCGCCCGGCCAAGGAGCTGGAGACGGGCATTCATGAGCGTCTCGTGGCCGAGGCCGCCGCGGTCCTGAAGCATGAAATCAAATCCCTTTGATGTGCCGAGTTCGACGACGGCAGGGGGCGGAAAGGCAAAGATCGTCGCTCCCCGGATACTGCCGAGGACCGGCGCCGCCTTCTTCAGGATGCCTTCCACACGCAGGTCCGGCCTGTTGCGCAGGTCCCAATCCCGAAGTTTGATGTAGGCCATCCCCTGGTTTTGTGCCTGGCCCGCCATGCCGAAACCGCTCATAGCCATGCAGGATTCCACCGCCTCCTTCTGGTCTATGAGAAAGTGGTCTTGCACCTTTCTCATAATCGCTTTAGTCTGCTCCATCGTCGAACCCGGGGGCAGTTGCACCATAGCCAAGAGTACCCCCTGGTCTTCGTCCGGCAGGTAGCCTGTAGGCATCTTCGCGAAGAGATAACCCATCGCCGCTACGATCAGGACAAAAACGGCGATGTACCGGAACCGGGCCCCGAGTATGTGCCCAACCGCGGACTGGTAGCGTCCCCGAAGGCGGAGAAACATGTGGTCGAACCACAGGAAAAACGGCCGGGTGAGACGGAAGCCGGTTTCGGCGGCTTCATGCCCCTTGCCCATCGGCTTGAGAAGAGAAGCGCAGAGCACCGGCGTCAGGATCAAAGCCACCATGACCGAGAGAAGCATGGAGGAGATGATCGTAATGGAGAACTGGCGGTAGATGACGCCGGTCGAGCCGCCGAAAAACATCATGGGCCCGAATACCGCCGAAAGGACTAGCCCTATGCCCACCAGGGCGCTGGTAATCTGGTCCATCGATTTGCGAGTGGCCTCCAGCGGCGAGAGTCCCTCTTCGGACATCACACGCTCCACGTTTTCAACTACGACGATGGCGTCATCCACAAGGAGGCCAATCGCCAGGACCATGGCAAACATTGTCAGCATGTTGATGGAATAGCCGAACAGGCCGAGAACGCCGAACGTCCCAAGAATAACCACCGGCACGGCAATCGTCGGGATGAGCGTGGCGCGCATGTTTCCCAGGAAGAGAAACATGACCAGGAAGACGAGAAAGATCGCCTCGAGGAGGGTCTTGACGACCTCGTTGATGGCTACACGCACGAAGGGAGTCGTGTCGAAGGGGTAAACGGCCGTCATGCCGTGCGGAAAGTAACGGGACAGCTCAGCCATCTTCGCTTTAACGGCGGCGGCGGTGTCGAGCGCGTTGGCTCCGGCCTCCTGCCGGATCATAAGGCCGGTGGTCGGATGTCCATTATAATTGGCCCTGAAATTGTCGAATTCCGTCCCCAATTCCGTCCGCGCTACGTCCCGCACACGCACGATGGATCCGTCCGGGTTGTTGCGCAGAGGAATGGCGCCGAACTCCTCTGGAGTCTTCAGCAGCGTCTGAACGACGATCGAGGCATTGAGCCGCTGGCCCGGCACGGCGGGCATCCCGCCGAACTGGCCGGCCGACACCTGCACGTTGTAACTCCGGACCGCCGCGATTACATCGTCCGAGGTCATGCCGTAATTCGTGAGTTTGTTCGGGTCCAGCCAGATTCGCATGGCATAGCCGGCGCCAAACACCTCCACTTCGCCCACGCCGGGCACACGGGCCAGCGAATATTGAATCTGCGAGAAAGCGTAATCCGAGAGGTCATTCTGGTCGAGGCTGTCGTCCAGGGAAGTGAGCCCGACGATCATTAGATAGTTGCGTGTGGACTTGCTGACTCTGAGACCCTGGCGCTGAACCACCTCCGGCAACACCGGCATGGCCAGCTGAAGCTTGTTTTGCACTTTGGCCCAAGCAAGATCGGGATCGGTGCCCGGGGCAAACGTCAGCTCGATCTGTGCCATACCTGCAGAATCGGAGGTGGAATGGATGTAAAGCATCTTGTCCAGCCCGGTCATCTGCTGTTCGATGATCTGAACCACGCTGTCTTCCACTGTTTTCGCCGATCCGCCGGGGTAGACACATCTGATGGATATCGATGGCGGAGCGATCGGGGGATACTGGGAAATGGGCAGATTGTAGATAGCCAGCCCGCCGGCGAGCATCATCGCGATGGCCACGACCCAGGCAAAAACAGGACGATCAATAAAAAATCTAGGCATTGAACTCCTCCTACTTTCCCTGGACCTGCGATTGACCTGCACCGGTTTTTGCGCCGGCGGCCGCGGGCGCTACGAAATCGACAGCCCTGACGGAATCGCCGGGGCGAACCCTCTCAATGCCTTCAACGATCAGCCGATCTCCTGGAGACAGCCCTTTTGCGACCAGCCATTTATCTCTGATCGCGCGGTCCAGCGCGATCGCTCGCTGCTCAACTTTGCCGGCAGCGTTCACCACCAGGGCGATGGGATTCCCCTTCGGGTCACGGCTCACACCCTGCTGAGGAACTAGAAGAGCCTGTTCATCCATGCCCTCTTCCACAACCGCCTGCACGAACATGCCCGGAAGGAGTACCTGTTTGGGATTGGCGAATACCATCCGCAGTGTGACCGAACCGGTGGTTGGATCTACAGTAACGTCACGGAACTGCAGTGTGCCTGCCAAGGGATAGGGCGTCCCGTCTTCGAGAAGCAACTGAACCTTCCGCTGGGTCGAGGCGTTCGTGAGATTCCCGCTTTCCAGACTTCTCCTGAGCCGCAGCAGATCCACGCTGGCCTGGGTCACATCCACGTAGATCGGGTCCAGTTGCTGAATGACCGCCAGCGGAGTGGGCTGATAGGCGGTCACCATTGCGCCGACCGTGATGTTGGATCTTCCGATTCGTCCGGATATGGGCGCCTTGATGGGTGTGTACGACAGGTTGATGCGGGCGCTCTCCACAGCCGTCCGGCTTACCTCCACGGCCGACCGGCTTGCCTGCACCGCCGTCCTTGCCACGTCGAGGTTGGCCTCGGCTTGCTTCAAGGCAGCACTGGCATCGTCGTAGTCCTGCTGGCCGACCGCATGGATGGCCACGAGCCCTTTCAGACGCTCGGCACGTGACCGCATCGCCGGCAGGTTGGCCTCAGCCATGACGACGTTTGCCTGAGCCGTGCCAACGTTCGCCTCAGCCGCGGCCAATGCGGCTTTGGCTTGGTCGTACGCAGCCTGGTATGGCACGGGGTCAATCTGGTACAGGAGCTCGCCTTTCTTGATATTGGCACCTTCTTCGAAATGCCGCTCTTGAAGAAGGCCATTTACCTGCGGCCGAATTTCAGCGACCAGGTATGCCGATATCCGGCCGGGCAACTCAGTCGTCAACAAGACCCGTTCAGAACGGAGTGTCACAATAGCAACCTCCGCTGGGCCTGCAGACCTAGTGGCAACCTGCGATTGACACCCGGAAATGAGTAACCCCGCCAGGATGAGACCCGCGGGGCTAAGGGTTTTGCAAAATTGAATAAAGGGCATTTGACTACTCCTCTAGACCGACCGGTCCATCAAAGAACACACTCATGTGCAACCGTCGTTCCAATCCGGAAGCCAGCTATTTCGAGCATTTCCGCGATGAACGGTGCCGAAAATCGGCAGGTGCCGCCGGCAATTGCCGAAATAGGCAGCGAATGATATCATCTGGCATCCCGGAAATCGATATGGACCTGGAACCAACACGCCTTTATGAGGCACTCGTGGATTTGGGCAGATGACTTGCTGAATGCGCGGATCCGGACAGGATTGTGGAGGGACTTTCCCGGATCCTGCGGACGGTCGTTGCATTTGATTCCCTGGCACTGCTGCTGTACGACGGTACTCCGGAATCGCTGCGTCTGCAAGCAGTTACGGAGGATGGTCGACCCGCGGATCCGAGTTTCCGTAAATTCGGCATCAGTGACACGCCGATAGGCTGGGCCTGGGACAGGCAAGAAATTATTGTGGTAGGTCGCGCCGAAGAAGAGACGCGCTGGCCGGGATTCAAACGCCAGATAGTCTCTTCCGACGTTCATTCTTTCGTTGTGTTGCCGCTTACGGCAGGGGATCAAAAGATCGGGGTTCTTGGGTTGGGGCGGCGTACGGAATATGAACCCGACGAATCCGAGCTGGCGTTTTTGCGGCGGGTCGCGGCGGAACTCGCCGTTACGATGAGGGAGTACCTGACCCGTAAAGAGCTGGCGCTCGAGCGCGATCGGCTGCGTGTTCTGCACGAGATTACGAACGCGCTCGTCTCCAAGCTGTCCCCGGACGAGCTGTTCGCCGCCATTTCCGGCCAGCTTGACAGAATCATCCCTCATTCCAGCGCCAGCATTGCTTTGTATGACCGGGAAGCAGACGAGCTGCAACTCTATTCGGTGCAAATAAGAGGTGAAAATAGAACTGCCGACATCCCCAAACGCGTCCCTCTTGCCGGCACTCCTTTGGAGCAAGCAATTTCCACGCGTCGCCCCGTGGTAATCGACAATATCGACCTGCCTTTTACCCCAGAGATCCGCGACGTCATGGCCGACCATGGTGTCAGAGCAATGTGCTGCGTTCCGCTCTTCACCCCGAACAACACGCTCGGCTTCCTGAACCTTACCAGGATGGAGGCGGAGGCCTTCACGCCCGAGGATCTGAAGCTGCTGTCCCAGGTTGCCGGGCAGATTGCCATCGCGCTCGAGAACTCGCTGATTTATCGGGAGGTCACGAGACTGAAGGAAATCCTCGCTACGGAAAAACTGTATCTGGAAGAGGAAATCCGGTCCGACAGGAACCTGACCGAGATGGTAGGCCAGAGTCCGGCCCTGCAGGCGGTCATCAAGGGCATCCAGATTGTCGCTCCTACCGATGCGACGGTGTTGATTCTGGGGGAGACCGGAACGGGCAAAGAACTGGTGGCCCGCGCAGTCCATGAGTTGAGCGGGCGGAAAGAGCAGAGCTTTGTGAAACTGAGCTGTGCCTCTATTCCCTCTGGCCTGCTGGAGAGCGAGTTGTTCGGGCATGAAAAGGGCGCCTTTACGGGAGCCATCGGTCCGAAAATCGGCCGCTTCGAACTGGCGCACCGCGGGACTCTGTTCCTCGACGAAATCGGGGAAATTCCCCTCGAGCTGCAGACGAAGCTGCTGCGGGCGATCCAGGAGCAGGAGTTTGAGCGGCTCGGCAGCAACCGTACCATCCGAGTCGATGCCAGGATTGTGGCCGCCACGAATCGCGATTTGAGGAAGATGGTGGACGAAAACCGGTTCCGCAGCGACCTGTATTACCGTTTGAACGTCTTTCCTGTTCGCGTCCCGGCTCTCAGGGAACGCCGTGAGGACATTCCCCAGCTGATCCGTCATTTTACGCAGAGATTCGCAAAGCGCCTGGGCCGCACAATCGAGGTCGTTCCATCGAAAGTGATTGAGTATCTTACCCAATACGACTGGCCGGGCAACATTCGGGAACTGCAGAACCTTATCGAACGCTCTGTCATTCTCTCGACAGGACGGACACTGCAGGTACCCCTGGCTGAAATCCAGGATACCTCGCGAGGCAGGGAGCTAACACCCGAGAAAGTGTCGGACTTTGTCGAACGCGATCGTATCATCCGCGCGCTGCAAGAGACCGACGGGATCGTCGGGGGGCCTAGCGGAGCTGCCGCCCGTCTCGGATTGAAAAGGACGACCCTTCAGTCCAGGATGAAGAAACTGCACATCAGCCGTGAATACCGTTAGCTGTAGGTCCGCCGGAACAGATTACTTTCTCCGCTTCAAATTGCGTCACCGACGCCAGTGCTTCGACTCCGGCAAGGAGTGACGGAACCCCCGCCATAAACACTGCCACAGTCACAGCCTCACTGATCTCATCGCGGCTGGCGCCAGCCTGCAACGCCTCCCGCACATGATAGGTTATGGTCTCATGGCTTCGCTCACCGATGGCCATTGCCAGGGCGATCAGGTGCTTGACCTGACTGCTTAAAGCGCCTGCACGAATGCGTTTTCGTACAGGCTGAAATACACGAGCAAACGCTGTACGTAGTCTTGTCGCTGGTGTTGCCCGCCATCACTTCATACGCCAGAGGCAAGCCTTGCGGCGTGACCACCAACGCGATGACCACCTGCACGCAATCCGGCCGCTTGTCCCGGCTGTAGCCATGGCGCCGCTTCCCGCTCTCGGGCGGACCGCATTCAAAATAGGTGCTGGTCAAGTCATATCGCTCGCCAGCCAGCACGCTCCCCACTGTCGCGGACGCTTCACCTGCAATTGATCCAAACGAACGTGGACGGCCTCGTGCGCAAGCTCCGGCGCTGGTCGGTCTTCAGGGAAAAGAGCCACCTGTCGCCACTGACCGCTCGCTGATTCAAATACTTCAATGCACCGGCACCAGGCGGCTTTCTGACCGTCGTTGATTTCGCCGAGGTAGAGTACCTGTCGTTGCACCACTTGCCCGCAGGAGCCGCGGCGGTTCTCAACGATGCTCCAATAGCGATGCTCTTTACCATCTTTGATCCGACGCGTGAAGCGCAAGAACATGGTGCCATTGTCTATGGCTTCGGCTTGATTTCAAGAGGGTAGGTCTTCACTACAAGCGTTCTTGCAGGAGCCGGTGTTGAAAGGCAAGAATTTACAGGCTCGAAAGCAACGAAAATCGCGAATCTCGAGCCCCAGTTGTCAAAGCCGGGTTAGGGCATTTGGCCGCGCCAGTTCCGTGGATCGCTCCATGGAAATAGGGAGGCCTCCAGTTTCCTGGTTTACCGAGATTTCACTTGCTTCTCCGGAACGCTCGGGATAGAAATGCCTTACTTTTCTGGAGAGATTCCCATGAGACGAATAGGGTTTGTGTTGCCTCTGGCGGTGCTTGTAGCATTTGTGTTCGTCGCTGCGGGCCAGGGACCGGCCGGTTCCGACCGCATGACGGCGGACTTTCTTAAGAGCATCGAACTCAGGAGCCTTGGCCCGAGTTTGATGACAGGGCGCATCGCCGACGTCGAAGTCGATCCGAAAAACCTGGATGTCTACTACGTCGCCACGGCCGCCGGCGGGCTATGGAAAAGCGAGAACCGCGGGATCACCTTTACGCCGATCTTTGACGACGGCGGGTCCTTCAATCTTGCCTGTGTGGTCGTCGATCCGAAAAACTCCAACGTCGTGTGGCTCGGCACGGGCGAGAACTCGAATCCGCGCGCAGCGATGTACGGCGACGGGGTCTATAAATCGACCGATGCCGGCAAGACCTGGACGCGCGTCGGGCTTGAGAGTTCCGAGCACATCGGCAACATCAAGATCGATCCTCGCAACTCCGACGTCGTCTACGTGGCTGCTCAGGGCCCGCTCTGGTCCTCGGGCGGCGATCGCGGCGTATACAAGACCACCGACGGCGGCAAGACCTGGAAAGCAGTGTTCACGGTCAGCCCTGATACGGGCGGTAACGAAGTGGTCATCGATCCGAACAACCCCGATGTCCTCTATGCCTCGACGTGGCAGCGCCGACGCTCGGTCGGCCAGTTCATCGGCGGCGGCCCGGAAAGCGCGATCTACAAGTCGACGAATGCCGGTGCGACTTGGACTAAGCTCACGAATGGCCTACCCAAAGGCGACATGGGCCGCATTACTCTTGGCGTCGATCCGAAGGCGAAACCGACGCGCGTGTACGCACTGTGCAATGCGCTGCGCGAAGAATCGGGATTCTACCGGTCGGATGATGCGGGCGCCACATGGGCGCGCGTCGGACACGTGGTCGCCGGCGGCAGAGGTGGCGGCGCAGGATTCGGCGGCGGCGCTCCCGGAGGCGGCCGGGGAGGCGGGGATGACTTTTATCGCGGCGGAGACCCGGGGTACTACCACGAGCTTTATGTGGATCCGGTTCGGCCCGACACAATCTGGTCCGCCAACACCAACCTGGACCGCAGCGAGGACGGCGGCAAGACCTGGAAGCAGGTGCCGATCGACTATGACGAGAGTCACTATGGCAGCGTGCACGTCGATTTCCACGACGTCTGGCTCGATCCGACCGACCGCAACCATTACATGGTCGCCAATGACGGCGGCGTGTATGAGACGTATGATGACGGCAAGCATTTCCGGCATTTCGACAATCTGCCCGTGACGCAGTTCTACCGCGTTGCCGTCGACAACGCGAAGCCGTTCTACAGAGTCTGCGGCGGCGCGCAGGACAACAACTCGATGTGCGGTCCGTCGCGCACCGTCAATCGCATCGGCATCCGCACCAGTGACTGGATCGTTGTCGGCGGCGGCGACGGTTTCCAGTCGCGCGTCGACCCTGAGGATCCCGACATTATTTATGCCACGTCGCAGGGCGGCAACATCACCCGGCTCGATCTGCGCACGGGCGTGTCCAAGTCGATTCGGCCGCGCGGCGTGCCGCAAGGGCCGGGCGAACAAGAGTCGGCCAACGTGCCGGGTCAGCAACAGAACCCACCGCAGGCAGGCCAGGCCGGCCAAGGCGCACAGGGTGCCCAGGGGGCTCGCGGCGGACGTGGCGGCGAGCGGACGAACTGGGATTGCCCATACATCATCAGCCCGCATTCGCCGACGCGGCTCTATTGGGGCAGCACGCGCGTCTATCGCACCGACGATCGCGGCGACCACTGGACTCCAGTGAGCGGGGATCTGACACGCAATCTCGATCCTACGACCATTCCCATCATGGGCAAGGTGTGGTCGCCAACCCAGACGGTTTCTTACAACCAAGCCACGACTCCGCTCAGCACCATCGTCAGCATCGACGAGTCGCCGCTCTTCGAGGGTCTCCTGTACGTAGGCACCGACGACGGCCTACTGCAGGTGTCCGAGGACGGCGGGAAGAACTGGCGCAAGATGGACAAGTTCCCCGGTATACCCGACGGCGCTTACGTCAGCGATGTGTTCGCGTCCCCGCGCGAGGCTGACGTCGTGTTTGTCGCCTTCAACAACTGGCAGCATGGAGACTTCAAACCGTATCTCTTGAAGAGCACCGACCGCGGGCGGACATTCACGTCGATCGCCGGGGATCTCCCGGATCGGCATGACGTCTGGTCAGTCGTTCAGGACCACATCAACGGAAACCTGCTGTTTGCGGGAACCGAGTTCGGCCTGTACTTCACTGTCGACGGCGGCAACCATTGGGTGCAGCTCAAGGGCGGCCTGCCTGTATGCCAGGTGCGCGACCTGGCAATTCAAAAGCGGGAGAGCGACCTTGCTCTTGGCACGTTCGGTCGCAGCTTCTACGTGCTCGATGACTTCAGCCCATTGCGCGAGATAAGCGCGCAATCGCTCAGCCAGGAGGTGGAACTGTATCCCCTGCGCCGTGCGTACCAGTACACCGAGTTCGGATACGAGCGTGCGGCTTGGGGCAATGAAGTGACGCCGAATCCGCCGTTTGGCGCAGTCTTTACTTACTCCGTGGGGCAGGCAATACCGGCAGACACCAAGCTGGTGATCACGATTGCTGACGACACTGGCAAGCAAATCCGGCGGCTCGAACAAATTCCTGGTGAAGGCCGCCAGGCGCAACCGGAAGATCTTCCAAAGACCATCGGCATTCATCGCGTAGCCTGGAATCTGCGTGGTGAACCGGTGGCGACGGCCGCGCCCGGCGGCGCCGGAGCAGCAGGTGGCCGTAGTGGCGCAGGCGGAGGTGCTGCGGGCGCTGGAGCGGCGGGTGGTGCTGCGGGCGCCGGAGCGGCGGGTGGTGCTGCAGGTGCCGGAGCAGCAAGTGGTGCTGCAGGTGCCGGTGCGGCGGGCGGCGGGCAGGCCGGTCGTGGTGGTGGCGCGGGTGGCGCGGGAGCCCCTCCAGCCGGTGCCTTTGGCGGAGGCTTGGGTGGCCGCGGTGGCGGGCCTCCTCCGGTTGAGCCTGGCCATTATACCGCCACGCTCGGCAAGCTGACTGGCGACACGGTCACGCCGATCGGGAAACCGCAGTCGTTCATGGTGGAGCCGCTGCCGGCAAAGAACTGGTAGGAACAATTCTCTGAAGCTGCAGAGAAGCGCAGATGAACGCAGCCGTGTTTGCGTTCATCTGCGCTTCATTTGAAATGGACTCCAGGAAGCTGTCTGACTCCGCGCCAAAGTAGGCATGCACGGTTTAAGATTCCCCGCACCAATACTAGGAGCCTGCATATGAAACGATACCGACTACTGTTCCTATGGTTGACTGTCAGTGTCTCTCTTTGCCTGGGACAGGCTCCCGCCCAACAAGCCCCGCCGAACTTCAGCGATTTGGAAAAAGTCGCAGTTGACGAGCTGCATCAGCTGAACGCGCCCGGCGCGGCCATAGGAATCGTCAGCGGCGATCGGCTGATCTATGCCAAAGGGATTGGGGTCTCCAACATCGAGACGGGCACGCCGCTCGCGCCGGAGATGCTCTTTCGACTGGGCTCGACCACCAAAATGTTCACCGCTACTGCCTTGGTTTCCCTTGCAGAAGAAGGAAAAATCAAACTCGATGATCCGATCGGACTTGTCGTGAAAGGGCTCGATCCGAAGGTTGCAGCGGTGACCGCGCACCAGCTGCTGACCCATACCTCGGGGTTTCTGGATGAGGCGCCCATGTACGGGAGCCAGGACGAAGGCGCGCTGGGAAAGGAGGTAAAGTCCTGGAAAGAAGATCGCTTTTTCACTGCTCCCGGTGATATCTACTCCTACTCCAACCCAGGCTTTTGGCTTGCCGGTTTTATAGTCGAAAATCTCAGCGGCAAGCTGTACGCCGATGCCATGAACGACCGGATTTTTGCGCCTCTCGGGATGACGCGAACCACACTGCGGCTTACCGTGGCCATGACATATCCCCTGGCGCAGGGGCACGATGCGAGTGCGGGAAGAGCGCCGACTGTGGTGCGGCCTTTTGCCAACAACACCGCCTCCTGGCCTGCAGGATCCATCTTCTCCAACGTCCAGGACCTGTCGCGCTTCGTCATCGCGTTCATGAACGACGGCAAGATCGACAGTAAGCAGGTGATTTCTCCGGCAGTGATCAAGAGGCTTACCACGCCGTATGTTCTAGTTCCCGGCGCTCAGGAATCGCACTATGGATATGGACTCGAGCTGCGTGAGGAGCGGGGCGTGCGCGTGGTGCGACATGGGGGCTCCAGATCGGGCTATGGATCACTGATCTGGATGGTGCCGGATCACCGCTTCGGTGTGATCATTCTGGTGAATCGGACCGGTGCGAGCCTCAGCCAGACCGCCGAAAAGGCGATGGAAATGATGTTGCCGCTCGCCCCGAAAGCTCCCCAGGAGGTCGAGAAGGACTTGCCGATCAGCGACGCAGACAAGGCCGAGTGGGTCGGCGCCTACGCGCAGCCGCCGAGTCAAAAACTGGAAATTGTGCTGAGAGACGGGAAACTCTTCCTTCGCCGCGGCACGAGCGAATTGCCGATCCGCAAGACCGGCGAGAACCGGATCTCGGTCGCTGCACCCGGAGCTACACGCGGTCAGCAGTTCTTCATCGTACGCGGCAAGGACGGCAAGATTCTATACCTGCACACCGGCGGGCGAGCCGCAAAGAAGATCTAGCGCCAGAAGCGCTCCCGAATTAATGCCCGAAGGGCTTTGGAGTGCGGCGCCTGGGCGCCGCTTTGGTTGGAGCGCAGGAAACTCAAGAGCGGCGTCAAGCCGCCGCATCTCCAGAGCGCTGCGCGCATCAGTATGGGAGGTCGGCTCGACGCGGCTAATGTCTGCAGCCACCTCGGCACTTTCAATCCCCCCCTCCGCGAGGCTTCCTGAAGCCACCCGGTCTGCGGGTGGTAGCCCACTCTTCTGTGTTTATCTGAGGCTTCAGCGCTCAAGCGACAGCTCTCATGGCACTCTCCAGGATGTCCAGGCCCTGCTGAAGTGTTTGATCCTCGATGACCAGAGGGATGAGAAAGCGGATGACATTTGCGTAGGTTCCCGCGGATATAAGCACCAGGCCCCTCTGCAGGCACTCTCCCCTTAGTTTCATGACATAGTCGGTGGCCGGCTCCTTTGTGCTGCGATGCTCCACGAACTCAATGCCGACCATCGCCCCGCGTGACCGGACATCACCGACTCGAGCAAATTCCTTCTGCCATTGCTCGGCCCGTGCACGGATTTGGGCGCCGATCCGGAAGGCTTGTTCGCACAAGTTTTCACTCTCGATTTTCTCGAGCACTTTGAGGGCTGCGGCGCAGGATACCGGATTCCCGCCGAAGGTTCCTCCGAGACCTCCTACCTGCGGGCTGTCGAGAATTTCCGCGCGACCCAAGACGGCGCTCAACGGCAGGCCGCCGGCCAGCGACTTGGACAAGACGACCAGGTCTGGTTGCAGACCCAACTGCTGAAAAGCGAACATCGTGCCGGTTCGTGCAACGCCGGTTTGGACTTCGTCCACGATGAACAGAATTCCGTTGTCTCGGCAGATGCGCTCGAGTCTGGGCAGATATTCTGCCGGCGGAACAACGAATCCCCCTTCGCCCTGCACAGGCTCTACGATGAGCGCTGCGACGTCGCCGGGCGCTACCTGGTTTTCAAAGACGTCCTTCAGCAGATCCACACAGGCGACGCCACAAGCCGGATACTCCAGTGTCAAGGGGCAGCGGTAACAATAGGCGTATGGGAGCCGATACACTTCCGGAGGAAACGGTCCGAAGCCGGTCTTGTAGGTCCTGGTCTTGCTGGTCAGCGCGAGCGCCATCAGCGTCCTGCCATGGAATGAGTTCTGGAAGGTGATTATCGCTTGCCGCCTTGTGAAGGACCGGGCCAGCTTGACGGCATTCTCTACTGCCTCGGCGCCGCTGTTGACCAGCATCCCCTTCTTGGGCCCTTCTCCGGGGAGGTATCGGATCAGCTTCTCGACCACTGCCAGATACGGCTCGTGCATGGCAACATGAACGCACGAAAAAAGAAATCGATCCGCCTGCTCGTGCACTGCAGCGATCACATCCTCCGGGTTATGGCCCGCATTCATGCAGCCCAGGCCGCCGGCAAAATCGATGAACACGTTGCCGTCAACGTCCTCGAGCAGCGATCCTTGTGCTCGCCGGACAAAGATGGGGTGGTAGGTGTAAATGCCGCGCGGGACCAGCCTTTGGCGCCGGTCCAGCAGGGCTAGAGAGCGCGGCCCCGGAATCTGCTGCAGTTTCTCCGGCTTGAATTCAAGTCTGTTCATGTCATCATCCTTTCGTCTCTATCATCTGACCGCATGTGCCGGTTCCCGGTGGCGCCGGATTCCTCTCAGGCACGGTTGGAGGACATTCTATCCTATCGGTGCACGGGATGGATCCTGCGACCGCTCTATGAGTGGATCGCCCCATCCAGTGATGACACCATGCTTTGCTACAGTACAAATGTCGGGGACATCGATCGGCGTCATCGTCCTGGCTCACGAACGGAGGCGCGTGGTGCATTTCAACGTAACAGAGCATCCGACTGCCGAGTGGACGGCAGAGCAGGTCGTGTAGGTATTCCCGTGGGACACGGCACCGCGGTACTTGCTCCGGGACCGTGACCGCATTTATGGCGAAGCCTTCCGAGTTCAGCAGATCGCATCAGTTCGAGCACACCCGCTGGCACGAGACCGTTCGAAGGAAGGACGAGTCCGTCGACGATGTCCGGCCTATCATCTTGCAGGTTGAAGAGAATGAGGGGTCCGTGGCTATTTGCGTGCGCCGAAACCAGCCGGGGTGAGCCACTCTGATTCAGTTCGACTTTTCAGTAAGGACAGAGGTCCAATCTGCGGCAACCCTGCCAAACGGTTGGCATGGCCCGACCCAGGTCCCACGGAGAATGACCAATGTCGAATGCAACCTACCTGTTCGAGAAACCGGAACGTGAATTCCACCACTCGGAACCGTTCTGGTCGGCTTATTTTGCGCTGCTGTCGATGTACCTGGCGAAAGCAAATCCAACTGCCGGGTTTCCGCTCTGGCGACCGGACGAACAGGACCGGTTTCACGCCTGTGGAATACTATCGGTGCGGAACTGGAGCCTGACTAACCTGGTAGTTGAAGGGCAGCTCAACGAGGTCCCCTTCCAGCAGGGCTCCTGGCCAAACGAGTTCGGCCGACTCCGTCCGGACATCACGTACTGGGATGCGAAGAAGAGGGTCGTAACCTTCATAGAGACCAAGACCATCGGCACCAATCTTCGGGACAAGATTGACCTGTACCGATCGGTTCGCGACTACATGCGGGAACAGAAATGGACTTCGAATTTCTACTACCTGCTTTCACACGGCCACGAGGAAGTCCGCGATTGGCCCTTTATCGTGAAGCACCAGATTCCGTGTATCCTGTGGGAAGACGTGCTGCAAGTCGCAAGAACGACGCCGCTGGGATCGATACTCGGCTTGTCGGAAAAAGAGTGGGCTGACTACACGGCACCACCTGCGGATCTCATGAACGAGGTTAGAAACCCCATGAGTCCATAAGGTGTCTAACCCATGTTTGCGCGATTATGAGTGGTGTTAAGCGGTTGTGCCTGCCAAAAACTTCGTAGTAATTGAAATCGTGGCTGTTGCGACTTCGTGCTGCTGCAGTCGTGAGCCATGCATGACGTTCTGATACCGCTGCTCGCCGGGCTTGCATCGACGCTAAGGACTCGAGCTTCAGTTCAAGTCGAGATCCTGGCTCTCCGGCATCAACTGGCGGTCCTCCAAAGGGTCAACCGCAAACGACTCCCGCTTCGGACAGCGGACGTTTCTGGGAAACCATGTCAAGCAGTTGCTGTCGGTGGACTTCCTGGTGGTGCCGACGGTGAGTTTCCGGATCCCGTATGTGTTCCTCGTCCTGGTTCACGAACGGAGGTGCGTGGTGCGTTTCAACATAACAGAGCATCCGACTGCCGAGTGAACGGCAGAGCAGCTCGTGCAGGCATTCCCGTGGGACAGGGCACCGTGGTGCCTGCTCCGGGACCGTGACCCCATTTATGGCGAAGCCTTCCGAGTTCAGCAGATCGCACTACTTCGAACACACCCGCTGGCATGAGACGGTCCGAAGGAAGGACAAGTCCGTCGACGACGTCCGGCCAGTCATCTTCCAGGCTCAAGAGAACGAGGAGTCCGTGGCTATTCGCCTGCGCCGAAACCAGCCGGGGCGAGCAACTCTGATCCAGTTCGGCTTTTCGGTAAGGACACCATGTCTCGCGTCTCAGGATCGCCCTTTTCGGGGCATTTTTCTTGAAGTCTGTGCTGCATCGTATGATCATACGGAGGAATCTGAGGCATCTTTGGGATTGCAGAACCAGCCAGGTATGAGGTCCGGCAGCCTTAGATAGTTGGAGAGCGTATCCTTTGAGTCTTGAAAAGCACTTCGACGCCACATTCGCCACAAAACTGGCGCTCAAAGAAAAACAGATTCAGCAAAACTACCGGCCTGTGATCGGTGTTCACAAGTGGTTTGCCCGTCGTCCCGGCACGATTTTTCGATGCATGCTACTGGCAGAGTTTAACGGCCTGGAGCCTCTCGACACGAGCTACTGGCGCAGTCACAGATTTCAAGGTGTTATTGCCGATCCGTTTATGGGTGGGGGCTCTCCTATCTTCGAGGCAAACCGTCTTGGGTTCAGCGTGGTGGGGACCGATATCAACCCCATGGCGTACTGGGTTGTCCGGCAGTCCCTGGCAGCCCTGGACATAGATGAATTCACTCGTGCTGCCGCTACCGTGACTGCAGACGTCGAAAAGGAGATTGGGAAGCTCTACAGAACGAAATGTGGTGAGTGCGGGAAGAGCGCTGAGGTCAAGTACTTTCTCTGGGTCAAAACAGGCACTTGTCCATCATGCGGTGAGATAAACGACCTCTTCCCGGGGTATCTTCTTGCTGAGCCGGTGCGACACCCTTATCACGTGGTTGTGTGTTCAAACTGCGGATGCCTCAACGAACTGGAGTTCCGACCCTCTGCAGAGCAACCGGCACGGTGCCATGAGTGCAGGGCGCCGCTCGATCTCAAGAGTCATGTTAGTCGGCAGCAAACGCTCTGCCACAGCTGCGGCAGTCGTTTCCCGTATATAAAGGCGATTTCTCACCCCCCGGAACATCGGATGTGGGCGATCGAATATCATTGTGCATCCTGCAAGACCCATCACAAGGGTCGTTTTTTTAAGAAGCCTGACCGGAAAGATCTGGCGCTGATCTCAGAAGCGGGCGAGGTTCTTGCTGCAAATCCAGAGCTGCCCGTTCCCGAAGACGAGATCCCGTCTGGCGACGAGACTGACCGCCTGCACCGCTGGGGTTACCGTCGTTATCGAGAGATGTTCAACGAAAGGCAACTGCTCGGGTTAGGCCTCCTATTGCGTCGCATCGCAAAGGTTGAGGCCACTGAGATTCGACACGCTCTGCTGACCGTCTTTTCTGATTTCCTGCGTTACCAGAACATGCTGTGTCGATACGACACTTATGCTCTCAAATGCCAGGACATATTCAGTGTCCACGGTTTCCCGGTGGGTTTGGTGCAATGCGAAAATAATCTCCTTGGAATTCCCCGCGTAGGCTCAGGATCGTTCCGTCATTTCGTCGAAAAGTATATTCGCGCCAAACGCTACTGCAAGGCTCCTTTTGAGACCAAACAAGAAGGCAGCAAAAAGTCCCTCATCCACATAGAGGGGGAGACAATCAAAGCTCGTCTCGTAAGTAGGTTCCCGGCTGCTGAAGCGCGTGAAGCTCGGCTGCTCGCCGCGTCAGCTACTGACGTCCCCTTGCCTCCTGAATCCTTGGACGGGGTTTTCACCGACCCACCCTACTTTGATAATGTTCAATACGCCGAACTGATGGACTTCTGCTATGTCTGGTTGCGATTAGCGCTACAGGATGATGTAAGAGAGTTTCGAGCAGGAAACACCCGATCCAAGCGGGAATTGACAGGAAATGTCACCCTAGGTCGTGGGTTGGAGCACTTTACACAGGGTCTGTCATCCATCTTTCGCCATTACTCCCACGCTCTAAAGCCTAATGCTCCCTTCGTCTTCACTTATCATCACAATAACCCAACTGCCTATCTTCCTATTGTTGTAGCCGTATTGGATTCGGGGCTTGACTGTACGGCAACACTGCCTGCTGCTGCCGAAATGACGGCGTCACTTCACATTGCCGGAACTGGATCCTCAGTGCTCGACTCGGTTTTTGTCTGCCGAGCGCGGTCGGCTGGCCAAGAAGCAAAAAATAAGAATTTACACAACATCTCGGCAGCCCTGAGAGAGGCTCTGCAAACAGATGCAGCGACCATGGCCTCCGCAGGACTGCGCCTTACCAACGGGGACCTGCGCTGTCTGGCGGCAGGCCACATAGCTCGCTTCGCCATTACCTCATTGGAATCAACATGGGATGCCAAGGTACCCCCGGCGACAAAGCTGGAGCGCGCCCGTGAAGGTGTCAAAATGTTGCTTGATCTGGTAGATCTGGATCTGTTGATTCGTGAATTCTTGATTACCCCGCCGTGGGTGGCAGCTGTCGGGTCAGACTGATGCCAGCATTCGAATTCAGTCCTGAGGAACTCCGGGAACGATTGGAGGAGATCGTCGATGAGACCTTCGGCGATCTTCAGTCCCAATTTTTAGTTTTGCCGCGCGGCGGGAGTTGCATCGACTACCCTGGTTTTCAAGATGCATATGAGGTTTTGAGGCGAAACACCGATGGCTTTTCTTACCTCACTGAGGATGCAGTATGGACCGCACTTCGAGAGGACAGCCTAGTCCTTGTAGTCCTGCGGACCATACTTGGCGTTTCACCTGCAGAATGGGCGGATATTGCCCGATCTGAGCTGGGAAGCGACGTGAGCCAGGGGTACGTGCGCAACTTGGATGTCAAAGTGCGGCAAGATCGTGATCTGTTCTCCCGGTGGCTGAGCTCTGCTGAAAATGTCGGCTTAAAACGGGCCAAGGCTTTGATATCGGTCGCTGTCGGATACGTCATGCGCGGAGCGCCCGAAGCCTCCGAAAAAGAAACAGTGCATCGACTCGCCAAGGTGGATACACACCACGGAATTGCCAGTCTCGCGCACGTCGCAGCCCACGATGTGCCGTATGCCATGCTGCTGTATGAAAGATATCTTGGGCGGCCCTTCGCAAGTCACCGCGATTCGGTATCGGAACTCGTGGGGGATGTCATGGAGAACGCCATCGAGGAACGTTTGGATCGATCCGAGATTGCTTTTGACAGGACGCGCCGAGCCGAGAGAGTCCCCGGATTCGAGCAGGCACCGGACTTCTTTGTGCCAAATAAGACCGCGCCGGCAGTCATAATTGAGGCCAAGATCACCGGCGACGACGGGACGGCACGGGACAAAGTATCAAGAATATTACGCCTCGCGAACATGCGCGACAGTAAAATTCGCAATGGGCAACCTGGATTTGAAGTTGTCGCCTGCATCGACGGTCGTGGATTTGGAGTTCGAAGGCAGGACATGCGGGATATGCTTCTCGCAACCGGCGGCAAGGTTTTTACACTCGCAACACTCGACCAACTCGTCAGATACACGCGACTTCGTGAATTCTTGCCGCGATTAGACTGACCTGTCCCTGCTAAAAACTTCGTAGTAATTGAAATCGTTGCTGTTGCGACTTTGTGCTGTGACAGTCGTGGGCCCTGCATCACGTTCTGATATCGCTGCCCGCCGGGTTTGCATCGACGTTAAGGACTCGAGCTTCACTCCAAGTCGAGATCCTGGCTCTCCGGCACCAGATCAACATACTCCGAAGGTCTTCCTAAAAGCGGTCCCGTCTGCCCGTATCTGATCGTATCCTTTGCCATGGCCGTGGTCGCCTGCGCCGCCTGTGCGCTCGCCGCTTGGCGAACTACGCGGATTGATCCCGTCACGGTTCTGCGTTCCGAGTAGTTGAAGCACCTGATCGCCGTTGCCTGAAATGTGCTGTAGTCGAATTCCAGATCCCATACTCTGAAACCAGCGGAGGAGGATGCGCGTCCGCACGGCTGGCGTCAGTCGCAGCCCTTTTCAGAACCCGCGTCAGCGAACCAGGCGCCTGTGCCCCTCGCTAGAGACAAAGGCGCGGAGTTCGACGTAAGGGCGGTGGGGGTTGTTCTGGCTGGTGGCAGAGCGGATCCAGGACTCGCCGTACCAGCGGTCGAACGGCGGATACTCGCCTCGGAGCAATTCTACTTCAAGCTGCTCCAGTTGGGCGCGCGCGTCCCGGACGAGCTGCCACATCCGCTCTGCGTCCGGTGCCCGCAACGCCTCCTCCAGCTTGAGCGCGGCCTTCGTCTGCCGCGAGGCAACCTCCAGGCCGAGGGCTACATCGATGGAGAAGAACCGCTGTTGCGGGCGCGGCATCCCGTTCTCCGCCCGCGCTTCCGCCCCGAGCGCGTCATCCAACTGCCGGTCCCGCGACTGAAGCTGGACGAGGGTATCGGCGGTGAATGCCGGGTAGGTTTCGCCTGCCGCCTTGAGATAAAGCCGGTCGAGCAGTTGCTCAATTGCATCCGAGGCCAGCCAGAGCTTGTCCGGCGTGTCGATCACGGTGAAGTACTTGTTGTACTCGGTCTCGGCGGCCTGCGCCATGCTTGCCCCGCCGGCCGCGGCGCCGAAATACTCCCGCGACCACCAAGCGGTGTAGCGTTCGGCCGGGTTGGGCGCGGCGTAGATCGCAGGGGCGTCCCAGGTGATGTCCGCAAGCATGCGTGCGCCCATGACGTAATCGCGCACCTCCGACACGTTGACCAGCACGTACTCGGTGGCGCCGGATTTCACGATTTTTTCGAACTGCTCCGCGACGGTCGAGGGCGCCACGGTATGAGTCAACTGCTTGCTCAGCCTGCCGCCCAAATAGGCCAGGTGGTAGTAGACCCCGTGCTTCCAGCGCCCCAACCCCGACGGCAAGCCGCGCATGTGGCCGTCGTTGTCGTCCGGCCATACGATGATGACGTCGGCGGGAAGGTCGAACGCCGCGGGATTGCGCTGGTACTCGGGCAGCATCTCCGAGTACATGGTGAAGTGGAAGAGCGGAGTTTTGTCTTTCGGGAGCAGCTCGTGGACCATGGCGACCTGTGCGTTGATCACCTCACGAAAGGTCTGCGCTCTCTGATCGTCCGTGGTCCCCGGGGGGAAGGTGAAGGGGCGGTCTTCCGTGCCGCGCATGCCGACAGGCCAGATCACGTCCAGGTTCCGGTTCTCCATCACGCCGGCGCGCCAGTACTTGAGCATGCCTTCGCGGTTCGCGAACCAGTTCCACTCCGGCCTCACATCGCGCTCGGCGGCCAAGTTGAACCGCGTGAGGCCGAAGGGGTTGGAAACCAGGATGTCGTAGTGGTGCGACGTGTAGTACAGCCCCCAGTCGCTGGCCAACTTCTGCACCTCGTAGCGCCGGTGTACGCGCGTGTAAGGGGCCACCATGTTCATGCGCAGGCGTAACGCAGTCTCGAAGAATCGTTTGTACCAATCCAGCGGGACGTCGCCGGTCTGCAACGGGTACCCGTTGGCATCAAAGGGCCGCGGCAGCAGGTCTTCGTCGTCGTGGAAGAAGCCGCGATAGTGGAAGGTAGGCGGACCCTGCTCGAAGCTAGTCCGCTTCAGCACAAGAGGGTTGCGATGCTCGGGCGCGTACCCGGTCCAGATGTAGAGCGGATCGATGCCCAGCCGCTCGGACAGGGTGTACGCGGCGAACGCAGTTCCGCGCGAGTTCGACCCGACGAGCCAGACCGTGCGGCCGTCGGTGACGATCCGGTAGCTCTCCCATTGACCTTGCATGGCGCCGGCGTTGATCGCGGCCGGTACGGTTCCGTGACCGAGCGTCACCAGCCGGATGCTGGCCCGGTTGCCGCTCGGCGTCTTCACCACCGGAGGCTTATACCCGCTGATTTTCTCGATGTCGCCCGCCAGAAACTCCGCGGCCTGGCGCACTGCCGAGTTTTCGTCGTCGCCCACGACGATCTCGCTCACGCTGTCTTTTGCCGCCAGCGTGACGTCGCCCTGGGCTGCCGGCCCGGTCCGAACCCACGACCCGCGAAGGGAAGTAGTCCAGGGCGCGGTCTGAGCGGATGCTCGATTGGAGCCCAAGGCACACAGCGTCAGAAGGAACCAGGGAATGGTGCGAATTCGGCGCAGAGTCATAGTATCCTCGCTAGGTTATTCGGACGCAGGGTGAGCCAACCAGCGCCCAAAGGCCATCTTATACTAACTGTAACTCGGGCTGTTCAAAAACCCATGAGGTGCTCATCAATTTATTTACGAATGCCATCGACGCTATGCTTGCAGGAGGAACTCTGACAGCAGGTGCAAGCCTGGCGGCGCACCCAGACGATTCAGTTTTTTCGACTGTTTCTTGGTTCCCATCGGGCGGCTGGATTATCATGCGGCTTTGATCAACTGGCGAGGGAGGGTGTCGTGAAAGTCCTGTTTATTGGTGGAAGCGGAAATATCTCCACTTCCTGTGCGCGGTTGGCGGTGGAGCGTGGGATCGAGCTGTACGTCTTTAATCGTGGACGGCGCAGCGTGAACTTGCCGGAGTCGGTCCATCGGATCTTCGGAGACTGTTCGGATGCTGTCGGCTTGAAGCGGGCCCTGGCCGGCCATCGGTTCGACGCCGTGGTGAATTTCGTCGTTTATGACACCGACCGGGCGGAAAGGGACATTGAAACGTTCGCGGGGCAGACAAATCAATACGTCTTCATCAGTTCGGCAACGGTCTACCAGAAGCCTCCGCGCCACTACATCATCACCGAGGAGACTCCGCTCGGCAACCCATTTTGGGAGTATGCGCAAAAGAAAATCGCCGTCGAAGACGTCCTGATGAAGGCCTTCCGGGAGCGCGGATTTCCGGCCACCATCGTGCGTCCATCCTTCACCTACGGCGATGAGTGGATCCCAACCTCCATGTCCATCGACTACACGCCGGTCGCACGCTTGAGGAGAGGGCTTCCGCTTGTCGTGCACGGAGACGGTACGTCCTTGTGGGTCATGACCCACGCGTGCGATTTTGCCAAAGGCCTGGTCGGGCTGCTTGGCTGCCAAGGCGCGATCGGCGAAGCCGTGCACATTACCTCCGATGAGGTGCTCACCTGGAATCAGGTCTACGAAACAATTGCCCGGGTTGTGGGTGTGGAGCCCGACCTCGTGCATATTCCCTCGAAATTCATCGCCCGCATCAACCAGCGGATCGGCGGCGGGCTGCTCGGCGACAAGGCGCACTCTACGGTTTTCGATAACTCGAAAATCAAACGTCTCGTGCCGGGGTTTCGTTGCTCGGTGCCGTTCGAACAGGGCGTCGCTTCGACGATCGCATTCCTCGATGCGCATCCTGAAAAACAGCAGACGGATGGCAATGCTGCGATTGAAGAAATCCTGCAAGTCTGGCGTGAGCATGGGGACGGACCATAGTAAGACACTGTGCTTTCTCAGGTTAGCTTCATTTGAAGAGCTTGAAAAGCCTCTTGGCGGCAATTTGGGGCAAGCTTTCTTTGCTCTGAGCTTTTCTCTCTGGCAGCGGGCAGGTACTGTGAACCTGGCTGTGAAATCTCCGGGCGGTCAAAATCGTTACATCAAGAAAAGGCCGGCCAAAATCGCAGCCAAGCGCAGTTTTCGCCTACCCGGCAAAGATTATCTTCAGACGTTTCAATGAGCTATCGCGGTGCGTCCCCGCTTCCCCCGCGGTCTTCGGCACCCATTGGCGTCATCCAACGAGATTCGGGGATAGGCTACTCAACTTCCAAAGTCGCGGGTGTTGAGCCGGTGGCCTTGCTTGCAGTTTGGGGGTTGAGTAGCCTGTCCCCGAATCTCTGGAGTAGAATGAATCGGCTGTCTCCATTTTCTTAGCGATTTGGGGGAAAAGAATCCGTGCTTGCTGACTTGAAAGCTGCCGGCCGGTTCGTCCTTCGGCATTGGTTGATAACTTTGTTCATTTGTGGGATTGTGCTCCTCGCCATGAATCGAGACTTCCTGGAGCGAATGTTTGTCTATTTCCCAACGCAAGAGATTGAAGCGGACCCGTCACAGATCGGCCTCCAGTACCTGGATGTTCTCGCTACCACCAGCGACGGTGTCAGAGTGCACGGCTGGTTTGTCCCCCGGCCGGGCGCTTCGCATACGTTTCTGATTTTCCACGGAAACGCAGGAAACATCAGCCACCGCCTCGAGTGGATCCAAATGCTTCATGAACTGGGCGCCCACGTCATGATCATCGACTACCGTGGGTATGGCAGGAGCGAAGGAAAGCCGTTCGAAGAGGGGCTCTATCTCGATGCCCTCGCTGCGTATGATTGGTGGTCCAAAGAGCGTGCGGCCGACAGAAGCAAGTTGGTTCTCGTAGGTGAATCTTTGGGGTGTGCCGTCGCTGTCGACCTGGCGGCCAGGGTCCCGGTCGACGGGATTGTGCTTCAGTCGAGCTTCACGACGGCGTGGGACATGGCCAAGACCCTGATCCCCGTCGGGCTGATACAGCCGGTGCTGGGTGTCCGGTTCGATTCCGCGGCCAAGATCCGGAAGATCGCTTGCCCGAAGTTGTTCATCCATGGCGATCGCGATGAGATTGTCCCTTTTCGTCTCGGCAGGAAGCTCTATGATCTGGCGCCGCCGCCGAAAGAGTTCTACGAGGTTCCCGGCGCAGGCCACAACGATCTCGTCTGGGTAGCCGGCTCCGAATACGTGAAGCGGCTGCGTGCCTTCCTGTCTCATCTCGGTCCGTGAAATCGGCCGAGCCGATCGCGGGCGGTACGCGGAATACAGAAGATGAAACGGAGGCTTCTTGTTTGCAATTCCTATCCAATAGGGGGAGTTACATGAAGACATCCTTTCGAGTGTTCCTTCTGGCTGCGATGTGTTTATGCAATTCCAGCGTCTGGCTGCAGTCGCAGTCGCCCGCGGTCGGCTCGTCCGGGATGGTCAGCTCGGCCCACCCGCTTGCTACCGAAGCGGGCATCCGGATCCTCAAGGCGGGAGGGAACGCCTTCGACGCGGCAGTTGCGGTTGCGGCTGCATTGAACGTGGTGGAACCCGACATGTCGGGCATGGGGGGATACGGCACGATCATGATTTATGACGCTCGCAAGGGCGAGACGCGGTTCCTCAATCCAAGCGGCCGAATTCCGAGGGCGGTGGATTCCGATGTGTTTCGCGCTCCCACGCCGAATTATGAAGAAAACCGCCGAGGCGCCAAGGCGGTCTCGACTCCAGGAAACGTGCATGCTTGGGAACAACTCTCCAAGGGGTACGGGAAACTCCCCTGGGCAGACCTGTTCACGCCCGCGATTGAACTGGCGGAGGGCGGCTTCCCCATCAGCCCAACGCAGGAAAAATCGATTGCTGCGGCATTTCAGTCGTTTCCCGAATGGGCCGGTCGTGAATATGGGCGGGAGGGGCGGCCGCTGAAGGCCGGTGAGCGCCTGGTGCAGGAGGATCTCGCGCGCTCGCTGCGTTTGGTCGCAAGCGGCGGCGCTAAGGCGTTCTACGAAGGGGAGATTGCCAAAGCGATCGACGAAGCAATGCGGCAACGGGGAGGCTTTTTGTCGATCCGCGATCTCGAAGCCGACCAGGCGGAGTGGTGGAAACCCATCCAGATCTCGTACCGCGGCTGTCAGATCATCACGGCATCTCCGCCGGCGAACACTTTCGACTACCTCGTTCGCCTTGGAATCATGAGCCGGTTTGATGTTGAGAAGCTCGGGCACAACACCGCCCCTTATCTGCACCGGTTTGCAGAGGCCACGAAGCAGGGCTTCTGGGTGCGGCTGCGCTATGCCGGAGATCCCGAGATCAACCCGCCTCCGCTCGACAGGCTGCTATCGGAGTCTTACTGGAAAGAAGAGGCCGCAAAAATCGATCCCAACCGGGCGCGGCCTTTCGTGCCTCCAACCGATTTTGGCAAAGGGCCGCAGCACACCACGCACTTTGTGGTTGCCGACCGATGGGGAAACGTCGTGTCGGCCACACAAACGCTGGGCAACGCCTTCGGGGCAAGGATCATGCCGGAGGGAACGGGCATCTGGCTGAACAACTCGCTTGCCTATTGCACCTTTGAGCCTAAAGGGAACCCGATGGATGCGCACGCGGGGCGGAGGAAGCTGTCGGGCGACTGTCCCACGATCGTCCTGCGAGACGGGCGGCCGTGGGTTGCGATCGGCACGCCGGGCGGCCACACGATCGGGCAGACGGTGCCGCAGATGGTGATGAACCTGATCGACTTCAAGATGGACATTCAGCAAGCCATCGCTGCGGAGAGAATCAGCTTCTTCGAGCCGGATGTTATCGGTGTGGAGGAAAGCATTCCTGCGTCGGTACGAGAGCAGTTGTCGAAGCTGGGACACAAGCTTCGCGTTGTGTCGGGCATCGGCAACGCGCATGGGTTGATGATCGAATACGACTCCGCACACAATCCGGTGCGGTTTACGGGCGCGGCCGACCCGCGCGGTAAGGGCAAAGCCCTGGGATATTGAAAACCGGGGACGGCTACCTATTTCCAGCGTTTTTCTCTACCTGTTCGCCGCACGACGCCGGAGATAGAGGCGTCCCCGGTTTTCTCGCGTATCATGAAAGCGCGGAAGGTTCTCACTTGGCTGGTGAGTTGGCGCGATTAGCTGGGCAGAGTAGTTTCCAATCCGCGACAACCGAAAGGATCGCAATATGAAGCTATTGGCTAAGATTTGCGCAGCAGGCGCCATCCTCTCGTTATCGCTTATAGCGTCCGCGGCCAACGCGCAGCGGCAGATGGAAAACCTGGGCCGCGGCGTAGTCGCCGTAAATCAGGGTGGGGGCAAAGTATGGGTTGGTTGGCGCTTGCTGGGCACCGATCCCGATCGCATTGCCTTCAACCTCTATCGCTCGACTGTCGCCCGCACTGCCGTCAAACTCAATGACAAGCCCCTCACCGGACCGACGAACCTCGTGGACACGAAGGCCGATCTCACGAAGTCCAACGCCTACTTCGTCCGGCCGGTGCTGAACGGCAGGGAGCAAAGGGGCGGTGGTTCCTTCACGCTGGCGGCCAACTTGCCGGCCCGGCAATACCTCTCCATTCCATTAGAGACACCTGAAGGCTATTCCCCCAACGATGCCTCGGTTGGCGACCTGGATGGCGACGGCGAGTACGAAATTGTGTTGCACCAGGCGGGGCGCGGCCGCGACAACGCGCAAGCCGGAATCACCGATCCCCCCATCCTTCAAGCTTACAAGCTGGATGGCACTTTTATGTGGGAGATCAATCTCGGCAAAAACATCCGCGAAGGCGCCCACTACACTCAGTTCATGGTTTACGATCTCGACGGTGACGGCAAGGCCGAGATCGTCTGCAAGACCGCTGACGGCACCGTCGACGGAAAGGGCAAAGTCATCGGTGACCCGGGAGCCGACTATGTAAACCGGGAAGGGAACAACAAACAGGGAAAGATCCTCGACGGTCCAGAGTTTCTTACGGTCTTCGACGGTAAGACCGGCGCGGCGCTGGCTACGGCCGATTACATCCCTCCTCGCGGCAATGTAGTCGACTGGGGGGACGACTACGGCAACCGGGTGGATCGTTTTCTCGCCTGCGTCGCATATCTGGACGGGGAAAGGCCGAGCGTCGTCATGTGCCGCGGCTACTACACGCGCACCGTGCTCGCGGCTTGGAATTGGCGCGACGGGAAGCTGACCAGAGTTTGGACCTTCGAGAGCGATGACGGCACGCCCGGCAACAATCAGTATCGCGGTCAAGGCAATCACCAGCTCAGTGTCGGGGATGTCGATGGCGACGGTAAGGATGAAATCGTCTATGGCGCGTGCGTTATCGACCATGATGGCAAGGGGCTTTACTCGACCGGCAGGGGCCATGGCGACGCCCTGCATTTCTCAGATCTCGACCCCGACCGGCCCGGTTTGGAGGTATTTCAGGTTCATGAAGAACCGTCGGACAGTGCGGGTGGCGATTTTCGCGACGCAGAGACCGGTGAACTGATTTGGGGATTGCCGTCGGCCAAGGATGCGGGAAGGGGCATGGCCGCAAATATCGATCCCCGCTACAAAGGCTATCAGTGTTGGTCGGCGCCGAGCGACGGATTGTATACCTGCAAGGGTGTAAAGATTTCCGACAAGAAACCGCGCTCCTGCAACTTTGCGGTTTGGTGGGATGGCGATCTGCTGCGTGAACTCCTCAATCGCAATGTAATCTCCAAGTGGAATTGGGAAGATGGTACGGAAGATCCAATTCTCGTCGCGGAGGGTTGCACTTCTAACAATGGCACCAAAGCCACGCCGGTCTTAAGCGCTGATCTTTTCGGCGACTGGCGCGAGGAGGTAGTCTGGCGGACGACCGACAACAAGGAGCTGCGCATCTATACGACGACGATACCCACGCAGTATCGTCTCTACACTTTAATGCACGATCCGCAGTACCGGCTGGCCATTGCCTGGCAGAACGTAGCGTACAATCAGCCTCCGCACCCGGGCTTCTACATCGGTGAGGGTACGGCTCCGCCGCCACGCCCGGCGATCAAGACCATAGCTGTAGCCAGGTGATGCGGCGGTTGATTGGGGAATAGGGGACGCCAACCTATTCTTATCAAAAAATAGAAGAATAGGTTGGCGTCCCCTATTCCCCCTGAGCCGGGCGCGTCTCTGATGCCAGGCGCCAGATGGCTTTGCTGATCTGGATGTCCTGGACCGCCACGCCGGTCAAATCCACGACTGTGATTTCGTCATCCGATTGGCGTTGAAGCCGCGCATCCGCAATGGCGGAACCCAATTCAACCAGTCGGTCCGCTCGTATCATTCCTGCTTCGAGCGCGTGAAATGCCTCCCCGCGCAGCCGGCATTGGCTCAGGCTGTCGACGACGACCCTGTCCGCGATCTTCAATATGGCCGGATCCAATTCCTGTTTTTCGCGCGTGTCCGATCCCATCGCGGTGATGTGCGTGCCCTTGCGGATCTGGTCCGCCCGCAGCAGCGGCTTGCAAGAGGGAGTGGCCGTGATGATCAGGTTGCAGGTTGATGCGATTTCCTCTGCGTCCAGAGTGGTCCGGATTGAAAACCCGATGGCTTCCATGTCCTTCTTGTACCTGTCCAGCTCCGGTTGATCTACTCCCCACACAATCGCTTCCGGCACATCCCGAACATACTGCAAATACTGCAACTGCATGCGGCCCTGCACGCCTGCGCCGAATATCCCCACTCCACGAATTTGCCGCGGAGCAAAGTGCTGCGCCACGACGGCGCCGGCAACTGCCGTTCGAACATGGGTCAAGAGCCCCTCGTCGAGCAGGATGCTGATCAATGCGCCGGTTTTCTGGCTGAAGAGGAGCATCAGGCCGAAACTCGTGGGCAAGCCAATCTTCGGATTGTCATAAAATCCGGAAACGATTTTTATGACATAGTAATCATCCGTTTTGATATAGCCGTACTTGATGTGCATGTCCCCACGCGGCTCGTCGAAGACCAGTTCTCCCACGGGAGGAACGACGACCTTGCCTTGCGAGTAGGCCGTGAAACCTTCCGCAATCTCTCCGATAAGCCGACGCCGATCGATGGTGCTGAGGATTTCCTTGATCTGACCAAGGTTGAGAATGACGGCCATTGTTCCTCCTTTGCTGCGCCTCCGGATTCGCATGGGCGATTCAGGACAGGATACCACCGATTTTCCAGAAGAGGGATTTGGGGACAGGCTACGCAACCCCCGAATTGCCCGCAAGGAAATCTGGCCTGGCAGCTTGAATTCGGGGGTTGCGTAGCCTGTCCCCAAATCCTGTCCTCATAGTTGAGAAGCGAAGCGCGGGATTCTCGCTTCGGACCTCTTTACCAGGGGCAAGAGCACGTTCCGCTCATGGGGGACAAGTTGGATACACTCCTCCGGGCACTGGAGTTCGCACTGGCCGCAGCCGATGCATTTGCGCGTATTGATGCTGGACATCCCGTTCACGATCGAGATCGCTTGAACCGGACAGTGGTCCACGCACGTCTCACAGCCATTGCAGAGAGACGAGTCGCTCACTCGTGCCTCAAAGTATGACCTGAACTTCAGCGGAAGGATGCCACGATTGTAGGATCCGAATACCCCACAGCAGTCCCAGCAACAGTTGCAGACGGCAATCTCCGGTTGGTCCACGTCCTCGTGTTCATGAAACACCTGATGCACCGCGCCCCTTTTCCCGAGAGCGCGAACTAGAGCTGTCGCCTCCTCTTTGGATATATGCCGGCCCATGCCGTATCTGACAGCATGGCGAGCCAGCGTGCCGATCGCTATACAGGATTCACCCGGCTGGTCGAAGCGACATGTTTCGCCCATCAGCTTGTGGTACTGCCGGCAGAAACAATGGACCACGGCGATGTTGTCGGCATCTCCGTTCTGTTCGATCAGCCGGAGGATGGTCTTGGCCGGATAAATTTTCATGGGGGCTGCGTCGACGGAGCGACCGACAGGAATTGTCGTCGTCGAGGGATCGCCGGAGATCTTGGCAGCCACGATGCTTTGTGCGGGCTTCAGCTTCTTGAGTTTCCAATTCAAGAGGCTTCTGATTGGAAACGAGTTCATTTTCCTCCAGGACTCCATCAGCAAGTCCAGCCGCCGGGCAAACTCCCGCTGCTCGGGCGTTTCCCTCCCATCCGCGAGGTAGATTTCGAACCAGCCGAGCATGATTCCGGAGAGCGCAAAGACCTCCTCCCCTTCGCGGGTGCCCTGCGGCCAGAGGAAGCCTTTTCTTACCGAGCTGTCGAAAAGCCGGCCGCTCTCTTCCTCCGGCAGCCTGGTTCGAAGCGGCACTTCGTTGCGCTTCAATGATTCCGTGCCGATGCGCAGGAGGAACTCGTTTTCCTGTGGTGTGACGGCGACGTCAAAGCAGTCGAGGAGAGGTTTTGTAATCGGGAAAGGGAGGCGATGACGGGTGTTCATCATCTCGGCGAGTTCTCGCAGTTTTTTCTCTCGCTCAGACGACATTGTCGATTCGGTCATAAGGGATCTCCAACGTGAGAAACCGGATGCGCCCAGAGGGTGTAAACCGGAGCTTCACTTCGCTCCACCGGCGAGAAGAGCGTCTGCCTCGGCGAAGACCTCATCCAGGTCGAATCCTTTCCCGGCTGCGATTTCTTGTTCGCCCCGTGCGATGAGACGCAGAAGTTGGCGCTCGTGTTCACTGCGCTCGTAGGCCTCCATGCTCAGTAGAACCGCTGCTGCCCTGCCTCGCTGCGTGATCACGACTGGCTGCTTCGACGACTTGATGTGTTTCAGGGCTGCAGCGGCATCGTGCCGAAGGTCGGTGATCGGCATGGTATCAGGCACCTTGATTCATTATAAACGTAACCTCCAAAGGTATGTTTAACGATATTTCCAATGGTCCTTAGCTGTCAACAGGACGCGCTCCCCTTGAGATGCATTTCCGGCGCGCAAGCTCTCTGAAGGGTCGTGGCATTAGGGTCAGGTCTTACGCGCAACGCCGGGACAGCATAGCTTTTTCGAGTCTCGCCGATACGGGCGGTGGTTTACTTTAACGAATTATTCCCCAGACCAAAGAGGGTAGCGACTCTGTTTTTCGCCTCTGTGTGCATAGGCGCCCTCGACAGCCGAATTGACACCATCGGCTGGCAGCTTGTCCTGGAGTTCCCGCACCTCGGGGTCTGCTTGCAAAGCAGCGCGCTGCTGGGATATCTTTTCCCGAGCTTTGGCCCGCATTCCAGGTGGAACCAGAGTATGGAACTGGTACAGCTCGACGAACACGGCAGATTGTATTTGTCGCCTGCTATTGACGATTGGGAACCGATCCACAACTTGGGCATCTCCGCCGTTATCGACCTCGATGGAGATGTTGACCATGGAATCCCGACGGTTCCCAACCAGATGCTCTACATCTATTTCCCCATTTATGACGATGACCTTCCGGACCTGAGGAAGCTTCATGCAGTGGCGAAACTGGGTGCCAGCTTGGTCGAGAGCGGGCGCGGGGTCCTGACCCATTGCGGGCTCGGGCTCAACCGTTCCGCCCTGGTCGCGGGGTTGATCCTCACCTATCTGGGACTGAGAGGGGACGAAGCCGTGCGCCTCCTGCGCGAGAAACGGCCGGGCTCCCTCTTTAACGACAAGTTCGCGGCCTACCTGCAATCGCTTTCAAAACAGCAGGTGACCGATTTCGCTCGGGACCTCCCTGCCCGATAGCCGTGCACTGCGGTCGGCGCCCGGGTGAAGAGGATTCAGGGGTGCGGCCCAATATGCAAATCTTGGCTTGCTTGGCGCGCCGCTGCGAGTATTGTGGCGTAGGGCATCCATAGATTGCCAATGTGAGGCTTCAAAGAAGCACTTGCGAAACTTGTGAGGGCATTCATGCGGCTGCAAAGTCACTCGATTCTTAAGAGAATCATCCTTCTTTCCCTGGTGCTGTTCGCATTTTCTGCTGTCCCGCGTTCTTCGGACAGAATCCTTGTCAAGATCGACAAGAACCAGCGGGTCAACATCGACGAAAGCGTGGTGCAGGACGTTACCGTGATTCAGGAACTCGATTCCTGTTGGATCGCCGAAGTTTCGTCAGAACAATATGCCACCCTGCAGCAGGTTGGAGCTACCTGCGAGATTCTTGACCCGCTCCCGGCTGCAAAAGTTTACTACCTCCTTCTTGCTGCTTCGGACCAGATCCATGCAATTGAGCCATTGGGTCACCTGACCGTCATCGAAGACCAGGCCTGCTTGTTTTGGACCGAAGGGGAAGATTTTTGGGACCTGCTGCCCGCGCAAATCCAGGTCAAACGGTTGCCGGAAAGAACGGCGCAGCGCATTACGTTCGCTACTGAAAAACAGGAACCGGTGGTTCGTCTGCAGGAGGAAACGTTACCCAATGCGAAGGTATTGCAGATGGTAGGCGAAGTGGCGAAGAGCAACTTATCTGCGTATATTCAGGACCTCCAAAACTTCCAGACCCGGCGCGCTGCCACCACCAGCCTCGAAGCCGCGGGAACCTATGTCTACGATTTCTTTCGAGCCCGCGGCATTTCAGCCGAGTACGATCCCTTCACTTTCAGCTACCAGGGTATCACCTATGCCACGAGAAACATCGTCGGCTCGATCCAGGGGAAGACGGTGCCTGAGCAAATCGTCATCATCGGCGCGCACTACGATTCAACGAGCGATCAACCGTTTACGCTCGCTCCGGGAGCTGACGACAACGCAAGCGGTTCAGCGGCTGTTATGGAAATAGCCAGAATCATGAGCAACTATTCCTTTGACTATACTGTGCGCTTCATCTGTTTTTCGGCCGAAGAATTGGGACTCTTGGGCAGTCGACACTACACCCAGGAGGATGCCAGGAAGGGCGAAACCATCCTGGGCATGATCGACCTGGACATGATCGGCTACGCTGCCAAAGTGAATGAGGATCTGGACCTCATTGCCAACAACCCTTCCGAATGGCTGGCCAACCTCTTCGTATCGTGCACCGGAACTTACACCACGGTGTCGGTACTGAAAGCGATCCGGCCCGCGGCAGCGGGGAGCGACCACTCTTCATTCTGGGATCAAGGGTACAGCGCAGTGATGGGGATTGAGGCTTATCCGCTGGTCAATCCTTACTATCACCGGACGACCGACACCCTGGCTACCTTGAACATGGATTTTGCCGCGTCGGTAACGCAGGCAGCGCTGGCTACGGCAGCGACTTTGGCGCGGCCCGTCAGTACACCGTTAAGCCCGACGAATGTCGCCGCGCACAGCGTCATCGTGCGCTCGCTTTTCTCACGATTCAAAACTGTACTCTTGAGCTGGAAATCCACGGACCCCACGGTAATCGGCTTCAATTTGTACCGGTCAACAACCCCCTATGTGAACTTCCAGAGGATCAATTCCGCACCCGTTAAAACCAGTGATTATACCGACCGGTTCCTGGAACCAAACAGGTCTTACTACTACGTTGTAACCGCTGTCGACGGCCAAGGACGTGAGAGCAATTATTCGAACGAGGTTCGTGATGACCAAAAGAACTAGGCTAGCCGCCGTTCGATGCAGGATGGTGATTGTTGTGGCAGCAGTGGTGGGTACTGCCGTGTTGGGGACCGGCCCGCTGTTTGCACAGTCGAAGTCCGACGTCAGAAGGTTTTCGGTAGCCGCGTCCGTCGGCATCGCGCGTCCTTCGGACCAAGCCTTCAGGGAACTGTACGGATCGCTTTCGTATCCTTTGTCAATCCAGGCGGACTATGGGTTGTACAAGAACCTTCTGGTTTTTTCCGAGTATGAGTATGTGAGGCGAACTGGCAAGACTCAAATTGTGGGTTCAGATCTTCTGCTGACAGGTGATCCCATAAAGTTCAGGATGCATACATTCGGGATGGGACTGTTATATGCATTCCATGTGCACAGGTTTATTCTGCTGGCAGGAGGCGGTGCGGGACTTCACTGCTATTCCGAGGCATGGGAGGCTGCAGGGCTTACAACGACAGGCAACAAGGCAGGATTTGTAGCTCAAGGTGGAGGTGAACACCCTTTGAGCCGGCATATTTCGTTGATTGGAAGGGTCGAGTACTCGCGCATTGCCGTCAAGGCGAAATCAGCATCTGAGAACGACGCGAACCTTGGCCGGCTCGAGCTCCTTCTGGGTCTGTCTTTTCACCTGGGTCGCGCTTTGCACAGATAGTTCCAATAAGTAGACCACCGCCTCTGGCGGTAAGAAAGAAAAGGGCTCTTTTGCCCCGGCGTCGGCTTGGCGTGATCAGCGCAACAGAAAGAGGGGTCAGATCCCCCAAAATCATAGAAGGTAGCGACTCTATTTCTCGTCACCCTGCGCATCGCGATTCTCGACATCCAAATTGACGCCGTCAGCCCGCAGCTTGTCCTGGAGTTCCTGCACCTTCAGTTCGCGGGGTTGAATGCTCTTCTTAGCTGCCATGGAAGCTGCCAGGCCGGCGGCGTGGCCGGTCGCCATGCAGTTGCCCATGCTTTTGCCGGCCGCGGCGGCCACGTGCGATGTGGATATGCAGCGGCCGCCTACTAACAAGCCATCGAGCTTCTCGGGCACGAGGGCCCGGTAGGGCACGTCATGGATCTTCATGCTGCCGCCGGGACCTCCGATTTCTCCCCCGGGATCCATGAGCCCGCTGCGCCAGGCAATGGCGTCCTCAAATTTCCGCCCGCTTCTGGCGTCCGCTTCTGTGATGACATACAGGCCCTTGAGGCGCCGGGATTCCCGGACGCTGACTTGTGGTCCCGCGGCAACCCACTCGATCTGCTGCAGACTCGGATTGTCCGATTCGCGCAGAGCCTGAACCATCTGCAGAGCCTGCCGCCGGCTTGCGCACTCGGCCCTGGTGCGCTGCTCCGGGTCGGTGGCGTCAACGCGGCCCATGTCCGCGGTCCCCGAATGATTGATGAACCAACTGCTGCTGCGGACAATCGGCCTGATCTCGAGGAACCCTGACGGAATCAGAGGATACTTCTTCCTCCCGGCACGGATGGCCGACGAGATGTCGGAGGCTCTGGTCTTGGACTTGTCGATGTTGGTCAGCGCCAGCGCCAGAGTCATCGGCATGAGACTCTTATCCTCTATCAAGGTTTCCGCTCCTGCATAATAAGCCACGTCAGCGTCGCCGGTGCAGTCCACCACTGCCTTAGCCCGGATGTCCATCAACCCGCGCTTGGTGCCGGCGACCACACCGACCACGCGGTTGCGTTCGACCAACGCATCCACCGCGCGCACGTGCACCAGATACCGCGCACCCACTGCATCCAAGGCGTCTATGACCGCGACCTTCAGGTATTCGACGTTGCACCAAAGCTCGTGGCCGTTGACCGTGCCGATGCTCACCGCCTGGTCGCCATAGGCCGCGAGTTTCTCGATCAGCAGTTCGTGAATCACCGAGCGCGGCTTCCCTCCGGGACGCACCTGGTTGATCTCCATGCCCAATGCCCAGGCGGCCACGCCGCCAAAAAATGAGTGGTTCTCAACAAGCAGAGTCCTGGCGCCTGTGCGTGCCGCGCCCAGCGCCGCTCCAATTCCGGCCGGACCTCCACCGACCACCAGAACGTCCACCGTATCAAGCACGGGATGTCCTGCAGCCGGTCGAGCTGCCGGGCCTTGCCCAAAACTGTTTGCGCTGCTGCCGGTCGCCGCCATTGCGCTGATCCCAACCATGCCAGTTTGGAGGAAACCTCGCCTCGAAAGATCTCGCCGCCTTTTCATCGCATTTGCCTCCAGGATTATTATTTGGGGATCTTCGTTTCGTCCCCTAGAGCGTACAATAGACCGGCCTCCGACGCATACGCATTTCTCTACGCCCGAGTCGATGGGAAACGATGCTGGACCACGTCATTCAATACAGGTAAATCTTTGATGCGAGGCGTCTGCACGCTTTTCTGTCACACCTCGGCTAAAACAGCTGTTTGAGAACCAGAATAGAGGAGGCATGAATGAATCGGAATCCGGGCATTGGTGCTGGAATCGTTGCTTCGCTGATCCTTGTCAGCTTGTTGCTATTGGGAGCGCCGCGTTCCGAGAAGCAGCAACCCTCATCACGCGAAGCCGCAGCGCCGCTGTTTGAAGCGGTCCAGCTTGATCTGTTTGCAATTTCCGGCGGCCAGCCGAACTGCTGGGCCGACTTCGACAACGACGGGCGCCCCGATCTGTACGTGTCTTCTTACATAGACAAGCCGGTGAACGAAAAAGATTTCTTGTACCACAACGAGGGCAACCGCTTCGTCGACGTCACGACCGACCTGTTCCGGAAGCACGGCGCCACGCACGGCCTTCAGTGGGCAGACTACGACAAAGACGGCGCCATCGACCTTGCTTTGGCCAACAACAATCCGGATGGCAGGAACGCGTTGTACCGCAACCTGCTGCCTGCGGCACAGGCGCGTCGCTCGCTGGAGGTGGTGGTGCTCGACGGCAAGGGTCGCTACACGCGCGCGGGCTCGGAAGTGCGGCTCTACGCGGCCGGAACACGCAAGGTGGTCGGCGGCCGCATTGTGGATTCCGGAAGCGGGTACACGTCGCAGAGCCAGATTCCGGTGCACTTTGGTCTGAGCGATGTGATGAGAGTTGATGTCGAGGTGACTTACTTCAGTTCACCGCGAACCATGAGATAGGGATGCGAGATATTCGCAGGTAGGTCGAAGACCAGCCGTTTGGTTTCGGTCGCGCCCGCAGGGGTTACGTGCCGCGCAAGCATAATCGAGGCCTCCAGGAATATCCGGGAAGTGTAAAGCACTTTGCGATAGAAAGTCCATTCATGAAATTATCGAGCTGGATTGCGTGAAATTCCGGATGAAAGGCGAGACAATCTACAAGAACGAGCTGAGCCCTCGATCAGCGCAGGAGGGGAAGAATGGAATACACGCACCTCGGTCGAACCGGCTTGAAGGTCAGCCGGCTTTGTTTGGGAACCATGAACTTCGGTCCGCTCACCAGCGAAGCGAACAGTTTTGCGATCATGGACAAATCGCTGGAGCTCGGGATCAGTTTCTTCGACACTGCCAACGTCTACGGCTGGCGCAAAGGCGAAGGGGTCACCGAACAGATCATCGGGCGCTGGCTTGCGCAGGGAGGCGGGCGTCGCGACAGGGTCGTGCTTGCGACCAAAGTTTGCGGCAGCATGGGCGACGGCCCCAACGACTCCCGGCTCTCGGCCTATCATATCCGCCGCGCGTGCGAGGGAAGCCTGCGCCGCCTGCGGACCGACCACATCGATTTGTATCAGATGCACCATATCGACCGCGAGACGCCCTGGGATGAAATCTGGCAGGCGATGGAGCAGTTGGTGCGCGAAGGAAAAGTGATTTACGTGGGAAGCAGCAACTTTGCCGGTTGGCACATCGCGCAAGCGCAGTGCGCGGCGGCCGCCCGCCGTTTCATGGGACTGGTGTCGGAGCAGAGCCTGTACAATCTCAGCGCCCGGACGATTGAACTCGAAGTCATCCCGGCCTGCAAGAGCTACGGGCTTGGCTTGATCCCCTGGAGCCCGCTGGCTGGAGGAATTTTGGGTGGCGCGTTGCGGAATGTCTCCGAAGGACGGCGGGCATCAGAGCGGGTGCAGCAGGCGATGGAAAAGCGGCTGCCGCAACTGGAAGCGCACGAAGCCCTGTGCGCTCAGATGGGTGAGAAGCCTGCCGCCGTCGCGCTGGCATGGCTGCTTCACAATCCTGCTGTGACCGCTCCCATCATCGGCCCGCGGACGATCGATCAACTGAGCCTCAGCTTGCGCGCGCTGGAACTCAAGCTGCCGGATAGCATCCTGAAGCGGCTCGACGAGATCTGGCCCGGTCCCGGCGGCCAGGCGCCCGAAGCTTACGCCTGGTGAAGTCGAAGTCTTCTGGGGTCATGGATTTCATCAATCTCCATATTTCTTGAGTCCGGGACAGAGATTTGCCACACTCAGAACTACAGAGATCGCGCGGTGAGCGAACCAGGGTGAGTTTTCTCGCATTTGTGTAGCATACCGGCGCCTGAGGGATTTTCCCTCGACGCGAGGAGGATTCCAATGAGCAGGGAAAATACCGTTACCAGGCGGGGTTTTATCACCAGTGCCGCCGTCGGGATTGCTTCCATGGGTCTGGGGCTGCCTCCAGTCCTCGATATCAGGAGGCGCGCACATACTCCTGATACCAAGGCGACGGATGCACCGCTCTTGCGCCTCGACCGCAATGAAAGTCCGTATGGGATGTCTCCTGCCTCGACCCGGGCCATGCAGAGCGTCGCCGGAGACCTGTCGCCGCGCTATCCGAGAGACGAGCCGGCCGCACTGGTCGAGGCTCTGGCAAATCGCCTCGGGGTGGAGCAGGATCAGATTCTGCTGGGTTGCGGCTCCACCGAAATATTGAAGGTGGCCACGGAGACTTTCTGCTCCCCTTCCGGCGCCGCGGTCGTTGCCGAACCGACTTTCGAGGCCGTCGTCACTTACAGCCCGTTGGCTCATGCTCGCGCAGTGAAGATCCCGTTGACGAAAGACTACAAGCACGACTTGCCCAGAATGCTCGACACAGCCGCCCTCGTCGGCGGATTCATCTTCTTCTGCAACCCGGCGAACCCGGCGGGCACTTTCATTGGCAAAGAAGAGGTCGAGAGATTTGTTCGCAAGGTGCCGAGCGGCGTCGTCCTGCTGATCGATGAGGCCTATTTCGACTATGTGAATGCTCCCGAGTATGAAAGCTGCCTGCGTTACGTCAGAGAGGGGCTTCCGGTGATCATCTCGCGCACGTTCTCGAAAATCTACGGCATGGCCGGACTGAGACTCGGCTATGCAGCCGGTCACAAGGGCCTGATCAAGCAGATGTCGGAGCGGCGCCTGGCCACCAATGCCAATCAACTTGCAACGGCAGCGGCAACGGCTGCGCTCAAGGATGATGAGTTCGTTGCTCGCATCCGCAATCTGAACGCCCAGGTGCGGGACTACCTGTACGCCGAATTGCGCGCGCTGCGCCTGGATTTCATCCCCTCCCAGACAAATTTCGTAATGATCCATCTCGGCAGGCCTGCGCAGCCGCTGATCGATGCGCTCAAAGAGCGCCGGGTGATGGTTGGCCGCCTGTTCCCATCGATGCCTAACCACATGCGCGTAACTCTCGGCACCGCGGAAGAAACGAGGATGTTTGTGAAAGAATTCAAGGAGGTATTGAATACAGTCAGTGCATAGCTTCGCGCCGGCAGGTCTCTTACTTTTTCGAACAGCCGACGTTCAATGTGCGGCTGGTGCAAAAGCAGCTGACATGTCAGATCTATAGCAGCTGGAACTTCTTGTTTCGCGCCCACCGGTAGACAGCGAAGTCGGAGTCAAAAGTGATGAAAATGGTGCCAGGCTACAATTTCACTATTTTCCGGTCGAAATACTCCACGCGCGCAGCTCTTAAGAAAATGGTGAAATTGTAGCCTGGCACCATTTTCTGAGCGAATTCGGCGATCCGGCCCAACGGGTGCCCTTCACACCGTCCACCACACGGTAACGGTGCCCGGTTTGCTTATTTGCCTGGACTCCGGCGCTATCTCCGCCGCATCGCTCCCGCCAGCCCCTTGGGGCGTACCTTAAAGAATCCCGGCGCCGGGACGGCGATCGTCTCGCCGGCGTAAGGCTTGTTGGGGTCCGGGTTGTAGACGCGGCCGACGGTCCTCGAGGAACCCCTGGGTAGCCTGAACATCCTGTCGATCGCGGCCAGCGTGTCCTTCTCCCCCGCGTAGAAGAAGTGCCAGTCGGGGAGCAGGACCTCCTCCACGTTGCGGAATTCCTTGACGCCCAGAGCCTTGGCCAGCCCCTTGGCGTTCTTGTAGCCGAAGGCCGCGGCCACGCCGTCCAGCGTGTCCCACGACTCTAGCCGGTACGTCGCGGTCCAGCAGGGGAGGATCACGCGCATCCCCGGCCTGAACTCGACGGCTTTGCGTACGTGGTTGGCCGCGAGGAGCGCCGCATCGGAGTGTCCGCAGAACCGTGCGATCGCCTCGAGCGTGTCGTCCTTCCGCCAGAGGTACGGGCGGAGGGATTTCACGAGCGGCCACGCCCGGAACAGCAGCCGTACCTTCTGCCCCGCGAGCGGTCGTAAGCAGCGCGCCGTCACCCTGTGCGCGGGCACGCGGGCGACGTATGCCTCGAGGTCGCCGCTGGGGCGCTCCAATCGGCGCGTGCAGCCGTGGCGGTCGGTGAACAGTTGGGTCTCGAGCCGGAAACCCCCGGTCTTGTCGAGCCAGTGCCAGACGTCCACCTCGGCCTTGGGGATCGGCCTGTTTGTCTTTCCGTCCACGACCTGGACCGAGAGCGTGTAGACCTCCCGCGGGGGGACCGGCTTCCATTCGGGGTGGCGCTTCTCCATCCGGACGCCCCCCACGTGGCGCCCGTCGGCGAACTGGCGGATGTCGATCCTGAGCGGCTCGCTCACGCTGATCTGCGTGGGCGGCACGGCGAGCTTCAGTGTGGCCGGCTCTTTTTTGGAGAGCCGCAGGCGCGGGATGACCAGCTCCTTGTACAAGAAGAACTCGATCACCGTATCGTGCGGGCCGATCTCCACGCGCGTGGCCCCGCGGATGTACGTCAGCCGCTCCACCTCCTTCTCGCCGGTGATGACGACCGGCGGGTCGAAGTACGCCGGCCCGTACACCTTCGAGTCGGGGTACCCTGCCTGCTCCCCGCCGATCTGGTTCTGGAACTTCATGTCGGCGTAGGTAATGCAGAGCGTGGGGAGGAAGAGGCGGAAGACCCCCTCGCTGCCCTTGCGGTAGAGGGACTTGACGCGCAGCGTGTCCTCACGGACCGCGACGGCGTTGAGATTGAATCTGTAGTCACCGCTCCAACTTATGGATGGCATGGCTGTCCTCTCCTTGGCTCACTGGATGTGAAGGTTGCGGAGCGCGACGTTGTTGGTCCCCTTGATGTTGGTGGTCCATGCGCTGCCGCCCGCGGTGGTCGGCGCGGCGTAGACCAGCGGGTCGGCCGGGTGGTCCAGCTCGGCCAGCAGGCAGAAGTGGTGGACGTCGGGCGGCGCGCCCAGCTCCGCCTGCTCGGGACGCCACCGGAACGTGACGTCGATGTGCCCCATGGCGGGGACCGTCACGGTCTGCACCAGCTTGGCGTCGTGGTCGTCCTCCGCCTCGAACCACGCGTTGGGCGCCGTGTGCGGGAGCGCGTACTTGAGCCTCACTGTCGTTCCCACAGCGTTGCTGTCTCCGAGGTTGCGCACCGTCACGCGGACCTCGTAGGTGGTCCCCCAGAGGATCTCCGTGATCTCGTTGGCGGTGCCAGGCTGGAAGACCTTGATGTCCGGCGCCCCGCAGAAGCAGCCGCCGGGGTAGGGCTGCTGGCCGTAGTCGTCGTCCGCGGTGCGCACCCAGACGTCCACGTTGACCGGCGGCATCGTCTCGTCGATCGGGCCGATCAGCCGCAGCCTTCCGTACCCGTACTGGTTGCGCTCGGACGCCACGTAGCCGGCCTGTGACGGGTCGAGGTGGAGGTTCAGCCGGTTGGCGTGCTGAGTGAGGAGCGCCTTTATCGAGTCCTGGTTGAGCGTGAACCCAAGGCCCTCATACTCCTCGAAGAGCAGGGTGATCGATCCCGCCACGAGCGGCGTGGCCATGCTGGTGCCGTCCATCCCGACGTACCCGCTGGCCTGATCGGAGGCAGTGGACATGATCTGGTTGGCCTGGGTGCCGCCCACGGCGGCGATCTCCGGCTTGATCCGGCCGTCCACGGTCGGCCCCGCGCCGCTGTATGCCGCGATCGTCTCCCCCGAGGCGGGGTTGGGCGGCAGGAGCTTGTCGCAGGAGCCCACGGTGAGGATCGAACGGCCGCAGCCGGTGTCGCCTATGGTCATCTCGTTCTGGGTGCTGCCGTTCAGGTCTCCCCACCAGCCCTGCAGCCCCGTCCAGGCGCGATAGTCGGCGGCGTCGGTCGCGTGCGGGTTGCGGAGCTCGACGGTGTAGGCGTCCCACGTCAGCGCGTCGTCCACGTACATCCGGATCCCGCGCAGGCCCCCGCCCGGCTCGATGTCGCGCTCCGCCTCGAGGTGGCGGCCGCCGAAGTTGCCGTTGTAGTCCTGTCCCGCGGTGCGCCAGCCGCTGTTGCCCCCGCCGAAGGAGACGCGATAATCCAGCTCCGGTCCCGTGTACCATACGTCCAGCCACGACGAGAAGTGGTTCCCACGGCGGTGCGTCCACGTGAAGCTGTCGGTGGTCCCAGCCGCGACGTTGCCGCGCCGGTATCCGTTCCAGCTGTTGTCATTGCCCGCGGCGAAGACGATGGAGCGCCGGTCGAACGAGTCGAGGAAGGCGTCACGCGCGAGGTCGAACGCCGACGAGCCGTTGTGCGGGCCGAAGCTGCTCCCCTGGCTCACGCTGATCACGATAGGCATGTTGTGGAACTGGGCCGCGCGCATGCAGAAGTCGATCCCGTCGAGGATCGCGTCCTCGAACGTGGCCCCGGTGTCGAGCACCCCCTGGAGCCGGACGAGGCGGACGTAGACGATGGAGGCCTGCGGCGCGGCGCCGACGTGCGTCGGGGCGGTGGCCCAGTTCGCTTCGCGGCCGTTCCCCGCCGCGATCCCCGCGCAGTGCGTGCCGTGCTCGCTGTTGGTCGTGGGCTCGCAGCAGATCTGGTTGTTCGCGTTCCCGTAAGGGTCTGCGAGGCCGAGCGCGGTGTCGATCTCGGCGGTCGTGTAGAGCCGGCCGTAGCTGAGGCCGGTGAAGTTGGGGCGCGCGGCGGGATTGGCGGCGGTCCACGCGTCGGGCGTCTGGCCGGGCGGGGCCGCCTGGTCGACGGTGTTGCCGAATGCGTCCTGCGTGTGCGTACTCTGCGCCCAGTAGTACATGGCGCGCGAGCCATGCGTGCCGGCGGGGTCCCGGAAGCCGTGGTGCGTGACGTCCAGGACCGAGTCGACGATCCCGATCATGACGCCGTTGCCCTGGTAGCCGGTCGGGTTCAGAGGACGGGGGTTGTGGACGTCCGCCACCTCCCCCTGCGCGCTGGCCTGCTCCACCGCGGGCAGGATGATCCGCGGCGTCCGCAGCCGCCGGCACGCGGCATGGCCCGCGAGCTGGATTAGCTGGGCGCGCGTCGCGACGATCGTGAAGATGTCCTGCGCCTGGGAGCGGACCTGGATCCCCATCGTCTCGAGGTCCCTGCGGTTCCCCGTGAAGTGTACGATGGCACGGACCCGGATCGGCAGGCGCAGGTCGTGGATGATCGGCGCAAGGTGGCGGGGGATGAACCGGCGTACGGCGACGGCCGGCTCCGCGGCGGTCCGGCCCTTGGGCACGACGGGTCGGATCGTCTTCTGGAATTTCAGGAACTCGGCGCGGATGGAGGCGTCGGGCATCTGCACGAGCTTCCTGAGCGCCATGTCCATCTTGGAAAGCGGTGTCGCGCCAGCTTGTCCGGCCCTGCTGACCTGTTTTTTCTTTGCCATCGGCTGTGTCTCCTCGCTTGAGTCCGGTTGATGCAGCCTCCAACGCCTGCCGCTTGGGAAGCGGGGCGTTCCAACTCATCGAAATTCGGACGGCTACACTATATCGATTGCGCCGGACGTCAGCAATGGCAAACGGAACTTCATCCATCGCTCGGTTGCGAAGGCAAAAGGCCCGCATGAAAAGGAAACGGCAGCGACGCAATAATTTCGAGGTTGAGTAGCCTGTCTGCGAAATTATAGCGCGAATAAACCTGGGACGCTCGTGTCTATGTGGTTGTGAACATAAAGGAGGCCGCCGTGCTGGTTACCAAGGGACTCTGCAAAAACTACGGTAGAACCCCGGCCTTACGAAATCTGGACCTGGAGATCCGCCCCGGGGAGGTGGTTGCATTGCTGGGTGCGAACGGAGCGGGAAAAACCACAACGATCAAGCTGCTTCTAGGTCTGATCAGACCAAGCGCGGGAGAGGCAAAGGTATGCGGTTTCGCCGCGGGCCACATGCAAGTCAGGGGACGCATCGGCTACTCGCCGGAAAGCAGGCGTTTTCATGAATTCCTCACCATCGCCGAGACGTTATGCTACTACGCGGAGCTGGCAAGGATCGAACGCTCGCGACGGCCCAAAGAAATCGAACGGGCAATGAACCTGACCGGTCTGATGGAGCTGCGGGATAGAAAGGCTGGAAAGTTGTCAAAAGGTGAAGCCCAGCGACTCTCCGTGGCTCAGTCTCTGCTGGGTGATCCGCCGATTCTTCTCCTCGATGAGCCAACGTCGGGTTTGGATCCCGTGGGACGCATTGCCATGCGGAAGCTGCTGGAGCGGTGCGGGGAGGAAGGGAAGACAGTATTGCTGAACTCGCACATCTTGTCTGATGTCGAGTCGATCTGCGGCCGTGTTCTTATTCTCCGCAAAGGGGTGCTTGCGTGGCAGGGGCAGATCAGTGAGGTCGTCACTGCCCGCCAGAGTGTGGAGGTGCACGCCGAGGTCTTGACGGCCGAAGCGGAAGCGTCGCTTCATGCGGACGGTTTCACGGTTCTACGCCGGAACTCCCATTGGGAAGTCTCACCGTGCCCCGCCTCCCGCGTGCCGCGGGTGGCAGAGCTGGTCGTTGCAGCCGGCGGACGGATCCAGGCGCTGATCCCCAGGGGAAATTCGCTTGAGGATCTTTTTGTCGAACTGAGCGGAGGTGAAGACAATGCTGGCCATTACTCGACTGACCGTGCGTGAGGGGCTGCGCAAGCGACAGCTATACCTTTTCCTCGGGATTGCCTCGTTCATGATCCTGGTGCTTCTCTCACCGGGAAACATCCGGTGGGATGAGAGCAAAATTACCGAACCGCGCCTGATCGCGCAGATCGGGCTCTGGATGACGCTGGTCTTCACCAGCTTTCTGGCGGTGTTTGTGGCGATGAACGCGATCGGCAGCGAAGTGGAGCGGGGTTCCACGCATCTGGTGCTGGTGCGGCAGGTCAGCAGGGCGCGTTTCTGGCTTGAACGCTGGTTGGGTGTGACAACGTTGGCCTGGCTGAATGCGGCCCTCATGCTCGGCGCCCTGATGGTCTCCCTCGGATTAAAGTTCGGCGCGGGGGCGTCAAAACTGGTAGTCCCCGGATGGTGGCTTTTCCCGCTGCCCGTGGCATGCCTGACGGCGCTGGTCACGGCGATTAATACGCGACTCCCATTGGCGTTGGCAGGGTTCGGCGGGATCGTGGCTGCCCTTTTCGGGTTCTTTCGAGGACAACTGGGAATCGTCGCCGACGCCGGTTCAGGCACGCACGCGTGGATCGCACAGGTGCTGGTTTGGTTTAGTCCTCCACTCAATCGAGTGGTATCCCAGGTGTTTCGCATGAACGGAGGTGAAGGCCTGGATTTCTGGGTGCTGCACGAGTGCATGCTCTACGTTTACGCAACAGCCGCGATCGGCGTGCTGCTTTTCAGCCGTAGGGAGGTCTAAATGCGAAGCCCGGTCGCATTTCCAAAGCTGCGAGAAAACCACGTTGCGGTCGCCTTTGTCGTCGTGGGCGTGGTGATCCTCTTGCCCTACCTGGTGATCCCATCTTCCGATGACCTGAGCAGCCGCGACGTGGCCCGTATAGCGGAATTCCAGCATTTGAGACAGACTGTCGGCGAAACTATCTGGCCCGGCTTCGGCAAAGGCCAGATCCCTCTGGCCCTGGTGAAAGGCAAAATGGAGTATCTGTTCGACCATCCCTCTCCGCCGAGCGGATACAAGCCGGTTCGCATTCCGTCATATCCGGGTGCCGTGTTCCGGCGAAAAGGCCACACGCTGCCACGCCTGGCGATGACTGCGATACCCGTTGGCGGAGTTCTCGCCGCACTCATGCCGGACAAGGCTACCTTCGATCAGGTGGCTTCCGTGCTGGAGCTGAATTCCGACTCCTCCGTGCTGGAGGCCGCGATGAGCGGCGGCGTGGACACCGTTGACACTGCGGTATATGAGGTGGTGGCCGTCCACGAGGGTTTTCACGCGTTCCAGATCAAGAGGGATATTGCGCGTCTTCAGAGGATGTCTGATCTGCCCCCCGGCAGCCTCGACGAGAAGCTCTTTGCGGCCCGCCTGAAAGAAGCCGAGGCTACCACGGAAATAACGAAACTGCTCAGAGTCGAAAGCCGGCACCTGGCTCTCGCTCTGGCAGCGGGCAGTCTGGGCGTCCGTCGCGACGAGGCACAATTGTTCCTGGAGGCGCGGGACGCCCGCCGGCAGGCGACGGCGGCGAAGGCCGAAGGCTTGACTATCGCGTCGGTGGCTGTCCATGAGAATGCGATCGAGTGGTGTGAAGGAATGGCCACCTACGTGGAAGGTCAGACTTGCAGGCTGGCGGCCGGGAACAGCTACAAACCGCTGGACCTCATGGCTGGCCTTTCCGATTTTCACGGTTATGCGTCGCTCGCAAAGTCGAAGGATTGGTCTCTGGACCGCTCCGCTGACATGGCCTCTCACGCCAGGTCTTATGTGGTTGGCGCCGGAATCTGTTTGCTCCTGGATCGACTTGGAGCAGAATGGAAAAAACCGGCCATCGAGGAGCTGTTGCCGCTGGATGAACTCCTGCGTCGCGCACTCGAAAGCAGGTGAGCGCCGGGCGGAGCCGGGCATGGACGCCTCTGTCGAGCGGAAGCTGTTGACGAGTGCCAGAAACGGGGATCAGGCGGCCTTCGTCCGCCTTGTCGAGCAGTACCGGCATCTGGTGCTCTCACTGGCGTACCAGATGACCGGCTCGGCAGCCGACATGGATGACCTGGCGCAGGAAACGTTCATGCGTGCTTATCGAAATCTCAGCACTTTTCGTGGGGAGGCGTCGTTCAAGACCTGGCTGGTGAAGATCGTCATGAACCTGTCGAACAACTACCGCCGCTCGCGGAAAACTGCGGCAGAAACGGAGTCAGCCGAGGCATTCGTGTTGGCGTCGCCCGCCGAGGGGCAGGACCTGCAAATGCTCAGCTGCGAATTGCGGGCGCAAGTCCGCCGGGCGGTAGCCGAACTTCCGGCTCACTACAGAAGCGTTGTGGTCCTCCGTGATTTTCAGTCATTGCGCTATGAGGAAATCGCCGGCGCTCTTGGAATTCCCATTGGCACCGTGATGTCGCGTCTGGCAAAGGCCCGGGGACTCCTTCGCGCCGGCCTCGCGCCCTACCTGGGAAGGAGTGAAAACACAAAAGGAAATGCGGCCACGAACAGCACGAACTACCACGAGTTTATTTGAGTTCATTCGTGTGAATTCGCACTACTTACCAGCAAATCCGTAACAGGCTTGAAAGGATTTTATCTTCGCGTGCTTAGCGTCTTCGTATGAGGTTATATGATCAAATGCAAAACGGTAAGGGAATGGCTGCCGCTCCTCGAGTCGGATGCGCATGAAGGCGACATGCCGAAGCGCACGGAACTGGAAGCGCACCTGGGGCGTTGCCCGGAATGCAGGGCATATCAGGAGGAGCAGCAGCGGCTTCGCGAAGTTGTGGCCCGCTCCGGCGAGGTGCGCTTCTGGACAGAGTATCTGGACGGCTTCACCACGCGCCTGTCCCGGCGCATGGATTCTGACGCAAAATCGAGAGGATGGCCTGCTGACTGGTTTCGTCAACTCGAGGCATCTCCCTTGCCGACGCTGGCACAAGCGGCCGCGATAGCGTGGCTGGCGTTGATTCTCGTGTTGCAGTTCCCCAGCGTCGAGCCTGCGTTGCGCCAGATCCTCGGAATGTAGAACCGGCGCGGCGCCGTCTGTTGCACAGGTGGAAGTATCGACAGGCATGCCCGGCCTCGAACGGCCGGCTGTTCCATAACGGAGGGAGCGAAAATGATGACTGGATTCCGGCTCTTTCTGCGCCGCTGCGTCCGGATCACGGTCGCGCCGGGCCGGGAGGTGGATCAAATCGTCTCGGACCGGACTCGACTGGGAGGCTGGCTCCTCGGGTGGCTGGTAACGGCACTCAGCATGCTCTGGGTGGGAGAAGCGCTCTGGCCCGTCTGGAATTCGGTAGCCGGATATCTGGGTGTCGCGCTGTTGGCCGCGGCTCCCTGGATACTGATTCAGGGCGGCATGCTCCATCTGGCCGGAAGGCTCATGGGAGGCCGCGGGCGCTGGGACATAACGGTCGCTCTTTGCGGATACGGCACCGTCCCATTTCTCGCGCTGGCGCTAATCCTTGGCGGGGGAATTGCCGTCTATGTGCGTGTTTTCGGCCCTATCCCATTTCATCTGGCAAGCATCCTTCTGCTCGTTCTGGCGTTGCTTGTGACAATGATTACGGGGTTGGTGATCGTGAGGCATGGCCTCAGCTCCAATTACGGTCTCAGCGCGCGCCGCGCCTGGCTGGTGACTGCGGTGGGAGCCCTGGTGTTCACTCTCGGGAATAACGCGCTGCGCGGGGGATATGTCACGAGGTGTGCGATTACCGTCGCCAATCTTGCCGCAATGCCGCAGATTCCTGTTCCCCTCGTAGCGGCCGGTAGCGGCGAGGCGCGCCGTCTGAGTTTGGAGTACGCCGCCAACCTTCGCTATTATCGGGAGACCGCGATCCGGCGCGGCGACATCCTGATCTTTCGCGGCCAGGACGGCCACGGTTGGATGGGGCGGGTGCTCGGCCTGCCTGGGGAACAAGCAGGTCTGCAAAATGGACACCTGGTCGTGGACGGCGCACTGCAGCTCGAGCCATGGCAGACGAGCGGCGACCTGACCATTCCACCCCGGCAGATCGGCCCCGATGAGTACTTCCTCTGGACCGATGAGCGCACGCCGGATCTGGAGTTGGCAACCGAGTCCCGCTTTCCAGCAATCGCAAAGCGAGACCAGATATTGGGGCCTGTTCTGCGGCTCGATGTCGTACTGCTAAGCTGGGTATTCGGCCAACCGCGCGCATAGGCAAGCGGTTCCAGCGGCCACGTGGGTCGCGGCTGCCAGACGCGACGCGCCTTTCCACGGCGGCACCTCTGATGCCTGCGCAATGCCAATCGGGGCCACTTCCCGGATCGTGTTAATCGACGATTCGAGCGGTCATGACCGCAATGGGCGAGTTGTCGCCGACTTCGACGTTGCTCTTCCCCACGACCACCATTTGGCCGATGCGGAGGTCAAGAGTGGTGCTGAAATCCCTGCGTTGGTTGGATCGTACCTGTTTGCCGTCAGGGGTCACATATTCGAACCTATCGGTAGGCTTCTCGCGCCTAGGCTATGCTATTCTCCAACCAGCAGCGAAAAGCAATTGCCTATACCCCGGCTTCTGGCCAAGCCCTCACATTTCCTTGCTTTTCCCGGGAAGATGGCACAAATTGTGAACAAATAGGATGCTGCCGGCCGGTTGCACCAAAGAGAAAGGCGCCCTTATGGTAAGCGGAGGGAACAAGACCCTCCTCATATTATTCCTGCTGGGAAGGTTTGCACTCGCCGCAAATCCCGCAGGGCGTAGCTCCATTGGGACATTGGTGTTTGATCACATCACCATTGAACAGGGGCTTTCACAAAGCATCGTCGAAGGTATTGCCCAAGATTCGACAGGATTCATGTGGTTCATCACTGAAGATGGCCTCAACCGCTTCGACGGCTACAACTTCCGCATATACAAAAACAATCCCAGGGATCCCGCCAGCCTGGCGCACAACGAACTGAAGGCCATCTGCGCGGATCGTACAGGCATCATCTGGGTCGGAACATTTTACCAGGGCCTCGAGCGTTTCGATCGCGAGACCGAAAGGTTCACACATTTCCGGCATGACCCGAGCAATCCCAGGAGCTTGAGCAGTGACATCGTCCGCGCTCTTTTCGAGGATCGGAATGGGGAGCTTTGGGTGGGAACCATCGGCGGCGGGCTCAATAGGCTTCGACGTGCCACTGGCGAATTCATACGTTACCAGAACGATCCCGCGGATCCGGCCAGCCTGAGCCACAATAACGTATGGACCATCGCGGGCGACAGCAGCGGGGCTCTCTGGGTGGGCACACAAGGGGGTGGACTTAACCGGCTGGACACGACAACGGGGAAGTTTACACGCTATCTTCATCAACCCGGCAACCCGGGCAGCCTGAGCCATGACGACGTGCGTGCGATTCTGCAGGATCGCCGCGGCAACCTTTGGGTCGGAACTTACGGCGGCGGACTGAACCGTCTCGACCCGGCCTCCGGGACGTTCACCCATTACCGCCATGATCCACGCAATCCCTTCAGCCTCGGCAGTGACGCCCTACTTTCGCTCACAGAAGACAGCCTGGGCAACCTTTGGGTTGGCACCGACGGCGGCGGGCTGAACCGCTTTGACCGGGAGAGCGGGGAATTTATCCGTTTCGTGAATGATCCCAACAACCGGACCAGCCTCAGCAGCAATCGGGTTTATTCCATCTTTGAGGACCGGTCCGGACTGTTCTGGATTGGCACCTATGGCGAAGGTTTAGACAAGACCGATCTGAGGAAAAAGAACTTCCTCCACTTCATGCATAATCCCAATGATCCCAGAAGCCTGAACAGCGACATTGTCTGGTCCTTCTGCGAGGATCCCTCGGGCAACATATGGGTCGGCACCAATGACGGTGGCTTGAACCTCCTGAATCCGGAGCGTACCGGCTTCACTCACTTCCAGCATGATCCCGCCAATCCTGACAGCCTGAGTCACAATTCCGTGCGGATGGTGATCCGGGATCGCAAGGGCTTTCTGTGGCTGGCTACCAGCGGTGGCGGCCTGGAGCGCATGGATCCGGCCACGAGAAGGTTTACGCACTTCCGGCACAGCCCGGAGGATCCCGGCAGCCTCAGCCATCACGACCTGCGTACCGTGTATGAGGACGGGACGGGAACGATCTGGGTGGGGACTTACGGCGGTGGACTCGACCGGTATGATCCCGCGACCGGGAAGTTCGCTCACGCCCGCCACGATCCCGCTGATCCCCGCAGTATCGGCAACAACTATGTCCGGGTCATCTGCGAGGACGATAGCGGCACGCTGTGGATCGGCACACACGGCGGCGGGCTGAACGCGCTTGACCGGAGCACCGGAGTGTTCACTCGCTACCGAAACGATCCCGGCAATCCCAACAGCTTGAGCAATGACTTCGTCTTCGCCATCCACCCTGATCGCGAAGGAAACCTCTGGCTGGCTACGTACGGGGGCGGTCTGAACAAGCTGGACCGGAGGACGGGCAGCTTTAGCCGGATCCGGAGATCGGACGGCCTGCCGGATGATGCCGTCTACGGGATTCTGGAGGACGGCGAAGGTAACCTCTGGGTCAGCACCAACTCCGGCCTTTGCCGGTACAGTCCGAAGAAGGGTACGTTCCGCTACTACAATGTCCAGGACGGTCTGCAGAGCAATGAGTTCAACGGCGGCGCCTATTACAAGAGCCCGAAGGGGGAAATGTTCTTCGGCGGCATCAAGGGATTCAATGCCTTCATGCCGGACGAAATCCGCGACAATCCCTTCGTTCCTCCGGTGGTGATCACCGATTTCCGCGTGTTCAACAGACCGGTTGCCATCGGCAGGCCCGCTGGAGGGCGCCCCATGCTCGAAAAATCGATCACCTTCAGCCCAACCATCGAGCTCTCGCATCTGGATCAGATCATATCCTTCGAATTTGCCTCGCTCCACTACGCAGCGCCGGTAAAAAACCAGTATGCCTATCGATTGGACGGATTGAGCGACAACTGGATCGAACTTGGTTCGCAGCGTTTTGTCATGTTCACAACCCTCCCCAGCGGGGAGTACGTTCTTAGATTAAGGGGATCGAACAGTGACGGAGTTTGGAATCAGGAGGGGGCCTCTCTGCGGATCATCGTCCGTCCCCCGTGGTGGCGCACCAATTGGGCGGTCGGCCTCTATCTGCTGCTGGGCGTGGGTGTGTTCGTCGCGGTGCTGTTTTTCGTGAGGGCGCGGGAAAGGGAAAAGTCCAGAGTCAAGGAAGTGGAGTTACGGGCCGTGGCAGCCGAAATGCAGGCGAAGCTCGCCGCAGCCCGTGCGGATGCGAACCGGGCCGAGCATGAGCGCAAAACGAAAGAGCTGGAGGAGGCACGACAGCTCCAATTGTCCATGCTGCCTGAATCCCTGCCCGAACACCCGGATTACGAAATTGCCGTCTGCATGCAAACGGCCACCGAGGTGGGCGGCGATTACTTCGATTTCGGTCTCTCTGATGACGGCTCCCTTGCTGTTGCGATTGGGGACGCGACCGGCCACGGCACCAGTGCTGGAATCATGGTTGCGGTGATGAAGGGCCTGTTCAGCACCCTCGGAGGGGATCCGGACTTGATCCATTTCCTGAGCCAGTGCAGCCGCATCCTGCGCACGATGAACCTCCAAAACATGTTGATGGCCATGAGTCTGCTTCACCTCCAGCAAGGGAGGGTCCGGGCTTCCGCCGCGGCCATGCCACCGATCTTCCTCTTCCGGTCGGCCACCGGCAGGGTCGAGACAATTTCGGTGGGTGGTATTTTCCTGGGGACCGCGATCGACCTACCTTATGAAGAAGCGAGTTTCACTCTCTCTCCGGGCGACGCGATCCTGCTCATGACAGACGGCCTCGCCGACCTGCACAATGCCCAAGATGAGATCCTGGATTACCCGAGAGTGCTGGATTGCTTTGAAAAAACTGCGGCCCACCCGCCCAAGGTGATCATTGAGCGTCTCCTCGCTGAGGCTGACGCGTGGCGCCAAGGGTACCCGCAGAATGATGACATCACCCTGGTTGTTATCCGCATGAGGCAATCACGCGCAGCGTAAAAGGCGGCCGATCCTGCATTCCACGCCCAAACCGGGCAATCCCGCAGTAAGTATAAGGCAATGAAGACAGTACGGAAGGTGGCCATGATCAATGCGGCAGGAACGCCCTTGCCCGAAACATCCGCGATTGCGATCGTTCCCAGTCCTTGCTTCACCAGGGCATTGCTGAAGCATCCGGGCAGGGCGATCGACCCAACATCGACCAGAGTGGCAAATAGAACGTTCAGGTTTTGCTTGATGGCTTTCTGGGGATTGGTCCAGTTCAGAAGCGGCCTGGCCATCGCAAATCGCTCCCCCAGCTGACAGGGGGGTGGACGCAAGTCAAAACGGAGTGGTTGCTTCGGGACAGTGTAGCGCTTCGAGCCAAGAGTCTCTTGGCACGCGGACTGATTTGATCCGGGGCTGGTATGGAGGTCGACGCTCTTCCGATTAAAAAGGGCAAACTTTTTTCCCGGGATATTCGTCTTAGCAGGTTAGTGCCGGAAAGAACGCCTGGCATTTGAGAGAAAAATGGCCCTGTGAGGACGACGTACCATAATGATGCGATCATGTCGTTTGCCGTTTACCTTTACTTCCGGGCTCGTCCTTTTCTGGATGGCACTGCCTGTGGTTGGCCGGGCTCAGGCGAATGCTGAACCGGACAAAGCCAAAACGAAAAAAGAGCTGCCGACCCGTGCCGCTTCCGTTGCCGAGCCGCACAAGCTGCCGCCGATTGAAGTGCCCTTTCTCACGACACCTCCCGTCATTGACGGGACCTTGAATGATGCCGCCTGGAACATGCCGCCCCTGCCGCTGGGTGAGTGGTTGACCTACAATCCCTCCTACGGCGAAAAAATGGCTCAGAAGACGATTGTCCGGATGGCCTATGATAGTGACTTTTTGTATTTTGCGTTCCGCTGCCTGGATCCTGAACCCGACAAGATCAAAACTTCACTCGCCCGCAGAGATACGATCTGGAACGATGACTTGGTCGGTCTGAGCCTGGATGCGCTCAGCGCCGGTCAGAGCTCTTACGATCTGTTCGTCAATCCCAGCGGCATCCAGGGCGACATCCTCAACACCAGCACCCAAGGGGAGGATACAGCTCCCGACTGGGTGTGGGACAGCGCCGGCAGGGTTACCTCCGAAGGATACAGCTCGGAGATACGCATTCCGCTGAAGAGCATCCGGTTCAAGAGCGGCGCCGACGTGCGCATGGGCATACTCTTCTGGCGGCGGGTCAGCCGGCTCGGCATGTCTGCTTCGTGGCCTGACCTTCCGCGGGGCCAATCGATCTTCACGCGTTACGCTCCGCTGCATTTCAAGGATCTAAAGCAGCCGCTGATGCTGGAGGCAATTCCCAATTTCACTTATTCCCTGCGACAAAGCCGCGCGACGCCCGACAAGTGGGGGAAGGCCGATTCGAAGCCAGACGCCGGTCTTACCGTTAAATACGGCATCACCTCCTCGGTAACGCTGGACGGAACGGTTCGGCCTGACTTCAGTCAGGTCGAGAGCGACTCTTATCAGGTTGAAGTGAACCAGCGCTATCCGATCTTCTACAGCGAAAAACGGCTGTTTTTCATGGAGGGGATGGGGACATTCGAATTGGCTGGGACGGGAGGCGACGGCAACATGCGCACCGCGGTGCACACGCGACGCATCGTCGATCCGCTCTTCGGTCTGAAGCTGACGGGGAACCTGGGCAAATTCACTTTTGCGACATTATCTGCATCCGATCGCGCTCCGGGACAGCTTGACAGCTCCGATCCGAATGCCGGTGAACGCAAGAACTTCAATATCGGGCGCATGCTGTACACCCTGGGTAAAGGCAGTTACGTTGGTGGGCTCTTCACAGATACCGAGTTTGGCGGCGGGCATAACCGGATCATGGCGAGCGACATCTCGTTCCACATCGGGGATCATCAAAATTTTAGCGCCACTGTGATCGGGTCGAACACACTCCCGCTCGGCGGCGAAATAGGCCAGAAGGGAATGGCGGCGCAGATGTCCTATGGCTATGCAAGTAAGCGCTACGAGGCTGCAGCCCAGCTTGAGCACTACGATCGGGATTTCAAGATGGACACGGGCTTCTATAACCGCACTGGAATTACCGGCGGCTGGGCCTATTCAGGCATCAACTTGTATCCGAACGAAACGCGCACCAGCTGGTTCAAGAGAGCCAATCCTTTCGTCTTTGTGCGCGGTTATCGGGACCGCATCCAGGGAGGCAACGATCATATCGTTGTAGCAGGGCTGCGGATGTATTTCACTCGACAGGGAATGTTCCGCATGCACCTGGTGCGCGGCCGGGAGCCGTGGGCCCATCAGCTGTTTGACATTCGCGCGACGGAGTTGCAGGGCCAGGCACAGTTGCTCCGCTGGCTGAACGTCCAGTCGAACCTGAGCCTCTCGCGCTCGATATTCTACGATTCCGTGAATCCCTTTCTCGGAAAGGAATTCTATTTTTCCACTAGTTTTACCGTGCAACCCAATTCCAGGCTGAATCAGAGCGTCAGCTTCACGCGGGACGCATTCGACCGCCTATCCGGCAGCCAGCGCGTCTACACGGTGAACATCGTTAACACGCGCACGAGCTACCAGATTAACAAGCGCTTCTCCCTGCGCGCGATCGCCCAGTGCGACACCTCGAGAAGCCGTGTTCTCACCGACTTCCTCGGCTCGTATGAGCTGGTTCCTGGAACCGTGGCCTATGCCGGCTATGGCACTCTCTTCGAGAGACGCTCCTGGGATGGGCAGCAGCTCCTGCAGGGGGCCGGTGACTATCTGAACACCCAGCGCGCACTCTTCTTCAAGGTCTCCTACTTGCACCGGTTCTGATCCCTGAAAGAGTGATGTCGCAAAAAGAAAAGCAACCGCGGCTTTCACGGATTACACGAATGTTCTGGGCTTTGTGCCATCCGTGAAAGCCGCGGCTGGTTTTGCTGTTTTAATTTTATACAGGTCCTTGCGGTTTGCTTTTCAGCTTTGCTGGCGCTGAGGGCGGAATCTGGGGATGAAGCGCGGGACCCGGGCGCAGTAAGCATCATACTCTGCACCGAAGCGGTCCCGAAGTTCCCTCTCCTCAATCAGAACAATCAAGTACAACACGAGCACAAGCGAAAGGAGCAGAATATAGGTAGCCAGGAAGTTGCAAAACAAGGCATAGGCTGCTGTAACCAGCAGAGCCTGCACGTAGCGCGGATGCCGTATCCGGGCGTAGATGCCTTCTGTCAAGAGCGGGGTTTTATGCCGTTCGGGCGCCAATTCGGGCAGGCCGGTCAGCACGCCGAAACGAAGTTGCTTCGAGAAGCGCTTGCGCAGTACAGCGGAAATCGCAAGGAGAGGTAGCGCAAGCCCTATGAGGATGGAATTGGTGCCGAATTCCACGGACAAAAGTGGCCTGCCGAATCCTGCGATCATTCCCGCAAGTGCGAACGCTGCAACATAGTGAATCGCGAGAGTGAAACGCGGTCCCAGCGCGCGCCAGAAGCGGATGAACGGGTGGATTGAGAACCAGAAGAGAAAAGCGGGCGGGACCGACGACAGCAACAAAAGAGCAAGATAGTACCGCACCGTACGCATGCCATCGCTCCGAATCTGCGAGGTTTGGCGACATTTTACCAGTCCTCTGATTCCAAGTCACAACCCGAACGCGCGACGAAGATTTCCTCTTTCTCTAAGGATGAAAATGCAGATGAACACCTATGACAGATCGGAAGTCAAAACACATTTTTAGCGTCTGACCCTTTCTTGATTTCCGAGGGGCCTCTCGATTCTTGCACCGCCCTGCGCATGCATCCTTAGCGTGCCGCACATCTATCTTTTTCTACAGCGGTCGGTCTCTATTTCATGCAAACCAGCACTGGTCCTTCGGATCGTGCCAAACATCTATTGCATACTCACCGCGGCAAAAAATGGCGTCCGCATACCGTGCTCCCTTTTCCTATTCGCCAGAGGCAGAGGCCAAAGGGACGACCCAACAAGGATTTACTGAGAAAATGGGGACAGTGGCCTGGCACCATTTCTTTCCTCGATTGCGGCCCTCCGCGTCTCTCCCGTCTCTGGCGTTCCCTCATTTAGGAATTGAGGCGCCTCAACGTTGTTCCAGTGGCCAATGGATCACCGATCCCGGAGCTGGGACGATCGGCTGTTTGGCCCAAGCGGCGCGGAATTGCCGGAGATACTCACACCACGGCGTCTGCGGTAAGTGAACAACTACGATTGAGAGTCGGAGAGCCAGTTGCAGGGCGTCACGTGCGGATTCGGCGAACAACCGGTCATTGGTGAGAAGACATGTGAAACCAGCTTCCATAGCGGCAGAGACAAGTTGTCCATTGCTGAGGTTCCCCCATCCCCGATGAATCGCTGAGTGGCAGCCAATTCCGAATTCAGAGAGGGCATCGAGGAGATGAACGTCCATGTTGGCATCAAGCAGCCACATGGGCCGACCCTGCCAGTTCAGACGCTACCTTCAACACTTCGGAAAGCGCCTCGCGAGGAAACGTATGATCGAAGCTTTCGTCGATATCATCGAGGGTCATGCCGTTGGCCAGGCATTCGAGTATAAGGGAAACCGAGAGGCGGGTTCCGCGGATCGCAAGCCTACCACCCAGCAAGCGTGGATCAGCGACGATCCACCGATAGTCCTTGTAAGGCTTAGGTTCGAAGCATTGCTTCACTGTTCAACCTCACCGATGATATTACCGTCCGTGGCACTGCACCAGCGAAACGTCTGGAATGACTCAACGCGATGCTCCGGATCTATAATTCATTGTATGTCCAGCGCACAGTCGACGCAATAATTTATGCGCTCGACGGCGCAGCTTGTTAAATGCCGCCACCCGGGCCGACAGGGTATTTCCATCGCAAAGATTGATGGAATGCTGCCCCGGAGCAGGTGCCGTAATGCAGCATAGGGGTTGTACGTCAGCCAGCAGGACATAATCAACCTATCGGACTTTTTATCCTGGGGCGCAAGGGAAAAACCAGCTGGAGTGGCTGGGAAATCAGGAGACTCAGGGGATGGATCGGACAGGCAGCGAATCGCCGCGGAGAAACAGGCGTCTTGTGTGAAACCGTGTGCGTCAATTCGCTGCCTGTCGCGATCCCTGAGACGATCAACCGGATCGTGACGGCTTGACCCCCTCCGGATGGGACATCCAGCGCTGCGGCGCGATACACTTCGACCAGACCGAGATCGGGACGGGAATCGGATCTCGCGGATCTGTGCTGAAGTCATTGCGGGGAGAGTGCGGCCGTCCGGGGCGGCGCGCGTGCGGCGGGATCGCTCGCGACTGGGATGTCTGGTAGTCCATGCCCTGGCACCTGATGAGCCGGCAACTCCGGCGAGGGCCGAGGCTGATTTCCTTTCCCGGTACCCGGACGAGCTACCGTACGGTCGGCCAATACATGGGAGCCAATATTAAGAAGCAGTCGGGCCAGGGGCGAAAGAATGAGGAAGCGCTCTTCAGCGCATGGAGCTTTCGACTAGGCGGGCACGCGCATGTTTTCGATGTTACGCGCCGGGCATCGGATGACCGGCTGAGTTCCTCTAGGAAGAAGCCCCAAGCACTCCTTGCATGGATTGCATGATAAGATGTCATTATTACAGCGGCAATTCTCATTTCGAGCCTCAGCTCCGGAGGAATATCCGATGCGTAAACTCGTGTTTTCCCTGGCCTCGGCGGTGGTGATGTTGGCATGCGCCGCCTGCTCGACTGCGCCGAAAGCGTCTATCGTCCTGAAGAACGGAGAAATCTATACGATGGAGGAAGCCCATCCATGGGCAAAGGCATTGGCCATTTCGGGTGGCAAGATCATTGCAGTCGTGGATAACGATGAACAGGCAGACGATTATGTCGGCCCGGAGACCAAGGTCATCGACCTCAAGGGCGGATTTGCCGTGCCGGGATTCATCGACGCGCACACCCACTTTGCCAACGCCGGTGCGTTGGTCAACGGTGTCAACCTTCTCACGGTAGCAGATAACGGCGGCCTGCGAAGAGAAATTGCTCGCGTGGTCCGGATCGTCGGCGACGGCGAATGGATTACAGGGGGATTGTGGGGCGCCTATGAACAATGGGCGCTGGGTGCTGCGGCCTCAGGTGAAAAAAAGCAGCAGCGGTGGGAGCCGGAGCGCGCAGCGATCGACGACCTGACTCCGAACAATCCGTGCTTGCTGTCGAGTTTCGACAGCAAGCTCTTTTTGGCTAACACGGCGGCATTGCAAGCTGCGGGACTCGGGTCTGCAAGGCTGCTGGGCATGAAGCTGGATAAGAAAGGTGCGCCGACCGGTCTGATTCATGAGGGCTCGCCCGCGTTGAAGCTTCTCCGACAGATGGTGAGGCCTAAGTCGGAGAAACGCCTGCTGGATGAAAGCCGGGCGGGGCTTGCGAAGCTGGCCGAGTCAGGAATTGTCGAAATCCACGACATCACCTCGCCCGAACAGACAGAGCGGTATGTAAGACTGGAGCAAAGCGGCGAATTGACGTGCCGCATCTGGATGCGCCCGGACCTGAGTCGAGGAGCCGAGCTAAAGGAGAAAGGCTTCACCATGGGACTGCATCCTGTGACCCGGCGGCGCGATTACTACCTGCGCTATGGCGCCCTCAAGGGCTACATCGATGGAATCATGGGAACTCACGGTGCCCTCTTTTTCGCTCCTTACAACGATCAGCCCAATAACTACGGCCACTACCGGACCCATACCAGCGACGATCCCAGACTTCTTATACCCAACATGAGGAAGATGGAGGAACTGATCCAGATCGGGGTCGATGCCGGCTTTGTGACCAACGTTCATGCGATCGGGGACAAGGGTGTTGCGCTTATGCTCGACACGTATGAAAAGCTGATGCAAGAGACAGGCAAAACGCTGGAGGGATTTCGCGTCATCCACGCCCAGGTGATCCGGCCCGAGGATTTTCCGAGATTTAAAAAGCTGCACGTGATCGCAGAAGTGAACCCCTATCACCTCTCGGACGACATGCGGTGGATGGAGGAGCGCATTGGTCACGAGCGGTGCCGCGGAGCCTATGCATTCCGGTCGCTGCTGGAGAACGGCGCCATGCTCTCGTTCGGCTCGGATTGGCCGGGAACTTCCGCCGCTGAATATCATATGCATCCCATGTACCTGATCCACGCCGCAGTCAACCGGACCACGTTGAACGGAGAGCCGGCCGGCGGCTGGTTTCCGGAACAGAAGATTTCCGTGGTGGAAGCGCTGAAGGCTTACACGATCAACAATGCGATTGCCGCCCTGGAAGGGGATGTGCGCGGCTCGCTGAAAGCCGGAAAGCTCGCCGACGTCACGGTTCTGGATCGGAATCTGCTGAAGATCGATCCCAAAGACATCCTCAAAACCAACGTCCAAATGACGATGGTGGACGGGAAGATCGTCTTCCAGAGGTAAGGTGAAATTGGTGACAGGGACCTTCTTCCGACTATAATGAGGCTGCAGTTGGAGACTGCCCCGACAAATCGTTGAGCGACGGGATTCAGCGACAGGCAGAGGGAGGGATTTCAGCCCGTTGGTGGGCTTGGCGAGAGAAAATCCCTTGGTGTACCTCTCGGTTTTGTGAAGCCGGCCTGGACCCTGCCAGCTTATCGCGTCGCCAGGAGGCCCCGCCATGTTCGTGCCAATGTCGCGCAATTGTGTTCCGTTTCGCCTGCGCGTTGCCCTCCTTGCGACCCTCCTGATTCCTGCCGGCATTTCAGTCCGTGGTGTCGCCCAGGGTGATCGTCTGAAGGCGCTCGCGCGCGAGTCGCTGTCGCAGATTGACGGCGAACTCCGGGTGCCCGGGCTTCGTGCCGAAGTGCGTGTAATTCGGGATCGGTGGGGCGTGCCTCACATCTACGCGCAGAACACCGACGACCTGTTCATGGCTCAGGGCTATGTGATGGCCCAGGACCGGTTGTGGCAGATGGAGATGTGGCGGCGCCAGCGCGAAGGCCGGCTAGCCGAAATCCTCGGGCCGCAAGCGCTGACACGCGCTGAACCTTATACGCATCTTGGTATCTCGGATCCTCATGATTGATCACCGGAGTTGGTATGATTCCGCGAAGGTCCGGGCGGCGGCGCGTGCAAGCGCCAGCCGAGGAGCATGTCTTG
>Ga0315280_10000398_pt1 | contig 80759 bp, 70 predicted proteins | sample YL17G06_40_MG_FD_203697 | JGI IMG/M metagenome (GOLD analysis project Ga0315280, IMG submission 203697) | Sediment microbial communities from Yellowstone Lake, YNP, Wyoming, USA - YL17G06_40 | ecosystem: Environmental > Aquatic > Freshwater > Lake > Sediment | place: USA: Wyoming | collected... | reverse complement strand
TTGATGTCCACCTTCAGCGGCATCTTCATATCCAGCGAGCGCGGCATGATATCCAGCACCAGCCCCCGCACAGCGTCGACCTCCCTGGCCGAGCACTCGAAGATCAGCTCGTCGTGCACCTGAAGGATCATACGGCTGGCCAGACGGCGGGCCTGCATCTCAGCGTCGATGCGGTTCATCGCGATCTTGATGATATCAGCGGCGGTGCCCTGCACCGGCATGTTTATCGCCGCCCGCTCGGCGGCCTGGCGGACGTTCACGTTGGGCGAGTTGATCTCGGGGATGTAGCGGCGGCGGCCCAGAAGCGTTTCGGCGTAGCCGCGCTCCCGCGTCCGCTGCACCGTCTCCTCGCTGTACTTGCGGATGCCGGGGTACTTGGCGAAGTAGGTCTTGATGAACTCCGCCGCCTCCTCCCGCGAGATGCCCTCCCGCTGGGACAGCCCGAACTCGGTGAGGCCATAGAGCACGCCGAAGTTGAACACCTTGGCCCGCCGCCGCATCTCCGGCGTCACCCCGGACAGGGGTACGCCGAACACCTGGGAGGCGGTGGCAGCGTGGATGTCCTCGTCCCGCTCGAAGGCGCCGACCAACTCAGGGTCCTCGGTGATGTGGGCCATGATCCGCAGCTCGATCTGGGAGTAGTCAGCCGAGAGAAGCAGGGGGTCGGGCCCGACGTCGCCCGCCACGAAGGCCCGCCGCACCTGGCCCCCCAGCTCCGTGCGCACGGGGATGTTCTGAAGGTTAGGATTGCTGGAGGAGAGGCGGCCGGTAGCAGTCGCTGTCTGGTTGAAGTCGGTGTGGAGGCGGCCTGTGCGGGGGTTGATCAGGCCGGGCAGGGCATCGACGTAGGTGGACTTGAGCTTGGTGAGCTCTCGGTATTCGTGGATATGGTCGATGACGGGATGAAACCCGCGCAGGCCCTCCAGGGACTGAGCGTCGGTGGAGTGGCCCAGCTTGGTCTTGCGCGTCTTGGGCAGCCCCAGTTGCTCGAACAGCACCTGGCTGAGCTGCTGGGGCGAGCCGATGTTGAAGCGGTGGCCCACTGCTCCACAGATCTCCTCCTCGACTCTGACGATCTCGCCGGTCAGAACCTGGGACATCTCCCGCAGCACCGCCACGTCCAGGGCCACCCCCGCCATCTCCATGCGGGCCAGCACCGGCACGAGGGGCATCTCCACCTCCCCGAACAGCGCCCAGAGGTTCTGCTGGCGCAGCTCCTCCTCCATCAGCGAGCGCAGGCGGCCGGTCATGTCGGCGTCGGCGCAGGCGTAGCGGCCGGCCATCTCCACGTCCACCTCGGCCATGGAGATCTGCTTGCTCCCCTTGCCGATGAGGTCGCTGATAGGGGTCATCTCGATGCCCAGCCGCTTGGAGGCTAGCCATTTGAGGGAGAGAGCGCCCTCGCCCGGGCGATAGCTGCCACCACCGCCCTCGCCCAGCAGGTAGGCGGCGATCATCGTGTCGAAGGTCACGTTGCGGGTCCAGATGCCCTCGCCGGCCAGGATGAGCATGTCGTACTTGGCGTTGTGCGCCACCTTCTCGATGCCTTCATCCTCGAACAGGGGCCCCAGGCGCCGCAGCACTGTCTCCAGCGGGAGCTGGCTAGCGGCCAGGCGGTGGCCGACGGGGATGTAGTAGGCTTGGCCTGGCCCCAGGGCGATGGCGATGCCCACCGGCCGCGCCCGCATGGCGTCGATGTCGGTGGTCTCCGTGTCGAAGGTGAACGACCGCTGGGCCTCAATACGCCGGGCCAGGGCTTCCAGCTCCTCCTCCGTCTGCACCAGACGGTAATCCACCCCAGCGGCGGCCTCTTTCACCGCCGGCGTTGGCCCCGTCTCCTCCTCCACCGCTGGCTCCAGGTCGGGCAGGCGGGGAATCAAGCTGCGAAACTCCAGCTCGCGGAAGAGGTCGAGCACCTTGTCGCGGTCGTAGCGGTCGAAGCGGCAGGCCTCCAGATCGAGGGTGACGGGGGCGTCAGCGACGATGGTGGCCAAGGCCTTGCTCTTGAGGGCCTGCTCGCGGTGGGTGCGCAGGGCCTCCCGTAGCCGCTCCGGCTCCACCTCGTCGATGTGCTCCAGGACGCCCTCTACGCTCCCGTACTGCTCGATGAGCTTGACAGCCGTCTTGTCGCCCACGCCGGGCACGCCCGGGATGTTGTCAGAAGGGTCGCCCTTGAGGCCCTTGAGGTCGGTCATCTGCTGGGGCCATACGCCGTAGCGCTGGTGCACATCCTCGGCCTCTTCGTAGATCACCGTGTCGCGCTGGTAGGGGCGAAACATGAAGAGGTGGACACCGGGCCGCACTAGCTGGGCGATGTCGCTATCTAGAGAGACCAGGTAGGTCTCGACGCCCTGCTCCGCCGCCTGGCGGGCCAGGGTGCCCAGCACGTCATCGGCCTCATAGGCCTCCAGCTCGTAGATGGGAATGCCGAAGGTCTGGATAAGCTCACGGCAGCGGCCGATCTGAGCCCTCAGGTCCTCTGCCATCTCGGGGCGGTGAGCCTTGTAGGTGGGCTCCTGCTCGTGGCGGAAGGTGACCCTGCCCTTGTCCAGGGCCACCGCCAGATGGGTGGGCCTCAACTCTCGGAGGACAGAAAGCAGCGTGTTAGCGAAGCCGTAGGCGGCCGTCACCACCTCGCCCGTCTTGTGCACGGTGAGGGGTTCCTTCACAGCATGATAAGCGCGGTGGATGATGCCGTGGCCGTCCAGAAGAACCAGCAGGGGCTTGTCCCGCTTCTCGCTCACAAAGCGAATTATAGCACCGGCGGTTTCGCCCCACAGCGCCCCGCGAACAGCCACTGGCTAGACGGAACGCCCCTGCGGATTGAAATCCGCAGGCCGCCTGCAGGCTGCGGGTTGATGGTCATGAACAAAACAACTCGACAAAAGGCAGGGCTTGCGCCAGAGGCGCATCCGCCTTCGGCGGAGAAGCCCTGCAGCTACGACCCTGGCTGCTCTCTACTTCGTAGCTGCAGACCTTTAGGTCTGCCTGCAAAGGGCAACCTGTACTGTCGCACTATTAAGTCAACGATCATCAACCCGCAGACAGCAATTCAATTGCGAGCTGGACTCTATTCTCAATCGACGTTACATCCCTTAGGATGCCATAGGAGGAGTGCCTTGCCAAAGCTGCGCTGGCGCGAGCGAGAGCTGGTGCGCCGCTTCTACGGCCCCTCGGCCGTGGGCGAGCTGGAGCGGCGCTTCCTGGAGACCATCGAGCGCCTGGTACGCCCCGGCGACCGCGTGCTGGACGCCGGCTGCGGCAGCGGCCGCCTCTTCACCTACGACCTGCGAGGACGCGCCAGCCTCATCGTGGGGGTCGACCTGTCCTCGGACGTGGCCCACAACCCCAACATCGATTGGCCGCTGCGGGCAAGCCTCACCGCCCTCCCCTTCGCCAGCGAAACCTTCGACCTTATCATTTGCAAGCACGTGCTGGAGCACCTGGCGGAGCCCGAATCGGCCTTCCACGAGCTGGCCCGCATCCTCAGGCCCCAGGGGCGACTGCTCATCCTCACCCCCAATCGCTTTCACTACGTCCCCCTCCTAGCATCCCTCCTGCCCCTTTCCCTTCAGCGACTGGTCGCTCGCGGCCGCGGCCTCACTCCGGCGGAGGTTCACCCCACCCTCTATCGAGCCAACACGCCCCGCCGCCTGCGACGGCTCGCTCACCAGGCCGACCTCCGAGTCGCCGTGCTGCGCCTGTTTGAGACGCCGCCCGTCTACCTGGCCTTCCACCCCCTGGCCTTCGCCCTGGGCGTAGCCTACGAGCGGCTGGTCAATCGATTTGAGGCCCTGACGCCGCTGCGGGTAAACCTGCTGGCAGTGCTACGGAAACCGCAGGGAAGCGAGCCGTCCTTGGTTGACTTCCCGAAAAGCGAGGGCTTATCATTCCTCTGCCCAGCGAGGAGGAAGTTATGGACATCCCCAGGGGAAAGCTCATCGAAATGTACCAGTGCATGGTGACCATCCGCCAGTTCGAGGAGGGGGCAGCCGGCCTGATGCGCGACGGCCGTATCAAGGGCATGCTCCATCTCTATGCCGGCGAGGAAGCGGTGGCGGTGGGGACCTGCTTCGCCGTCGGCAAGGAGGACTACATCGCCAGCACCCACCGCGGTCACGGCCACCTCATCGCCAAAGGGGGCGAACCCAAGAACATGTACGCCGAGCTCTTCGGCCGCCAGGACGGCTACTGCCATGGCAAGGGAGGCTCCGTGCACATCGCCGACCTGGACCTGGGCATCCTGGGAGCCAACGGCATCGTCGGGGCGGGTCCGCCGATCGCTGTGGGGGCTGCCTTCGCTGCCCAGTACAAGGGCGAGCGGCGTGTTTCCCTCTGCTTCTTCGGCGATGGCGCTTCCAATCAGGGCACCGTCCACGAGGCCCTGAACCTGGCCGCCGTCCTCAAGCTGCCGGTGGTCTTCATCTGCGAAAACAACCTCTACGGCGAGTGGACCCGCCAGGACCGCCACCAGACCATCAAGGACGTCGCCGAGCGGGCCAAGGCCTACGCCATGCCCGGAGTCATTGTGAACGGCATGGACGTGTTGGCCGTGCATGAGGCGGTCAGCGAAGCAGTGGAGCGGGCCCGCCGCGGCGAGGGGCCTTCCCTCGTCGAGTGCAAGACCTACCGCTACTTCGACCACATGGGGGTGGGCGACGGCACCGCCGACCGACCAGCCGAGGAGATGCAAGAGTGGCGCGCCAGGGACGCCATCGTGCGCTTCCGCCGTCATCTTATCCAGACGGAGGCCCTCACCGAGGCAGAAGCCGAGGACATCGACCGGCGGGTGGCCGCCCGCATCGAGGAGGCCATCGCCTTCGCCGAGGCCAGCCCCCTGCCGACAGAAGACGATCTTCTGACCGACGTCTATGCCTGAGACCGCGAGGAGCAAGACTATGCGCCCCATCATCTATCTCATGGCCATCAACGAAGCCCTCCATCAGGAGATGGAACGCGACCCCACCGTTTTCATCGTCGGCGAGGACGTGGGTCAGCATCCGCCAATGGGGGCCACCCTGGGCCTGCTTCAGAAGTTCGGGCCGCAACGGGTGGTGGACACCCCCATCTCCGAATCAGCCATCCTCGGCCTTGCCGTGGGGGCGGCCGCCGCCGGCCTGCGTCCGGTGGTGGAGATAATGTTCATGGACTTCCTGTTCGTGGCCTTCGATCAGGTCATCAATCAGATGGCCAAGATGCGCTACATGTTCGGCGGCAAGGCCAAGTTGCCCATCGTCGTGCGCTGCCCTTGCGGCGGCGGCTACAGCCTGGCCGCCCAGCACTCGCAGAGCCTGGAGGCCATGCTCTGCCACATCCCCGGCCTCAAGGTGGTCATGCCAGCCACCCCCCACGACGCCAAGGGCCTCCTCACTGCCGCCATCCGCGACGACAACCCCGTCTTCTTCCTCGAGCACAAGAAGTGCTACACCCTCGCCGGCGACGTGCCTCAGGAGCAGTACGAAGTGCCTCTAGGCGTGGCCGAGGTCAGGCGGCCCGGCGGCGACGTCACCATCGTGGCAACGTCCTATATGGTGCACGAGGCCCTGCAAGCCGCCGACGAGCTGGCCCAGCGGGGCATCGAGGCGGAGGTGATAGACCCCCGCACGCTGCTGCCCCTGGACATGAACGCTATCCTCACCTCGGTCCGCAAGACCCATCGCGTGGTAATCGTGCACGAGGCGGTGAAGTTCTGTGGTGTCGGGGCGGAGATCGCCGCCCAGATCGCCGAGGCAGCCTTCGATGACCTGAAAGCGCCGCCCCTGCGGGTGGCAGCCCCCTTCAGCCCTGTCCCCTTCAGCGTGCCCCTCGAGAACGCCTACCTCCCCAATGCCCAGAAGATCGTCAATGCTGTATCGTCGGTGACGCCAGCCAAGACCTGACTATGCCTTCTCCGTTCTCGCTCAGGGAGGTCGGCCTCATACTCCGGCTCGCCCTCTTCTGTGTATTTGCGCCATCCCTTGCTCGGCCGAGGGCAGGGAACCGCCTTGAACCAGGCCACGCATCAGCTATAATGTCTGCAACTTGACTTTTTCCGAACCGCCGTTAGAAGGAACCGATGGCCGACCCCGCTGACACGCCCCTCGCCCTGGATGACATCCGCGTGCTCGACTTGGCGGGCGAGCCAGGCATGTACTGTGGCAAGCTGCTAGCCGAGCTGGGGGCAGATGTCCTCAAGATCGAGCCGCCCGGCGGCGACCCCGCTCGTCGCATCGGCCCCTTCTTCCAGGACGAAGTTGACCCCAACAAGAGCCTCTACTTCTTCGGCCTCAACTCCAGCAAACGGGCCATCACCCTCAATATCGCCACCGCCGATGGCCAGGCCCTGCTCAAACGCCTGGCAGCCACAGCCGATGTGGTGGTTGAGACCTTCACGCCTGGCTATCTGGAGAGCACCGGCCTAGGATATGACACCCTCAGCCAGATCAAACCCGATATCATCCTCTGCTCCATCAGCGGCTTCGGCCAGTGGGGGCCGCACAGCCACTACAAAGCGCCCGACATCGTGGCCGCCGCCATGAGCGGCATGATGTACCTTGCCGGCTTCCCCGGCGAGGCGCCCGACCGGCCCTACGGCAATCAGGCCTACTACTGCGCTTCCATCCAGGCCTGCTCGGGCATCCTCATGGCCCTCCTCCATCGAGACGTCACCGGCCAGGGTCAGCAGGTGGAAGTGTCCGTGCAGGAGGCCCTGCTGATCAACCAGGAGACGGCCATGCAGTACTGGGACATCCGCAAGGACCTGCGTGGGCGAGTGGGGAACGAGCGGCGGCTGCCAGCCATCGGCGTCTACGAGTGCCAGGATGGCTACGTCGCGTTCATGGTGGGCGTGCCGGGCTTCGGCGCCCCCTGGCCAGAGCTCATGCGCTGGATGGTCGACGAGGGCAAGGCCGAGGACCTGCTCGAGGAGCGATGGCAGAATCTGTTCGGCCAGCTCGACATGCGCCTGATAGCCGAGCTCTACTTCGGCCACGACGCCGAGCTGGTGGCAACCTGGGTGCCCCGCCTGTCCCACATCGACGAGGTCCTGGTGAGGTTCATCAAGAGCTATACGAAGGCGCAGCTCTACCAAGAAGGACAGCGCCGCGGCCTGCTGGTGGCACCCGTGAACACCCCCAAAGACCTGCTGGAGAACCCTCAGCTCAACCACCGCCGCTGGTTCACTCCCGTAGAGCACCCCGAGCTGGCGACCACCATTACCTACCCCGGCCCGCCCTACCGCCTGAGTGAGACCCCCTGGCACATCCGCCGCCCGCCTCGCATCGGCGAGCACAACCAGGAGGTCTACTGTGGCGAGCTGGGCCTACCCCAGGAGCAACTGGCGGCCCTCACTGCCGCCGGGATCATCTGAGGTTGAAAGAGGTTAGCCCAATGCAGGCCAACAAGCTCCCCCTACAAGGCATCCGAGTGGCTGACTTCACCTGGTTCGGTGCTGGGCCCATCTACACGGAGATTCTGGCCAACCACGGCGCCCAGGTCATCCGGGTGGAATCCCAGGCGCACATCGACGGCCTCAGGGTTGCCCATCCCATGCCGGAGGGCAAGTACACCTTGAACGTCAGCGGCTACTACAACAACTACAACGCCAGCAAGCTCTCCTTCACCCTCAACATGAAGCACCCGAAAGCGTCGGACGTAGCCATCCGCCTGGTGGCCGTCAGCGACATCGTCGCCGAGAACTACACCCCCGGCACCCTCGAGAAGTGGGGCCTCACCTACCAGCGGCTTCAGGAGATCAGGCCCGGCATCATCATGGTGCGCGAGCCCATGCAGGGTAGCGATGGCCCCCATGCCAAGTTCGGCGGCTTCGGCGCGGTCATCTCCCCCCTGGCGGGCATCAGCCATCTCACTGGCTCCCCCGAGCGGGCGCCGGTGGGCCTGGGCACCAACTACACCGACTACGTCATCAATCCCGGCCACGCCGTCATCGCCACCCTGGCCGCCCTGCGCTACCGCAACCGCACCGGCAAGGGACAGCTCATCGAGGTGGCCCAGGTCGAGTCCTCGGTATGCGTGGTGGGCACGGCCATCCTGGACTACGCTGTCAACGGCCGCGTCCAGAACCGTCAGGGCAACCGCCTGCCCTACGCCGCTCCCCATGGCGCCTACCGTTGCCAGGGCGACGACCGCTGGTGCGTCATCGCCGTCTTCAGCGACAACCAGTGGCGGGCCATCTGTCAGGCGATGGGCGACCCCCAGTGGTGCCACGAAGAGCGTTTCGCCACCCTGCAGAGCCGCAAGCAGAACGAGGACGAGCTGGACCGGCTGGTGGAGGGCTGGACCAGCACCAGGACGGCCGAGGAGGTGATGCCGACCCTCCAGACAGCGGGCGTGGCCGCTGGCGTCGTCCAGAACGCCCGCGACGTCCTAGAGAACGACCCCCATCTCAAGGCCCGCGGCTACTACGTCTACCTGGATCACCCCGACGCCGGCCCCACCGCTTACGACGGCCCCGGCTTCCGCCTCTCCAAGACGCCGGGCGGGCTTCAGTCGCCAGCGCCCTGTCTGGGCCAGCACACGGACTACGTGTGCCGCGAAGTCCTCCAGATGGACGACGAGGAAGTGGCCCAGCTAGTGATAGAGGGGGTGCTGTTCTAGTAGAAATGCCCTGGCTGTTCTGGAAGGGAGACAACCATGGCCCTTGTTGACGGTGGCGATCTGGTCGCCCGCTGCCTCAAGCAGGAAGGGGTGGATGTCATCTTCACCCTCTGCGGCGGCCACGTCCAGGCCATCTACGACGCCTGCATTGACGAGAACATCAAGGTGATCGACGTCCGCCACGAGCAGGCGGCCGGCCACGCCGCCGAGGGCTGGTCGCGCGCCACCCGCAAGTGCGGCGTGGCCGTGGTCACCGCCGGCCCCGGCGTCACCGACGTGGTTACCGCCGTGGCCAACGCCTACCAGAACCGCAGCCCCATGCTGGTCATCGGCGGCCGCAGCCCCCTGGCCGATTTCGAGAAGGGCGCTCTCCAAGAGATGGACCAGGTGGAGCTTCTGCGGCCCGTGACCAAGTGGGCCCGCTGCCTCTACGACACCACGCGCATCCCCGAGTATATGGCCATGGCCTTCCGCCACGCCCTTAGCGGCCCCTACGGCCCCGTCTTCCTGGAGATACCCTCGGACATACTCTTTCGGCGGGTGGAGGAGAACGAGGTCACCTTCCCCGCCAGCTACCGGCCCAAGGGTCGCGTCCAGGCCGACGCCAGCGTCGTCCGCCAGGCGGCCCAGCTCCTGGCCTCGGCCCAGCAGCCACTGGTCATGGCTGGCAGCCTCGTCTACTGGTCGGCCGCCCACGATCGCCTGCGCCAGCTCATCGAGAGGATCCAGGCGCCCGTCTACCTGAACGCCATGGCGCGCGGCTCCATCCGCCAGGATCACCCCCTGTTCTTCTCCCGCACCCGTCGCGGTGCCCTAACCCGCGCCGACGTCATCCTCATCATCGGCACCCCCTTGGACTTCCGCCTGGCCTATGGCAAGCGCTTCAACCCCCAGGCCAAGATCATTCAGGTCGACATCGACCCCACCGAGCTCGGCCGTAATCGCGACATCGATGTGTGCGTCGAGGGCAATGCCGGCGCTGTCCTGGAGCAACTGCTGGTCGAACTGGGCGACGCCAGGCCCGACCACAATAGCTGGCTCAAAGCCCTGCGCGAGGAGGAGGAGAAGACTCTGGCCGCTCGCCAGGAGTTCCTCAACTCCGATGCCATCCCCATCCACCCCCTGCGCCTATGCAAGGAGATGGCCGAGTTCGTGGACGAGAACACCATCGTCATCGGCGATGGCGGCGACATCGTCAACCTAGCCGCCCAGGTGCTGCCCATCAACTACCCTGGCCAGTGGTACGACCCCGGCCCCATGGGGACGCTGGGGGTGGGCACCGGCTTCGCCATGGCCGTGAAAACGGCCCTCCCCGAGAAGAAGGTCCTGATGGTCAACGGCGACGGCACCTTCGGCCTCAACGGCTTCGAATTCGACACCTTCGTCCGCTTCGACCTGCCCGTGGTCTCTGTGGTGGGCAACGACCGCCAGTGGGGCCAAATCGCCGTGGGGCAGCGGATGATGTACGGCCGCGATCGGGCCATCGCCAGCGTCCTGAGGGACAGCGCCCGCTACGACAAGGTGGTGGAAGGACTGGGCGGCCACGGGGAGTTCGTGGAGCGGCCCCAAGACATCCGGCCAGCCCTGGAGCGTGCCTTCGCCTCGGGCAAGCCAGCCTGCGTCAACGTCATCACCGACCCCGATCCAGCGGGCGTCCGCGGCGGCTACCAGTTCATGTAATGATTGAGGCAGTCGAAAGACCGCCCTCGATTGCCCTTCGACACGCTCAGGGCGAGCGGTTTGAGGTGCCTGCGCATCTCCGCTCGTGGTGAGCCTGTCGAACCATGAGCGGAGCAGGAGGTTCAACAGCCTCGATTGCCCTGCGTCTGCCCTAGGCTGCGCCCATGCCCCGCGCCTTGATCCGCCCAGATATGCTCTCGATCGTGAAATTTATTGCAAATTCTCACGATTGAAATATTGAAATCGCCGGCCTTTTGGTGTAACCTGACTGTAACTTAGGTCAACTAGCTCTTGGCCCTCTTCTGCTTGGCCCTCACCGCCGGGGTTCCATAGGCCGTCTAGCTCCGTGCTTCGTGACCCCGGACGCGATGCTTAGCTAGGCTCTGAGCTAAGGCCACCTCCCTGGCGGTGGCAGGATTTGGTGGTAGCTTCGCTCAGGGCGAGTAGGGTTATCTGTTATCCGCGACGGTCTCTAGAGGTGGAGCAATGAGAATCCTGCAGATCGCGCCGCTGGCCGAGAGGGTGCCGCCGCTCGCTTATGGCGGCACCGAGGCGGTCGTGAGCCTGCTCGCTGACGGCCTGGTGCGGGCGGGGCACGAGGTCGTCCTGTGGGCTTCCGGCGATTCCCTCACCCGGGCCGAGTTGCGGTCGGTTTACCCCCACGGCCTGCGGCTGGACCCTGCTGTGGCCGACCCACACCCCTACGAGTGGGTACACGCCGTTGAGGCAATGAAGGACGCCCAGGAGTTCGACATCATCCATAATCATGACGGCGAGCGGGTAATGGCCCTGGCCAGCTTGGTCGACGTGCCCATGCTAACCACCATGCACTGCCTGATCGAAGCCGACACCAAGTTCATCTGGGAGCGCTACGGCGGCTTCTTCAACACCGTCAGCCAGGCTGAGCGAGCGACCATTCCTCCCCTGGAAGGCCCGCGCTTCGCCGGCGTCGTCTACAACGCAGTGGACGTGGCGAGCTTCCCCTTCCGCGCCAACAAGGAAGACTACCTGTTGTTCATCGGCCGGGTAGGACTGGAAAAGGGTGCGCACCTAGCCGTCGAGGTAGCTAAAAGGCTTGGCATGCGCCTGATCATTGCAGGCAAGGTCGACTCCTGCGACAGGCAGTACTTTGCAGAGGCAATCGAACCGCACATCGACGGAAAGCAGATCCAGTTTCTTGGCGAGATCGGCCCTGAGAAGCGCGAGCTTTACGCAAACGCCCGCTGCCTGCTCGTGCCCATCTGCTGGGAAGAGCCCTTTGGCCTGATCATGCCTGAGGCAATGGCCTGTGGCACACCGGTCATCGCCTTCAATCGTGGCTCCGCCCCCGAGCTGGTAGTCGACGGGGAGACCGGCTACATCGTTCGCGACGTAGACGAGATGGCCAACGCCGTAGCCTCCGTCGACCGCCTCGACCCTCGCCGCTGCCGCCAGCACGTGCAGGACAACTTCGACGCCCCCATCATGGTCCACCGCTACCTCCAGACCTACCAGCGCATCCTTGCCTACCAAAGTTCCCAAGCTCAACTTATGCCCGTCCCTGCTCTCCCCTCCCGCCACGTGAGGGTAGCCTAGAAACAGTTCACCTGACAGTGCGTCTTATGTAAAGAGGCTCGCTTGTGATGGTAACCGCCTATCACGACCGGCAATTGGAGGAGACAATCCTCAGCACCTTCAACAAGGCCCACGTGGCAGACGTGGAGACGCTGAAGGTGCTGGTAGTTGAGGGCGTAGTCTACATCGATGGCCACGTCAGCAACTACCGGGTGAAGAAGGCCATCAGCCACCTAGCTGCCTCTGCCCCTGGCCTGCGCAAGGTGGTCAATCGCTCCCGGGTGGTGCCGGCCGCCCTTGTCCACGATGAAGCACTAGCCGAGAAGGTGCGCCGATGCATCCAAAGCCATCCCTTGCTCAGAGGCGGCCCCATCTCTGTGCGCTGTAGGGAAGGCATCATCGAGCTGGCGGGGACGGTGGACCGCCCCTCCCTGCGCTTGCACGCCGAGGATGCCGCTTGGTCTGCCAGGGGCGTTCGTCAGGTGCTCAATAGGCTGCAGGTGTCCCACGCCAGCGTCCCTGAGGAACGGGAGATCGGTCAGCATCTCGAGCAGCATCTCCAGTATTGCCTCGGCGTGGCACCCTGGCAGATCAGCGTCGAGGTGGAAAGAGAAACAGCTTATCTACGGGGCAGGGTACCCTCTCTACCTCTCCGCCAGCTCGCCGAGGACCTAGTGCGCTGGCATCCCCACATACGCGACGTCGTCAATTGTCTCATCACGGAGGAACCATCCTCCCACAACCATCGCCTCACCGCGCCGTGAAGTTTCTCTGCCAGCCGTTGCTTGCCTTTGCAGGCTACCGATGCTAGCCTTTCCTCGATGACCACGTCTCCAACCCCTGCCAATCCCAGGGCGAGAAAGAAAGGGCTCCTCCCCGAGAGTGAGCCCATGCTTATTCGCGACATACGCGATGCCCTGGTGATCAGGGAACAGGACATGTTTCTCCTCACCGATACCTCTGGCAACGTCCCGCCCGACGATCCCAGCGGCTTCGGCCTCTACCATCTGGACACCCGCCACCTATCTGTGTACGACTTCTCCTTCGCCGACGCCCGGCCGGTAGTCCTGCTCTCCACCGCTGAGCTGGGCTTCAGTGAGGAGCAAATGCTCACTAACCCCGCCATGCCCTGCCTGCAGGGCCGAATCCTCCCCCGTGGCACCATAGAGGCCCGGCGGCAACGAGTGGTGGAAGACGTGCTGGAGGAAACGCTGTCTGTAACCAACTACAACATTTTCCCCATCGAGATCGACGTGGTCTACACGCTGGACGCCGACTTCGCCGATATCTTCGAGGTGCGCGGCAGTAAGAGAAAGAAGCGGGGCCAGATCCTGCCACCCCGCATAGAAGACGGCACAATGATCTTCGCCTATGAGGGCCTCGACGGCCATAGAAGGGAAACGCTGATCAGCTTCTCCCAACCCCCCTTCTCCACCAACGAGGGGCGAGTGACTTTCCGGCTCTCCCTGGGCCATCGAGAGAGCACAACCATCCGCTTGCTGGTGGCCACCGATGGGCGATCGAAGGCCGCTCGCGGCATGGAGCGTCTGGTCGCTATTCCCTCCCGCTACCGCCAGTGGATGGAGAGCAGTGCTCAGGTGGGCACCAATAACGAGTTCTTCAACGCTCTTCTTGAACGCTCCTTCACCGACCTCCGCATGCTCTGGAACCAGGAGGACGATGGCGGCTACCTGGCGGCAGGGACGCCCTGGTACGATACCCTCTTCGGCCGAGACAGCGCCATCGCGTCTATGCAAATGTTGGCCTACAAGCCGGAGATCGCCCGCCATTCCCTGAAGATGCTAGCCCGCTGGCAAGGCAAGAAGTCCCACGCCTGGCAGGACGAGGAGCCAGGCAAGATCCTGCACGAGTGGCGTCAGGATGAGATGACGGCCGCCGGCGAGCTGCCCTTTTCCCCCTACTATGGCAGCGTCGACTCCACCCCCCTCTTCCTCCTCCTCGCTGGCGAATACTACGCCTGGACGGCCGACCTGGAGGTGCTGCGAGAACTGGAGCCCAACCTGCGGGCAGCCCTCCACTGGATCGACGCCCTGGCTGATATCGACGGCGACGGCTACATAGAGTACAAAGCACGTTCGGCCGCTGGCCTGGTCAACCAGGGCTGGAAAGACTCCCCCGACGCGATCATCAATGCCGATGGCACCCTCGCCAAGCCGCCCATCGCCCTGGTGGAGGTCCAGGGCTATGTCTACGCCGCCAAGAAGAAGCTGGCCCCCGTCTTCGCCGCCCTGGGAGACCAGGAGCTAGCCCAGCAGTTGAGTCGGCAGGCGGCTCAGCTTAAGCGGCGCTTCAACCGCGACTTCCGGCTAGAGGAGAGCAACTTCTTTGCCCTGGCCCTGGACGGCGACAACCATCAGGTGGCCGCCATCACCTCCAACCCAGGCCATGCCCTCTGGACGGGCATCGTCCAGCGGCGCCTGGCAGAGCCGGTTGCCGATGTCCTGATGCGCAACGACATGTTCAGCGGCTGGGGCATCCGCACCCTCAGTGCCGCTTCCAACCGCTTCAACCCGTTGGGCTACCATCTGGGCACCGTCTGGCCCCACGACAACTCCATCATCGCCATGGGCTTCAAGAAATACGGGTTCGAGGACGAGCTGAACGAGGTGGCCACCGCCCTCTTCGATGCTGCCCGCTCCTTCCCCTACTACCGCCTGCCGGAACTGTACGCAGGCAGTGCTCGCTCCATCCAGCACACCCCCGTCCCCTATCCGGTCGCCTGCCGACCCCAGGCCTGGGCCGCTGGCTCCTTCCCCCTCATCCTCCAGGCCATCCTCGGTCTGGCTCCCAGCGCCCCTCAGGGCGAGCTGCTTATCGTGCGGCCGCGCCTACCCTACTGGCTGGACAACGTTCAAGTGAGGAACCTCCGAGTGGGCCGGGGCAGCGCCGACCTCCTTTTTTCCCGTCGCGGCGCCCGTACTCGCGTGGAAGTTCTGGCCGTTCGTGGTCGTCTCAAGGTGTCCGTCGCACCTGTGTGGCCTCTATGAACCGACACCCTCGCCAGCGCCATGCCCTGAGCCGGGCTGGAAGGTGCGAAGCGCAGGCCATTCGATGAAGTTCTTGTTTCTGGTCACAGGTCTGGGAGAAGCAGCGCAGGGCACGGCCGCGGCTCTCTACGCCAGGGAAAAGGGAACGGATGTCAGGTTCGTGAGCACAACCCCACTGTGCCACGACTACGTCGCCGGCTTTGGATTCGAAGACACCCTCTACTCCAGCGAACTGCCTACGGCCGAGCTCCGACATCATGTTGACAGCACCATTGAAGAATACCGTCCTGACGCCATATTCTGCTGCAATTCAAAGACAACCGACAAGATGTTCCTTCCCACAAAGAAACCTAACTGCCCGATTGTCTCCCTCGACTCCAACTGGCTCTTCCAAGACATGCCCCCCTTCTTCGACAAGTTCTTCGTTGTATTCCCCAGAGCGATCTTCGAAAGAAACCGAAATTATGTCATCAATGACGCGCGAGTGCAACCCGTTGGCTTTATTCCTTCCGGATATGAGTTCAGTCCCGAAGATCTGGATTCAGTGAGACGCCAATTGGCACCGGCAGGTGAGAAGCTGATTTTCGCCTATTTTGGCAGAGGCGTGACGTTCAGAGACTTCTTGCTTGAACCACTGCTGGAAGCCACACGCCAGTTGGCGAAGCAGGGGCGCCACGTACGGACCATCCTTGTCTCAGATCGCGAGGTAAGCAGGCCCGACGTAACAAGCATAAAGTGGTTTGCCAATGACAAGGAGTTCGATCGCTACCTCGCAGCCTCCTCCTGCCTGGTGAGCCACCACGGAATGGGCACGCTGGCCAAAGCGGTCATGGCAAATGTGCCGGTGATCTCCTTCGTTCCTGAGATGGACAGGAGCGCCAAGCATTCTGAGGCCTTTGAGGTCGAGCCGTTCGAGGAATTAGGGCTCTGTGTGACCCTACCCTACTCCGCGAAGCCTGAGCGCCTCAGGAACGCCTTGGAAGACGTCCTCTTTGGTCCGAAGGGCCGCCAGATTAGGCAAGAACAGGCCAAGTATTGCCTCAAAGGCGAGGCGACGGTTTTTGAAGAGATAACCAAGCTCGTCCGACAGCAGTGATGGAGAGTCAGCATGGATGTCCAAGACAAGGTGGCCGTGGTCACCGGCGCCAGCCGCGGCATCGGGAGGGCAATAGCGGTCGCCCTGTCCGCTGCCGGCGCCGACGTCGTCTGCACCGCCCGCTCCAGTGAGGCCAGCCCGTCGAAGCTTCCCGGCACCATCGATCAAACCGCCCGAGAGGTCGAGGCCCTGGGCCGTCGCGCCCTGGCCATCCCCATGAACCTCGCCAAGGACGAGGAGGTGGAGGCGATGGCCCGCCGCACCCTGGCGGAGTTCGGGCGGATAGACATTCTGGTGAACAACGCCGGCATCAGCGCCCCCGGCTCCATCCTGGACGTTCCGGTCAGGCATTGGGACCTGGTGATGAACGTTAACCTGCGGGGCGTCTACCTCTGCATTAGGGCCTTCCTGCCCACCATGATGGAGCAGCGCAGCGGCTGCATCATCAACATCTCTTCCTACGCCTCCTGGGCGAAGGAAAGTTGGGGCCTCGCCTACTCCGTCTCCAAGGCAGCCCTGGAGAGGCTGACCACTGGCCTGGCCGGCGATCTACAGCCCTACAACATCGCCATCAACGCCCTTCAGATCGAGCGCTTCGTAGCTAGTGAGGGTTTTGTATATCTCGCCCCCGACGCCGATCATTCCACCTGGGACAAGCCGGAAGTGGCAGGCGAGGCCGTCCTCTGGCTGATCAGCCACGACCCCACCTACACCGGCCACATAGTGACCCTGGGCGACATCGACCGCCAGCGGGCTCAGGCCTGAAGAAGCAGCCCCATGAGGCGGGAGATGACAACGCACGGCCCGCTGACCGGAATGCGCCAGCGATAGGGCGCGCCCGCTCTTCGCCCCTATCCTTCCCCCGGCCACATGTCGCGGAAGACATACCACTGGTCAGGGTAGCGCCGAACAAAGCGCTCGAAGATGTCCACCAGTTGCTGGGTCATATCGCGAATGTCCTGCTCGGCATCCTTTTTCCTATCGGAGAAAATAGGAGGACTGCCGTAGGCGATGAAGCGATTGCCGGGTCGTCGCACTGCCACCCCGAACACAATAGGGGCACCGCTGATGCGGGCCAAGCGCGCCGGGCCGGCGGGAAAGTAGGTGGGGTGACCCAGGAAGTTCACCGGCACGCCACCGTTGTCCCGATAGCCCACGTCCACTACCAGAGCCACCATCTCCCCCCGACGCAGGGCTCGCAGGAGCTGGCGACCGGTTCCAGCCGTAGGCAGCAGGGACACCCCCATCTTCGCCCGGCAGGTCACGATCCAGTCCATCATGACCTTGGGCCGCAACTGCTCCATGACGGAGGTAATGTGAAAGCCCTTCAGCAGAACGAGAGCACTGCCCACCTCGATGCTGCCCATGTGGGCGCTGGCGAAGATGACCCCCTTGCCGTGCCGCAGCGCCTCGTCGAAGTGCTCGTCGCCCTGGATGGTCACCCGCTGGAACTGCCCCGTCGACCAGCCCTGCACATGCAGCAGCTCGACGACGTACTTACCAAAGTTGCGGAACGAGCTGCGGGCCAGGCGCTGAACCCTTTCGTCATCGGTCGAGCAGCCGAGCATGCGGGCGTAGTTCCGCAGAGCGCCCTTCCGTTTGCTGGCCCACAGCCAGTAGAACAGGTCGGCGATGGGCAGAGAGATATGGTAGGCCAGGCTTAGAGGCACCACCCTGGCCAGAGCCACGTTCACTGGGTACAGCCAGGACTCCAGGCGCCTATTTTGGGACATTGCTACCCTCTCTTCGATGTTGGCTACCATCTTCGCTCCAGCGCCCTTCTGGTCAAACGACTGATCGCCCTCGCCAACGCCACAAAGTTCTGCCACTAAGATTGCCCCTTGGCATCTGTCTCCTTCAGCTTCCGCACCCTCTCCTCAGGCAGGCGCATGAACAAGCCATGCGACTCCGCCATCAGCCTTCCTTCCTCGTTGCGGATCTCCCCCCGCACCTCCAGCCAGCGGCCGCGGTTCCGTATAACCTCTCCCGAGACCGTCGCCTTTCGATGCAATGGCAGCGGCTGGCGGAACTTCAGCTCCATCTTGCCGGTCACCGCCCACACGCCGAGCGGCTGCATCGCCCAGCCCATGGCCTCGTCCAGAGCGGCAGCCATCACGCCGCCATGCATAAGGCCAGGATACCCCTGATGCTTTTCCTGGGGCAGGAAATCGGCCACCGCCTTGTTCCCATCAAAGCGAAACTCCAGTTTTAGACCGGCGGGATTGAGGTCGCCGCAACCGAAACAATACCGCCTAGCAGCGATTTCCTCTGGCATGCCCTACTCCTCGCAGGCTCTGAAAACGACCACCGAGTTCTGCCCGCCGAAACCGAAGCCATTGGCCATGGCCGTCCGGACCGGCGCCTGACGGGCCACGTTGGGCACATAGTCCAGGTCACACTGGGGGTCTGGCGTCTCCAGATTGATGGTCGGCGGGATGATGCCATCGCGGATGGCCAACACGCAGGCAATGGCCGAAATGGCCCCCGCGGCGCCCAGCAGGTGCCCCACCATGGACTTGGGCGAACTGATCGGCACCCTGTAGGCGTGCTCCCCGAACACCTTCTTGATACTCAGGGTCTCCGAAACGTCGTTGAGGGGGGTGCCTGTGCCGTGGGCACAGATGTAATCGATGTCTTCGGGGCCCACGCCGGCCGACTTAAGGGCGCGGCTCATAGCCAAAGCTGCCCCATAGCCGCTGGGGTCGGGAACGGTCACATGATAGGCGTCGGCAGTGAGGCTACCGCCCAGTATCTCGGCGTAGATCGGCGCACCCCGCCGCCTGGCATCCTCGTAGCGCTCCAGGATCATCACCCCCGCCCCCTCGCCGGCAACAAAGCCGTCGCGGTGCAGGTCGAAGGGACGACAGGCCCTCGGAGGCTCGCCGTTGCGGGTGGACAGAGCTCTCATGTTGCAGAGGGCGGCGAACACCACTGGAATGAGGGCCGACTCCGAACTGCCAGCGATGACCGCCACCGCCTCGCCCAGGTCGATGAGGCGCTTGCCCTCCACCAAGGCATAGATGCCACTGGCGCAGGCCTCGATGGACGTAATGACCGGCCCGCGGATCCCCCACAGCATCGATACCTGGCAGGAGGCCATGTTGGGGATCAGGGCAGGTATCAGCAAGGGGCTGACGCGACCGGGCCCCTTGGTAAGGAAGACCCTTTCCCCTTCCACCACGTCGGGCATGCCACCGCCGCCAGTGTTCATAACCACGGCCACTGAGTCACGATTGTGCTCGTCGATGGTGAAGCGGGCGTCAGCGAGGGCCATCTTGGTAGCAGCCACGGCGAACTGGACGAAACGGGAGGCGCGGCGAGCGGCCTTGGCATCCATATACTGGGCAGGCTCGAAGTCCTTCACCTCGCCGGCGATGCGACAGGTGTAGGGGCTGGCGTCGAAGGCGGTCACCGGCCCCACGCCAGAGACGCCGTGGGTCAGGTTGTGCCAGAACTCCTCGACGGTGTGGCCGATGGGGCTTACCACCCCGATACCGGTTACCACTACTCGGGTCAAAGCTTCACCTCCGCCTCACCCGCAATCAGAACTCCGTCCTGCTGGTTCAGGCACTCCACCGAGCAGACGCCTCGCTCACCCTTTACACGCTCCAGCCGCCCCCGGACGGTCACCACATCGCCCGGCCGGGCTGCCCCCTTGAAGCGTACCTTCAGCCGCCCGCCAGAGAGCCAGGCCTGGCCGAAGGCAGCCGTCAGCATCTCCGACAGGTAGGCCAGCAGCAGCATACCGTGGGCGATAGTCCCACCGAAAGGCGTCTGGGCGGCGAACGCTGGGTCCACGTGGATGGGGTTGAAGTCGCCGCTGGCACGAGCATAGCGGTCGATCTTCTCCTGGCTAAGCGTCTTGGCTAGGGACGGCAGCTCCGCCCCCACCACCCAGCGCTCCTTGCCTATCGCTTCCTGGCTCATCGAGGCACCATCACGGTCAACCGACCCGCCAGCACCGGCCGGCCAGACTCGTCCGTGCCCTCCATCCCGACGGCCAGCACCCACCACCCACCCCGCTGCGAACGATGGCTGAGCCAGGCGCGGCAGGTGACCCGCTCGCCCGCCTCTACCGCCCGCACGAACTCCAGCTCCTGGGAAGCGTGAATAGAGCTAGCCGGCAGCGTCATCTCCTCCATCAGCGACCGCAGGGCCAGGGCGGCCACTGCCATGGGCGGCACCCAGGCCTTGCCTTCCGCCTGAGCCAGGCGGGGCAGCGCTTCGTCCTCCACCGCCTCCAGATAACGGGCCACCGCCTCCTCGTCCAGAACGAAGGACGCAGCCGAAAACTGCTGACCCTTCTCCAGCGCTTCGATGGCCCTTTTCACACTCTAGATTCCTCTTCCGCTTGAGGCAAGGCTCCCAATATGAATTGCACAAAAAGGACGAACTGTCAATGGCACTACGCGGGTTATCCTTTTGTCCTTCCCTTGACCAGCATGCCCAGATCGACGGCCGGATAGGAGGCCCACTAACCCACGACCCTCACTATCGCCTTGAGGCGATCCACGTTCTCCTTGTCCGGCCCCTCGGCCTTCTTGCCCTCCTTGGGGAAGCCCGGCACCTCCAACAGGAAGGGCAGGTCGCGGAAGGCGGGGTGAGCCACGATCACCTCGAACCCCGCGCGGCCGATGTGGCCCTCGCCGATGTTCTCGTGCCGGTCGACGCCGCCCCCCAGGGGGCACTTGGAGTCGTTGGCATGGATGGCCACCAGGTGGGCCAGCCCCACCTCTCGCTCGAATTCGTCCATGGTCGCCGCCAGCCCGGCCGCCGTCGCCACATCATAGCCGGCCGAGAAGGCATGCTGAGTGTCGAAGCAGACCTTCAGCCGCGGGCTGGCCACCTCCTTCATGATGGCCGCCAGCTCGCCGAGCTTGCGGCCAACGCTGTCGCCCATGCCAGCGCTGTTCTCCAGGATCAGCCAGGTGTCTTCAGGCGTCTCGGCCAGCACACGGCGAACTGAATCCACGATCTGGCCGAACACCTTTGCATAGCCCGCCCCACGATGGCTGCCGATGTGAAAGATGACCCCCCTTGCTCCAATGGCCGAGCTGAGCACCATATCGGCGATGAGAGCGTCCTGGGACTTGATCAGGTTCTCGGGGTTGCTGGTGGCCAAGTTCACCAGGTAGACGGCGTGGATGAAGACCGGCCAAATGTCAGCCGCCGCCGCCAGCGTCCGAAAGGCCTCAGCCTCCTGCGCGGGGTAGGCCCTTCGCCGCCAGCTCTGAGGCGGTGCCCCGAAGATCTGGATAGTCTCCGCCCCCATGGCCTCGGCCCGCTCGATGCCCTTTTCCAGCCCGCCAGCCGTGGAAACGTGAGCCCCGATCCTCATCCTTTCCCCTTCTCCTTCCCCCGCCTGATAACAGTGGCTACTATTATATCCGCCAAGAGCAGCCTGCCAAGGCCCTGCCCCGAGAGCAATCGTCATAAGATCGGCCCTTCTATCTAGACCCCCTTGACGAGGCCATTGTAAAATAGCGACGTCGAGGCAAGCCTTGGCGAGAGGGACGACCATGTCGGACAGGCTGCAGCAGGAGATCGAAGAGATCCTCGGCAAGTACAAGAGGTTCCCCTTGAGAGAACCCCTCTGGCGACGCATTCGCCGCCGGTTGTCCCGCTGGCTCAACAGCCTGGGTCGGTGGCCCGCCTCCCACCTGCCTCGCATCACCGTAGGCCGGGTGATGCTGGTGGGCGTGGCTATGGTCATAGCGGCCTATTTCTTCGGCTTCGGCAGCGACTCCATCGCCCGTTCGGTGATTGTCGCTGGCCTGATCCTCTTCGTAGCGGCGTTCATCTTCTCCCTGCGCCGCCGCCCTCCTTACGTGGAGAAGCGTTGGCGAGGCCGGACGGTGGAGATCGGCGAGCCGGGCGTGGGTGACCGCCTGCGCTCGTGGTGGGGCCGCTGGCGCTCACGAGGGCGAACCCATCGCTAGCCATTCCTCCCCCAGCCCCTTGACCCCTGCCAGGTTCATTCCCCCTCTGCCTCGCCCCTCATTCCTCTGCGCCCTCATCCTTAGCTGTCTCGCCCTGGGTGCATGCCAGGGCACAGAGCTATCCCCCACGCCCTCTCCGGCTGCCAGCCCCGCCGCCACCCTCAGCCCCACAGCCACCCCCTCCACAGCGGCCGTGGCTCCCCTGGTCAGCGGCGACCAGGCCTACCACCATCTCCTCGTTCTCGCCGAGGACATCGGCTCGCGCCCGGCCGGCAGCGAGGCCGAGCGGCAGGCCGCCCAATACATCTCCAACCAGCTCACCACCTACGGCTATCAGACACAGCTGCAAGAATTCACGTTCGAATATTATGCCGAGAATACCCCCGTCCTGGAGATAGTAACGCCCACGCCCCTCCCGCTGAACCCCCACGCCCTTCGCCTGAGCGTCGCTGGAGACGTGACGGCGGAGCTGGTGCCGGCAGGTTTGGGGAGACCCCAGGATTTCCCGCCCGAAGGGTTGAAGGGCCGTATCGCCCTCATCGAAAGGGGGGAACTGTCCTTTTCGGACAAAGTGACCAACGCCGCTGCCAACGACGCGGCGGCGGTGGTCATCTACAACAACGTTGACGGCCCCTTCCGGGGCGAGCTCCAGGAGGAGAGCCCCATACCAGCGCTTTCCCTATCGCAAGCCGAAGGCCGCCAGCTACAGGCCCTGCTGGAGGAGGGCCCGCTGACGGTGCACCTGTTCGCACAGTCGGGCCGGGAGACCAAGACCTCCCAGAACGTCATCGGCCGACCGCCGCAGGACGATTGCCAGGTCATCGTGGGCGCCCACTATGACTCGGTGGCAGCAGGGCCGGGGGCCAACGACAACGCCTCCGGCAGCGCCACCCTCCTGGAGATAGCCCGCGTGCTCGACCTGAGGAGCGAGGAGGAAGGAGTGTGCTTTGTCGCCTTTGGCGCCGAGGAGCTAGGGCTGTTCGGCAGCCGCCACTTCGTCACCACCCTCACCTCTCAAGGTCAGCCCAGCCCACGGGCGATGGTCGATCTGGACATGGTGGGAGTAGGCGCCGAGTGGCAACTCATGGGCTCGCCCAGCCTGGTAGAGAAGATCGACCAAGGGGCGGCAGCCTTGGGGCTAGACCCGGTGCCGATCGAGCCTAGCCTCGACAGCGACCACCTCAGCTTCATGGAGGCCGACATCCCCGCCGTCCTCATCTATCGCTTCGAAGACCCCCGCCAGCACACGGAATCCGACCGAGCCGAGTTCGTCCAGCCACAGCTCCTGGAGGAGGCAGCGAAGCTGACCCTCCTAGCCCTGGCCGAACTGGCAAGCCCGTGACGCATGCCGCGAAGGATCTCTCAAGACTCCCTAGATTAACTCCTTGCCGCTGGCCAGCCGTTATAGTAATATGCCTCTGAAACGCTTGGTCAGGCAGAGTGTCAGGGGGAAGGATGATGGTGTTTATCAAGCTTCTCTTGCCAGCGTTCTGCGTGGCTGTCACCGTCCTTGCGCTAGCCTGTGGCGAGGAGGAGACGGGAGGTGCTGGCAGCGCCCAGGGTCTCACTGACCCGCGCACGGTTGCCACGGCTACGCCCTGGGCAACGCCTCCACCTGTGGTCTACGCCGAGGAGGGCCCTGGCCCGGGGACAACAGGGGGCGGAACGTACACCGTTCAGGCAGGGGACACCCTCTACGACATCGCCCAACGCTTCGGGGTGAGCGTGGAAGAGCTCATGGGGGCCAACGAGATCACCGATCCGGCCAGCCTGTCTCTAGGGCAAAAGCTGGTCATTCCCGGCCAGGAGCCCGGTGAGGTACCGGAGGGCACGGCAAGCCCGGAGGCGGAGGCTGCCACTGCCACGCCCACCGCCGCGGGGGTCTACATCGTTCAGGAAGGCGACCATCCGAGCTCCATCGCCGAGCAGTTTGGCATCTCGCCTGAAGAATTGATGGAAGCCAACGGTATTACCGACCCTACCAGCCTTAAGGTGGGACAAGAGCTCATAATACCCACACCCACGCCTTCGCACTGACGTTGACAGGCAAAATACTTAGACGGTGCTGGGCGGAACCCCCTTGCGCTATATCCGGAGGCATGCTAGCATCAGACCTTCCATAGGAATTGCGCCTTTCTCCTGAGAACCGATGGCTATCGAAGACAAGTTCGCCGAGCTAAATAAGCTAAAGGAACAGGCCCGGCTGGGCGGCGGCAAGGAGCGTGTCGAAGCCCAGCACGGTCGCGGCAAGCTCACAGCGCGAGAGCGCCTCAACCTTCTCCTGGACGAAGGCAGCTTCGAAGAGCTCGATGCCCTGGTCGTCCATCGGAGCACCGAATTCGGCATCGACAAGCAGCGCTTCTATGGCGACGCCGTGGTCACCGGCTACGGCAAGATCAATGGCACCGTTGTTCTGGTCTTCTCCCAGGACTTCACCGTCGTCGGCGGCTCCCTGTCGGAGGCGGTGGCCGAGAAGATCGTCAAGGTCATGAACCTGGCCATGAAGGTGGGCGCCCCCATTGTCGGCATTAACGACTCAGGCGGTGCTCGCATCCAGGAGGGGGTAGCCAGCCTCAAGGGCTATGGCGATATCTTCCTGGGCAACGTTATGGCCTCGGGGGTTATACCCCAGATCTCGGTGATCATGGGGCCCTGCGCCGGCGGCGCCGTCTACTCCCCCGCCATCACCGACTTCGTCTTCATGGTAGAGGGCACCAGCCAGATGTACATCACCGGTCCCGACGTCGTCCGCGCCGTCACCGGCGAAGACGTGACCCACCAGGAGCTAGGCGGCGCTAAGGCCCACGCCAGCCAGAGTGGCGTCTGCCACTTTGCCATCGCCGGCGAGGAGGCCTGCCTGAGCGAAGTGCGGCGGCTGCTCTCCTTCCTCCCTTCCAACAACATGGAGGACCCGCCGCCCCTGGAGCCCAGGGACGACCCCAGGCGGACAGCCGATGACATGCTAGCCGTCGTGCCAACTGACCCCTCTCAATCCTACGACATGCACGAGGTCATCTACCGCATCATCGACGATGGCGACTTCATGGAGGTGCACGCCTCCTGGGCGCAGAGCATCATTGTCGGCTTCGCCCGCATGAACGGGTGGCCAGTGGGCATCGTGGCCAACAACCCCCAGGCGCTGGCGGGCGTCCTGGACATCGAGTCCTCCCGCAAAGGGGCCCGCTTTGTCCGCTTCTGCGATGCCTTTAACATCCCCATCGTCACCCTGGCCGACGTCCCCGGCTACCTGCCCGGCACCGGACAAGAGCACGGCGGCATCATCACCCACGGCGCCAAGCTTATCTACGCCTACGCCGAGGCCACCGTTCCCAAGGTCACCGTCATTGTGCGCAAGGCCTACGGCGGCGCCTACATCGTTATGGGCAGCAAGCACCTCCGCGGTGATATCAACTACGCCTGGCCCGCCGCCGAGATCGCCGTCATGGGGCCCGATGGGGCGGTGAACATCATCTTCAGCCGGGAGATCGAACGCGCCGAGAAGCCTGAAGAGAGACGCCAGCAACTCATCGAGGAGTACCGGACTAGGTTCGCCAACCCCTATGTCACCGCTTCCCGCGGCTTCATCGATGATGTCATCGACCCGCGGCAAACGCGCTGCCAGATCATTCGCGCCCTGGAAATGCTGCAGAACAAGACCGACACCAACCCATCCAAGAAGCACGGCAACATACCCTTATGAGTCCCAGCTTCCCTCAGTAGCGCTCCGGGATGAGCGGCCAGGGCCGCAGTTCTCAGCGGACGACAAAACCCCAAGGGGGCGGAGAGAGGTTCCAGAATTGCCTATGCCCGCATACGCTGAACGGCCAACGGAAGGGCGGGCCATCCGAAGAGGGTAGCAGATTCCTTGTCTAGTAGCAGCCGCGGACAGCCTATGGAAGGTAACAGAGGCGTAATGGCAGCCATCACGGCCGCTGTCACCGCCTACCTGGAAGAGGAAGAAAGGGCTCGTTTGGCCGCGGCGCCACAGCTTAGACCTCTCGCGCCAATCAGCCAGTGGCGCGTTGTTGGCCGACGGGAAGTGATGAGACCGCGCGCCTTGTGGCAGCAAAGGATGGTCTGGAAAAGGGCAGGGAGGAGGGCAGAAAGATGATCCCGGCAAGCGAATTGACCACTGAAAAGGTCAAGACGAGGCCGAAGGCAGCGAACCCGGTCAAGGTCTGTGATGTCACCCTCCGCGATGGCCATCAGTCCCTCCTGGCTACGCGGATGCGCACCGAGGATATGGAATTCCTTGCCGAAGAGCTGAACAAGTGCGGCTTCTACGCCATGGAGGTCTGGGGGGGAGCCACCTTCGATGTCCCCCATCGCTTCCTGGGCGAGGACCCCTGGGAGAGGCCGCGAATCCTCAAGAAGCTCATGCCCGATACCAAGCTCATGATGCTGCTGAGGGGGCAGAACCTGGTTGGCTATCGCAACTACCCCGACGATGTAGTCAGAGCCTTCTGCCATGAGGCGGCCGAGGCAGGGATCGACATCTTCAGGGTATTCGACGCCGTAAACGATGAGCGTAATCACGAGATGGCCTATAAGGCTATCAAAGAGACCGGCAAGCACACTCAGGGAGCGATATGCTATTCACTTACCCAGCCCCGCCTGGGTGGACCCGTCTACAACATCGAGTACTTTGTCAACAAAGCGCTCATCTTCCAGGAGATGGGGGCTGATTCCATCTGCATAAAGGACCAAGCCGGGCTCATATCGCCCTACGATGCCTATGACTTGGTCAAGGCGCTCAAGGAGCGTCTGCGAGTACCCGTTCAGCTCCACACTCACTATACCAGCGGGCAGGCTTGCATGGCTCACCTGAAAGCCATCGAGGCCGGGGTCGATGTCGTCGACACCTGCCTGGCTCCGTTCGCCCACCGTACTTCCCACCCAGCGATCGAGCCGCTCGTGGTAGCGCTCTACGGAACAGAGCGGGATACCGGGCTCGATGTTGATCAACTGCTCAAGTGCGACCGAATGCTCGAGCAGATCGCGCCCAAGTACAGGGACTTCCTCGATACTTCCAAGATGGCGATTATCGATCCCGAGGTGCTGTCGCACCAGATCCCTGGCGGCATGACCTCCAACTTCATCGCCCAGTTGAAAGCTGCCGATGCCCTTGATCGCCTGTCCGAATGCCAGGAGGAGACGATGAGGGTGCGCGAGGACCTCGGTTCTCCGCCATTGGTTACCCCTACCAGCCAGATCGTGGGGGTGCAGGCAGTGCAGAACATCCTCGCCGGCCGCTACAAGATGATCACCCAGGAGGTCAAGGACTACTGCTGGGGCCTTTACGGCAAGTCGCCGCTCCCCATTGACCGCAAGGTGCAAAAGATGGCCCTTAAAGGCTATGAGCGCGGCGAGGAACCGATCACCGTTCGCGCCGCCGACATGCTCGAGCCGGAGCTGGACAAGGCCAAGGAAGACACCAAGGATATCGCCAAGAATACTGGTGATACCCTCATCTATGCTCTCTATCCCACTACCGGCATGAGATTCCTGAGACTGAAGTATGACCTGGATAAGGAAATCCCCGCCGATTGGAAGCCGCCCAATGCGCCGAAGACCCTAGAGGAAGTGAAGAAAGAGGACGAACTCATCGAGCTGGCCAAAGCGGGCAAACTGGTGAAAAAGCCCGCAGCCGTACCGCCTGCGAAAGGCCCTGGTATCCGCACCTTCAACGTATTTGTTGGCCATCGATACTATCAGGTACAGGTAGAAGCGGTCGGCGGCTTCCCGGCCATTCGTGTGGCCTCCCCGGCCGCCAGGGGCCCTACGCCCACTGCGGCACCGCCAGCCGCGGCCGAAGAGGTCGCTCCCGGAGAGGCAGCGATTGTAGCGCCCATGCCGGGGATGATCATCCGCTATGAGGTAAACGTGGGCGACCGGGTCAAGGCCCACGATGTGGTTGTTGTCTTCGAAGCCATGAAGATGCAGAACAGTGTCCCCAGCCCCATTGAAGGAACGGTCAAGGCGATAAACTTTGGCCCCGGCGACCCGGTACCCAAAGGTGCGGTCATGGCGATAATCAGTCCCTAAGGCAGCGCTCCAAAGCCCTTCCGTGCTACCATCAACTGGGGATGATGTTCCGGGAGTAATCAAGTGAGGCTGTTGAAAAAGCGGCCTTGTTTACCGACAAGCTCAGGGCGAGCGGCTTGAGGTGCCTTTGCACCTCCGCTCGTGGTGAGCCTGTCGAACCATGAGCAGGGCAGGGGTTTTTCAACAGCCTTCAAGTGGCAGACAATCCTCCCGGAAAGCCAAGCAGAGAACGCTAAGGGGACCGGTCTGTTGTCAGGCGGAGTCTGGGAAGGGAGCCCGAAACCTTGGCTAGGAGTTTGACCTGCAAGATCCTGGAAGAGCACCTGGCCTCCGGGAAGCTAGAGCCCGGAAACGAGATAGGGATCCGAATTGATCAGACCCTTACCCAGGACGCGACCGGCACCATGGCTTACCTTGAGTTCGAGGCCATGGGCATCCCCCGAGTGCGCACCAAGCTCTCGCTGAGCTACGTCGACCACAACATGCTCCAGACCGGCTTCGAGAACGCCGATGACCATCGCTTCCTCCAGAGCATCGCCGCCAAGTACGGCATCTACTTCTCCCGCCCGGGCAACGGCATCTGCCACCAGGTGCATCTGGAGCGCTTCAGCGTGCCGGGCCAAACGCTCCTGGGCTCCGATAGCCATACGCCTACCTGCGGCGGCCTGGGCATGGTAGCCATCGGAGCCGGTGGCCTGGATGTGGCGGTGGCCATGGCCGGCCAGCCCTTCTACCTGATAGCCCCCAGGGTGGTGCTGGTGCACCTTACTGGTAGCTTGCCGCCCTGGGTCTCGGCCAAGGACGTCATCCTGGAGGTACTGCGCCGCCGGACGGTGAAGGGCGGCCTGGACAGGGTCTTCGAGTACGGCGGGCCTGGCGCGCAGACCCTCTCCGTGCCCGAGCGGGCCACCATCACCAACATGGGGGCTGAGCTGGGAGCCACCACCTCCATCTTCCCCAGCGACGAGCGAACCCGCGACTACCTGCGCGCCCAGAAGCGCGAGGAGGTATGGCGTCCCCTGGCCGCCGACCCCGACGCCGGGTACGATGAAGCGATGGAGATTGACCTCAGCACTCTGGAGCCGCTCGTCGCCTGCCCCTCCAGCCCCGATGCGGTCGTTCCCGTGCGCGAGGTGGCCGGGACAGAAGTGGCGCAGGTCTGTGTAGGTAGCTGCACCAACTCCTCCTATCATGAGCTGATGATGGTAGCCAGCGTCCTCAAGGGCCAGACAGTTCACCCGCGCCTGAGCATGACGATAAGTCCCGGCTCACGCCAGGTGTTCACCATGATCGCCCGCGCCGGCGCTCTGGCCGACCTCATCGAGGCGGGCGCTCGCATCCTGGAATCGGCCTGCGGCCCCTGCATCGGCATGGGCCAGGCGCCGCCCACCGGCGCGGCGTCCCTGCGCACCTTCAATCGCAACTTCCTCGGCCGCAGCGGCACCCCCGACGACCGCATCTATTTGGCCAGCCCCGAGGTAGCGGCCGCCACCGCCCTGCGCGGCGTCATCAGCGACCCCCGCGAGCTGGGCGAACCGCCCCACATCGAGCTGCCGAAGCAGTTCTTCATCGACGATTCCCTGATCATCCCGCCCACCGACAAGCCGGAGGAGGTGGAGATCGTTCGCGGGCCCAACATCGCTCCCCTGCCTCTGGCGGAGCCGATGCCAGAGGTCATCCGGGGCGAACTCCTCCTCAAGGTGGGCGACAACATCAGCACTGACACTATTCTGCCGGCAGGAGCCAAGATCTTGCCCCTGCGCTCCAACATCCCTGCCATCTCCCAGTACGTCTTCAACTGTGTGGACTTCACCTTCCCCCAACGCGCCAAGGAGGCGGGCGCCAGCATGATCGTGGGCGGAGCCAACTACGGCCAGGGCTCCAGCCGCGAGCACGCCGCCCTCGCCCCCATGCATCTGGGGGTGAAGGCGGTGCTCGCCAAGACTTTCGCCCGCATGCACTACGCCAACCTGGTCAACTTTGGCATCCTGCCCCTGCGTTTCGTCGACGAGGCAGACTATGAGCGCCTGAACCCCGGCGACGTGCTGGAGATCGCTAACGTGCGCCAGGCAATAAGGGACGGAAACCAGATCAGCGTACGCAACATTAGCCAAGGATACGAATTCACCGCCCGTCACGATTTGACGCCGCGCCAAGTGGAGATTGCGCTGGCCGGCGGGCTGCTGAACCAGGTACGTAGCTCCCAAAGCCAGGCCAGAGGAAAGGAGAGGTAAGCCGCTATGCGCAAGAAGGTAACCATTGTCGGGGCTGGGGCCACCGGCGGATCGATGACCCAGATCCTCCAGGAGAAGGGCTATTGCGATATCGTCCTGCTGGATGTCATCGAGGGCTTGCCCCAGGGCAAGGCCCTCGACCTGGCCCACGCGGGACCGCTGGTGGGTTCCGACGCCCGCATCACCGGCACCAACGACTGGAAGGACACGGCCGGCTCGGACGTGGTGGTGATCACCTCCGGCTCGCCCCGAAAGCCGGGCATGAGCCGCGAGGACCTGGTAAACATCAACGCCAACATCGTGCGAGAGGTGGCCCGGAAGGCCGTTCAGCACTCCCCTGATACCATCATCGTCGAGTTCGCCAACCCCATGGACGCCATGTGTCACGTCGCCAAGCAGGCCACGAACCTGCCCCGCAAGCGCCTCGTCGGCCAGGGGGGCATGCTGGACAGCATCCGCTGCCGCACCTTCATCGCCTGGGAGCTGGGTGTGTCGGTCAAGGACGTCGCTGCCTACGTTCTGGGTGGCCACACCGACGCCACCATGGTCCCCATCGTCAGCCACGCCTTTGTCGGCGGCGTGCCCCTGCGCCAGCTTCTGCCCAAGGAGCGCATCGACGCCATCGTTGACCGCACCCGCAAGGCGGGGACGGAGATCGTGGGCCTTCTGGGCACCAGCGCCTGGTACTCGCCGGCCTGGGGCACAATAGAAATGGTGGATTCCATCCTGCTGGACCGCAAGCGCATCCTGCCCTGCGCCGTCTGGCTGGAGGGCGAATACGGCATCCGCAACTCCTTCGTGGGAGTGCTGGCCCAGCTAGGCGCCGGCGGCGTGGAGAAGGTGATTGAGGTCGAGCTCGAGCCGGAGGAGCTCGCGGGCCTGAAGAAGGCCGCCGACGCCGTACTTGAGTTGATCGGGCTGGTCAAGCCCTAGCCCGGGGACGAACCGACCAGAATCGAGGTGACATGCGCGACATCGACTGCCAGACCATCAAAGAAACGGTGGCACGCCTCTGCCAGGAGGCGACTTGCCTTCTGCCCGAGGACGTCCTTCAAGCCCTAAAGCAAGCGCGGCAGAAGGAGGAATCGCCCCTCGGCCAAAAGATCCTCGACCAGATCCTGGAGAACGCCGAACTGGCCAGGAAGGAAATGCTCCCCCTCTGCCAGGACACTGGTACAACCGTGATCTTCCTGGAGATCGGCCAGGACGCGCACATCGTGGGCGGCGACCTCAACGAGTGCATCAAGCAGGGCGTGAGCGAGGGCTACACCAAGGGCTTCCTGCGAAAGTCCATGGTGGAGAGGCCCTTCTCCGCCCGCATCAACACCCAGGACAACACCCCGCCTGTCGTCCACACCGAGATCGTGCCCGGCGATAAGCTGAGGATTCAGGTGATGCCCAAAGGCGGTGGCTGTGAGAACATGACCCGCCTCGCTATCCTGCTCCCCGCCGAGGGCAAGAAGGGCATTACCGATTTCGTCCTGCGAGCGGTGGAGGAGGCCGGCGGCAACCCCTGCCCGCCGACCATCGTGGGTGTCGGCATCGGCGGCACTGCTGAGATGGCCGTGGCCCTGGCCAAAAAGTCCCTCACCCGTAAGGTGGGCCAGCCGAACGCCGACGCCGAGACGGCGGAGCTGGAGCGGGATCTCCTGGAGAGAGTGAACGCCCTGGGCCTGGGGCCTCAGGCGGTGGGCGGACGGATCACTGCCCTGGCAGTGCATGTGGAGACCTACCCCACCCATATCACGTCCCTGCCGGTGGCGGTCAACTTTCAGTGCCACAGCGCCCGCCTGGCGGAAGCGGTGCTGTAGGCGGGGAGACCGAACATGGACATTACTCTTCCCCTAACCGACGAGACCGTGGAGAAGCTCCACGCTGGCGATGACGTGCGCCTGAGGGGGGTGATGTACACCGCCCGCGACGCTGCCCATCGGCGGCTGGTCGAAGCCATCGAGAAAGGCGAGGCTCTGCCCTTCGACATCCGCGGCCAGGTGATCTACTACGTGGGGCCTACCCCCGCCAAGCCTGGCCAGGTCATCGGCTCGGCCGGGCCCACCACCTCCATGCGGCTTGACCGCTACACGCCTCCCCTGCTGGCCGCCGGCCTGAAGGGGATCATCGGCAAGGGCGGCCGCGGGCTGGCGGTGCGAGAGGCCCTCAAGCAGTACAAGGCGGTATATTTCATCGCCGTGGGCGGCGCGGGCACCCTGCTGGCCCGCCACATCAAGAAGGTAGACGTGGTGGCCTACGAGGATCTGGGCCCTGAAGCCGTGCGCCGCCTGGAGGTGGAAGACTTTCCGGTCATCGTCTGCAACGACATCTACGGCGGCGACCTGCTGGAGGAGGGGAAGGCCCGCTACAGGCTATCCGTGCCCTAGGCCCTTTGCCGGCAGGAGACCATCACCGCCAGCGCCGTCGGCCCATGACCTGATCGGCGTAGACCAACGGCAGGAGCAACACCGCCGCCCAGGCGTATCCGCCTACGACGTCGCTGGGCCAGTGCACCCCCACGTAAACGTTGGCCGGGCCCGAAACGAATAGCATAAAGGCGCACCACCCCAGAAGGGCAACCTTCAGGAGGCCGGGCAAGGCTATTCGCAGCGATAGGTAGAGCAGGAAGCCGTAGAGCAGGGCCGCGCTCATCACATGCCCTGAGGGGAAGGAGGGGCTGGAAAAACCCGCCCGCAGGTCGACAAGGTCTGGCGTGGGGCGCGGCCTATCGACCAGTTCCTTCAGGCCATGCTGGAGAAAGGGCAGCACCACCAGCCCCAGCGCCAATAGCAGAGCCTGGCGCCGCCAGCCCATGAGCCAGAGGACGACCGCAACCGCCCCTCCCGTGGCCAGCACGACCTCGGTGCTGCCAACCGCCCGCACCAATCGCGACACGCCCATGCCTGGGAACAGGGACCCCTGCACCCACTCAGTGACATCGAGGTCGCCCGGGAGACGCGAGTGTAGACCGGCCAGCACGCTCAAGACGATCGCGCCAGCGAGCAAGACCAGCCAAGCGCCTCCCCAGAGGGCTGCCCCGCCCCAAAACCTCCACGGACGAATCACGACGTTCATGCGGAAAACGAGAGGAGAGGGCCACCCGAAACCCTCGCCCCATCTTCCTCTCCGTTCTTGGGCCTAGGCGATGAAGGCGGCCAGAGCGATGATGCCAAAGGTGAAGGCTGCCACCCCTACCCCCAGCAACGCACCGGTGGCAACCTTCTCCCCTGTGCCCCGCACACCGTAGTCGATCAGGATGTTGCGGATGCCATTGAGGCCATGATAGAGCACGAAGGAAAGAAGGAGGACGTCGATGACCCAGTAGGCGGCGGTCTCGAAGCGGTCGGCCACGTCGGCGAAGACCACCAGGCCGGGCAGGATGTGGTCTTCCACCTCGGCGATGTTGAAGATGTGGTTGACCACTATGTGGAAGGCAAGGAGGATTATTAGCGCCACTCCCGTGACCCGCTGAAGAAACCACGGCCAGAAACTGAGGCCTGCAACGGGCGTTGGCGCTTCCCGAACCTTCTTCTCCAGCTCTGCCTGCGCCATGGCTTCCCCCTAGTCGGCGATGATATTGCGCACCGCTACCACTGAGCCGATGAAGACGGCCAGGGCAACGACGAAGGTTATCCAGAACAGCACCTTCTGGTAGCGCAGCCCGATGGCCAAATCGAAGAGGATCAGCCGGATGCCGTTGAGGGCATGGAAGGTCACGATCCCCACCAAACCCGCATCCAGCACCAAGAAGAGCGGCTTGTCGAACATTTCCAGGAGGTCGTCGAAGGCATCCTCGCCCCGCACCGAGTTGCCAATGACGATGATGTGCACTATGAGGTAGATGGTGAGGAATACGCCAGAGAGCCGCTGGAGGAGCCAAGCCACCGTACCGGTGCGCATGGCACGGGCCTGAAACTGAGCGTCGACAGGCTTGTACATCCCCCCTCCTTTCGAAGCGCCTAGGCCCCCTAGCGGGCCAGTCCGAGCCGTGCCAGGATAACCATCTTCTTGAACTGCTGGATAGCCTCGGTGGGGTTCACCCGCTTCGGGCACTGCTCGGCACAACTAAAGATGGTGTGGCAGCGCCACAGCCCTTGTTCGTCGGCCACCCTCGCCAGCCGCAGCCGCTTGCCATGGTCGCGCGAGTCGCGGGAGTAGCGCCAGGCCTTGGCCAGGGCCGCCGGGCCGAGGTAGTCATCGTCGATGGCCACAATGGGGCAAGCCGAATAGCAAACGCCGCACTGAATGCAAGCAGCGAACTGGGTAAGGTAAAGGGCCAATCTATTATCCATCAGGTGCTCGCGGACGGTCTTCTCTCCCCCCTCGTCGGTGACCAGCCAGGGCGTCACCTGGCTGTGCTTGCGCCAGAAGGGCTCCATATCTGCCACCAGGTCCTTGATCACCGGTAGGTTAGCCAGGGGCTCTACGATGATCTCCCGGCCCCGCGGCGCCGCGTCCACTACGAGGGTCTTGCAGGCCAGGCGCGACACACCGTTGATGCGCATGCCACATGAACCGCAGATGGCGCTGCGACAGGAAGCCCGCAGGTTTAGGGTTCCATCCAAGTAGTCGCGGACCTCGAGAAGGGAATCCAGCACTGTCGCCTTTTCCGGCACGTCGACCTGGAAACTCTGGTAATAGGGCTTCTGGCTTGTCTCCGGCTGGTAGCGCCTGATCTTGAGCCGAACAAGCATCAGTAGACCCTCCTCTCTGGCTGCCAGCGGGTGATGGTGACGGGGGAGTAATCGAGGCTGGGCCCCTTGGCGGTGTATCGGACGACAGTGTGTTTCAGCCAGTTCTCATCGTCTCGCTCAGGAAAATCGCGGCGGAACTGAGCGCCGCGGCTCTCCTTGCGATGAAGGGCGGCCAGGGCGATAGCCTCCGCCAGGTCGAGCATATTGCCCAGCTCCAGGTGGAACAGGAGACTGGTGTTGAATGCCCGGCCCTTGTCCTGCACCCCTACCCGCCGGTAGCGCTCCTTGAGCTCGGCCAGCTTGGCCATCGCCGCTTCCAGGTCCTCCGCGGTGCGAAACATGCCCACGTACTGATTCATCGTCTGGCCCATCTCCATCCGGATGTGAGCGACCGATTCGCCGCTGTCGGGGCGCTCAAGGATCGCCTTGATCCTATCCTGCTCGCGGCCGACCAGCGCCTCTGACACGCCGATGGGCGCGACGCCGCCAACGTACTCGGCAGCAGCGGCACCGGCACGACGGCCAAAGACGATCGTCTCCAGAAGCGAGTTGCCCCCTAGGCGGTTGGCCCCATGAACATTGACGCAGGCACATTCGCCGGCGGCGTACAGGCCGGGCAAGAGGCTAGCGCCGTGGACATCCGTCTTGATCCCGCCCATGAAGTAGTGCATGCCTGGCCGAACAGGTATCGGCTCCTTGATGGCGTCCACACCCGCGATGTCCAGGGCCAGCTCGTAGATCTGAGGCAGACGCTCGAGGATCTTCTGGCGGCCCAGGTGACGCAGGTCCAGGAGGATGAAACCGTCGACACCCCGTCCCTCGTCTATCTCCGTCTGCTCAGCGCGCGAGACAACATCACGCGAGGCCAGCTCAATCATCTTAGGGGCGTACTTCTCCATGAACCGCTCGCCCTTGGAGTTCAGCAGATAGCCCCCCTCACCGCGGGCGCCCTCGGTGACGAGGACACCGTTGCGGAGGGCGGTGGGGTGAAACTGCACGAACTCCACGTCCATAAGGGGAGCGCCGGCCCAATAGGCAAGAGCCTCGCCGTCGCCTGTGCTGATCAGGCTGTTGGTCGAAGGCTCGTAGATGCGCCCCACGCCGCCGGTGGCCATTATCACCGCCTTGGCGCCGATAGCATGCAACTCGCCGCTGCGAATCTCCATAGCCAGCGCGCCGCGACAGGCACCGTCTTCGACCATGAGCGAGGTGGCAAACCATTCCTCGTAGACGCGCACCCCCGCCCGCACAATCTGGTCGTACAACACGTGCAGGAGAGCTTGACCGGTGATGTCGGCCACATAGCAGGTGCGGGGAAAAGCAGCACCGCCGAAGGGTCGCTGAGCGATGCGGCCGTCGTCGCGGCGGTTGAAGACGGTGCCCATATGCTCCAGCTCGATGATGTCCCCTGGCGCCTCTTTGACGAAGACCTCAATGGCGTCCTGATCCCCCAGGTAGTCACTCCCCTTCACAGTGTCGAAGCCGTGCTTCTCCCAGGAATCGTCCTCAGCCAGGGCGGCGTTGATGCCTCCCTGAGCCTGAGTGGAATGGCTCCTGACGGGATGAACCTTGGTCAGGACAGCCACGTCGACGCCCTTGCGAGAGGCCTCCAGGGCCGCCCGCAATCCAGCCAGACCGGCGCCAATTACCAACACATCATGCGACAGCACCACAGCCACCTCCGAGGCAATCTACCAGGACGGTATTCTTCCTTCAATAGTGAGGCTATGAACTTTTGCCACGAGCCGCCGCCCACAGACCGACAATGGTCTTCGCGTCGCAGATCTCCCCCCGCTCGATGAGCCGCAGGGCTTCGGACAGGGGCAAGCGCACCACCTCGATGCTCTCGTCCGCATCGGACGCCAGGGCACTGGGCTCCAGCGCCGTCGCCAGGTACAAGTGCATATACTCGTCGCAGTAGCCAGGGGAGGCGAAAAAACTGTACAGGCGCTCCAGGCGGCCACCCCGCTGGCCCGTCTCCTCCTGGAGCTCGCGCTGAGCGGCCTCCTCCGCGCTCTCGCCGGGGTCGACGCCGCCAGCAGGAATCTCCAAGAGCGATCGCTGGACGGGCAAACGGTACTGGCGCACCAGAAGAACATTCCCCCGATCGTCCAGGGCGACGACGGCCACCACGAGCGCGTGCTCCACAACCTCGCGGACGGCCGAGCGGCCATCGGGGAGCTTCACCCGATCCACGCGCAGGCTCACCACTCGCCCCTCGTATAGCCGATGGCTCTCCACCACTTGCTCCTGATCCGAGGGGTTTCGGGACGCCCGCACCAGATCTTGCCTCTACGAGGGGGGCTGAGCCTTGAACTCGATGATGACCGCTACCTCGTCGCAGTTGGGGAACTTGGGGCAGCGGAAGCACTCGCCCCAAACCTTGCGGGGTAGGGCCATCATGTCGGCCTGGTGGAAGCCCAGCTTCTCGAAGAAGCTGGGCTGTCGGGTCAAAGCAAAGATGGTGGGAATACCCAGAGCCCGCGCCTCGTCAAGACAGGCCTGCACCAGCCCGGCGCCGACACCCTTATCCCGCCACTCGTCAAGCACGGCAAGAGAGCGAATCTCTGCCAGGTCCTCCCACATGATGTGAAGGGCAGCGCAGGCTACCAGCCGGTTGTTGTCCCGCACCACCAGGAAGTCGCGCAGCTGCTCATAGATCTCGGCCAGGGGGCGCGGGAGCATCTCCCCCAGAGAGGCAAAACTGCCCACCAGATTCTGGATCGTGGGGGCGTCGGCCATGGTGGCCCTTTCGATTTGAAACCGCTCGCCCACTGCCATCCCTCCCACCCTCAGACGTTCTCTTCGCCTGGCCGCAGGAAGGGCGCGAAGGCATCGGCCACGTTGAGCCAGCCTAGTTGCTGGCTGAGAGCGGCATAATAGTCGAGGGGCGAACCCAGGCGCAAGAAGCGGGCGAGATGAGGGCTGTGAAAGACCCGCACCCCTTCGCCCTTGGCCAGCTCCTTGTTCACCTGCCCGTCCACGCTAAGGATGCCCTTCTCATGGCTGGCTACCCGCAGCTCGATCACCACCGAAGAAGGCAGCACCAGTGCCCGCGCGACGGCCAGATGAGGAGCCACAGGCATCAACACCAGCTCGTGGGCCTCGGGGTGAAGAACGGGACCACCCACCGATAGCAGATAGCCGGTGCTGCCGGTGGCCGTGGCCACGATCACCCCGTCCCCGCGGTAGTGACCCAAGCGCTTGCCATCGACAGAGGCTTCCACATGTACCGACCGCCCAGGGGCACCGCGGCCGACCATAATGTCGTTGAGGGCGTGGTATCTCCCGCCTTCAGCGGCAGGAGCGCCCGGCGCCTCCAGAAACTCGCCATGGAGCAGTGTGCGTTCCTCGATCCGAAAGCTGCCTTCCAATATTTGGGGAAGCTTGGCCAGCGCCTCCTCCGCCCCTAGCTCGGCCAGGAAGCCCAGACGACCCATGTTGATCCCCAGCAGGAGCGTAGGGTGGAGTATGACCAGGCGGGCTGCCCAAAGCATCGTCCCGTCGCCGCCGACGCAGATCAGGAGCTCGGTGCCCTCTAGGTTCCGCCGCGCCTCTCCCTCGTCCCAGGCCGAGGTGAGCCAGACCTCGCTCACGTGCGGGGCGAGGGCTGCCTTCAGCTCCTCAGCCAATGCCTGGGCGGCGGGCCACTGCGGGTGGAAGCAGATGCCCACCTTCCTCACGGGGCGCTCCCTGCCTTTCTCCCCGCCCCTGGCGGCAGGAGGAGGAAGAAGAACTCCTGGTTGCCGGCCGGCCCCAGCAGGGGAGAAGGGGTCAGACCAAGGATGCGGAAGCGCTGCTCGACCGCCCAGGCCAGGAAGCGGCCGATGATGCTGGCCTGAAGCAGAGGGTCGCGAACGACCCCTCCCCTGCCCACCTCCCGCCGACGGGCTTGGAACTGAGGCTTGAACAAAGCGATGATCTTCCCCCCCGGTTTCAAGAGTCGGGCTATCGCCGGTAGCACCTTCTCCAACCCGATGAACGACACGTCGACCGTAGCCAGGTCCACCTTCTGCGGCAACGAGCGCAGGTAGCGAACATTCACCCGCTCCATAGGCACCACCCGCGCGTCCTGGCGGAGGCGATAATCCAACTGGCCGTAGCCGACATCCACGGCGTAGACACAACGAGCGCCGTGCTGGAGGAGGCAATCGGTGAAGCCACCGCTGGACGCTCCCACATCCACCGCCACTAGGTCCTGCACATCGACGCGAAACGCCCGCAGAGCGTGCGCGAGCTTCTCGCCGCCACGGCTCACATAGGGAGCCCTGGCCAGCAGCCGCACTTCTGCCGCCTCAGGGATGAGCATCCCCGGCTTGACGACCGCCCTGTCTCCAACCAGCACCTGGCCGGCCAAGACCGCCGCTCGCGCCTTCTCCCAGCTCTCGGCCAGGCCTCTTTCCACCAATAGAGTATCCAGGCGACGCTTGGCCATGAAACGCAATTCAGCATAGGCAGGAAGAAAGAGGAAAGTCAAGGCGAAGCGCTCGGGGCAATGATCGGCTAGATAGTCAGAAGGGCCAGGCTAGGCCGTCTCGCCGCGGGCCTCTTCCCCCAGAAGCTCCACCGCCTGGCCGCCACCGCTGAGAACGATGGCCGGGCGGCGACCACGAATGGCCTCGGCATCCACCACGCACTTCTTGATGTCAGGATGGGAGGGGATCTCGTACATCACGTCGAGGAGAGTATCCTCCACCACCGTGCGCAGGCTGCGAGCGCCCATCTTGTGGTGCAGGGCCTCCTCGGCCGCTGCCTCCAGAGCGTCGTCGGTGAATACCAGCTCTACGCCGTCCAGAGCGAAGAAACGCTGAAACTGCTTCACCAGGGCATTCTTGGGCTCGGTAAGGATTGCCATCAGGGCCTGCTTGTCTAGCGATTGCAGAGGCACGATCACCGGCAGGCGGCCCACGAACTCGGGGATAAGGCCGTACTCCAGGAGGTCATCGGGCGCCACCTGGGTGAGAAGCTCATCGCGCGCCTTGACCGCATCCGCTTGAGCCGGGCCCGCCCGGAAGCCAAGGGCGCGCTTGCCCGTGCCCAGACGCTTGTCGACGACTGCATCGAGCCCCAGGAAGGCACCACCACATATGAAGAGGATATTAGTGGTGTTGACCTGGATGAAGTCCTGGTGAGGATGCTTGCGGCCGCCTTGAGGGGGCACATTGGCCACGCACCCCTCGATGATCTTCAGCAGGGCCTGCTGGACGCCCTCGCCTGATACGTCGCGGGTAATGGAGGGGTTATCGCCGCTCTTGCGGGCGATCTTGTCGATCTCGTCGATATAGATGATTCCCCGCTCGGCCCGCGCGGTGTCGTAGCCCGCCACCTGGATGAGGCGCAGAAGAATGTTCTCCACGTCCTCGCCCACATAGCCCGCCTCGGTGAGGGCAGTGGCATCGGCGATGGTGAAGGGAGCATCGAGAATCTTGGCCAGCGTGCGGGCGAGGAGAGTCTTGCCGCAGCCGGTGGGGCCCAGCAGCAGGATATTGCTCTTCTCCAGCTCGACGTCGAGGGACCGGTCGCTAGCGGCGATGCGTTTGTAATGGTTATAGACGGCCACCGACAGGACCTTCTTGGCCTGCTCCTGGCCCACCACGTACTCGCTGAGCTGCTGATAGATCACCTTAGGCGGCGGCACCCGCTGGAAGGGAACCTTGCCGCCAACGCGGTGAACCGCCTCCTCCTGTATGATCTCGTGGCAAAGCTGAACGCACTCGTCGCATATATACACAGAGCCAGGGCCAGCGATGAGGCGGCGCACCTGCTCCTGGTTCTTGCCGCAAAAGGAACAAAAATACTGCGGCGTTTGGCTTCGGCGAGAACCTGGCATAGCTTTCTATCGTCCTCTCAAGAGAATCCACTCGCGCCTATTATAGCAGACGCTTACCCACCCGAAGATATGACAAGCCACGGGGGAAACAAGGGGTTAAAAAGTCGCCCTGGGCCGAAGCGCCTGCAAAGGTTCGTCTACGGCCGCAGCAGAATCTCGTCTATGATGCCATATTCTTTGGCTTGCTCGACGTCCATGAAGAAGTTGCGGTCGGAGTCGCGGGCGATGCGCTCCTGATCCTGGCCGGTGTGCTTGGCCAAGATATCGCGGATGACCTGCTGGTTGCGCAGGATCTCTTTGGCATAGATCTCGATGTCGGCGGCCTCTCCCGTCGCCCCGCCGCGTGCCTGGTGGATGTGAACCGTGGAGTGAGGTAGGGCGTAGCGCTTCCCCTTGCTGCCAGCCGCCAGAAGAACGGTGGCCATGCTGGCGCACATGCCCACGCAGATGGTAGCGATGTCGCAGCGGGCCAGTTGCATCGTATCGTAGATGGCCAGCCCGGCGCTGATGGCACCGCCAGGCGAGTTGATGTAGAGGTTGACGTCCTTCTCCGGGTCCTCGCGCTCCAGGTAGAGGAGCTGAGCGATAATAAGATTGGCTATCTGATCATCGATGGGCATGCCCAGGAAGATGATACGTTCCTTCAGGAGGAGGGAGTAGATATCGAAGGCACGCTCGCCCCGGGGGCTGGTCTCGACCACGTAGGGAATTATCATGCCAGGCTTGCTATCCATGGGCCTCACTCCTTGCTGTGGACTTCGCTCTTGCCAATCTCTTCCGCGGCCTCGGCCGGTGGTGGCGCCGCCTCTCCCGAAGCGATGGCCACCAGTCGCTCCACGGTCTTACGGGTGAGGAGAGAACGCTCCAGGGCTTCGCGCCCGCCAGCGCTGCTGAAGACCTTCCGTACCTCATCCGCTCGCGGCCCCGATGACACCGCCAGGCGCTCGATCTCGGCATCGATGTCCTCTTTGCCCACCGAGATCCCTTCCACCTCGGCCACCTTGCCCAGCACCAGCGAGCTCTGGATGCGCTCCACCGCCTGAAGCCGCAGCTCCTGCCGCAGCTCCTCCTCCGACTTGCGCACGTGCCTCAGGTAGCGCTCGATGTCCCCAGCCCCGCTGGCGCTAACCCGCTCGCGCAACAATTGCCCCATCTCCCGCTCCGCCAGCACCGGCGGGAACTCCACCGAGGCGCCGGCCACCACCCCATCCACCACCTTCTCCCGATAGCGGGCATCCACCTCCTGCTCGGCCAACTGCCGCAGGTCTGACTCCAGCCGCTGTCGCAAGGCCTCCAGGCTGGCGAAGCCCTCCCCCACGACGGCGGCGAAGGCGTCATCCAGCTCCGGCAGCCTCTCCTCCTTGATCTCCTTCACCAGAACCCTGCACAGGCAGGTCTTGCCGGCCAGCGGCCGCTGGGGGTAGTCCTGGGGCACATCTATGCTGAACTGCCGCTCAACGCCCTTCTCGCTCCCCGCAAGGTGCTCGGCGAAGCCAGGCAGGAGGACGGGCACCCCTTGGCGCAAGCGAAACTCGGCATCGTCCTCGGAGAAGACGGAGCGGCCATCCACGCTCACCCGAATGTCTGCTCGCACCAGATCGCCCGTCTGGAGGGACCTGTCCACCGGCTCCAGGATGGCGTAGCGATGACGCAGCTCCTCAAGCTTCTCGTTCACCTGCTCCTCGCTCACCCTCACCGGCTCCCGCTCCACCCTCACCTCTCGGTAGTTCCCCAGGTCGACGCTGGGACGAACGGGTACGGTGGCTTTGAAGATGAGCGGCTCCTGCTGCACCACCTCGATATCGGGATGATCGATGGCATCGATGTTCTCTTCCTCGATGGCCTGATTGTAGACCTCCGGGATCAGCAGCCCCAGCGCCTCCTGCATGACGGCGTCGCGGCTCAGGTAGCGCTCCAGCATCTGGCGTGGTGCCTTCCCTTTGCGAAAGCCGGGAACTTCAGTCTTCAGCGCCAGACGCCGGTAAGCCCGCTCCAGCGATCGCTCCACACGCTCGGGCTCGACCTCAATCTCCAGGACGACCTGGCTTTCGGGGATGCGTTCGGTGGAAACCTTCACCCTTCTGTGCGGCCTCCGCAGGAGTATTATAGCATGCTGCCCTTGTACGAGGGAGCCATCAGCCTCAGCGTAACTGGTTCACCACCGGTGGACTCCCTAACCCTGCGGGACAAAGGCCATGAACAGAATAACTCGACAAAGGGCAGGGCTGAAGCCCTGCAGCTACGACCCTGGCTCCTCTTCGTTTCGTAGCTGCAGACCTTTAGGTCTGCCTGGAAAGGGCAACTGGGGCTGTCGCATTATTCTCTCAATGACCATCAATCCGCGGGATGGTTCGAAAACCCCTACCCACCAAGAATGAACCGGTCACGCCTCAGCGCCGCCGCGGGCTCAGAACATCGTTCAGGGCGTCACCCAAGAGGTTGAAAGCGAACAGGAGCAGGGCCACCACCGTCGCCGGCACCAGGAGGATGTGAGGGTGAGCCCGCAGGCTGCTGAGATCGCTACCCTCGGCAATCATGGCGCCAAAGCTGGGATGGGGATAGGTGATGCCGATGCCCAGCCAGCTCAGCATGATCTCCGTGCCGGCCATAGCCCCCAGCGAGATGGTGACGCTGACGACGATGATGTTAGTCACGTTGGGCAGCAGGTGCCTGGCGAGGATGCGCCCCAGCGAGGCGCCCATGGCCCGCGCTGCTAGCACGTAATCGCTCTCCCGCAACGATAGAACCTGCGAGCGGATGAGGCGGGCGATGCCCACCCAGCCGAACAGGGCCAAGGCGCCAAACACCAAGAAATAGTCAGGGGCGCCCCCTTTAACCAGACCCCCCGCGACGGGCCACGATTCGAACTTGTCGAACAGGGCCTCGACGCGGGGCCTGACGGTGGCAGTGATCAGAAGCAAGAGGAGGATATCGGGAAGGGCAAAGAAGGCATCAGCCACCCGCATAATGAAGTTGTCCACCCACCCGCCGGCGTAGCCCGCCAGCAGGCCCAGCCCTACCCCCAGCACCAGGCCGCCGGTGAAGATGGCGGCGGCGCTGATGATGACCGTAGTCTGCGAGGCCCAGATCACCCGACTAAGCATGTCGCGCCCCAGACGGTCGGTGCCTAAGGGGTGGGCCAGGCTGGGACCAGCAAAAGCATTGTCCAGCTCCTGCTTGTTGTAGCCGTAGGGTGCCACCAAGGGGGCGAGGATGCCCGCCAGATAGATAACGAGGATCACCACCAGGCAAACCATTGCCAGCCGCTTACGCAAGAGCCGCCGCAGGGCCGTCGCGCCGAAGCGCGGGCGGGCTTCTTCCATCGGCTCTTCCAGAGCCAGCTCCCCTTCCGCCATGCTAGTACCTCGGCCCTCCCCCGCCCAAGCGCACGCGGGGGTCGACGAAGCCGTAGGCAATGTCGGTGACCAGGTTGGCCACGATGAAGGCGGTGGCTGTTATCAAGGTGACGGCCATGATCACGTCGTAATCGCTGTTGAACACGGCCTTCCAGGTGAACTGGCCGATGCCAGGGATTCCGAACAGCGTCTCCACAAACAGGGAGCCGCCCAGCAGGCCCACCAGGGCGAAACCGACGATGGTGGTCATGGGCAGAAGGGCATTGCGGGCGACGTGGCGGCTGATCACCACCACCTCCCGCAGGCCCTTAGCCCGCGCCGTGCGCACAAAGTCCTCGTCCAGCACCTCCAGGGTCTGAGCGCGCATCAAGCGGGCCACCCCGGCGACGCCCGGCAGGGACAGGGCCAGAATGGGCATGATAATCCGCCTATCAAGGATGCCGATCTTCAGGCCAAGGATGTCCCTCTCCACCCAGCCGCTGCTGGGCAGCCAGCCCAGCTTGAGGGCAAATATGAACTGTAAAACAGGTATGATCACCAGCACGGGGACAGACCTGAAGAACAGAAAGGTGCTAATCGTTAAGGGGTCCTGCCAGGTTCCCTGCCTGAGCGCCGCCCAGATGCCTGCGGGGATGCCGATGGCGAAGATGATCAACAGCGCTACCAGATTGTACTGGATGGTGACCCACATCTTGCCGAAGATGATGTCCTCCACCGGCACGCCCATGTAGGTAAAGCTGGTGCCTAGGTCGCCGTGGAGCACGTCCCACATATAGCGACCGTACTGAACAAAGAAGGGGTCGTCCAGGCCACGCTCGTGGCGGATGCGCTCCACCACCTCGGGGTTGTGATACTGCCCTTGCAGGATCTCCACCGGATCGCCCGGCCCGAAGCGGCCGAGGGCGAAGGTAGCCAGCGACACTGCCAGAAGAACGAACGGCGCCCAGATCAAGCGCCGCACTACAAAGGGGAGAATGCCCTGCATCTCCTTCTACATGTCGCCGCCGCGGCCTAATCCTCGATATGGACGTAACGGAGGCGCGGGATGACGAAGGGCGGGAGGGTATAGTCTTTGACGTAGGGCTTAATGAGCACGCTGAACTTGTCGTGAAACAGGGGTATCCAGATCGCCTCGTTGACGATGAGCTGCTCTGCCTGCTGATAGAGCGACAGCCGCGTCGCCTCGTCGGTCTCCGTGTCCGCCTGCTCCAACAACCGGTCGAGCTCAGGGCTGGCATATCCGGTGTAGTTGTTGCGGCTGCCGCTGTAGAAGTTGACCTTGAGGAAGTTCTCCGGGTCAGGATAGTCGGCCACCCAGCCCAGCTCGTACATCTGGAACTTGCCGTCGCGAAGATCGCGGAGGAAGGTAGCGAACTCCGTTTGTCGAACGGAGATCTTCACCCCCAGGTTCTCCTCCCACATGGCCAGCACGGCCTCGCTCACCGGCCCCACGCTGGCTCCCCGGCCCGAGGAGGCAATCTCGATGTCAGGCAGTCCCCCAGGCCCGCCGTACTTGGACTCCGCCAGTAGTTGCCGCGCCCGCTCCAGGTCGAATTCCAGGCCCTGGAGGCTCTCGTTGAAGCCGGGAATGCCCGGCGGCAGGATGCCATCGGCCTTGGCCACTGCATCCAGCAGAACCACCTCGATGAGCTTATCCTTGTTGATGGCATGAGCGAAGGCCTGGCGCACCTTGGGGTCATCGAAGGGCGGCTCGTTCACGTTGAAGCCGATGTACCAGATATCCATGCGCGGCGCTTCCTGGAATTCCTTGTTGAGAGGCTCGGCTGGGTCGCGCACCCGCTCGATGTCGTTGAGGCCAACACCGGTGACATCGACCTCATCGTTCTCGTACATGGTGACGGCCGAGCCGCCACCCAGAATGTACTCCACTCGGCCCAGGGAGGGCGACCCCAGGTGATAACCGCTGTTGGGCTCCAGGACGATGCGCTGTCCCAGGTCCCACTCCTTCAGCTTAAAGGGCCCGGTGGCGTTGGGATGGCGCTGCCAGTTGGTGCCGCTGAGGCAGGTGCTGCCATCGACCTGATTGCGGTCCACCACGAAGGCGGTGGGATAGGTCAGCTTGGCCAAGAAGTAGGGCTTGGGCGCATCGATGGTGATGCGAAGGGTGTAGTTGTCCATCGCCTCGATGCCTGTGACCTCATCGGCGTCACCGGCGACGAACTCCTTGACCCCCACGATATCGCCCAGGTAGACCTCGGCCACCGTGGACTGGGTGTCGGGGTCGAGAGCCCGCTCCATGGAGTACTTGACGTCGCTGGCGACCACCTGACGGTCCCCCTTGTGAAAGAGGACACCTCGCCGCAGGTGGAAGGTGTAGACCGTGCCATCGGCGCTCATGTCCCAGCTTTCGGCGATGTCCGGCACGATCTTGAGGTCGCGGTCGATGGTCACCAGGCCACCAAATATCTCCACGATGTAGTTGGCGGAATCGACATCGCTGGCGCAGGCGGGGTCGAGGGTCAGGGGGTCGCTGCTGAGCAGCCGCAGCTCGCCCCCGGTGGCCGCGGAAGGTGTCCCCGTGACCTGGGCGGCTGGCGTCCCCTGGGATGACGGGCCCTCCTCTCCTCCACCACCTCCGCCCACAACCAGCGCCGCCACGACGACGACGGCCACAGCGACGGCCAAACCGCCCAGAACCAGGAACAGGTTCCTCATCGCAACCCGAGAACCCTTCCCTTGGGAGCCAACACCCTTTCCCTACCGCTGACGAAAGCTAGCCCATGACCGCCACACCGCAGCAATAGCCTCACGGAGATTCCTTCGGGACTACCACCCCCGGCCTGAGCGCTATGTGCAGCTCCTTCAGTTGGGCATCGGAGACAGTGGAGGGGGCGCCGAACAGAGGGTCGGAGGCGGTCTTCGTCTTCGGGAAGGCGATCACCTCCCGAATGTCCCGCTCGCCGGCCAGGAGCATCACCGTACGGTCGAGGCCAGTGGCAATGCCGCCGTGGGGCGGCGCCCCGTATTCGAAAGCCTCCAGCATGTGGCCGAAGCGGTCCTGGGCCTCCGCGGGCGCGATGCGCAGCAGGCTGAACATCTTCTCCTGCACGTCGCGGCGATGAATTCGGATGCTGCCGCCGGCTATCTCCCAGCCGTTGCAGACCAGGTCGTAGGCGCGGGCACGAACGTGACCGGGGTCGCTATCCATGAGGGGCAGGTCCTCCTCCTTGGGGGAGGTGAAGGGGTGATGCACCGCGTCCCAGCGCTCCTCGGCCTCGTTCCATTCCACCAGGGGGAAGTCGGTGATGAAGCAGAAGGCCAAAAGGCCCTCGTCGACCAAATTCAGGCGGCGAGCCATCTCCCGCCGCAGGCCGTCCAGAGCCTGGCTGGCCTGCTCCTCCTGGTCGGCCACCATGATGATCAGGTCGTCGCGGCTGGCCCCGACGCGAGCGGCGATTGCCCGCACCTCTTCCAGGCTCAGGTAGCGGTGCATAGGCGAGTGGAACTCGTCGGTGGTCAGCTCCTCCACAGGCCCTTCACCGGTCAAGCCAATCGATATGAGCCCCTTGCCACCGACAGTCTTGACGAACGCGGTCAGTTCGTCGACCTGGCGGCGGCTGAGGACAGCACCCCCAGGGGCGCAGATGCCCCGTACCACACCGCCCGCGACCAGTGTCTCACGGAAGACGCTGAACTCCGATTCGGCCAACAGGTCGGAGACATCCACCAGCTCCATGCCGTAGCGCAGGTCCGGCTTGTCAGTGCCGAATCGGCGCAGCGCCTCGGCGTAGGTGAGGCGAGGGAAGGGCTTGAACAGCCGCATGTCGGGCCGAAGCGTTTCCGCCATCGCCGTGTGGAGGTCCTCCATCAAATTCAGCATGTCCTCTTCGTCTATGAAGCTTATCTCGATGTCGAGCTGGGTGAACTCCGGCTGGCGGTCAGCCCGCAGGTCCTCGTCGCGGAAGCAGTGGGCGATCTGGAAGTAGCGCTCGAAGCCGGCCACCATCAGGAGCTGCTTGAGCTGCTGAGGCGACTGGGGCAAGGCGTAGAAGCGGCCGGGGTTGACGCGGCTGGGCACCAGGTAGTCGCGCGCGCCCTCGGGCGTGCTCTTGATCAGGATGGGCGTCTCCACCTCCACGAAGCCCCGCTCGTTGAGGAAGTTGCGGATAAACTGCACCACCTTGTGGCGGAAGACAATGTTTCGGTGCATGCGCTCTCGCCGCAGGTCCAGGTAGCGATAGCGCAGGCGCAGCAGGTCCTCAACCTCCGTCTCCTCATTGATATAGAAGGGCGGGGTCTTGGACGGACTAAGAAGGGTCGCGCCCTGGGCGTGCACCTCGATCTCGCCGGTGGCCATGTTGCGGTTCTCCGTGCCTGGGGGCCGCCGCGCCACCGTGCCCCGCACCTGCATCACGTACTCGTTGCGCACCTCGCTGGCCACCCCGTGGGCCTCCTCGGCCTGCTTGGGGTTGAACACCACCTGCACAATACCATCATGGTCGCGCAGGTCGATGAAAATGAGGCTGCCGTGGTCGCGACGCCGATGCACCCAGCCGGCCAGGGTCACCTCCTGGCCGTCGTGTTCGGCGCGCAACTCGCCGCAGCTATGGGACTTGAGATACGTTTTCATGACAAACAGAGTTTCGCATGGCCCTTACACCAAAGTCAACGTTGCCGCCCCTAAAGGGCGGTGCTACGATGCCAATGGGTGTCATGAGCGAGAGAAGCATCAGCCTGTACGTCCACATCCCCTTTTGCCGGTCCAAGTGCTCCTACTGCGACTTCAACTCCTACGCCGGGCTGGAGTCGCTCATCGAGCCCTACGTGGGCGCTCTGATCGCCGAGATGGGGCTGTGGCACGAGCCCACCCAGCACATGAACGTGGCCACCGCCTTCTTCGGCGGCGGCACCCCCAGCCTCCTGCCGCTGCCAGAGGTGGAGCGCATCGTGACCGCCCTCCGCCAGTGCTTTCACCTGACCGCCGACGCCGAGGTCTCCTGCGAAGCCAACCCCGGGACAGTCGATTGCTCCTACCTTCAGGGACTGCGCTCGCTGGAGGTGAACCGCCTGAGCCTGGGCGTGCAGAGCTTCCACGACGGCGAGCTAGCAACGCTGGGTCGCATCCACACGGCAGCGGAGGCCCGCGAGGCCTATCATGCCGCGCGCCAGGCGGGCTTCGACAACGTCAACCTGGACCTGATCTATGGCCTGCCCCACCAGACAATGACGGCCTGGCAGCACACAGTGAGGGAAGCCATCGCCCTGCGGCCCGACCACCTCTCGCTGTACGCCCTGTCGCTGGAGGAGGGCACCCCCCTGGCCGACGCTGTGGCCCACGGTCGCCTGCCCCTGCCCGACGCAGATCTGGCCGCCGATATGTACCTCTGGGCCGAGCATGCACTGGCGGCGGCCGCCTACCAGCACTACGAAATCTCCAACTGGGCACTGCCAGGTCGCCAGTGCCGCCACAACCTAGCCTGCTGGCTGAACGAATCGTATCTAGGATTGGGGGCGGGTGCTCACTCTTGCTTTGGTGGCTTCCGCTTCGCCAACGTCAAGGACCCGCACCGCTACATCCCGCTGGTGGAAGAAGGCGCGAAGGGCGATGGCCGCCTCGCCGAGGGCCTCGCTCCCTTCCTGGCAGGCCTGGGCCACATCGCCTTCGCCGAGCAGATGACGGCCGCTCGCGCCATGGCCGAGACGGTCGTCCTCGGCCTGCGCCTGGTAGAGGGGCTTGCCCTGAAGGAGTTCCGCCGCCGCTTCGGGCAAGAGCTGATGTCGGTGTACGGCCCTCAGGTGGACGAGCTGGAGACCCTGGGCCTCATTGAGCGGGGCGACGGCTGCCTTCGCCTCACCACCAGAGGACGGCTCTTGGGCAACGAGGCCTTCCTGCGCTTCCTGCCCGATTAGGTTGCTCTATCAGCGAGTTGCAGTGGCAGCCGGGCGTAGTATGCCATCCGGAGTGAGACCCTTCGCTGCGCTCAGGGTGACGGCGGCGGCCGGCATCACTCTGGTGTCATCCTGGGGGTCATTCTGAGCGAAGCGAAGAATCCCCGTCACATCCCGAAGACAGTACACATTAGGCCAGCCCGTGCAGCTCCTTCACCGCCGCCAGCAGGGGCCCGATGTCCGGCCCCCAGGTAGGGGGAGGGAAGCCCAGCGGGTCGGGCGCGAAGGGGTTGCCTAGCAGCACGTCGAGGCAGGTGCGCACCGACCAGGGCAGCGCCTGGTCATCGTAGCCACCCTCCAGAACGAACATCAGCCGCGCCTGGCAGAGCTCCTCTGCCACCTCGCGCAGGATGAGGGCCAGGTCCCGGTAGCCAGCGCAGCTCAGGCGCATGCTGGCCAGCGGGTCCTTGAAGTGAGCGTCGAAGCCGGCGGAGACGAGAATGAGCTGAGGCCGAAAGCGACGCAGCACGGGCAGCAGCACCCTCTGAAAGACCTGGCGATACTGGTCATCGCCGCTGCCTGCCGGCAGGGGCAGATGCACCGTATAGCCGCGGCCCTCGCCCTCGCCCGCCTCCCTCCAGGCGCCGGTGCCCGGATAGAAGGGCGACTGATGGGTGGAGAAGTAGAGCACGGACGGGTCGCGGTAGAAGATCTCTTGCGTGCCGTTGCCGTGGTGCACATCGAAATCGACGATGGCCACCCGCTCCACGCCCTGTCGCACCTGGGCGTGTCTGGCAGCGATGGCCACGTTGTTGAACAAGCAGAAGCCCATCGGCTGGTCGGCGGTGGCGTGGTGGCCGGGCGGCCTCACCAGGCAGAAGGCCGAATCGATCTTGTCGTTCAGGATAGCATCCACCGCCTGCAGGCAGCCGCCCACCGCCCGCAGGGCCACCGCGTACGACTTGGGGCAGACCGCCGTGTCCGCCTCCAGCCAGCGCTGGCCGGACTCCGTCCTCTCGCGCACCCAACTGATCATGTCCGAATCGTGCACCAGCTCCAGATCCGCCTCGCTCGCATCGACGGCCGGGACAGGGGTGAGAGAAGAGAGCAGTCCGCACTCTTCCAGGAGCGCCAGAATGACGAGCAATCGGCGGGAATTCTCCGGATGCTCGCCCGTATCGTGTTCGAGGTAGAAGGGGTCGTAGACCCAACCGACGCGTGGCATAATCGGCTCGCTATTCCATGGTAGCAAACGCCTCTCTTACCCACAACGGCCCTACCTGACAGAGACCTTTGTTCCCTCCCCGGCCTATGCTATGATCGGCCACGAGCCGCCTGGCCCGCGCACCCCTCTTGACAGCCGTCCTAGGTATATGGAACAGATGTACGTCATAGGCACCGCTGGCCACGTCGATCATGGCAAGTCGGCCCTGGTGAAGGCCCTCACCGGCATCGACCCCGACCGCCTCCAGGAGGAGAAGGAGCGGGAGATGACCATCGACCTGGGCTTCGCCTGGCTCAAGCTCCCCAGCGGCCAGGAGGTGAGCATCGTCGATGTCCCCGGCCACGAGCGCTTCATCAAGAACATGCTGGCCGGCGTGGGCGGCATCGACCTGGCCCTGCTCGTCATCGCCGCCGACGAAGGGGCCATGCCCCAGACCCGCGAGCACCTCGCCATCCTCGACCTGCTGGACGTGCGCCGAGGCGTCGTGGCTATCTCCAAGAAGGATCTGGTGGACAGCGAGCTGCTATCCCTGGTGGAGGCCGAGGCCGCCGAGGCCATCGCCGGCACGACCCTGGAGGGCTCGCCCATCGTGGCCTGCTCCGCCGTGACCGGCGAGGGGCTCGCGGAGGTGGTGGACGCCATCGAGAAGGAGCTGGCCCAGACGTCCCCCAAGCGGGACCTGGGCCGGCCGCGCCTGCCCATCGACCGTGCCTTCACGGTGGCCGGCTTCGGCACCGTCGTTACCGGCACCCTCGTCGACGGCTCCCTCAGGACAGGCCAGGAGGTCGAGATTGTCCCCGGCGGGCTCAGATCGCGCATCCGCGGGATGCAGACCCACCAGCGCAAGCTAGAAGAGGCCTCGCCCGGCTGCCGCTTGGCCCTGAACCTGACAGGCATCTCCCCTCGCGATCTGCAACGGGGCATGGTGGTCACCACCCCCGGATGGCTTCGCCCCACCACCGCCATCGATGTGCGGCTGCGAGCGGTGAACCGCCTGCCGCGACCGATTCGCCACAATCTTGAGGTCTCCTTCCACAGCGGCTCCAGCGAGGTGAGCGGCCGCGTTCTCCTTCTCGATCAGGATGAGCTGGCCGCCGGCCAGACGGCCTGGGCCCAGATTCGCCTGGCGGAGCCGTTAGCGGTTGCCCCCGGCGACTTCTTCGTCATCCGCTCGCCCAACGACACCCTGGGCGGCGGCAAGGTGGTGGACACCCACGTGCGCCGGCATCGCCGCTTCCATCAACCCACCCTGGCAACGCTGGAGAAGATGGAGCGCGGCTCCCCGGAGGACGTGGTGCTGATCGCCCTGTCGCGCCTGGAGCCGTGCGAGGCGAGCCAGCTTGCCCGCCACACGGAGCTGGCCCCCGACCAGGTGCTGGCGGCGGCCGCCAGTCTGGTGGAGGACGGCCGTGCCCTTGTCCTGGGCGCCCAAGAGCTTGGCCCCGCCTCGCTCCTCTACAGCGCCCAAGGTTTCGCCGACCTCACCACGCGGGCAAAGGACATCCTGTCGGCCTTCCACCGCCAGCGCCCCCTGCGCCGCGGCGTTGCCAGGGAGGAGCTGCGCAGCCGCCTCGGGCTCGACCCGCGCGCCTTCGACGCCGCCCTCGCTACCTGGGTGGGGCGAGGAGACGTTCGTGAGGAAGCAGGCACCCTGGCGCTGCCGGAACATGCGCCGAGCCTGAGTCCGGCCGTGCAGGCCACTGCCGACGCCTTCCTCGCTTCCCTTCGGGCCGAGCCCCACGCACCGCCCACCGATAGCCTTCCCGATCCCGCGCTCCTGGCCTACCTGGAGGAAGAGGGCCGGATCGTGCGGGTGGGCGACAACATAGCCTTCGCCCTGGAGGCCTATGAGGAAATGACCTCTCGCATTGTGGCGCACCTGAAAGCCCAGGGCACCATCACCCTGGCCCAGGTGCGAGACATGTTCGCCACCAGCCGCAAGTACGCCCAGGCCCTCCTCGAGCACCTGGACGAGCAGCGCATCACCCGCCGCGTGGGCGACGAGCGGGTCCTGGGCCGGAGAGCGGACAATGGGTAGGAGGCAAATGAAATGGCAGAGGCGAATCTAGCGGCCGTTTGCGGAATCTATTGCGGGGGCTGCAACTACTTGGACGGAATGTGCAAGGGATGCAGTGCAGAGAAAGGAAAAGTGTTCTGGACAAAATCGGAAGAAATCCCTTGGGACGTGTGCCCAATATGGGAGTGCTGTGGGGAACAGAAACGACTTGAGCACTGCGGTCTTTGCTCCGACTTCCCTTGCGGCACGTACCTCGATTTGAAGGACCCCAGCGACCCGCAAGCCGATCTGCACAAGCAGCAGAGTATCGAAAGCCTCAGGCATCGCGCGGAAGTTGGAACAAGGAGATGGCTTGAGGAACAAGAGAGGCTGGTCGGCGAGCCCTAGCCTACAGCCGCCGGTAGGCGAACCACTTGGTCTTCTCCTGCCTGCGTTTGCCCTGCCGTCCCGCGGGCAGCCAGTCGACGTAGACTTCGTACACCTCGCCCTCAGTGGTGCGCAGGCGGTAGTAGACGCGTTGGGAGCCCGAGCGCCATTCGGCATGCCGGGGAATGACCTGCCCGAAGCCATGGTCCTCCCAGTGCTGGATGACATCGGCCACCTTGTACTCCTTGCGGCCGAGACGGAAGGCCACCGGAACAGGCGGATCGCCCTCGCTCAGCTTCACCTCGATCGGCTTGCCGATAAACTCGACGGGCATAAACGACTCCCATCGACCGCCAGCAGACGGCCCTAACTGCCGGGCGCCGGGGCCAGCCTGGGGAAGAGCCGCTGGAAGACGCGCGGCACATCCCCTTGCTCCCAGCTCACCAGGATCTGACTCGCCACGAAGATGGAGCTGTACGTGCCGCTGATCACCCCGATGAGCAGCACCAGCAGGAAGCTCTGAATCGTCACGCCACCCAGCAGGAGCAGGGCAACGATGGTCACCACCACCGTCATCGAGGTGTTGATAGAGCGGGCGAGGGTCTCGGTCAGGCTGGCATTGACGATCTCGGGGAACGCCACCCCCGGGTTTCGGGTCACGTTCTCCCGTATGCGGTCGAAGACGACGATGGTGTCGTGGGTGCTGAAGCCAATGATCGTCAGCAGGCCGGTAATGAACATGGTGTTGATCTCCATCCCGAACAGCTTGCCAAAGATGGAGAACAGGCCCACCAGAACTACCACGTCGTGCATGGTGGCAATGACAGCGGCCGTACCGTAGCGCCACGGCTTGGGTAGGTGGCGGAAGGCCCAGCTTATGTATAGCAAGATGCCCCCTGCCGCCGCCATCACAGCTACGGCCGCGTTGCGGCCGATCTGCCGTGAAACGACCCCCGACACAGAGGCAAAGTCCCGCACCGTGAATGCACCAAAGCGATCCTGCAGGCCCTTCTCGATCGCTTCCCGCTCAGAGGGCATGGTCGGGCCCACCGGCGGCACGTCCGTTGTCTCCAGTTCGCCCATGCGGATGATGAAATCGCCCTCGCTGGTGCGCTGCACGCGCGCCTCCGAATGGCCAACGTCGGCCAGCGCCGACCGCAGGTCCTCTGCTGCCACCGGCTGCTCGAAGCGCAGGGTCATGCTAGTGCCAGCGGCAAATTCAATGCCTGGCCTCAGAGCAGGCGGGATGAGCAGGGAGATGACGCCCGGAATCAGAATCGCCAGGGACAGCAGGTAGTACCAGCCGCGGCGATGCACGAAGTCCAGGAAGCCACCGTGCCTTGCGGGCGAGGGACTGACTGAAGTCGGCACATGAGCAGCAGCCGCCCCCGCCCTCGCCTCGGCAGCGAACCACCCCAGCCGCCTGGCCAGCGGCGTCCCCACCAGCAATCGCAAGAAGGTGCGTGTGACGAATATGGCCGAGAACATGCTCACCGCCACACCGATGCCCAGGGTGAGGGCGAAGCCTTTCACCAGGTTGGCACCGAACTGGTCGCCGAACCACCACAGGATGCCGCAGGTGATAAATGTGGATACGTTGCTATCGCGGATGGAGGGCCAGGCGCGGCCGAAGCCGGCCTCGATGGCCACGACCAAACTACGGCCTGCCCTCAGCTCCTCCTTCATCCGTTCGAAGATGAGGATGTTGGCGTCCACGGCCATGCCCACCGAGAGGACGAAGGCGGCGATCCCTGCCAGGGTGAGGGTCACCGGTATGAGCTTGAAGATCATCAGGAGGACCGAGGTGTAGGTGACCAAGGCCATGCTGGCCAGGATGCCCGGCAGGCGGTAGTAGAGGAGCATGAAGGCAATGACGGCTAGGATGCCTATCTCGCCCGCCTGCACGCTCCTGCGCACCGAGTCGTCGCCCAGGGTGGCGTCCACTGTGGACTCCTGGATCACCGTCAGGGGCACGGGCAGAGCGCCCGAATTGAGCTGGATGGCCAGGGTGCGCCCTTCCTCCAGGGGAACACCTTCAATCACAGCACTGCCGCCGGTGATGTGGGACCTAATCGTGGGCGCCGAGATGATCTCCTCGTCCATGAAGATGGCCATAGGCAGGCCTACCAGGCGGCCGGTGATCTCACCGAAGAGCTTGCCGCCTTCAGAGTTGAACTCGATGGCGACAACCGGCTCGGCGGCCGCCAGCTCCACGCGGGCGTTCGCCTTGAGGAAATGCCCCGTCAGGGCCTTCTCCTTCTTGTCGCTGCCGATTCCCTTCGCTGGCACCCACTGAAGGCTACCTGTGGGTGCGGTCTGCCCGGTGGGCACGCAGCGCCAGTCGTGCCCCTGGGCGGCCGGCACCAGGTTAGACGGCCTGGCTTCATCGCCCGTTCCAACGACATCTGACGGCACGCTAAAGGACTCACCAGCGTCGCTCTTGCAGACGAAGTTGCCCTGGTCATCCCGCTGTGGCTCCTTGAACTCCAGCTCGGCGGTGCGGCCGATAAGGTCGCGGGCTTCCTCCCGCGTGATGCCCGGGAGCTGCACGGCCAGGCGGTTGGCGCCCTCGCGCTGAATCTCCGACTCGGCCACCCCCCAGGCATTCACCCGCCTCTCGATAATGTCCTTGACCCCCTTCATGGCGTCGTCCCGCTGGTCGGCGGGCACCTGGCTAGTGTCAGCCTCCAGCAGCACGTAGGTGCCACCCTTGAGGTCGAGGCCCAGGCGCATCGTCTCCCGATCGAAGCTGCCGACGTGCAGGCCGTGCCCCTTGGGCCAGGGGAAGAAGTCGGGCAGATAGCGCCCGGGGTCGGAGGGCCAAACGACGACGATAGCAATGGCGGTAAGAATGGCGATGAGAGCAAAAGTGAAAAGGTGAGCGCGATTGCGCATCAGAGCCTAACCTCCGTCCGCTCCAACTCCTGGCGAGCCAACGCCACGGCTTCCTCCCGCGTGGTCACCTCGCCTGCCGCCTGCGCCTCCTGCACCGCCGCCAGCAATCGCCCCACCAGCGGCCCGGGCGCCAGGCCAAGGGCGTCCATCAGGTCGTGACCCGTAACCAGCCGAGGCGGCGCCGTCAGAACCTCTTCCTGAAAACGTTGAGCCAGGATGAAGCCCACCACTTCCAGATGATTCCGCCAGTCGTCCCAGTCCAGGCGAGGCCCTACTGTGGCCAGGTGGTCGGCCAGGCTGAGGAAGAGCACATCGATGGCGGCCTCACCTGTATCGCGGAAGTAGCGATAAAGAGCGCGACGGCTGGGCGGCCCGTCTTGCGCTATCTGAAGCGGCCGCAGGTGCTCCCTGACCATCGCTTCCACCTCACGCACCTCGGCACCGCTGAAGCGCAGGCGTCTGGCCGCGGCCGCTGCCCTCAGGGCCCCCGCCCGGGCATGGCCGAAGAAGCGCATGCGGCCGTCGGCCTCGATGGTTCTGGTCTCGGGCTTGGCGATGTCGTGCAGGAGAGCGGCCAGCTTGAGAAGGGCCGCCCGGGTATGGCCCTGGCAAACCTCTTCCCCGAAATGATCCCGAACCGCCGGGAACTCCACCATGCGCTCCCATAACTGGCGCCACAGGCGAGCCCAGCGCCCATCCGCAGGCTTCTCGGAACCCAGGAGGGCATCCAGGGCAGCCACCGTCTCCAGGCTATGGTCGAAGACGTCCCAATGGTGCTCCTTGGGCTGCTCCTCACCCTTGGTGGCGGTCACTTCGGGCAAAAAGATATGGAGAAGGCCCAGCTTATCGGCGAGACGCAAGCCTGGGGCCGCCCGCGAGGTGGCTAGGATGCGCATCAGCTCGTCCCGCTGGCGCTCCGGGGCCGCCTGGGAAAGGAGGGGTGCGTTTTCGACCATGACAGCCGCCGTCTGAGGGTCGAGGGTGAAGCCCAGCTCGGCACACAGGCGCACCGCCCGCAGCAGGCGCAGAGGGTCAGCGCTGAAGGCATCTGGCCGCACCATCCGCACGGTCCCCTCGGCCAGGTCTTGCCTGCCGCCGCACGGGTCAATGATGGATAGTTGGCGCTCACCCGTCAACCCCTCGACGCGGACGGCCATCGCGTTGATGGTGAGATCGCGCTGCCCCAAGTCGGCCTCGATCTCCAGGCGAAGGGGCAGAAGGTCGAGGCTGTGGATGGCCCCGCCAGCGGGGAGGACAATGCGGGCGGCCTTGTGCTCCTCGTGCAGACGGACGAAGTGGCCCGCCAGGACATCGGCCAGTCGCCGGCCCAGAGACAAGGGGTCGGCAGCCACCGCCAGGTCCACGTCGTGGCTTTCCCGTCCAAGCAGAGCGTCTCGCAGGAAACCGCCCACCACATAGGCCTCCAAGCCCTCAGAATCCAGAAAAGAAGCAACCGCAGCGAGGGCGGCCCTGGTCTGAGAATCGATCTCCAGGCTATCTGCTTCCACCTGTGCCAACAAGCCGCCGGCCCTACAGCTCAGCGGACTCCTCCTCTTCCGGCGCTGGCGCCGTCTTTCTTAGCTCGTCCAGGCTTTCCAGATGGTCGATGTAGAGGACGCCGTTAATATGATCCAGCTCGTGTTCCAGAGCCTGGGCCAGGAGGTCGTCCTTGGCCTTGACGCGCACCTGGTGGCCCTGAAGGTCGCGCCCCTTGGCGGTCACGCTCACCGAGCGGGTGACCTCTGCCCAGTAGCCGGGCAGGGATAGACAGCCCTCCGTCAATCTGCGCTCGCCCGACCGCTTGACGATCTCGGGGTTGATGAGGGCGATGACCTCCCCCTCGGGGATGCCGATGACCACCACCCGCAAGGGGACGCCCACCTGGGGCGCCGCCAGGCCCACCCCGCCAGCGTCCCGCATCGTGTCGATCATATCCTCGACCAGGCGCTGAATGGAACCGTCCACCTGTGGCACCCGCTTCGCCCTCTGGCGGAGAACAGCATCACCCAGCACCTTTATGGGCAAGACCGCCAAAGCAAGACCTCCCATCCCTCAAGCAATCGCTACTATTTTAGGACATAGCGTGCCTACTGTCGCCCCCGTCAGCAGGACGGCGCCGCCGGCGGAGTGCGGCCTCACAGAAGACTAACGGGGTCTATATCTACGGTCCAGCCCTGCGGAAAGGAGAGCTCCCCCAGGAGCTCGGCGGGGTCGCCGCCCCGCAGCAGGATCTGCCAGCGATGGCGGCCCCGCACCTTGGGCACGAAGGAAGGAGCGGGGCCCAGGATGTCCAGGTGGGGAATGCCCCGCACGTCCCTCTCCCGGCGCAACGTCTTGGCCAAGCGAAAGGCCTGCTCCTGAGCGTACAGCGGGTTGGTGTGGGCGAAGATCAGCCGCGCCAGCCGCCCGAAGGGGGGATAGCCCAGGCGCCGCCGCAGGAGCGCCTCGTGCTCGTAGAAAGCGGCGTAGTCGTGGCGGGCGGCCGCCTCGATCGCCCAGTGGTGGGGAGTGTAGGTCTGGATGATCACCCGCCCGCCCAGAGGCCCCCGACCGGCCCGGCCAGCCACCTGCTCCAAGAGCTGAAAGGTGCGCTCGCCGCTGCGGTAGTCGGGCAGGTTGAGACTCACGTCGGCTGAGATCACCCCCACCAGGGTGACCGAAGGCATGTCCAGCCCCTTGGCGATCATCTGGGTGCCGATGAGGATGTCCGCCTCTTTGGCCAGGAAGCAGGCCAGGATGCGTTCGTGAGCGCCCCGATGGCGGGTGACATCGCGGTCCCAGCGCAGCAGGCGGGCCTGGGGAAAGGCGCGCGCGGCCTCTAGCTCCACCTTCTCGGTGCCGATGCCCATGAAGCGGATGCGGGGGCTATCGCACTGGGGGCAGCGGTCGGGCAAGCGCCGCCCGCGATGACAATGGTGGCAGATCAGCCGCTGTTCGCTGGCGTGATAGGTTAGAGAGACGGCGCAACGAGAGCAGGTGGGGACGTAGCCGCAGTCGCGGCACTGGACGAAGGAGGCGGCGCCGCGGCGGTTCAGGAAGAGGATCACCTGCTCGTCGGCAGCCAGGGCCTCGGCCAGCGCCTGAGCCAACGAGCGGCTGAAGATGCTGCGGTTGCCTGCCTTCAGCTCCTCGCGCAGGTCCACCACCTCCACCCCGGGCAGGGGCCGCACAACGCAGGAGCGCCCATTACCCGACACCAGCGGCTGTACCCGCTCCCTCAACTCCAGTAGGCGATAGCTGCCGGAAATGGCTCGATAGTAGCTCTCCAGGTCGGGGGTGGCGCTCCCCAGGACCAGGACAGCCCCCGTCAGCTCCGCCAGCTTCTCGGCCACCCGGCGAGTGTGGTAGCGGGGTGCTGGGTCCTGCTGCTTGTATGTCCACTCGTGCTCTTCGTCCATGACGATGAGGCCCAGGTCGGGCTGAGGAGGGAAGATGGCGCTGCGCGGCCCGATGACCACAGCGTAGTGGCCGTCGCGGATGCCCCGCCATTGGTCGAACTGCTCGCCCAGAGAGAGGCCGCTATGCATCACCGCCACCCGGCCGGGGAAACGCTCGGCGAAGCGGCGCACCGTCTGTGGCGTCAGAGATATCTCCGGCACCAGAACGATGCCCCGCTTGCCCAGGGCCACCGCTTTTTCCAGGGCCTGAAGGTAGACCTCCGTCTTGCCGCTGCCGGTGACGCCGTGCAGAAGGAAGACGCTGGGTGAGCCGCCCTCGCCAGCCGCCGAACACTCCAGGGCCTGGGCGATCTCTTCATAGGTTGCCTGCTGGGCCGCCGTCAGGGCGGGCGGCTCTCGGCGAGGATATGACCTGGCCGCCAGGGGGTCGCGCTCCACCTCGACCTCCTCCAGCACGACCAGCCCCCTGTCCACCAGCCCCGCCAAACCAGCGCTGGTGATGCCGGTGCGGGCGCGCAGTTGCGCCAGCGGCATGAGCGGCCCCTCTTCGGCCAGAGCCGTCAGGGCAGCCGCCAGCCGCCGCCCCCTGGCCGACGTGCCCAGCTCCTCGCCTCGCTCCCGTGCCTCCCTGGGCTTCACCAGCAGACGTACGTGGGGCACCAGCTTAGGTTTCACTTTGGGCCGGGCCAGCTCATAGGTTCGCCCGACCAGCTCGCGGCGCACCAGCTCCTCCACCGCCGCCGACAGGCCGCGGCGCTTCAGTTCCTTGCGCAGCTCTTCCAGCTCCACCTGGCGACGGCCGACCACCTGCTCCAGCACCTCTCTCTGGCGAGGCGTCAGCTCCAGCGAAGGCACCTCCTCCACCGAGACCAGCGGTCGCAGGAGGGTGAGGGGCTTGCGGCGAAAGCCCGGCGGAAGCATAAGGGCCACGCAATCGAACAAGGGGGCCAGATAGTAGTCGCTGATCCAGCGGGCCAGGATGGTGTGATGAGGCAAGAGCAGCGGCCGCGAACCCATGGGAGCGCTGATATCGCGCGTTTCGGGGTAGGAGGGCTCATCCGTCACCTCCAGCACCACCCCCTGGAGGGTGCGGTTGCCGAAGGGAACGTACACGGCCTGCCCCACCGTCACCGTCAGGCCGCGGGGCAGCGAGTAGGTGAAGGTGCGACGATGGGGCGCAGTGGAGTTAACCGCTACTTCCGCAAAGGGCATAGCCAACCCATCCCAGGCCAATATATCATCGCCCGATCGCAGATCAAAACGGGGGCTGTCATCACAGCCCCCCGCGTTCTTTCTTTCGTCGGCGAAATTACTCGGCCTGGGCCTCCCCTGGCCTGGCCTTCCGCCGCTCGGCAGACGGCCTGCCCGCCTCCTTGATGCGAGCAGCCTTGCCCGTCAGGCCCCGCAGGTAGTACAGCTTGGCCCGGCGCACTCGCCCCCGCCGTGTTACCTCCACCTTTTCCAGACGGGGCGAGTGAACAAGGAATGTCCGCTCGACCCCCACGCCGTGGGTGACCCGCCGCACGGTGAAGTTGGAGCTGCTGCCCGCCCGGCGCCCACGAATGACCACGCCCTCGAACACCTGCGTCCGCTCCCTCTCCCCCTCCACCACCTTGACGCTCACCCGCACGCTGTCGCCGGGGTGGAACTCCTGGATTTCGGGCCGCTCCTTCAGGTCTACCAGCGATGTCAGATCTGTCATGACCACCCTCTAGTGAACTACTGGCTGGGTAGATTGGTCAATAGCCACTGCTTCTCTTCCTTCGACAGGTCGGCGCGGACTAACAGGTCGGGCCGTCGCCGGGCCGTGCGCAGAAGGCTCTGCTGGCGGCGCCAGCGGGCGATCTCGCCGTGGTTACCCGACAGGAGCACCTCCGGCACGCTCATCCCCCGGAAGTCAGCCGGCCGCGTGTACTGGGGATGCTCCAGCAGGCCCTGAGCGAAGGAATCGTCGGCCGACGACAGGGGCGAGCCCAGGACGCCCGGGATCTGGCGCACCACGGCGTCCACCACCACCATGGCCGCCAGCTCGCCGCCCGAGAGCACGTAATCGCCGATGCTGATCTCGTCAGTTACCAGGTGCTCGTGCACGCGAGCGTCCACCCCCTCATAGTGCCCGCAAATAAGGATGAGCCTATCGTGGCGGGCCAGCTCCACCGCCACCTTCTGGTCGAACAGCCTGCCCTGAGGGGTCAGAAGAACTACTGGCCCCCGCTCCGCCGCCTGGCCCTGAACGTCGTCCACAGCGGCAAACAGCGGCTCCGGCTTCATCACCATGCCCGGACCGCCGCCGTAAGGGTAATCGTCCACCGTGCGATGCCTATCGCTGGCATAGTCACGGATGTCGTGCAGGAAGATCTGGACGATCCCCTTCTCCACCGCCCGCTTGACGATGCTCTCCTCGAAGGGGCCACGGAACATGCCGGGAAAGATGGTGAGAATGTCAATGCGCATGACGCGGGCTATCCCTGCAACCCCTGCTCGCCCTCGCCTGTGGCCGCGTGATCGCCCGCCTCGCCCCCCAGCATCGCCAGGGCATGGGACAGCACCGGCAGGAGGTAGGCCAGGTTCTGACGCACCCCCTGCTCCCTGCCCGGCAGGTTGACGATCAGGGTGCGACCGCGCACGCCAACCACGGCCCGGCTGAGCATAGCCATCGGCGTGTGCTTTAGCCCCTCCTGGCGCATAGCCTCGGCCATGCCCGGCACCACTCGCTCGACCACCGCCAGAGTGGCCTCGGGGGTGACATCTCGCGGCGACAGGCCGGTGCCGCCGGTGGTGATGATCAAGTCCAGGCCTGCCTCATCGGCCCACTCGCGCAGGCGAGAGGCGATAACCTCCTTCTCATCGGGCACCACTAGATAGTGCTCTACCGTCGCGTCCAAGGAGGCCACCATCTCGCGGATAGCCTGGCCGCTGGTATCGACCCGCTCGCCACACGCCCCCTTATCGCTCACTGTGAGGATGCCCACCCGCAAGGCCATGATCATCTCCCCGGCCAAATTATCGGAAATTCCCACAAATTCCCCTGGGTTCTGCTTGACAAGAAATCAGTCGGTGGTAAGATATCCCACGAAGTGGGGGATTGTGGGGCTTCCCCCCTCGCACTCCTCGCTCATTGATAATACCACAGGCGTTGTCCCTGGGGGAAGCCTCCCTGGCAGCAGGCCAGGAGGAGACCTGGCATGGCCTTTCGGGGCACCTACGAGCACACCCTGGACGACCGCGGGCGAGTGGCCATTCCCGCCCGCTATCGCCACCTGTTCAGCGAAGGCATCATCCTAGTGCAGGGCGAAGACGGCTGCGTCGAGGTGTACAACCCCCACGACTTCGAAGTGAGCTCCACGGCCTACACCGCCGAGCCAGTCACCACCAGGCACGGCCGCCATCTCCGCCGCACCCGCTACGCCCCTGCCTTTGACGCCGAGCTCGACCGGCAGGGGCGCGTCGTCGTCCCGCCATTCCTGCGCCAGTGGGGCGACCTCAACGGGGGTGTCATCATCTGCGGCCGTGAGGATTGCCTGGAGATATGGAATCCCCAGCGCTGGGCCCAGGAGATGGGCGGAATAGGCCAGGCCGCGACAGAGGAACACGAGTAGCAGGCAGCAGGGCGGTGAGTACAACGACCCAGCCGACAGTGCGCCACACGCCAGCCATGGTGGAGGAAGTCCTGCAGGCCCTGGCGGTCCAGCCCGGCGGTCGCTACGTCGACTGCACCGTCGGCGGCGGCGGCCACGCCGAGGCCATTCTCGAGGCCGCTTCGCCAGGCGGCCTTCTCCTGGGCATCGACGCCGACCCCACCGCCCTTCAGATAGCCCATAGTCGCCTGGCTCGCTTTGGCGACGCTGTCCTGCTGGTGGAAGGGAACTTCCGGGACGTGCTGACCATCTGCCGCAGCCATGGCTTCGCCCCTGTGCACGGCGTCCTCTTCGACCTGGGCCTCTCCTCCCTGCAACTGGCCGAGGAAGGGCGCGGCTTCAGCTTCCAGGTGGACGCTCCCCTGGACATGCGCTTCAGCCCCCAGCAAACCGTCACCGCAGCCGACATCGTCAACACCTACGCAGAGGAGGCCCTAGCCGACCTCCTCTGGCGCTACGGGCAGGAGCCCCACAGCCGCCGCATTGCCCGCCGCATCGTCCAGGAAAAACCCCTGGAGACTACAACCCAGCTAGCCAAGACGGTGGAAAAGGCGGTGGGGCACGGCTACCGCCGCCTCCATCCCGCTACCCGCACCTTCCAGGCCTTGCGCATCGCCGTTAATCAAGAGCTGGAAAACCTGTCGGCCGCCCTGGAGGGAAGCCACGATCTCCTCGGCTACGGAGGACGGCTGGTTGCCATCAGCTTCCACTCCCTGGAGGATGTTATCGTCAAGAACTTCTTCCGTCAGGAGTCGCGCGACTGCATCTGCCCGCCGGATGTGCCGGCCTGCGTCTGCGGCCACAAGGCCAGCCTGAAGTTGGTGATGCGCGGCGCTATCAGGCCCACGCCGGCCGAGGTGGCGGCCAACCCCCGCTGCCGCAGCGCCCGCCTGCGAGTGGCGGAAAGGCTGTAACAGCATGGCAAGAGCGCATACGGCCATCGTTGACGAGCGTCATGCCCCACGCGCCAGGGGGCGGCCCCTCAGCATGCCGGTGGTGCTGACCATGGCCCTGATGGCCATCGGCCTGGCTGGCCTCTTGCCGCTGCTTCAAAGCAGCCAGACCACCACCACCGGCTACAACATTAGCCAGCTAGAGCGCCAGCGCAACGACTGGGAAGCCCGCAGCCACGAGCTGGAGGCAGAGATCGCCTCCCTGGCCGCCCTGGACCGCATCGACAAGGAGGCCCGCGAGCGCCTGAACATGCAAGCCCCCGAGCAAACGCTGTACCTCGGCGTGCACGTGGCCGCTCCCGAGAGCCACCCTATCCCTAACCGCTTCCTGCCCCCTAAGCAGGAGACCGCCAAAGAGCAACAATCCTGGTGGCAGTCCCTCTTGGACCTGCTGCCCTTTCCCTGACAGAGGCCCAAATGATCGAGCGCACCCAAAGACAGCACAGGCACGCTCAAGCGACAGGAAGAAAGATTCGAGAACTGATGTTCTCCTACCTGGCGGACGGTAAGTAGTGGCAGGACAAGGCAACGGCATCTCCCAGCGGCTTGGGGTAGTGATAGTCCTCCTCCTCATAGCCACCCTGGGCCTGGTGGGTCGCCTAGCTCAACTCCAGATCGTGAGCCACCAGGAGTACCGGGAACAGGCCCAGGACGAACACCAGGGCAGCCTTGTCTTGAACCCCCGCCGCGGCGCCATCCTCGACCGCAATGGCTACCCCCTGGCTGCCAGCGTCGATGCCTACGATGTCCTGGTGGACAGCCAGGTTTGGGACGACCCTGCCCAGGCCCAACAGCGGGCTGAGGCTCTGGCCGATGTCCTCAACCGGCCGCCACAGGATATTCTCAACGATCTGAGCACGTCCATAACCCGCGAGGTCACCGTCGGCCGCGGGCTGGACTATCAGGGCAGCCTGAGCGTGGAAGACCTGGGCCTGCCAGGCGTCAGGCTGGTGCGCACCAGTCGCCGTGTCTACCCAGAAGGGAATCTGGCGGCGTCACTGATCGGTTTCATTGGCCGGGACAATGTCGGCCTCACCGGCCTGGAGGCCGACTACGATCGTGACTTAAGTGGCGCCGCCGGTTCCCTATCCTACGAGCGCGACGGCCTGGGCAATAAGATCGCCATGGGCTACAGCAAGCGCGTACCGCCCGAGCCAGGGGCGGATATTATCCTCACCATCGACCGCTACATGCAGCGCCTGGCCGAGCGAGAACTGGACGCCACCATCAAGAAGCACCAGGCTAGCGGCGGCACCATCATGATCATGGACCCCCGTACCGGGGCCATCCTGGCCATGACTAGCCGCCCCTCCTTCGACCTGACCCACCTCGACCTCAGCGACGAGAGCAAGATGGATCTGTACCGCAATCGGGCCATCACCGACCTGTATGAGCCGGGCTCCGTCTTCAAGGTGATAACCATGGCCGCTGCCCTCGACACTGGCCTCGTGTCACCCGACAGCGTCTACGTCGACGAAGGGGTGGCCCGCGTCTCCGGCTGGACCATCGTCAATTGGGACTACGGCGCTCATGGCACCCAGACAGCCACTCAGATCCTGGTCAAGAGCCTGAACACCGGCGCCGTCTGGCTGAGCGGGCTTCTGGGTCCGGACCGCTTCTACGACTACGTTCACCGCTTCGGCTTCGGCCAGCCCACCGGCATCGGCCTGTCGGGGGAAGCGACGGGCCAGGTGCGCACCCCCGCCGAGGACAGCTGGTCAGAGGTGGACATGGCCACCAATTCCTTCGGCCAGGGGGTCAACGTCACGCCCTTGCAGCTTATCACTGCCATCTCAACCATTGCCAACGACGGCAAGCTCATGCAACCTTATGTCGTGCAGGAGATCCGTCACGGCGATGAAAGCCAGGCGTTCCAGCCGCTGGCAGTGCGCCAGGTCATCACCGCCGAGACAGCCAACACCCTTACCCAGATGATGAACGCTGTGGTAGATGGCATCACCACCATTTACGCCATCTCCGTACCCGGCTATCAGGTAGCAGGCAAGACGGGCACGGCATCCATCTCCGTCCCGGGCGGCTACAAAGAAGGTGTCTACATTGCCACCTTCGCTGGTTTTGTTCCCAGCGACGACCCCGTTCTCGCCATGGTGATAAAGATCGACGAACCCAAGGATGTGCCCTGGGGCTCTGCAGTGTGCGCACCCGTCTTTGCTCGCATGGCTCAGTCGATCCTGAACTATCTCAAGGTTCCACCGGCGCCGGAGGCTCTAGTGCAAGAGAGCCCCTAGAGATAAGATCGGGCCATGCTGACAATTCAAGACATAACAACCGCTCTCGACTCCCTGCTTACCCTCGTGATCAGAGCCATCGAGAGGCAATCTTTCAGCGGCGTAGCCATCGATTCGCGTCAGGTGCAGCCCGGTGACCTGTTCATAGCTCTGCCGGGCGAGCATCGCCACGGCCAGGAGTTCATCCCTGACGCCATCAGCCGCGGTGCCACAGGAGTGATCGCCGAGAAGCAGCCGCCCGACCTGCCCCCGGAGGTCTCCTTCTTCCAGGTTGACAACGCCCTTGCCGCCCTCCAGCGCCTGGCTGCCTACTGGCGAGCCAAGTACAGGGTGAAGGTGGTGGGCATTACCGGCAGCGTGGGCAAGACCACCTGCAAGGAGCTGACAGCCGCCGTCTTGAGCTCCGGCTATCAGGTGCTTAAGAGCGAGGCCAACCTCAACACGGAGATTGGCCTGCCCTTGACCCTCCTTCAGCTCCGGCCGGAGCACGAGCGGGTCGTGCTGGAGATGGGCATGTACGGCCTGGGCGAGATTCGTCTCCTCTGCCAGATAGCCCGCCCCCAGATCGGCGTGGTCACCAACGTCGGCCCGGTTCACCTGGAGCGCCTGGGCACCCTCGAGGCCATCGCCCAGACCAAGGCGGAGCTGGTGGAGAGCCTGCCGCTCGACGGCTGGGCCATCCTCAATGGAGACGACCCCCTGGTCGCAGCTATGGCCGAGCGCACCAGCGCCCGCGTTGCCCTCTTCGGCGAATCGCCGCAGTGCTCCGTGCGAGGCACTGTTCTGTCCACCAGCGGCCTGGAGGGCATCTCCTTCCGCCTGACTTGCGACGATGAGTCCGCAGATGTCTCAGCGCCCTTGCCAGGCCGTCACAACCTCTACAACGCCCTGGCGGCAGCTACCGTCGGCCTGGCCGACGGGCTGTCCCTTCAGGAGGTAGCCGCCGCCCTGGCCGCGGCCGACGTCCCCCTGCGCCTGCGAGTCCTCAGCGGCCCTCAGGGCAGCACCATCCTGGACGATACCTACAATGCCAGCCCCACCTCCATGCTGGCCGCCCTCGACCTCCTGGCCGAGCTTCCCGGTCGCCGCCTGGCCCTTCTGGGCGACATGCTGGAGCTGGGCGCCTTCGAAGAGGAGGGACACCGTCTGGTGGGCGAGCGAGCGGCCCGAACCACCCAAATCCTCTACACCGTCGGTGAGCGAGGGCGGATCATCGGCGAGGCTGCCCAGGCGGCCGGCCACCAGGATGTGCGCTTCCTGGCCTCCAAGGAAAAAGCGGCAGCAGCCATCCGCGAGACATTGAGCGAAGGCGACCACCTGCTGGTCAAGGCCTCGCGGGCCATGGCTCTGGAGACGGTAATCGAGGAACTGACGGGCTGACATGGTTCGAGCCCTAGTGCTGGGAGCGATGGCTTTTGTGATATCGGCGGTAGTGGGGCAGCCGCTGGTCGAGTTTCTGCGGCGACGAGGGCTGGGCAAGGAGATCAGCTCCGATGGCCCACCATCCCACCTGACCAAAGCAGGCACGCCCACCATGGGAGGAGTGCTCATCTTCGCCATAGTCCTTCCCATCACTCTGGCCGCCAACATAACGGGCCGCCTGTCGATCCTCCTGCCCCTGGGGACCATCGTCGCCGCTGGCCTTCTGGGCCTGGTCGACGACCTGCGCACCATCATCGGTAAGGCCCGGACGGGCCTCAACAAGCGCCTGAAGGTCTTGTTGCTCACGGCCCTGAGCCTGACGGCCGCCCTCATCCTCTACTTCGTCCTGGACGTGCAGGACGTAAAGATCCCCTGGGCCGGCCAGTTCGATCTGGGCCCAGGGTATATACCACTAGCAATTATCATCATCCTTTTCACTACCAGCGCCGTGGCCATCACCGACGGTCTGGACGGCCTGGCCGGCGGCACCAGCGCCCTGGCCTTCCTGGCCTACGGCGTCATCGCTCTGCTCCAGGAGCAAACGTTCCTGGCCACCTTCTGCTTCACCGTCGTGGGAGCAACCGCTGGCTTCCTCTGGTACAACAGCTACCCCGCCCAGGTCTTCATGGGCGATACGGGTGCCCTGGCCCTGGGCTCCTCCCTGGCCGTGGTCGCCCTGATGACCGGCCAGTGGCTGCTCCTGCCCATCATCGGCATCGTCTTCGTCCTGGAGGGACTATCGGACCTCATTCAGATCGGCTACTTTCGCCTCACCGGGGGCAAACGCATTTTCAGGATGAGCCCTCTCCATCATCACTTCGAGCTGCTGGGCTGGTCGGAGCCCCAGGTGGTGATGCGATTCTGGCTTGTGGGGATCGTGGGCTCCCTCCTGGGGGTGACCCTGGCGTCGAAGGTGTAGACGGGACTATGGCAAGCCAGCACGACTTCAAGGGCAAGCAGGTGACGGTGGTCGGCCTGGGGATCGAAGGGGTGGACCTGGTGCGCTTCCTCCATGCCCAGGGCGCCCGCATCACCGTCGGCGACGCCAAGCCCGCCGAGAAGCTTCGAGCCCGCCTGGAGCAGATCACCGACATTCCGGCGCGCCTCTCGCTGGGGGCCAACGACCCCCAGGACCTGCTGGCCGCCGATGCTATCTTCCTCTCCCAGGGCGTGCCCCTCGATCTGCCGGGACTGGCAGAGGCACGCCAACGAGGCATACCAATCAGCTCGATGTTTAGGCTCTTCCTGGAGCTCTGCCCGGGGCCGCTGGCCGGTATCACGGGCAGCAGCGGCAAGACCACCACGACGGCCCTGGTAGGGGAGATGTTCCGCTGCGATGGCCGCCCTCACTTCGTCGGCGGCAATATCGGCGTCGGCCTGCTATCGCATCTAGCCACCCTGACGCCGGACACCTGGGTCGTCCTGGAGGTCAGCCACACCCAGCTTCAGCTCCTGCCTCAGCGCAGCCCCAACGTGGCCTGCCTGCTGAACATCACGCCCAACCACCTGGATCGCTTCTCCTGGGACGAATACCGCCGCCTGAAGGCCGACATTCTGCGCTACCAGAAGAGCGACGACTACGCCGTCCTGGCCTACGACGACAGCGAGACTCGCGCCCTGGCCGAGCGGGCCCCCGGCCAGGTGCTCTACTTCAGCCTGGCCTCGGACGTCCCCGGCGACGGCGCCTTCCTCCGCGACGGCTGGGTTGTCTCTAGACGGCGCAGCCGCGAAGAGAAGCTGTTCCCTATCGACAGCCTGCGCCTGCGGGGCCGCCACAACTGGGCCAACGCGGTGGCGGCGGCCGCGGTGGCTAGCGTCTGCGGCCTGAGCCCACAAGCCATCGCCCGGGCAGCGGCCGAATTCCAGGGACTGCCCCATCGCCTGGAATTCGTCCACCAGCTCGGCGGCGTCGCCTACTACAACGACAGTATCGCCACCACCCCCGAACGCACCCTGGCCGCCCTGCGCTCGTTCAGCCAGCCGCTGCTCCTCCTCCTGGGCGGGCGCGAGAAGCACCTACCCCTGGAGGAGCTGGCCGAAGAGGCCTGCCGACGCTGTCGCGCGGTCATCTTCTTCGGCGAGTCGGGGCCCCTCCTGCACGAGGCGGTGCAGCGAGCGGCTGACCGGCGGTCGGCCGACGACCGGCCCAGACTGATGCGGGTGACGAGTCTGGCCGAGGCCGTGGAAGCCGCCCGCGCCCTGGCCCAGGCCGGGGATGTGGTCCTCCTGTCGCCTGCCTGCACCAGCTACGACGCCTACGACAACTTTGAAGAGCGCGGAGCCGATTTCCGCCGACTGGTCCTGCACCTAGCTCAGGAGGTGGAGCCATCGCCACGCTAGAGACGGGTCGCCTGCGAGCAGGCCCACCCGACTACGTCCTTATCCTGGCCACCGCTGCCCTGCTGGTGGTGGGCCTGCTGGTGGTCTACAGCGCCAGCTTCGCCGTCGGCCACCTGGAGTACGGCGACACCAACTACTTCATCGCTCGCCAGGCGGCCTTCGCGCTGGTGGGACTGGTGCTGCTGTGGCTGTTCATGCGGCTCGATTACCACCTTCTGCGCCCGCTGAGCATAGGCCTGATGGCCATCGCTCTGGTGGGCCTCCTGGCCGTCCTGCTGCCGGGCGTCGGCATCGAGCGCAACGGCGCTAGCCGCTGGCTCGCTCTGGGGCCGTTGCCGCCAATTCAGCCATCCGAGTTCGCCAAGCTAGCGATCATCGTCTACATCTCGGCCTGGCTGGCCAGCCGCAGCCACGGCGACGATATCAAGCACTTCTGGGCCGGCTTCCTGCCCTTCGTCCTGATGGTCGGCCTGGTGGCCAGCCTGGTGATCGTCGAGCCCGACATGGGCACAACCATCATCATCGTCCTCACCACCTGCACCCTCTTCTTCGTGGCGGGGGCACCCTACAGGCACCTGTTGCTCCTCATCGCAGGAGCTGGTCTCATTAGCTGGGCCGTCATTTTCCTGGCCCACTATCGAGTGGAGCGCATCTTCTCCTTCCTCTCCCCTGGACAAGACCCGGAGGGCTCCGGCTTCCACATCCGCCAGTTGCTCATCGCCCTGGGCAGTGGCGGGCCGACCGGCTTGGGTTGGGGGGCCAGCCGTCAGAAGTTCTTCTACGTGCCCGGCTCCCACACCGACGGCGTCTTTGCCATCATCGGAGAAGAGCTGGGCTTCATCGGTGCCGTGGCCGTCATCGCCCTGTTCGCCTTCTTCGTCTATCGAGGCGTACGGACAGCCCTCAATGCCCCCGATCCCTTCGGCGCCTACCTGGCGGCAGGTATCGTAGGCTGGATCGCCTATCAGACGCTGATAAACATCGGCGGCATCACCCGCTCCATACCTCTCACAGGGGTGCCCCTACCTTTCATCAGCTACGGCGGGTCGTCCCTGATGGCCGTCCTGGCCGCCGTGGGCGTCCTTCTGAGCGTGTCCCGCTACGGCCGCGATAGGGGCTACCTGGAGCGGGAACCCGCCAGAACCCGGGTCGGGTTCAGCAGGAAGAGGAGATGAAGGTTGTCTTCAGCGGCGGCGGCACCGGAGGCCACGTCTATCCCGCCCTGGCCGTAGCGACAGCCCTCGCCCAAGAACTGGGCGAGGGCGAGGCCTTGGACGCTCTCTACGTCGGCACGGCCAGCGGCGTCGAAAGGGAACTGGTCACCAGAGCAGGCCTGCCCTTCCGCGCTGTGGCTGCTGGGGCTATTCGCGGCCGCTCGCCCTGGGCACTGGCGGCCAGCGTGGTCAAGCTGGCCAGGGGCGTAGCCCAGGCCCGAGCGGCCATCGCCGAGTTCCAGCCGCAGGCTGTCCTCACCACCGGCGGCTACGCCAGCGTCCCCGTGGCCGTGGCCGCTCGCACTTCCCATCGCCTTCCCCTGGTGGTCTACCTGCCCGACGTTCGCCCCGGCTGGGCAGTTCGCTTCATGGCTCGCCTCGCCCAGCGGGTGGCCGTCACCACCCACCCCTCCCTGGCTTACTTCCCCCCCGCCAAGACGGTGGTCACTGGCTACCCCGTCCGCCCCACATTCTGGCAGGTAGACAAGACGGAAGGTCGCCGTCGCCTTGCCATCGACGCCCAAGAGCGGGTCCTGCTCGTCGCTGGCGCCACTCATGGTGCTCGCACCCTCAACCGCATGGTCGGCGAGCACCTTCCCCGCTTTTTGGAATTATGTCACCTCATCCACCTGAGCGGCCCCAGCGATCAACCGCGACTGGACCGCCTGCACCGCGACCTGCCCGACCGCTTGCGCCCCCGCTATCACCTGTACGGCTACATGCACGAGGAACTGCCCTGGGCCATGGCCGCCGCCGATCTGGCGGTGATGCGAGCTGGCGCCTCGGTGATGGGCGAACTACCAGCCATTGGTCTGCCCGCTATCCTGGTGCCCTACCCCTACGCCGGCGGTCACCAGCGCTTCAACGCCCGCTTCCTGGCCGATGCCGGGGCAGCCTTAGTGGTGGAAGACAAGAAGCTGAACGGTCTCCTGCCCCTGATAGGCGAACTCCTGGCCGACGAGGCGCGACGGGCCACCATGGCCGAGGCCGCTCGCCGCCTGGCCCGCCCGGACGCCGCCAAGGACATCGCTCGCCTGCTCCTGGAGGTGGCCAGGTGAGGACAAAAGGCATCCCCCGCCGCGTCCACTTGGTGGGCATCGGCGGCATCCATATGTCAGCCATCGCCCACGTCCTCCTCGCCTGGGGCCACCAGATTTCCGGCTCCGACCTGAGGCTGTCGCTCTTTACCGAACGCCTGCAGGCTGAGGGGGCCACCATCTACCAGGGCCACGCCGCCAGCCACCTGGGCGACGCCGAGATGGTGGTCTATACCGCGGCCGCCCGCCCCGACAACCCTGAGCTGACGGAGGCCAAGCGCCGTGGCCTGCCCCTCCTCCAGCGCGCGGAGATGATCGCTCGTCTGCTGGAGGGACGCCAAGCCATCGCCGTGGCGGGCAGTCATGGCAAGACCACCACCACCGCCCTCATCGCCTTCATGCTGCAAGAGGCCGGCTGCGACCCCACCTTCCTGGTGGGCGGCGAAATAGTCGACCTGGGCACCAATGCTCGCGCCGGCCGAGGCGAGCACATCGTAGTGGAGGCCGACGAGTTCGCTGGCGCCTTCCTTCACTATCGGCCCCAGGTGGCCGTGGTCACCAACATCGAGCCCGACCACCTGGATTTCTACGGCAGCTTCCAGCGCCTGACCGCTGCCTTCCGCCAGTTCATGTCGCAGGTGGCAGCCGACGGCTTCCTCATCGCCTGCGCCGACGACCCCACCGTCCGCCACATCCTGGCCCATCCGGAGGCCGACCCGCCCATTCAGGCCAGGATCATCCGCTACGGCCTAAAGAAAAATAGAGGATTTTTCGCCCAAAATATTTCGCCAAAGGGTATATGCGGGTATACTTTTCTGCTAAAATACGGCGAAGAGCCCTCCACGGTCTTCGAGACCCGATTGGCAGGGGTTCATCAAGTGAACAACGCCCTGGCCGCCATCGCCACGGCAAGCGTTCTCGGCCTGCCTCGGCCGGCCGTGCGGGAGGCTCTCGCCCGTTTCCAGGGGGTTCAGCGACGCTTCCAGCTCGTGGGCGAGGCGGCAGGGATCACCATCATGGACGACTATGCTCACCACCCCACTGAAATCCGCGCCACCATCGCCGCCGCCCGCCAGCGCTTCCCCGGTCAGCGCCTGGTCTGCCTCTTCCAGCCGCACACCTACAGCCGCACCCAGTATCTTCTGGACGGCTTCCGCACCTGCTTCCAGGGGGTGGACCAGCTTCTCATCGCCGAAACCTACGCCGCCCGCGAGGAGCCCTCGGCGGGCATGAGCGCCCAGGAGCTAGCCCAGGCCATCGACAGCCCGCCCGCCAGCTACGCTGGAGGACTGGAAGAGGCACCATCAAAGGTGATGGATGTGCTGCGTCCGGGCGATGTCTTCTTCACCATCGGTGCTGGTGACATCGATCAGGTAGGAGCGAAGGTTCTGGAGGCACTGAGAAAGGCGCCATGGACAGCCAGTTCCTAGCAGAGCTGCGCCAGGCAGCAGCGGTCCGCCTGGGCGAGCCCATGTCCCGCCATACCACCTTTGGCATTGGCGGGCCGGCCGACGCCTATGCCATCGCCGAGTCGGAAGAGCAACTCCAGGCGCTGGTAGATATCGCTCGCCGCCACGCCGTGCCCTTCCTCATCCTCGGCGCGGGCAGCAACATCCTGGTCGGCGATAGCGGCATCCGCGGCCTGGTCATCGAGAATGGCAGCGGCCGCGTCGACCAGCCCGTCCACCAGAGCAACGGCAGCCTGCTGGTGCGGGCACAGTCAGGGACCAGCCTCGCTGGCCTGGCGCGGCGGCTCTCATCCGCCGGCCTGGCCGGCCTGGAGTGGGCCTGTGGCATCCCCGGCAGCCTGGGCGGAGCGGTGATCTACAACGCCGGGGCCTATGGGGGCTGCCTGGCCGACTGCCTGCGCAGTGTGCGCGTCGCCAACAGCAGTGCCGAAGTGGCAGAATTGGCAGCCAGCGAACTGTCCCTGGGCTATCGGGGCAGTGCCTTCACTCGCGGCGTGCTCCAGGGAAAGGTCGTCCTCTCCGCCGACCTGATTCTGCACGCGGGTGACCCCCAGGTCTCGGCCGCACGAGTGGCCGAGCTGGATGCCCGCCGCCAGGCGGCCCAGCCGCCAGGGCGCAACGCCGGCTCGGTCTTCAAGAATACCCCCGAGCGTCCCGCCTGGTGGCTCATCGACCAGGTGGGGCTGCGCGGCCACCGCATCGGCGACGCTCAGATCTCGCCCAAACACACCAACTTCATCGTCAACCGCGGCCAGGCCCGCGCCAGCGATGTCAAGGCACTGATGGCCCTGGCCCAAGAGAGGGTGGAAGAACGCTTTGGCCTTCGCCTGGAGCCAGAGGTGACGCTGGTGGGAGAGGGATTCGATGGCTAGGGGAAGGCGCCTGCGAGTGGGCATCCTCTTCGGCGGCCGCTCCGCCGAGCACGAGGTCTCGGTTATCTCCGCCCAGGGGGTCATGGCCGCCATCGACCAGGATCGCTTCCAGGCGGTGCCAATGGGCGTCACCAAGGACGGCACCTGGCTCACCCCCCAGGAGACACAGGTGGCCCTGGCCGCCATCAGCGGCGAGCGCATGGGCGCCCTCGAGGAGCCCAGCGGCCGCGGCTTTAGCGGCCAGGCTCTGGCCGCCCTGCGAGAGGTAGACGTTCTGTTCCCGCTGGTGCACGGCACCTACGGCGAGGACGGCTCCCTCCAGGGCCTCCTGGAGATACTGGGCATCCCCTACGTGGGGGCCGGAGTGGCCGCCAGCGCCGTGGGCATGGACAAGGCCCTCCAGCAGATGGTCTTCCGCCAGGCGGGTCTTCCCATGCCCCACTCGCTCGTCGTCACCCCGCCCCAGTGGAATAACGAAATGACCGCCGTCGTTCGCCAGATAGAGAGCGAGCTTGGCTATCCCTGCTTTGTTAAGCCCGCCAACAGCGGCAGCAGCATCGGCACCACCAAGGCCCGCTCGCGCGAAGACCTGACCAACGGCCTGGCCGAGGCCTTCCGCCACGACCGCAAGGCCCTGGTGGAGCAGGCCATCGAGGGCCGTCACATCGAGTGCAGCGTCCTGGGCAACGATGATCCCCAGGCCTCCCCGCTGGGGGAGATAGTGTTCAGCCGTGACTTCTACGATTACGTGGCCAAATACGAAGACCCCCGCACCCGCCTGATCATCCCCGCTGACCTGCCGCCAGAGGTGAGCGAGCGGCTGCGGGCCATGGCTATCGCTGTGTTCAAGACCATCGATTGCGCCGGCATGGGGCGGGTGGACTTCTTCCTCGCTCGGGACGGCCAGGCCTACGTCAACGAAATCAACACTATACCCGGCTTTACGCCTGTGAGCATGTATCCCAAGCTGTGGGAGGCCGCTGGCCTCTCCTATAGCGACCTGATAACCCGCCTCATCGAGCTTGGCCTGGAGCGCCATCAGGAAAGGCAAAGGCGTGCATAGAGGCGACTGGCAGACCACATCAAGGCGTCCCCTGCGGGGTCACGTCCTCCTGAGGGAGGACGAGGAGCCGGGCGGCCCGCGGCTGTGGCGACGGCTACTGGCGCTCCTGCTGGTGGCGAGCCTCATCGGTGGCGGCCTGGCCTTGTACCTTACCCCCGTCCTTCGGGTGCAGGAAGTGCAGGTGACGGGAGCCCAGACCCTGGATGCTCCCTACCTGGCGGAGCTGGCCGGCCTTAAAGGCGCCAGCATGTTCGCCGCCCCTTTGGACGAAGCCCAGCAGCGGCTAGCCGCCCTGACCATGGTCAAATCGGTGAAGGCCGAGCGGCTCTGGCCCCACACCGTTCGCCTAGTCGTCGAGGAGAGACAACCCTGGATGTACTGGGACACCCAGGACAGCGAGTACGTCGTGGACGCTGACGGCGTCGTCCTGGAAGGGGCCATGCCTGCGCCGGACGCGCCCACCATCTACCATTACGACAGCTCGGCCCACTTCCAACCGGGAGACGTCGTCGACGTTGATGCTGTGCACCTGGCCCAACAACTCTTGGATTCTTTGCCCGCCACCCTCGATATGGGGCTGGTGCGCCTGGAATATAATGGCCGCGAGGGTCTGTCCCTGATAACCGACGCCGGCTACCGCGTGATCGTGGGCGATAGCCACGGCCTGAAATACAAGCTGGCCGTGTGGCAAGCCCTGGAGCAGAGGCTCGGTCGTCAGGAGATGCAGGGACATGTACTCGACCTGAGGTTCGGCGATAGGCCCTCCCTTCACTGAAAGGGGAGAGAGAAATGTATCGCAACGGCAACTTCGCCGCCATTGACGTGGGCAGCACCAAGGTGTGCACCCTGGTGGGCGAGCTGACGCCCGAGGGGGAGCTGCGCATCACCGGCGTGGGCATCGCTCCCACCGCCGGCATAAACAGAGGGATGGTGGACAACATCCAGCAGGCCACCGAGTCCATCCTCAACTCGGTGGAGAAGGCCGAGCGGTCCAGCGGCACCCGCATCGTCTCCGCCCAGGTGAGCATCAGCGGCAGCCACATCAACTGCATGACTAACCGCGCCGTCGTAGCCATCCCCGGCCGCAACCGACCCATCGGGCCGGAGGATGTAGCCCGCGTCCTGGAGGCGGCAGAGGCCGTCAGCATCCCCAGCGACCGTCAGGTGCTGCACGTCATCCCCCGCTGCTTCGTGGTGGACGGTCAGGAGCGGGTCAGCGACCCTGTGGGCATGCACGGCCAGCGCCTGGACGTGGAGACACTCATCGTCACCGGTAGTATGTCCGCCATCCAGAACCTCACCAAGTGCGTGGAGGGAGCGGGCGTTCAGGTGGAAGATCTGGTGCTGAGCTCCCTGGCCAGCGCCGAAGCCGTGCTAGAGGAAGAAGAGAAGCGGCAGGGGGTGGCGCTGGCCGATATCGGCGGTGGCACCACCGGCGTTTGCGTGTTCGCCGATGGCAGCCCCTTCCACACCACCATCCTGCCCGTGGGCGGTTATCACCTCACCCACGATCTAGTGGCCGGCCTCAGGGCACCCTTCGACGCCGCAGAGGAGGCCAAGACCCTCTACGGCCACGCCATCCCCAGCACCATCGATTCCGAGGAAATGGTGGAGATAGACACCTTCGGTGCCGATAGGCGAAAGAGCGTCTCCCGCCGTCGCCTGGCCGAGATCCTCCAGGCCCGCGTGGAGGAGGTGCTGGAGATGATCTATATGGACGTGCGGCGGGCCGGCTACGATGAACTCCTGGCCGCCGGCCTCGTCCTCAGCGGTGGCTCGGCCAACCTGCCGGGCATAGACGTTCTGGCCGAACAGGTGCTGCGCATGCCCGCTCGCATCGGCGTGCCGCGCGGCCTCTACGGCCTATCGGACATTCTCGCCAACCCGGCCTATGCCACCGGCGTCGGGCTCCTCCACTGGGCCCTACACGAGAAGCAGCCAGACAGGCACGGGCGTAGGCTGGTCGACAAAGCGCACGCCTCTCCTTGGGCGTGGCTGCGCAGCATTGGTCGCTGGTTCAGGTTCCTTTTGCCTCAATAGCGACCGAGACAGACGGTTAGAGGCAGCACAAAAGGGGAAAGGAGGCAAAGGTGGCGAACAGGGCAGACACTGAAGGCCTGCCACCCATCAAGGTGGTAGGGGTGGGTGGCGCCGGTTGTAACGCCGTAAACCGAATGATCCAGGCCGGCGTGAAGGGCGTCCAGTTCGTAGGCATCAACACCGATACCCAGGCCCTGATGCGCTGCGAGGCGGAGTCGCGGCTGCGCATCGGCGAGCGGCTGACCAAGGGCCTGGGCGTGGGCGGCGACGCTGATAGGGGCCAGCGAGCCGCCGAAGAGAGCCGCGATGAGATCCTGGAGACAATACGCGGTTCCGAGATGGTATTCATCACCGCTGGCATGGGCGGTGGCACCGGCACCGGTGCCGCTCCTACCGTGGCCGAGACAGCCAAGGAGGCGGGTGCCCTAACTGTAGCCGTGGTGACCAAGCCCTTCTCCTTCGAGGGTTCGCGCCGCCGCCTTCAGGCCGAAAATGGCATCGCCATGATGCGGGACCGTGTCGACACCCTCATCGTCATCCCCAACGACCGCCTGCTCTCCATCTGCGACCAGAAAACCAGCCTCAGCGAGGCCTTCCGGGTGGCCGATGACATCCTCCGTCAGGGCATCCAGGGCATCTCCGAACTGATCACCACACCCGGCGACATCAACCTAGACTTCGCCGACGTGCGCCGGATCATGAACGAGGCTGGCCCCGCCCTGATGGCCATCGGCCGCGCCGGCGGCGAAAACCGAGCAGTGGAGGCTGCCAAGGTAGCCATCAGCAGCCCCCTCCTGGACGTCAACATCCACGGAGCTCGCGGCGTGCTGTTCAACGTCACCGCCTCCACCAAACTCGGCCTGCACGAGCTGAACATGGCCGCCCAGGTTATCGCCGAGGTAGTGGACCCTGACGCCGAGATCATCTTCGGCACCGCCACCGACCCCGACATGGGCGATGACGTTCAGATCACCCTCATCGCCGTGGGCTTCGCCACGCCGGAGCTCTACGAGGAGCCCACGCGAGAGGAGAGGCTGCGCGAGCTTAGGGTCGAGTCTTTGCAGCAGAGCCTGGCCGACACGGAACTACCAAGTTTTTTGCGTCGCCCGGTGGTCAGCCGCTAAGAGGCAACGGCTCACCGGGCGACGGACGCTGAAGAAGTCTGGGGCTTCTACCACCACCTCCTGGGCAGCGGGCTTGACCAGGGCAGGATGAGTCCGCTGCCCCCCTTTTTCGCCCCTGCGGCGCTACTCGACCTGCGACAGGAACTTCTCGATGAGGGCCGTCACCCTCTCCGGCTGCTCCAGCGGCGTCATGTGCCCCGCGCCAGCGATCTTCTCTAGCCGCGACCCGACGATCTGGCGGTGGATCGCCTCCGCCTCCGGTACCGGTTCCGTCAGGTCTTGCTCGCCCACGATGATGAGCGTGGGCACCCGGATGCTCTTGATGTCCTCGCAGATGTCGCGGCGCCGGGTTACCGCCAGCGTCGCGCGGTACACCCCCTGGGGGTTGAGGCTGCGGAACTGCTCCTTGAAGGCCTCCAGCTCCTGGGGCTGTCCCCCGATGAACGCCTGGCTGAAGAAGATCGGGATCACGCCCTGCATGATAGCCTCCGGCCCCTGCTCTCTCATTACCCCAGCCAGCATCTCGTACTGGTGAGCACGCTCCGCCTGCTCGGGGCCAGCCGAGGTGCCCAGCAGCACCAGCGACCGCACCACGTCGGGGTGGGCCAGGGCCAGGCGCATCGCCACCATGCCACCCATCGATAGCCCTGCCACGTGTGCCTGCTCCAGCCCCAGGTGCCTCATCACGTGGTACACGTCCTCCGCCATCACCTCCAGCGTGTACTCCCCACCCGGCGCCGCCGACTGCCCGTGCCCCCGAAAGTCGATGCTGACGCAACGATACTTCCCCGATAGGGCCGCCACCTGGCTACGCCACATCCGCGTATCGAAGGTGAGACCGTGCAGGAAGAGCAGCGGAAAGCCGCGCCCCGCATCCTCGTAATAGACCTCCGTGCCGTTGACCGTTACGGTAGCCATAACACGCCCCCCAGTTGATGGTTGGTGGCGCCCATTATACTCGAGGAGTGCAGAGGGGCGAAGCCCCTTTGCCAGGGGTCTGGGGGTGTCCCCCAGAGTTCAACACTCGGGCGGGTGGGTGGGCACAACACCACAAAATGTTGGGCCTAGTCCCTTGACATCCCCAACATATTGTGGTATTCTAACCCTTGTGCCCCCAGGGGTGGTAGAGAGATGAAGTGCCCCTACTGCGGCTTCGACGACTCTAAAGTGACCGACTCGCGGGCCATGGAGGGCGGCATCCGCCGCCGCCGCGAGTGCCTCTCCTGCGGCCAGCGCTTCACCACCGTCGAGCGGGTGGAGCTGGGCGGCCTGATGGTGGTGAAAAAGGACGGCCGCCGCGAGGAGTTCTCGCGGGAGAAGATCCTGCTCGGCGTGCGCAAGGCCTGCGAGAAGCGGCCCATACCGCAGGGGTCTGTCGAGGCCCTGGTGGACGACGTGGAGACGCAGGTCTACGCCCAGGGCAAGGCCGAGGTGCCCACCAGCCTCGTCGGCGAGCTGGTGATCGACCGCCTGCGCGCGCTGGACGAGGTAGCCTACATCCGCTTCGCCAGCGTCTATCACGCCTTCCGCGACGTGGATGACCTGAAGGAGGAGCTGGCCGCCCT
>Ga0315280_10000397_pt1 | contig 80784 bp, 68 predicted proteins | sample YL17G06_40_MG_FD_203697 | JGI IMG/M metagenome (GOLD analysis project Ga0315280, IMG submission 203697) | Sediment microbial communities from Yellowstone Lake, YNP, Wyoming, USA - YL17G06_40 | ecosystem: Environmental > Aquatic > Freshwater > Lake > Sediment | place: USA: Wyoming | collected... | reverse complement strand
GGACTGTCTTCACATTTCTTGATGTCTCGGCGGTCAGGATTCTTATCGGCGAAATCGGTGAAATCTGTGGTCGCTCGTTTTTGTTTTGGTTGCGGCTTAACTGGGCTGTGGAATCGGTGAAACCTGGTGTCGGGCAAATCATGTGATCCGGAAGTAGTCCACAAGGACACAGCGGCGCTGACGAGTGAAATCGCGCGCCGTCGTCACGCCCTCGCCCGTCGGGCTGGCAATCGAAAACGAGCTGTAGCCCTCGCCGCCCACGCCCAGACCGGCGCCGGATGGGCCGTTTTTAATGAACAGCGTCGTATTCATCAGGCGAGCCATCTTGTCCATGTTCGCCACGTTGCGCGAATGCATGACCGCTGTGTGTCCATAGTTGCGTTCGGCAACCACGGCCATCTCGATCGCGTGGTCCACGTTGCGCGCCCGAACCAGCGGCACGAAAGGCATCATCTGCTCTTCCATGACCCATAGATGGTCGGGCGCCGTTTCTCCGATCAGAAGCCGCGTCGAGGCGGGCACGTTGAGGCCGATTTGCTTGGCCAGATAGTCCGCATTTTTCCCAACCAGATCGCGATTCAGCCGAGGCTCGACAGCGCCAAACGTCAGCGGGCCGCTCTCGACCTGGAAGGCCAGGCGAGCCAGCGCGTCTATCTGCTCACGGTTCAGTTCAACGGCGCCCTGACGGATCATCTCGCGCCGCAACGAGTCAAAAACCGGCTCGACGGCGAAGACAACCTTCTCGCCGATGCACATCACATTGTTGTCGAACGACGCGCCGGCGATGATGTCGCGCGCCGCCTTGGGAATGTCGGCCGTTTCGTCCACAACCACCGGCGGGTTGCCCGGACCCGCCGCGATCACCTTCTTGGACGATTTGAGCGCTTCCTGGACGACGCCCGGCCCACCCGTGACCAGAAGCAACCGAATGTCGGGATGGTTGAACAGTTCACGACTGGTTTCGAGAGTTGGCTCGACGACGCAGGAAACCAGAGGGACCGGTCCACCCGCAGCGGCAATGGCACGGTTCACGATGTCAATCGCATAAACAAAAACGCGTTTCGACCGCGGGTGAGGATTGAAAACGACCGAGTTGCCCGCCGTGATGATGCTGATCGCATTGTTGATCATCGTCGGGCAAGGGTGGGTCACGGGCGTCACGGCCCCAATGACGCCATAGGGGGCCATCTCGATGATCGTCAGCCCATGATCGCCCGAAAATGCCTCGGTGCGAAGGATTTCGAGGCCGGGTGTCTTGTTGGCGGCGGTCATATGTTTGGCGATCTCGTCTTCGAGCCGCCCCATATTGGTCTCCTCGACCTTGCGTCGTGAGAAATCCTCGGCGTGCTGGCGCGCGGTTTGACGAATGGCCTCGATGATCCGGCCACGCGCCTCCAATGTCATGCCCATCAGTTGACGCTGGGCCGTGACGGCGGCCCGGACGGCTTCGTTGATGGTCTGAAAAACACCGACACCGCCGCCGGTGGCCACCGCTGGCGCCGGTTGGCTTTTCGTCAAACTCTCGACGACTTCTTGGACAATCTTTCGGATGACGGCTTCGTCCATCGTATCAAGTCCTCAGGTTGTTCTTGTTGCCGGCGTAGCGTGGCAGGACCAACTCATGAATTGCCCCTACGACCGAGCGCGGATGCACAGCGACGGTAGGCGGAAAACTCCGTCCTTTGCAATGGTTTTCTAACGTGCCACCCAGAGTCCGTCTTTCTTTGCCGACTGCTCTTTCACTATTTAGACTTGATCGCGCCACCTGGTCCGAACTAAGTGTAGAAGTACCCTTGCGATGAAGGAGGCGTCACGCGGCAACAACTTCTAATATCCCAACAACGGGCGATTCCAAACCAAAACGCAAGGTCTCGCGCTTTCGCTACGCAGTCAGCGTCGTTGTGCTGGGCGTAGTGGGGTTGGTGTTTGCCAGCTTCGCCCTGGGCCATATCGGCAACTACGAAGTGATCTCGAATTCGATGGCGCCGACTTTGCTCAAAGGCGATCGCGTCCTGGTTGACCAAAGGCCCCACTACGCTCCGGCGGTCGGAGATGTGGTCGTTTTGAACGATCCCGAAAGCCCGCGCCAACTTCTAACCAAGCGCGTAGCGGCGGCTGCCGGCCATACCGTGCAGATTGCTACTGGCTACCTGCTCGTGGACGGGAAAAAATGGGCGCCGGCCAGCCTGCCGTCCCCGCCCATCCCGGATCGCCAATTGCCCCGCACAACTATCGGCAAGGGGGAGATCTTCATCTTGGGCGACAACATCGAGAACAGCGAGGACAGCTTGGCCTTTGGCCCGGTTGCTGTCGCCTCCGTTAAGGGAAGGTTGCTGTTCATTTATTGGCCACCAAATCGTATCGGCTGGATACGCTAAAAGGGGCGAACAGAAAGGGGGCGGACCTAGAGCGCCGGTAGGCGCCAAGAAGGAAGAAACCAGCGACAGCATGAGTAATATCAGGTATAAAGCGCGTGTGAGGCAACAAAGCAATCTCTTGTGAATGGAATACCAAACATGGATTCTTTAAGCAGACGGCAACAAACGAAGCGCAACAATCCCGCGGGCGACCCCTTCTCCTGGGAGGCGACAAGCCCCGATGAAGACCTGGATTTCAGATCGTGGGACTTATTCGACAGTTTTTTCCTATCCCCACGTCCAGCGTTTTCGCTGTCGAGAAAGGTCTGGAACCCCCCGGTGGATATCTCCGAGGCAGCCGATTGCATTCTCATCCGGATGGAAATCGCCGGTATTCGTCCAGACGATCTCTCGGTGACGTTCGAGCAGGGAGTCTTGATCATTCGTGGCCGCCGTTATGAGCGAGCACCCGGCGAAAAAGAGATGTTTCACCTGATGGAAATCCATCACGGGCCGTTCGAGCGGGCTTTCCGGCTGTCGCGCAATATCGTCGAAGACGAAATCAAAGCCTACTATCACGATGGCTTTCTTGATATCGAAATCCCCAAGGGGAAACCCAAAGGGAACTCCGTGAAAATCAATGTCCGGGAAAGCTGAAAGCAAAATGCGGAAACCGAACGTTTTCACCGGTCAACACGCCTCCGGTGTTATATAGGAAAGATTGGAAACCATCCCAGAGGTTGGCGCATCGGCGATGGGCGAAAACGAGAACAAAAACCGGACTCCCCTCCCGCAATCCGAGGAACCGGCCATCGAGATTCCAGAAACCCTGCCGGTTCTGTTGGTCGAGCATATGGTCCTTTTCCCCTTCATGATCGCGCCACTGGTGATTGGGGATGAGCGGGGAAAGCGGCTTGTCGAAGACGCACTCCGGGGCAACCGCGTGATCGGTATTTTCACGCGCAACCCCGCCGTTGCCGAGGAGGCGCCTAGCGATCAACGCATGTATCGCTGGGGTGCCGCCGCCGCCATCCTCAAGATGCTTCGAATGCCTGACGGAACCATCCGTCTTCTCATCCACGGCCTTCGCCGGATTCGATTCCTCGAGACTATTTCCACCGATCCGTATCTGACCGTCCGCGTCGAGGCCATCGTCGAGCCGCTGGTGACTGGGAAAGAAGCGCGGGCCATGCTTCTCAATGTCCAGAACCTGATGCGTCGAGCCGTCGAACTCTCCTCTCTGCCCGACGATTTGGCCATCGCCATCATGAACATCACCGACCCGGGGCGTCTGTCCGACCTGATCGCGTCGAATCTCTCGCTTCAAGTGACCGAACAGCAGGAGATTCTCGAGCTCATTGACCCGAAGGCGCGCCTCGAACGAATTCTGGTCATCCTCAATCGCGAGCTCGAGGTACTCGAATTAGGCAGCGAAATTCAGTCGCAGGTCAAAACCTCCATGGATCGCAGCCAGCGTGAATACTACTTGCGCGAACAGCTGAAGGCGATCCGCAAGGAACTGGGCGACAGCGAGGAAGGCGGTGTCGAGATTTCCGAACTCCGTCACCGGCTCGAAAATACCGCGATGCCCGACTCGGCTCGCCAGACCACAGAAAAGGAGATCAAGCGACTCGAGACCATGCCTCCCTCGTCGGCCGAGTTCACCGTCGCTCGCACCTATGTGGATTGGGTTCTTGCGTTGCCTTGGGAAATTGAATCCCAGGACACGCTCGACATTAACAAGGCCAACAACATTCTGAACGAGGACCATTTTGACCTCGAAAAGGTCAAGGAACGAATCCTCGAATATCTGGCGGTTATCAAGCTGCGTAAAACCATCCGCGGACCAATCCTGTGTTTTGTGGGTGCGCCCGGCGTGGGTAAAACTTCGCTCGGCCGCTCGATCGCACGCGCGATGGGCCGCAAATTCTACCGCACCAGCCTCGGCGGGATGCACGACGAAGCCGAAATCCGAGGCCACCGTCGTACCTATATTGGCGCCATGCCCGGTCGCATCGTCAAAGGCCTCAAGGAATGCGGCACGCGCAACCCCGTCATGATGCTCGACGAAGTGGACAAGATCGGCCACGATTTCCGCGGCGACCCGGCGTTGGCCTTGCTCGAAGTGCTCGACCCCGAACAGAACAACACCTTTGTGGATAACTACCTCGACATGCCGTTCGACCTTTCCAAGGTTATGTTCATCACAACGGCCAATATTTTGGATACCATTCCCGGCCCCTTGCGCGACCGAATGGAGGTCATCCAGCTTTCGGGCTATACGCCCACGGAAAAACTTTACATTGCCAAGCGCTATCTGATTCCACGTCAATTGGAGAACTGCGGTATGACCGCCAAGGATCTGCGCTTTCAGCCTAATGCCATCATGCGAATCATCACCGAATACACACGGGAGGCGGGATTGCGCAATATCGAGCGCGAGATCGGCAACATCTGTCGCAAGGTCGCTCGCCAAAGGGCCGCCGGCGAGACCCAGCGAACCACGATCACCCCCAACAGGGTTGCCGAATTGCTCGGCCCACCGCGCTTTTTCCAGGAAATCGTCGAACGCGCCAATCAACCAGGCGTTGCCGTGGGATTGGCTTGGACCGAGGCGGGCGGCGAAGTCCTTTTCATCGAGTGCTCGAGAACCGCCGGCTCGGGCCGCTTCCTCCTGACGGGTCAGCTGGGCGATGTCATGAAAGAGTCCGCACAGGCCGCCCTGACCTATCTGCACGCCAGCGCACGCCGATTTAACCTTCCCGAGAAGGTGTTTGCACGGTCGGACTTCCATATCCATGTACCTGCCGCCGCCACCCCGAAGGATGGCCCTTCGGCGGGGATTACCATTTGCGCCGCCATCGCCTCGCTTCTCATTCAAAGGCCTCTGCGCGCTCGAGTGGCCATGTCGGGCGAGATCACGTTGAAGGGCAACGTCTTGCCGGTCGGGGGCATCAAGGAGAAAGTCCTTGCGGCCCATCGCGCTGGAGTCCGCGAAATTATTCTTCCTCGCCGAAACGAAAAAGATCTCGAGGACATCCCCCAAGAAGTTCGCCGCGAGATCCATTTCCATCTCGTGGACCATATGGACGAGGCTCTCGACATCGTGTTCTCGCGGCAGAGCCGGAAGAATCGTTCCAAGGAAAACCGTTCGCGGCAGCCCGCTCAGCTCAAGGTCGAACCAACGGCGGTAGTTTCGCCGCGCCGACCAAGCCGGTCGGCCATTGCCGCCCAAAAGGTGCTGAAGAAAAAATGAAACGCCTCCTCTTCGTCCTTGGTGTAGCTGTAATCGCGTTCATCATCTATGCGATCCTGTCCGAAGAAAGCGGCAGTCCACCGACCCCGCCATCGTCCACTCCGTCGGTTGTGCAGCCTACACCGACACCCCAACCGACTACCGCACCGACCGCGCAACCTACACCTGTGGCCCGACCGCCCGCTCAACCACACGTCTCGCAACCAGTCCCGACTCCATCCACTGTAGTACGCACCCCGCTGCCCCCTCTGCCCCCAGCAAATCCACGGGCGGCGGAAATCGAGAAGATCATCCGCGCCTGTGCCAAACGCGCCGGATGGAACATCAGGCGCTATCAGCTGGTGGCCAACGGCGTTTCGCGCGTCACCGGCTACGCTCCCAACGACAACATCGCGAACCAGCGTTTCCTCGACGAAATCCAGCGCAGCGGCATCCTGCGTGATATCGAAACCGGTCCCACTCGCGCTTACATGACCCCGGACCAACGCTCCATGCTCGAATGCACTCTCACCATTAAGTGGCATTGAGGAGAAGCAAATTTCGTGGCTTTGTAGTAATACTTGGAAAACAGGGAATCTCTCGTGGCCGAAAACGACTCCAACAGCGCGCTTCTAAAGGTCCGCCGCCTGCGCAAGTTCTTCCCCATCAAAAAAGGGATTTTCTCGCGCACGGTCAACTATGTGCGCGCCCTCGACGAGGTCAGTCTCGATCTTTTCCCAAATGAAACTCTTGGCCTGGTCGGCGAAAGTGGATGTGGCAAAACAACCCTCGGCCGGACGATCATCCAGTTGATCCATCCCACTTCAGGCGAAGTATATTACGAAAGTTCTCCCAACCTGGCAACACTCAGCAACCGCCAGCTGTTTCCCTATCGCCGTCGCATCCAGATGATTTTCCAGGACCCCTACTCCTCGCTCAATCCGCGCATGACGGTCGGCTCGATCATCGGTGAGCCTCTGACGATCCACCGGCTGGCCAAAGGCGAGGCGCGCCAGAAGCGCGTCTTCGAACTGCTCGAGGCCGTTGGACTCGAACCCGGCCACGCCAAACGCTTCCCCCACGAATTCAGCGGCGGCCAGCGCCAACGCATCGGCATCGCCCGTGCTCTGGCCGTTGACCCCAAAGTCATCATCTGTGACGAACCGGTCTCCGCGCTCGATGTCTCCATCCAGGCCCAAATCATCAATCTCCTTCAGGACTTACAGGAACGCCTGGCATTATCCTATCTTTTCATCGCACACGATCTGAGTGTCGTCGGCCATATCAGCCGGCGTGTGGCGGTGATGTATCTGGGCCGGATCGTCGAACTTGGCCCAACGCAGGAAATTTTCGGCGCGTCACTACATCCCTATACGCAGGCACTGTTGCGCGCTGTGCCGCGCCCCGTGCCACAAAAGCGCGGCAAGAAAATCGTCCTCGAGGGCGATGTCCCCAGTCCGATCAACCCACCGTCGGGCTGCTACTTTCACCCGCGCTGTCCCGAATGCCCGCGCCACTCTGAGATATCCGACCGCTGCAAGCAGGAATATCCACCATTAACGGCAATCACCGAAAAACGCCACGTCGCCTGCTGGTTGCACATCAAATAGCGCACGACAGGCCCGGCTGTAAGGGCGCAGCCCGCCTCTATGCGGGCTGCGCCCACACCAACCAATTTCAATCACAGGAACCTGATGAAGGGGATGATCCGCGGCACGCGCTCGCGATAGCGCCGATAGTCATCGCCGTAAGTCTCGATCAGGCGGTCTTCCTCAAGGAAAGACATGAGATAGACAAGAAAAAACCAAGCGGGGACCAAGGCAATTCCGACCCACGACCCAAAAATGGCCGACCAGCCTAACGGCCACAAGATGTTGGCAAACAGGATCGGGTGGCGAACGATGCCGTAAAGTCCGTCCGTAACGAGTGGCTCGCTATGGGTGGGCCGCGTGTAAATCTTCAGACCCAGACCCGGGCAGGCAAAAACCAATGCCCCCAGGCACAGAACCACACCCGCGGCGATTACCACCACCGGCGGAGCGAACCGCGGCTGGGCAGTGACCCACGGCAGGGGCAGAATAAATCGTGGAATCTGGGCAAGCATCGAGCCTGTGAAACCATAGAGCGCATAGCGGCCGACGGTCGTACTTCCCACGGTCAGCATTCCCATCGCCCAGCCGATCGTTGCCAAAAACCCCCAGAAAAAAGGATTCTGCAAGATTGTCACCTTATTCCTCCGTCCCTGATGCGCGCGCTATGGGGAAGACATGTCATGCCATTGAGTTTGGACCTTCCGCCATGCCGCGTAGAATTACAACCCCCTGCGGCGGTCGTCCCGCAACCACCGAAACGACAAAACACCGCGACAGCGCAACTTCAAGGTTTTTTCCACCCTGGGCTATGTCGGGATGGCGATACAAATGCAACTCTGACTGTGGATCGAGAGAGCCGTTGGAGCTCCCGGCAGCTTTCTCCTCGCCGGACCGGCTGGGATTGGAATTGACAGATCAGCGCCCGCATCGGCATCATTATTTCAGACTGAGCCGGAGGACTCAGAAAGAATTCCCGCAAGTTTCCTGGCCCCCCGGAGCTCGGATCGGCAGTGGCTTCTTTCAAACTCACAAAGTGGTCGCCTTCGTTTCGGACCAAGGTCATCTTTTTCGCCCTGGTTTGCGTGGTTCTACTGGGTTTCTGTCTGACCTTGGCGACCCTCTACGCGGTCGAGGCGCGCAAACGGCAGATCGTTGGCGCAGCCCGGGAATTGGTCCAATCGCGCGCAGACGAACTGAGCAAGCGCCTGGCAAAGTTCCTCGAAGAGGAAAAGACGGGCGATCTGGCCACATTGCTCAAGAGCGAGCGCTTCCAACACGCCGTCCCCTTCATGGTCACCCGCCAGCTGGTCTATTACCTGTACGACCGAAACGGACATGTCGTGGATATTATCTATTCCGAGGTCGCCAAAGACCTCGGCGTCGAGGCCACGACCGCCGCAATCTCCGCCATAGCAGAGGCTCGACGCCCCATTCTTCAGGGTGGCGAGCCAAGGGGAGATGTTGGCGTCGTCTATGTGCCCGAGGTGCTGCTGAACCAAATCAACAAAGAGAGCCGCCAAATCACGCTGTGGTTGCTGGCGTTGGCGACCGTACTGTCGGTCCTGATGGCGGCAACGTTCTTGTTGCTCTGGCATGTTTTCCGCCGACAGATCGAACGTGAGCGCGCCCACGAGAAACTCGATCGCATGGCACAGATCGGAACGCTGGCCTCCGGCCTGGCTCACGAAATTCGCAATCCACTGAATGCCTTCAGCCTGAACCTCGATATCATCGGCGAGGAAATCGCCGATCCGCAACTCGACTCCACCAAGCGGACTCGCACGATCCTCGAACTGTTGAAGTCGGAAATTCGCCGCCTCAACTCGACGTTGACCAACTTCCTGCAATATGCGCTGCCTGCATCCGGCCGGATGCAAATGACCGACGTTGTGGCGCTCTGGCAGGAAACGGCCACGCTGCTTGAACCCGATATGCGGCAACGCCGGGTCCACTATCGCTTCGAGGGCGAACGCTCTTGCGCAACCCTGGCCGATTCCACAGCTCTGCGCCAGGTTTTCTGGAATGTCTTGCTCAATGCCGTCCAGGCGCTGGAAGGGTGCGAAGAGCGCCGTATTGTGGCCTCCTGCCGAGTGGAAAGCGGGGAGTGTCAGTTCGAAATTCGGGACACGGGCCCTGGAGTCCCCGCCGAGCACCGGGAGAAGGTTTTCGAGGTCTTCCACTCCACCCGGCCCGGTGGCTCAGGGTTCGGCCTGGCCATCGCCCGTCAGATTGTGACCCGTCATGGCGGTTCGATTTGGATTGACTCGCGCGACGGCTGGGGATGTGTAGTGCATATTCGATTGCCGCTGCGGACGGGCGATCGGCCAAGTAAGCAAGAACGCACCCGAGCATGAGAAAATGAAAAGACCTGCTTCAGGAGAGCGCTGTGGCTGACGAAAGAAAACCGGGCCACCTGGAACGAATCCTTTCCGAAAACGAAGGAAAAGGACGCGAACCCGAAAAGGCGCGGTCGTATTGGGCGCGAAACTATGCGATCATCCGCCGGCGGATTATCACCGGCATGCTGTTTGCCATCCCAATCGCCGCCACGGTCTGGTGTCTGGACCTCTTCCTGGAACTCATTTCGCCCTATTTCAACTTTGAATGGCTCTTGAGGCCGGTTCTGGAACGCCGCGGCTGGAAACCCGGCAGCATGGCATACAAGACGATCGGGCTGACGATGTCCGTCCTCGTCGTTCTCGCCTTGCTCTACCTGGTTGGATTGATGACTTCGCGAACCGCAGTGCGTCGCTTGATCGGTCTCGCTGAGCGCGTGGTCGAACGTATCCCGTTCGTGAAGTTCTTCTACAAGACGAGCAAGCAAATTGTGGACATAGTGACCCTTCCTTCGAAGGGTGCCGTGAAGAAAGTCGTCCTGATTGATTTCCCCAGCCCCCCCCTTAAAACGATTGCATTCGCAACGGGCGAGACGCTTGTCCAGGGCGGGGCCGAGCCATTCGTCAACATCTTTGTTGCCACAACACCCCACCTCACGGCGGGCTACATGGTCTTGCTGCCTCGAAGCCAAGTTTGGGAAACCGATTTGACGATGGAAGATGCCCTGAAGTTCATCATCTCGGGCGGCATTCTTCATCCCGATCAAGTGGCGCTCCGGCCCTATCGCTCCGCAGCTCCGGCTCCCACCCTGCCGGAAGTCCCAGGAGGCGAGGCCCACAAGACGTAACCGAGGCCCTTATGGCTGCACTTCTGGCAAGTCAAACGATCAGGCATCCTTCCGCACCAGGAATAAAAGAAACCGATGCAACCCACGCTGCTTCTCATAGACGATGATCCGGGCAATCTCCAGGCGCTCGAACTGGCCTTTGCCCGAACCAACTATCGCGTCCTGACGGCCAATAGCGGCGAGCGCGGCCTCGAATTGCTCGACGAGGAACCGGTGGATGTTGTCGTGACCGACCTCAAAATGGGCGATCTGGATGGATTGGCTGTCCTACGGGCGGCCAATAAGAAACAGCCTGCTCCACCTGTCGTCCTTTTGCTGACCGCATACGGGACAGTCCCCTCCGCCGTAGAAGCCTGGCAGAGCGGCGCTTTCATCTACCTGACCAAGCCGATCAACCTGGCGGAACTTCGAGCCTGGGTCGAGCGGGCCATGGAGAAACACCGCCTCGAGGTCGAGAATGAAGAACTTCGGGCACAATTGGACCGGAAATTTGGCTTCGAGGGTATCGTCGGCGATTCACCCACGATGCGCGCCTTATTTGAACTTCTGCGCCGGATTGCCCCCAGTCGGGCAACTGTTCTGATAGAGGGCGAAAGCGGAACGGGCAAGGAATTGATGGCACGAGCAATCCACCAAAACAGTCCCGCAAGGCGCGGACCATTCATCCCGGTCCACTGTGCGGCGCTGCCCGAAAGTTTGCTCGAAAGTGAGCTGTTCGGCCACGAAAAGGGTGCTTTCACGGGAGCTGTGGCGCGGAGACCCGGTCGCTTCGAACTTGCCGATGGCGGCACGCTCTTTCTCGACGAAATCGGCGAAATTCCCCTGTCCATGCAAGTCGCTCTCTTGCGCGTCCTTGAAACACCAGAGTTTATGCGCGTGGGCGGACATGAAGCCATAACTGTGGATGTCCGCCTCATCGCCGCGACCAACCAGAACCTCGAACGGGCGGTGGCCGAAGGACGTTTCCGCGAAGATCTTTACTACCGCCTCAAGGTCGTCACCTTACGCGTCCCTCCCCTGCGCGAGCGCGCAAGCGATGTCCCCTTGCTCGTACGCTCGTTCCTGGCAGAGTTCGCTCGCGACTCCGGGCGCCCCTTGCCGAGAGTCTCGCCCGAAGCAATGGCCCGGCTCATGGCCAATCACTGGCCGGGCAATGTCCGAGAGCTGCGCAATACAATCGAAAATGCCTTCCTTTTTCATCAGGGTGACGAAATTACCGTACACGATCTCCCGCCAAATCTCGGTTCCGGCTCTACAGGCAACGAATGGACTCTGCCTGTTGGGCCGGAAACACGCCTCGCGGATGTCGAGGAGGAACTCGTCCGCCAGACGCTGGTTCTCTGTGGAGGCAACATAACCCACGCGGCCAAACGGCTTGGCATCAGTCGCCGAACCCTCCAACGCAAGCTGAAAGAAATCAATTCTTGAGATCGGATATCTCCGAGCAAAAACCTCAGTTTGATCGGCCTTCAAGAGCTGCCAGAATCAAGTTTGTGTTCCAAACCCACATAACGTGACAAGATGTCACACTTGGCTTCGCCCTTCAGAACTGCAATGTGTCATCCTGTCATAGGTAAGCGTATCTTCCTTCAAAATGGCGCGGGTCTTTTGCTGTCAAGAATCCCAGGGATCGGTTATAGATCATTGAAATATGCTGTGATATACACGGGTGGCCGTTCAGCAACCGCCTCCCTGGCTCAATTCTTGTTTGAACAGGCATCGGTCCATGCCATGCCTTGAGGCTGGCTAGCGAAATATGGAGGTGGAGTGATGAACATCAAAAGGGTTCTAACACTAGCAATGGCAATCGTCTTGCTTGGGGTTGTGGTTGTCGTCTTGCCCACAGGCGCACAAACCAAGACCCGCAGCGATCAGGTCCTGACCCGCGATACATTCAAAGACCTGGCCAAACAGGTCAAGCCCGCGGTTGTCAGCATCAAGATCAATGCGGAAACGCTAGAGAAGATCGAGCAATGGAGGCGTGAGCGCCAAGCCCACCCGCGCACGCCACGCCAGCAGCGCGTTACTCCCCCCGAAGGATGGGATGAGCTCGATCTGCCCGACTGGCTCAAGGAATTCTTCAAGGGCATGCCGAACATGCCCGCGCCGAGTTTTCCATTCTCCGATGAAGAACTGTTCCGCTACCCCTATGGCGCGGGAACTGGAATGATCGCTCGTTCCGACGGTTACATTCTGACGAATCGTCACGTGCTTTACCACCCGCTTTTTGGCGATAAAATGTTCAAGGAAGGCCAGATTACAGTCGTTCTGGCCGACGGCCGCAAGTTCACGGGCGACCAGGTCAAGTTCGTTGCGGCTGACCAATTGACCGACCTGGCAGTCCTGAAGATTGACGCCAAGAACCTACCAACGGTCAAATGGGGCGACAGCGATAACCTCGAAGTCGGCGATTGGGTCATGGCTGTCGGCGATCCACTCGAGCTGACGGGCTCGGTTTCGCAGGGAATCATCAGCGGGACGGGCCGCGAAATCGAGATTGCCGGCTATTCGAAGTTGCTCCAGACCGACGCGGTGATCAACCCCGGCAACAGTGGCGGCCCACTGGTCAATCTCGACGGCGAGGTTGTCGGCGTCAACATGGCGATCGTCGCCAGCTCCGAGCGCCTTTGGTCTGGTGTCGGTTTTGCCATCCCTTCGAGCATAGCACAACGAATTGCCGAAGACCTCATCGAACACGGCCATCCGGTCCGTGGCTATATCGGCATTCGCATGACCGACCCTGACGAGTTCCCTGCTCTGGCCTCCCACGAGGGCTACGAGGGTAAGAACGGTGTGGGTGTCGTCGAGGTCTATGAAGGTTATCCGGCAGCCAAGGCGGACCTGCGTCCTTACGACATTATCGTGGGAATTGACGGCACAGACGTCGAAAGCAATGTTCAAGTGCAGCGGCTGATCACAGCGCATCGTCCCGGCGATAAGATCGAATTCAAGATTTTCCGGGACGGCAAGACCCAGAATCTCACTGTGACAGCAGCCGATTGGCCGACCGAGGAAAAACTGCTGGCCCTGGCTGGCCAAAAACGCGAGAGCCCGATTGAGAAAGCCCGAGAACTCGAAAAAGCCCAACCCAAAGGACGGCTGGGCCTGACAGTCGAAAACTATCCCGACAAACCCGATGCCTCCGACGAGGAGAAGGGCGTCGTGATTCGAGAGATCCGTCCCGGTTCGCTTGCTGCTAGCGCCCAACCGGCCTTGCGTGTTGGCGATGTAATCCTTGAGGTGGAAAAGCAGCGCGTCCGCACTGCCGACGATTTCAAGAAAATCGTCAGCACTCGGCTGGCCAAGTTCGACAAGTCGAGGAAAAAAGACGAGGCCACTCTCCTGCTCAGGGTTCAGCGCGGCGAACAGACCCGGCTGGTCTTCCTTCCCCTCGAATCCCAATAAAGGGGGAGCAACGGACGCCGTCTGCCTCTTAATCGCGCATGACCCTGTAAGGGCAATTCGTGAGTTGCCCCTACGCGAAGGAAAAATCAGGCCGGCGATTGAAATGGGCCGAGCAGGACGGAGGGGTTGGAGCAAAGTGCCTTCTCTCTTGCGAGCGCGGCATTGGCTCATCGCAGTCGTTCTGCTGGCGGGCTGGACTGCGACCCCGCCAGCAGCCTACGTTGGCGCGAGTTCCGATGACCGACCTATCACAAAGTGGCTTCCTGGCGAACGCAAGCCCGAGCCGACGTCTTCCGCGCTGCCATCCCTGGGACTGACACTTACGACACCGTCAGTGAGCATTCTGCCATCGCTGGCCACAACGGGGCCGGCGATTGTGCCGCCTGCTCCCTCCGTGGCGCCGACCGTCAGCGTCCGAAGTCGCCTCGAACCCGATCAGCGCCGCTTCCATCTCGGTGGGGAGATCGCCCTGTTCGTCGAACTGTCTTGGGTGGGAGACGCAGGCGACGTCGCGCCCGAAGCGCCCGAGGAGCCGACGCTGATGAACCTCACGAAAAAGGGCATGGTCCAATCTTCGCGAATTCTGCCGCAGGGTTCGCCACAGACTGTCGTCGTCACCTATCACTACATTCTCGAACCGACTGCCGAGGGGGCAGCCTCCATCGAACCCATCCAGATCCCCTACCGGCTGCGCGGCGGCAGCGACCTGCTGCGATTTACGAGCGATCGGTTTGCCCTGACGATTCTGCCTCGCCGCTGGCCTTGGGGGAAGATTCTGTTCGGGGCCTTTGCGACGGTGGTGGTCCTCGGCATCGCAACGGCAGCCGCGATGGCGACAGCCGCACGGATACGGCGGGCGCGCGAAGCCGCCAAGGTCCCACCGCCTCCTTCCCCTCTTGAACAGATGAAAGCCGAGCTGGGTGGCATTCGCCGCCTGTTCACGGAGGGCGCCGCGAAAGATGCCTATGACAGCGTCGAACGATTTATCCGCAAGGCCCTTGGGCTGCGATTGGGTGGAGACCTTCGCTATGCGACGATCAGCGAGCTCGGCGAGCGACTGGCCAACGAGACGCTCGATTCGGCGGTGCGCGACCGTGCCGCCTCAATTCTCGACCGCTGCGCTCAGGTCAAGTTCGCCGGCTACGTACCAACCGTGGCCGACCAGGATCAGACCATAGCCGATTGCCGGCTGCTTCTCGACGACCTCGAAAAGAAGGATGAAGGCAAAGGGCTGAAGGATGAACTATAGAAACCAAGAACCGACCGATCGATATCTGCAATTCGATCATGGGCAAGATGCCCATGCCACGTCGAACCAAAATCGGAAGTGGAGGGAAAGCAAGCAATCATGAATCCGGAAATCCAGGCGATTAACGAGCGCGTCAAAGAGGAAAGCCGATTCGTGGACCGAATCGTCGGCGAGATCGGCAAGGTCATCGTCGGCCAGCGCCACATGGTCGAACGGCTGCTGATCGGGCTCCTTTGCAACGGTCACATTCTCATCGAGGGCGTGCCTGGGCTGGCCAAAACGCTCTCGGTCCGCACCCTCGCCAGCATCATTGCACTGCGTTTCCAACGCATGCAGTTTACGCCCGATCTTTTGCCCGCCGATCTGATCGGCACGATGATCTATCAACAGCACGACGGCAAGTTCGTAGCCAAAAAGGGGCCGGTTTTTGCCAACATTATCCTCGCCGACGAGATCAACCGCGCGCCCGCCAAGGTCCAGAGCGCTTTGCTCGAAGCCATGCAAGAGCATCAAGTGACAATCGGCGAGTGTACTTTCCCCTTGCCCGAGCCGTTCCTGGTTTTGGCCACCCAGAACCCCATCGAGCAGGAGGGAACCTATCCTCTTCCCGAGGCGCAAATTGACCGCTTCATGCTCAAACTGAACATCACCTATCCCAACAAGAAGGAAGAGTGGGCGATCCTCGAGCGTATGGGCGATGGCCATATTCCCTCGGTCGAAGTCGTGATCCGGCCCGAAGACATCGTTCGCGCGCGCGCGGTTGTCAGCCAAATCTACATAGACGACAAGATCAAAGAATACATCATCAACCTGGTTTTTGCGACGCGCGAACCGAAACAGTTCGGCCTGAGCAATCTGGAAAACTTTATCGAATACGGCGCCTCGCCGCGCGCCACGCTCTATCTGGCGCAGGCGGCACGCGCACATGCCTTCCTGCGCCACCGCGGCCACGTCATCCCGGACGACATCAAATCCGTCGGTCTCGATGTTCTTCGCCACCGCATCATTGTGACCTACGAAGCGGAGGCTGAGGAACTGACTGGCGAAGATATTGTTCGCAAGATTTTCGATAATATCGAAGCACCATAACATCCGTTTTGAGTTCCGGGTTCTGAGTTTCGAGTTACAGGCAAACAGCTGTTCAGACAGGGATTGGGTGAGCGATGGCGACGGCGACACAAGAGATTCTCAAAAAGGTCCGTAGCATCGAGATCTATACGCGCCGTCTGGTCAACGACGTGATGGCGGGTGAGTATCATAGTGTCTTCAAGGGCCGCGGCATGGAGTTCGACGAGGTGCGCGAGTATCTGCCAGGCGACGACATCCGCACGATTGACTGGAATGTGACCGCGCGCACAGGTCGGCCCTACGTCAAGCGGTATGTCGAAGAGCGGGAACTGACCGTTATGCTGTGCGTGGATGCCAGCTCCTCGGGGCTGTTCGGCACGACTGACCAGATGAAAGGCGAACTGGCCGTTCAGCTGTGCGCCGTTCTCGCCTTCTCCGCCATCAAGAACAACGACCGAGTCGGACTGATCATGTTCACCGATCGCGTCGAACACTCTCTGCCGCCGAAAAAGGGACGGAAGCACGTGCTGCGTGTCATCCGCGATATGCTCAACTTCCGGCCTTCCAGCCACACAACCAATATTGCGGCAGCGCTGGATTATCTCAATCGCGTCCTTCGGCGGCGCGCCGTGGTTTTTCTTGTCTCCGACTTCCTCGACGCGAACCTAAAAAAGTCTCTGGCAATCGCCAACCGCCATCACGACCTGATCGCGATCCGAGTGGGCGATCCGCGTGAGGAGGACATACCGCCCATTGGCTTTCTGGAGTTTGAGGACGCCGAAACGGGCGAGATCGTGGTGATTGACACATATAGTCGTCACGTGCGTGCGGCCTTCACCGAGTCGAGCCGCGCCGAATGTGCCCAGCGCGATAATCTGTTTCGTTCGCTGTCGGTGGACCACATCGCCTTGCGCACAGGCGAATCGTTTGTCGCGCCGCTGGTGCGCTTTTTTCGGGAACGTGCCCGACGGCAATAAGCCCTCAGGTCGTGGCACGGGCATCTTGCCCGTGAAATCCCATGGGCAGGATGCCACAAGCGTTTAATGGTTTTGTGGGGCTTGAGAATTGACAAACATGGCTTTACGCCTATGAACAGGCCACTTGAGCACGAGGCTCTGTCTCAGATCCTGATGAGCCGGGCTTCGGCATGCGCCGGGTTTGCACCCGGCTTCAGCCGGGGTGCAAGGCAACCATTTCCCCTCCGAAGAGCCGGCTTGAGCCGGGCTTTGGCCAAAGGCCGGCTGATGGCTGAAGCGCAGAGGAGAAGCCATGCTGAAGCATGCTCCAGGGAGAGAGGAAGGGTCTCTCTCACCCCGGCTGAAGCCGGGTGCAAACGAGGATCAAGCCGTCTTCGGGGCGGCTGAAAACCATTAAACGCTTGTAGCAGGGTACCCATGCCACAACGAGGAGATCGAACCGTGGAAACTCAAGAGCGACCGGTCAACCCAACCAGGGCCGCTGGGAATTGGCTTCAATGGGCCACGCTCGTCCTGTGCGTGCTGGTTCTTGTTGTCACGGTTTGGACATCTCGCGGGCGATCCAATGTCTCGGAACGCGTTGACGAGCGAATCGCCCTGGCCAGCACCATGCTCAACCAGGGACTGCCCGCCGAGGCCATCGTGGAGTATGACGCGGCTCTCGATCTGGCGCGAGGCGACCCGGCGCGCAAAGCCAACCTTTGCTATCTGATCGGCAAAACCTACTTCGAGGCGCTCAAGAACTATGAAAAGGCCTTGGCCTACTTCGCTCGAGCCAGGCATTTCAACGCCAGTCATCCCGAAAGTGCGCGAATGGAAAAGTGGAGCGTCGAGTGTCTCGAACGATTGGGCCGGTCGCTCGACGCGCGCAATCGCATGTCGCGCGCGACGGCCTTGCGGCCCAACGAACTTTCCTCATCGGGAACTATCGTCGCCCGCCTCGGTGATCAGCCGATCTCGATGGCCGACCTTGACGCGGAGATTCGCCGCCTGGACCCGGCAACACAGAAACATCTCGCCGATCCCAAGGAGAAGGCCGCGTTTCTCGAACAACACGTCTCCCGCCGCCTCCTGACCGAGGCGGCAAATCGCGCCGGTCTTCAGCGCGATCCCGCCGTTCTCCGCGAGATGGATCGAGCACGGGATGAAATCCTACTTGCAGCCTACTATGAACGCGAGATCGCGGGCGCTGTTTCCGTGACGCCCGAAGAGGTCAGACTCTATTACGATGCACACCGGGACGAATTTCGAGAGCCGCGACGCTTCGCGTTGTCTCACATCGAGTTGGCCAACGAGGCGGCGGCCACATCGGCGGTCGCGGCTCTCGAAGGCGGCCAATCGTTCGATGCGCTGGCACGAAAGATTTCCGTCAACGCCGAAACGCGTGAAAAGGGCGGCCGCCTCGGATCGTGGACAGAAGATGGGCCATTGCCGACCGCGCTTGGCAATGAGCCCGAGCTGCGCAAGACCATCGGCGATCTCAAGCAAGGGCAGCGGACAGCCCCACTCAAAACCAAATCGGGATCGTATCAAATCGTTCGCACCGACGAGGTGAGTTCCCCAACCATTCGAGCCTTCGAGGACGTGCGCGAAACGATTGCCGCCCGGTTGCGCCGCGAGAGAATGTTGAAGCGTCAGGAAGAAGTTCTCGCGCGCCTGCGCGAAGCCGAAAAGGTTGTTATCTATCGCGAGGCTATTGAGGGAACGAAACCATCGAAATGAGCACGACGCGGCCATGGCGAATTGAACGGAAGCGAAACGCAAGTTGTCTCTTGCGGCTGGCTTTCGCTTTCTCGGTGCTTTTCGGCAGCGGGTCGTTTGCCGCGACAACCGAGACGATTCGCATCCTGGCCTCCACAGCCAAGAACGAGTATCGCATCGGCGACCAGATTGAATATCTGGTCACGATCGAATGGAAATCTCCGGTGCAGATGATCCGGGTCGAGCCCAGCTTGGCTCTGGGCGTGTTTGAAATCATTCGCGCACCCGAAGTAAAGGAAAGTCGAATCGGCCGTGGATGGCGACGGGAGCAAACGCGCTATTTCCTTTCGACCTTTGAAACAGGCGATTTCACCATCCCCGAGTTTACCGTCGTCTATCGCGAGGCCGACGGCAGCGAGCGGCGCGTTCCGACCCCGCCGGTCCAGATCAAGGTCGAAAGCGTTGCCCCACTGCGTCCCGACGAGACGGGAATCCGCGACTCGAAACCGCCCGTTATGCCTCCCTTTCGGCTTTCGCCGACCCAGAGGCTGATCGTCACCGCGGTTGTGTTCCTAGTGGCGGGCGGGGCGGCGGCGCTGGCTATTCGGGCAATGCGCAAGCGCCGTCGTCTGCCGGCTCCAGCGCTTCCTCTGCGACCAATCGAGATCGTCGCGCGCCAACGACTTGCCCGTATTGCTCAGGGCGACTTACTCGCGCGCGGCCTGATCAAGGAATACTTCGACCAGGTCTCTGACATCATCCGCGCCTATCTTGGTCAGCGCTATGGTTTCGAGGGTATCGTGACAACGACATCCGAGCTGCTCGACGCGCTGCGCCGGCGGCTGGGCAACAACGGGCAGATCGGCCTTGTGGCGCAGTTTTCCGAGGAAGCCGACCTGGCCAAGTTTGCCAAATGGCGACCCGACCGTCAGGTCTGCGATCATTTTCTTGAAACGGCCTATCGCGTCATTGACGAGACGACACCGCAACCGGCGGTCGAGAACAAAGAGTTTTGTGTTTCTGGTTCCACGTTGCAGGTTGCAGGAAGTGAAGAACCAAAAGCCGGCGCAGGCAGCAACATCTGAGAGAACCAGGCGATAAACATGCGGTTTGCTCATCCATGGGTTCTATGGTTTCTGGCAGTGGTCCTCCTGCTGGGATATGTTCGGCTTCGCTTCGATCGGCGCAAGCGAGGAACGTTGCGTTTCTCGGACGTCACCCATCTCAAGCACACGCCGCGTTCGGTCGGAATGCGTCTGCGGCTCGTTGTCCCCGCGTTGCGGCTCGTTGTGATCGCCCTTGTCCTTGTCGGCCTGGCACGTCCTCAAGCTGGTTGGAAGGAAGAAGAGGCGACCGCCGAAGGAATTGACATTCTCCTGGCTCTCGACGTTTCCCACAGCATGCAAGCGCAGGATTTTCGTCCCAATCGCCTTCAAGCGGCCAAGGAAGTTATTGCGGCGTTCATTGACGGACGCAAGAACGACCGTATTGGCTGTGTGATGTTCGCCGCGAGCAGCTTCAGCCTTTGTCCACTGACTCTCGACTATGGCGTGCTCAAGGATTTCTTGCAGCGCGTGAACTTCGACATCATTAACGGAACCCGCACAGCGATTGGCATGGGACTGGCCAACTGTGTCCGCCAGCTCAAGGACAGCACCGCCAAGAGCAAGGCCATTGTCCTGTTGACCGATGGCTCGAACAACGCCGGGCGGATCGCTCCTTTCACTGCCGCCGAAATGGCCAAAGCCCTGGGCATCAAAATCTATACAATTGGCGTCGGCAGCGAAAGCCAGGCGTTCATGCCGGGCGGCCCGTTCGGCAGCCTGCGTGTCGGGCAGACAGAATTTGACGAGAAGACGCTTCGTCGAATTGCCGACATCACCGGCGGGCAGTTCTTCCACGCCACCGACCGGCGGAAACTCGAAGACATCTACCGCGCCATTGACAAAATGGAAAAAACCGAGATCAAAACAAAGGAATATCAATATTATGACGAACTGATGGAATGGGCGATTGTTCCGGCTCTGGCCCTGTTCCTATTGGAGATCGGGTTGGGCTATACGCGATTTCGCAAACTGCCCTAGCGCAGCCAGTAGGCGGGACACTCCCGTCGCGCACGTTTGAGGGAAAATGACCCAATGCACTATGCACACCCGGAAATCCTGTTTGGCATCTTCGCCCTACCGCTGCTGGCCCTGTTTTTCTGGTGGTCCCAGGTGCGCCGACGCCGGTTGCTCGAACGATTCGGACAATGGGTTGCTGTGGCGCGCCTGATCGAGGCAACCAGCACGGGCAAACAGACTCTCAAGATGGTAGGCCTGGTCGGGTGCGTCGCGTTGTTCGTCTTCACACTTGCCCGACCACAATATGGCTCAAGCGAGCGGCGATTGACCCGTCGCGGCATTGACCTGATGATCGCCGTGGACGTTTCCAACAGCATGTTGGCGACGGACATTCCGCCGACCCGCTTGGCGCGAGCCAAGGAGCAATTGCGCCAGTTGATTCGCAATTCGCGCGGCCATCGGATCGGCATCATCGCTTTCGCCGGCGACGGGTTTGCTCAGTGCCCTCTCACACTCGATTACGGTCTGGCCTTGAGTATCCTGGATGCGATCGAGGTCGGGATCGTCCCGCGCCAGGGAACCTCTATCGGCGCGGCCATTGATTGCGCCGTGGACGCCTTCGAGCGCGCCGAAGGGGGCGGCGGCGAGGCGCACCGCACCAACCGGCCCGGCGACCGCGTCCTGTTGCTTCTCACCGATGGCGAGGACCATGAGAAAGCGGCCCTTCAGAAAGCGGTGGATCGCGCGGCCAAAGCCCATATTAAAATCTATGCCATTGGCATCGGCTCGACCAAAGGTGTTCCAATCACGATGCCCGATGGCTCGATCAAGAAAGACGACCAGGGACGCGTCGTCACCACCCGGCTCGATTTCGAGACGCTGCAAAGGATCGCTTTCCAAACAGACGGTGTGGCAATTCAGGGGACCGAGACCGGAGACCTCGATCTCATGGAGGCGCAAAAGCACCTCGCGGCGCTGGAACAGACGATTCAGCGCTCGACGACCAAAATCGTCTATGAGGAGCGGTTTGTGCCGGTTCTCGCGGTCGCATTGGTCTTGCTCGTGTGGGAGATGTTCCAGGGCGACCGGCGAAAAAAGAAGGCAGAAGTCTGAAGGCCGAAGGCTGAAAACCCGGGCGGGTGAACTACATGAATCTCGAACGACCGATAACAATGCTGGGGGTCTTGAGCGTGCTGTGGCTTGCGGCTGGCAATGCTTCGGGTGATGCGCTTCGGCGGCTCGCGGTCGAGGGCAACCGCCTGTTCACGGAGCAGAAATATGACGAGGCGCTTCAGAAATATCGCAGTGCCCAGGTCGAATCGCCCGAGTCGCCCCACCTCTACTTCAATATCGCCACCGCACTCGAGCGCCAGGGGAAATTCGACGAAGCCATCGCCGAATATCGCAAGGTCTATTCGCGCGAAGACCCCTCGCTCGGCCCCTGGGCGCTTTACAATATTGGCGTCTGCCAGTATCGCCAGGCCGAGCAAGCCATCGGGACACAGGATTATCAGAAAGCGCTCCGATTGCTCGAACAATGCATGGAAAGCAACCGCGAGGCGATGAAACTCGCCCCGACCGACGAGGACCCGAAATTCAATTACGAGCAGGCCAAGCGGAAGTGGAAAGAAGTCCTCGACGCCCTCAAGAAACAACAGGAAGAACAGAACAAACAACAAGACCAACAGAAACAGGATCAGCAAAAACAAAACCAGCAAAAACAGGAGCAACAAAAACAGCAGCAAGCAAAAAACGATCAGGGCACAAGCCAAACTCAACCGAATGAGGAGCAACCGACATCGGCAACGGCGCAGGCTGAACCCCAGATAGGCGAAATGTCGCCCGAGGATGCCGAGCGAATCCTCAATTCGCTTCCCGAGCAGAATGCCGAGGACATGCGACGATTCCTGACGCCGCCCCGTGGTGGCGACTATCGGATTCGCAAAGACTGGTGATCTAACGATAAGTTTTGAGTGTTGCGTGTTGAACAACGAGAAGTGAAGTCCGATGAAAGTGCGACCTGACAGAATTCAAGCACTGGCGGCGGCCGTGGCGCTCATTTGCCTGGCTCTTGGGACGAATGCAAGTCGGGCGGCTACCGAGATTCGCGCCTCTGTTTCACAGACGCAAATCACGTTGGCTGACACAATCGAATACCGCCTCGAAGTCACGGGCGATGCGGCGGCAGCGGGCGGTCTGCAACCCCAGCTTCCCGACTTCAATGCCAGCGGTTTTCTGGTTGTCAGCGGGCCAAGTTCCGAACAGCGCATCAGTATCATCAACGGCACCCAGGCGGCTCCATCGCTCACTTTTCGATGGATGCTCCAGCCAACCCGCGAAGGCCCGCTCGAGATCGGGCCAACCCGTCTTGTCACCGGCGCCGGCATGGTGATTCAATCGAACAGTGTCCGCGTGACGGTGTCGAAAACAGCGGCGTCTCTGCCGGGAGCACCCCCTTCGCCCGACCCAGCTGGCGAAGGCATCTATTGGGCGCGAACCGGCAATCCGGCCATTGACCGCCAGCTGCAAGGCAGACTTTTCCTGCGTCCGACCATTGACAAAACCGACGCTTTCGTCGGTGAACAGATCACACTTCGCTACGAACTTTATCAATCGCCCGAGCTGGGCGATTTGAGATATTCCATCGAAGATCGCTCCAATCCCTATCCCGGCTTTATGGTCGAGGTCCTCTACCGGCCAACCCAACATTTGCAGTTCCGCCAGGAGCGCGCAGGTGAGAGAACTTTCCAGGTCGCCCCCATCGAAGTGGTCGCGCTGTTTCCCACGAAGACCGGGGCGACGTCAATCCCCGCCCTGCGCATGACAAGCGAGATCCCTGTTCGAGCCGATCCCCTAAAACGGCGAAGACCCACTTCCTTTTTTGACGACTTCTTCCTCGATGATCCTTTCTTCCGCGAAACAGTCCGTGCGACATTGGTTGCCCGTCCCATCGGCGTTCGGGTTCTACCTTTGCCAACCGAGGGCAAGCCGGCTGATTTCAGCGGCACGGTCGGCGAGTATCAAATGGCCGCCTCGTTCGACCGCAACGAGGTCCAACAATACGACCTGGTCAATCTTAAGGTCCAGTTCACGGGCAAGGGCCAGGCGGCGGCGATCAGCCCACCTCGTCTCCCCGCGGTCCCCGGCTTGGAACGTTTCAAAGAGCAATCGAGCAACCAACCACCCCAGGCCGGCGGAGCAACCGAAGGAGCCAAGACCTTTGAGTTCTTCCTGCGACCGACCGAGGCCGGCGAGATCAAATTCCCCGGCATTGAATATGCCCTCTTCAACCCAAGCCGGAAACAATACGAACGTCTGCAAACCCAACCGCTGACGCTGCGCGTCCTGCCCGCTCCCAAACCCGAGAAACCTGTCGTTCAGGTCTATAGCCCGCCGCCAACCGCAGCCCCCGGTGAGCAGCCTTCGTCCGTCGTAGAGATCAATCGCGACATCGAATACATTCAAACGACCGGTTTTCTGCGCCATGGTATGACCGCGGCGCCGCTTTGCGATAGCACAGCCTTTCTGAGTTTTCAGCTCGTGCCGGTCGCCTTGCTTGCTGTGAGTTACACGATCCGGCGGCGGCGCGAAAAGATCCAAAGCGATGTTGCCTGGGCGCGCCGTCGTTCGGCCCGAAGCGTTGCCTCCAAGCGATTGCGCGGCGCCCGCAAACTGCTCGCCGGTCCTAATGCCGATCGGTTCTTCGAGGAACTCAGCCGAGCACTCCGTCAGTTTGTCGCCGATTATGGGAACGAGTCGGCGGCGGGTTTGACAGCGGAGCGAATCGCCGGTTTGTTGTCCGACCGCCGCGTGGAGGCCCAGGACGTCAGCGAAATGGTCGCCTTGCTCGATCTATGCGAATCGGCCCGCTATTCGAGCAGCCGACCCGACGTGGCCGACATGCAACGGGCTTTCGACCGTGCCTCAGAACTGGTTGATCGTCTTGCAAGGAATCTTCGATGACGCGATGTGGCGGCGAGCCGTTGAAGCGGGGCCGGTTGTCAACCTGCCATTTGCAGAAACCCGCTATAGATCGGCCGTCCGCACGTCACTTTCGCAGCCTAACAACCTGCGCCACGTTCGCATTCCTTTTCGCTTTTCCCTCTTGGCCTTCAGCCGGCGCACCACCCGACATCTCGGACCTACACCGTCGCTTTGCAATCGCCAACGAACACTACCAAAACAAGCGATTCAAAGAGGCGCTGGACGAATACCGCCAGCTGCTTCGAGCCGGCGTGCGCGATCCTGTCCTCTTCTACAACGCCGGCAACGCCTGTGTCCAGTTGGGTCAGAAAGGTCGAGCCGTGGCCATGTATGAGCGCGCGTTGCAGCTGGCGCCCCGCGACTCCCATGCGCGCAAGAATCTTGCCTACGTTCGCCCCTCCGGCGCCTCGGCAGCACCGTTTGTCCTGTGGCGGCCCTTTCTTTTTGTGCGCGATTTTTTCTCGCTAAACGAATGGTTGGTCATCGCCGACGTCCTGTTTGTCTGGATCATGCTTGCCGGATCGCTTCTTCTCTTGTTGCGCCAGGAGATGGCTCGTGCGATGGCACGATGGTTTCTCGTCGCCGGAATCGTGCTAGCAGTGGCCATTGCGGGCTTCGTGCCCTGGCGGTGGTATGAAGAACGCGGCCGTCGCCTGGGTGTCATCGTCGAAGGCGAAGTCGTCAGCCGTCACGGGCCAAGTCCGACGCTCGGTGAGCACTTGCGGCTGGCCGAAGGAACACGTGTCCAAATTCTCAGCAATGAAGGAAACGGATGGCTTTGCATCCGACCGCTGGATGCGCCGCGACGGTCGCGTGAGCGTTCCTATGTGCGGCAGGAAGCGGTAGAAGAGATCTAACACCGCGGCGCGAAAGGCAAGCGTTGCGCCGGGTCGAGGAAAGCGGTCCCTTATTGTAGAAGAATCACTCTTTCGGGGGCGAAGCGCGTCGCGCTTTGGCCGGAGGCTCTTCGGGCAAGTCCTCGTCATCCTCGATCTGTTCGCCTTCTCTTCCCGCCCGCAGATTGCGCGTAAATCGCCCAATTGCCGACCCCAGCTTAGGCAGGTTCTTTGGACCGAAAATCAGGACCACAACCAGCAATATAATGAACCATTCTGAGCCACCCGGAAGGGTTAGGAATCCCATCGTAAGATCCATTATTCTCCGCTCCTTTACCGGCCGCCCCAAGCGCCGACGCGGCCGTTTTCTTGATTTCCTCTTCTCCGGGCCGCCTTGAACTGCGAGGCGTCCCTTTTCTCCACCGCTAAGAGCAAGCAGACCAAAGTGCCGGCCTAACATCAATCATTATTTTTGCCCCCGCTCCTCGCGCTGCCATCGCTTCGGCAACCTCCACCGTTCAATGCCATTTCAGCGGGCAGCGGCGCGTTCGAGCGGACGAAGCGCACCCACGAAGTCGCCCATGCGGTCGAGCGCCGTCCGGATTTGCTCTATCGAGGCCGCGTAGGAGCAGCGGACATGTCCCTCGCCACATTCTCCAAACGCGTTGCCAGGAACAACAGCAACGTTGGTCTGGTTGAGCAGCTCCAGGCAAAACTGCTCACTGCTCAGGCCCAGATGGGCTATCGAAGGAAAGACGTAGAACGCGCCCTGGGGAAGCAGGCACGGCAACCCGATTCTGTTCAGCCCCCGCGCGATGACGTGGCGGCGTTCATTGTAGGCCGAGACCATTTCCTCGACATCGCGCCGCCCATTTTGAAGACCCTCGATCGCCGCATATTGGGCCATGATCGGCGCGCACATCATCGAATACTGATGGATCTTCACCGCCGCTTCCACCACATCGCGTGGGCCTGCCAGATAGCCCAATCGCCATCCGGTCATCGCAAACGCCTTTGAGAAGCCAGACAGAAGAATCGTCCGTTCACGCATGGCGTCGAGCGAGGCAAAGCAAATGTGCTCGCCCTCGTAGGTCAGCTCGGCATAAACCTCGTCGCTTATGACGAGAAGATCGCGGCGGCGCGCGATCTCGGCCAGACCTTCGAGCGTCGAGCGACCATACGTCGTGCCGGTCGGGTTGTTGGGAGAACAAAGAAAAAGCGCCTTGGTTCGCCGCGTGATGAGCGATTCGAGCCGTTCAAGATCCGGTTGGAACTTCTCGCGTGCCGTGGTCGGTAGAATGAGCACCTCCGCACCCGCCAGAAGCGCCATGGGTCTGTAGGAAACATAACAAGGCTCGATGACAATGATCTGATCGCCCGGGTTGGTGATGGCGCGCAACGCGATGTCAATCCCCTGGCTGACGCCGACCGTGACGCAGATCTCCGTTGCCGGGTGATAGTTGACGCCGAAGCGCGATTCGAGATAGGCGGCGATGGCGTTGCGCAAAGCCACCAGGCCTTGGTTGGACGTGTAGGAAGTCCTGCCGCGTTCGATTGCATAGACCGCCGCCTCACAGATGCGCCAGGGCGTCGAGAAGTCCGGCTCCCCGACGCCAAGTGAAACGATGTCTTCGCGGCCGATTACCAGGTCGAAGAACTTTCGGATGCCCGATGGCGGCAAACTCGCCACCAACCGAGAAATCCGTTGGGATGATTCATTTGATCTCTCGCTCATGGCGGTCACTCACAAGCCGGTGCGCTATCTCCGTTCAGCCTTCAGCGTTCAGCATTGCTCTCAAGCCGAAATGATCAATCGTTCGGCCGCCTCGTCGTCGTGGATAATGACTCCATTCTCTTTATACTTCCGGAGGAGAAAATGGGTCGTTGTGCTGTGAACGTGCTCCAAGGTGGCCAGTTTTTCGGCCACAAATGAGGCAACCTGGCGAAGCGACTCGCCCTCGACAAGCAAGAGCAGGTCGTAGGCGCCCGAGACGAGATGGCAGGTGCGAACCTCGGGGAATTTGTAAATGCGCCGCGCGATGGCATCGAAGCCGACTTCGCGCTGAGGCGTGACCTTGACCTCGATGATGGCCAGCACCATGTCATCGCCCGTCTTCTCCGGATTGATCACCGCGCGATAGCCTAAAATCACTTTCTCGTCGTGGAGGCGTTTGACCTCCGCCGCAGCCTCTTCGCGGCTAATTCCCAGTCGCTCGGCGATCTCCTCGTGCGAAAGCGGCCCCTCGGCACGAAGCAGATGCAAAACCGTTTTGCTCATGGCGATAATCCCTCCGTCGTCGGCAACCACGCGTCGCTCAAACGAATAAAGTGCTTCTTAACTAGCCCGGCGACTTCGTCAACGGAAATCCTGTGGCCGGACGATCCGTGAACCCGCTGGTGGGGCAATTCATGAGCTGTCCCCACACGAAATGCCCTGGCGGAATCGAAAAAGTCCTGGATATTCACAACAGGCTCGTCGCGGCCACAGGCAACGATGGGTTCGAAGGCGCGCAGGTCGGTCTCGACGTTAATCGCAAAACCGTTTCGCGTCACCCCGCGACGAAGCCCAACGCCAATGCTGGCGATTTTCCCTCGATCGGTCCAAACGCCAGGGGCGTCGTTGCGAGTGAAGCCGGCAATGCCCAGTTCGCGCAGAACCTCGATAACGACAGCCTGATAGAACTCAATGAGATGGCGAAGGTGTTGTCCCCCGCGTGGCAACCGAAGGATCGGATAGACGGCCAATTGGCCGGGACCGTGATAGGTCAGCTCGCCGCCTCGATAGGCGCGTCGAACCGGAATACCGCAGTACGCCGGTTGCGATGGATCGTAGCCCAAACGGAAGTTTTCGCGGCGAAAACGCAGGCCATACGTATAGACCGGTTCATGCTCGACGAACAGAACGGTGTCGGGACACTCGCCGCGCGCCCGGGCCTCCGCCACTCGTTCCTGTTCGCGCATCGCCGCATCCCAGTCCACCCGGCCGAGAGCGCGAAATTCGATTGTCTGCACCTTCACGGCCATTTCTCTTCGTCCTCCCCGCCACCGACTCAGATGCCAGTGATAACGACCACCCACCACACCCGCAACCACAAAACTACCGCCTCTGAAACCCGTTCTTTCTTGCCAACGAATGGATCGTGTGATTGATCCTCCTGCATCAACATGGAATGTCGGCGGACCGTCGCGTTTCTTCTCAGATAGAGGTCGGTGAGAATGGTCATCTCTGTGTTGTGTGTGGCTTTGTCTGTTGCCGCGGGAAGCATTGTTTTATACAACGAGTTCTCGCGCCATTGGGTCTTGCGTTCCCTGGCGCGCGTCATCCTCAAAATCTATTGCCGCGCCGAGTATGAAGGACGCGAGAATGTCCCGCTTCGTGGCCCGTTGATTGTGGCAAGCAATCATGTCAGCTGGCTCGATACGGTCTTTCTCGGGTCGGCCGTCCCTCGTCTGATCCACTACCTGGTCGCTCGCGAGTATTACGACCCGTGGTATCTGAAATGGGTGATGCTACTTTTCGGAGCCATTCCGCTTATGCGCGGCAAAGCTCAGCGCGAGCCCTTGAAGCGAGCGTTGGCGGCGTTAAGAGGGGGGCGCGTGATTGGCGTTTTCCCCGAGGCACGGATGAGCGACACGGGCGATCTCCAGCCATTCCGGGGCGGAGTCGCTCTGCTGGCCGAAGAGGCCGGCGTCCCCGTTCTGCCTGTTGCCATTCTCGGCGGCAACAAGGTCATGGGACCGACGTACAGATTTCCGCGCCCTCACAAGGTTCGCGTCCGTATCGGCCATCTGATTGATCCAACCGGACTCAATCGCGAAGAGATCCTTGCCCGCTTGGACAGGGCCATTCGGAGCCTACTTGGCCAACCCGCCTAACACCCCCGTGCGCGCCCTCCAACACCCCCTCAGATTTCTGGTCTTCGACACGTAAGGGCAATTCACGAATTGCCCACCGCAACCAGATCCTCCCCCTCCCCGCCTGCCGAGTTCGCGCTTGACCACTGCTCTATTCGCGACAAAAGTCGTTTTCGTAACACGAACCATCTGTTCCCAACCGGGCAGAAAGGGGCTGCCAGACGTGAAAGCAAAAGTCGCCGTCCTGAAAACATCCCCGCGAACCGTCGTGGAGGATTACGGCCGGTTGATACGGTTGGCTGAATATGATCGCGCGATTGATCGAAGCCGCGACACGATCCTCAAGGTCAACATCTCCTGGCACCACTATTTTCCCGCATGTTCAACCGCCCCGTGGCAATATGATGGCGTTGTGACAGCGCTTCTGGCCGATGGCTTCCAGCGCGACCGGATCATCCCGGCCCACAATCGCACCGTCGTCGTTAACGCCAAGAAAGGGATCGTCGCCAATCACCTCAACACCGTGGACCACAAGCATGGCCTCAAGCCGGTTCATCTCTATGAGCCACCAATTCGGTGGGAAGTCTATAGACCGAGGGGCCGCTTTCGCGTTCTCAATGAAGTATATCCTGATGGCGTGAAAATCCCGACATTCTTTATCGGCAAGAATATCCTCCATCTCCCGACCGTCAAAACGCACGTTTTTACAACCATTACCGGCGCCATGAAGAATGCCTTTGGCGGCTTGCTATCGGAACGACGCCATTGGACCCACAGCGTCATTCACGAAACGCTCGTGGACCTGCTAATGATCCAGAAAGAAATCCATCCGGGCATCTTCGCTGCGATGGATGGAACAATCGCCGGTGATGGGCCGGGGCCGCGCGCGATGATTCCGTCGGTTCGTGGGTATATTCTCGCCAGCGCCGACCAGGTGGCCATTGACGCCGTGTCGGCCAAGATGCAGGGCTTCGATCCGATGAAACTGGCGTTCATCCGGCTGGCGCACGAGGACGGGTTGGGTGTCGGTGATCCGCGCGACATCGAAATCGTTGGTGACGATATTTCGAACGTCAACTTTCGCCACCAAAAGAATGCGCAGACCTTTGCCTCGCGCGGCCAGCACATGATCTATCACGGCTGGCTCAAACCGTTTGAGAAAATCCTTCTTCGCTCCTTCCTCGTTCCCTGGTCCTATGTCGCCTCGCGCGTCTATCACGACCTCTACTGGTATCCATTTGTGGGCCGCGCGCGTGCGAACGCTATTCTCGCCACCGACTGGGGCCGCCTATTTCGGGACTACGCTCTGGAAACCTTCAAGCGAGGGCACGGAAAGTCTTGACCACCCGTTGGGCGCGTGGTCACGTTGAAGACCATGAAAACCAAGAGCCACTTCGAACAGAATCTCCTCTGCTACGGAGACAACCTGACGTTTCTCAAGAACGGCGCTCTGTTTCCCAACGAGTGCATTGATCTGATCTATCTCGATCCCCCTTTCAATTCGAAGCGACCGTACAACGTGCTTTTCAAGGACGTTGACGGTACGCCGTCGGCGGCGCAGATCAAGGCGTTCGACGACACGTGGCAATGGGACCAGGACGCCGCGGACAAACTTTTGGAGATTCAAGCCGTCGCACCATCTCCTCTGGTCGAACTTCTCAAAGAGCTTCAGGGATTTCTTGGCCATTCCGAGATGTATGCCTATTTGGTGCAGATGGCTGTCCGGCTGGTCCAGCTGCATCGTCTCCTGAAGCCAACGGGGAGTTTGTACCTACACTGCGACCCAACAGCGAGCCACTATCTCAAGATGGTGCTCGATGGGATTTTCGGAGCGAGGTATTTCCTGAACGAGATCACATGGAAGCGCTCGTCTGCCCATTCAGATATCAAGCAGGGAATGCGCCGCTGCGGACGAATTCGCGACATCCTCCTGCTTTACACAAAATCCGTCCGCCATACTTGGAACCCTGTTTACGTCCCGTACGACGAATCGTACATAAAGGCGTTCTATCGGCATGTCGAGCCAGAGACCGGGCGACGCTACCGACTGGGCGACCTCACGGCTGGGAAACCCGGTGGCGACACGCTTTACGAGTGGAAAGGCAAGAGACCTTACAAGCGTCGGTATTGGGCCTATGGCAGAGAGAAGATGGAGCAGTTTGAGCGCGAGGGTCGGCTTATCTACACGGGCAGGGGGATGCCATGTTACAAACGCTATCTCGATGAAATGCCCGGTGTCCCGGTCCAGGACCTTTGGGACGACATCCCGTATGCCGCGACGAAAGAGCGGCTTGGTTACCCAACCCAAAAGCCGATAGGGCTTCTGAAGCGCGTGGTGACGTTGTCCTCAAATCCGGGGGATGTCATTCTTGATCCCTTCTGCGGTTGTGGCACGACGATTGACGCCGTGGAGACCATCAATCGCGAAAAGGACAAGGACGGAAAACGGCCCAAGCCGCGACAATGGATCGGCATTGATGTCACGCACCTTGCCATCCATCTGATCAAACACCGCCTGACGCGCTTCACCCCGCCGCCACGGTATGAAGTCGTGGGTGAGCCGGCTGATCTGGCAGGAGCGCGCTTTCTGGCACAAAAAGATCGTTTCCAGTTTCAGTTCTGGGCTCTGGGACTTGTCGGCGCTCGTGCTTGGGGTGGTGTTGAGAGGAAGGGCGCAGATACTGGGATTGATGGGGTTCGCTATTTCACCGACGATCCGTCAGGTAAGCCAAAGACCGTTTTGGCCCAAGTGAAAAGCGGCCATGTCAAGGCGGGCGGCATACGCGATTTCCGGGGCGTGCTCGAACGGCAGAGGGCTGCGATCGGTCTTTTTCTGACTCTCGAAAACCCAACCAAAGATATGAAGGCCGAAGCCGCCGCCGCAGGTCATTACCACAGCCCGGGCTTTCACAAAGACTATCCCCGCTTGCAGATACTCACCATCGCGGAGCTGCTCGCTGACCCCGAACCGACCAACCCGCGCTGCTTGCGCATTCCCGCCGGCTCCGACCTCACCTTTCACAAGGCGGCGCAGTACGACCCACCAACCGGTTCCACTGGCTCACTCGACCTGCTTGAGCCTGTCGCTCACTATGAAACGACGCAACGCGACGACGCGTAGGTTCACCGCGCTGCTTGTGACTTCTGCCGGCGGGCGTGAAGGTGAATCATCAGGACGGAGATGTCGGAGGGGTTGACGCCGCTGATGCGCGAGGGCTTGTTGGGACTCGGCGATTGATGCTTCCTCCTGGCGCGACACCGATTTCGAGCAAAATGCGCTCGAACAAACCAGCAGATCGGAAGTAGTAGTTGACGGCGCGTGGCATGGGAAGCGACTATCGGGACGGAAGATTGCAGAACCACGCACGGTGCTTTCGGAGCGGCGGCGATGACCCGGACACGTGACAAGATTATGAGAATGCTCGACGAGAAACGCGCGGTGATCCAATCGTTCGGCGTGCGGCAACTGGCCCTGTTCGGTTCGTATGCCAGTGGCGAACCGGACGAGGCGAGCGACCTCGACTTCGTCGTCGTGTTCGAACGAAAATCGTTCGATGCTTATATGGACCTCAAGCTGTTCCTGGAAGACCTATTTGGGTGTCCGGTGGACCTGGTGCTGGCCGATGCCATCAAGCCAAGGTTGCGTCCGACGATTCTGCGGGAGATGATTCATGCCCCGGGACTATAGGGTTTCGCTCGACGATATCCTGGCAGCGGGAGAGAAGATACGCGGCTATGTGGCCGGCATGACGCACGAGCAGTTCGCCTCCGATGGCAGAACATTGGACGCGGTGGCTCGAAATCTGGAGATTATCGGCGAAGCGGTCAAGAACCTGCCGCCGGAGATTCGAGCGCAACATTCGGAAGTGGAATGGCGAAAACTTGCCGGGCTGAGGGATATTCTCATCCACCAGTATTTCGGGATAGACACCGAAATTATGTGGGACATCATCGAGAACAAATTGCCTGTCGTTGAAGAACACGTTCGGCGAATTCTCTCCCAATAGTCGAATACAACAAAACGCCCGGAGCCACGGACCGGGCTTCTTGAGTCATCCCACCGTTCTCAGTCTATGGTCTATAGTCCGCTTTGCCTCCCCCGCCGGGCGTGAAGGTGAATCATCAGGGCGGAGATGTCGGCGGGGGTGACGCCGCTGATGCGCGAGGCCTGGCCCAGCGAGATGGGGCGGATGCGGCTGAGTTTCTCGGCGGCCTCCGTTGTCAGACCGCGAAGCGAGCGGTAATCGAGGGCGGGCGGGATGCGTTCGGATTCGAGGCGGCGGAATCGCTCAACCTCTTCTTCCTGGCGGCGAATATAGCCTTCGTATTTGATGTAAAGCTCGACCTGCTCGACGGCGCGCGGGTCCGCAGCGCCGTCGGCCAATCCTAGCTCAACCAGATGCCTGTAACGCATTTCGGGCCGCGACAGAATGGCGGCCAGCGACAAGCGCTTCGTCACGGCAGGCAAGCCGTGTTCGGCCAAGTAGGTCGCATCGAGGTCCGACGGGCGAATCGTCGTCTCGCGCAGCCGTGCCAGTTCGCCCTCAACCGCCCGGCGATAGGCCTCGAACCGCCGCCAGCGCTCGTCATCAATCAGTCCGCCCGAGGCGGAAACACGCCGCCCGTGCTCTGTCAGGCGCAGGTCGGCGTTGTCGTGGCGCAACAAGAGCCGATACTCGGCCCGCGACGTAAACATCCGGTACGGCTCGTTCGTTCCCTTGGTCACAAGATCATCAATCAGAACGCCGATGTAAGCCTCGGAGCGGTCGAGAATCAGAGATGGCTCGCCGCGCAATCCGCCTGAGGCGGACAAGGCCGCATTGATCCCCGCAACGATGCCCTGTCCTGCTGCCTCCTCGTAACCCGATGTGCCGTTAATCTGACCGGCCAGGAATAACCCCCGGATTGCTTTCGATTCAAGCGACGGCTGTGTCTGTGTTGGCGGAACAAAATCATACTCGATGCCGTAGCCGTAAGTGAGGAATCGCACGTTCTCGAGGCCTTCGATTGTTCGCACAAATGCTTCCTGAACGTCGGGGGGAAGACTCGTCGAGATGCCGTTCGGATAAATCCAATGAGAATTGCGCCCTTCCGGTTCGAGAAAGATCTGGTGGCGGTCGCGCTCGCGAAACCGCACGCACTTGTCCTCGATGCTGGGGCAATAGCGCGGGCCGACGCTCTTGATCTTGCCCGTGTAAAGCGGCGAACGGTCGAGACTGGCCAGAATGATCTCGTGCGTGCGCGCGTTCGTGTAGGTGATATGGCAAGGGACCTGTTCAACATTCAGCCGCGCGGTCGTGAAAGAAAATGGCAGAGGCGGCTCGTCGCCGGGCTGAACGGCCAGGCGCGAAAAGTCAATCGTGCGCGCATCGAGGCGGGCCGGCGTGCCCGTCTTGAGGCGGCCAATCTCCAGCCCCCAACGACGCAGACTGTCGGACAGCCCTAAAGCGGCGGGCTCGTCGAGCCGCCCGCCGGAGTGCGATTCGAGTCCCACGTGAATCAGGCCATTGAGAAATGTTCCCGTTGTCAGCACCGCGGCCCGGCAGGCAACATGCTCACTGATTTTGGATTCTAGTCCGCCCGAGGCGGATTGGATTTCGGATTTCGGACTTGTGATTTCGACGCCTGTGATACGATCGCGTTCGACCTCAATCGCTGTAACCATGCCTTCGGCAAGATCGAGATTTGGGACGCGGGCAAGTTCGCGTGCCATCCAGCGGCTATATTCCTGTTTGTCGGCCTGTGCGCGAAGGGCCTGAACGGCTGGTCCTTTGCCCGTATTCAACATGCGAAACTGAATGCCGGTCGCGTCCGTGGCGCGCCCCATCAAGCCGCCGAGCGCATCCACCTCGCGCACCAGGTGGCCTTTGGCCAGACCGCCAATCGCGGGGTTGCACGACATGCGGGCAATGGCGCCGAGGTTCATAGTCACCAGAAGCGTTTGTGCGCCCATCCGAGCCGCCGCATGAGCCGCCTCGCAGCCCGCATGACCCGCCCCAACAACCACGATATCGTATTGGTTCGCCCGCGCTCCGACCATGAATAGGATCATCGTTTGACCGCCCGAAAACCGCAACCACAGATTGCAGCGATTCCGTGGGTTGAATAGGAGCAATCTTTGAGGCCCGTGTAATCGGCGGTCACGTTTCCTTCTCGACTTTGGACCGGGAATATTATATGCAAAACCCGTCTTGGCACGAACGTGACTTGATCATCGAGGCTGTCGCCGTGGACGAAACCCCCAAAGTACCGTGGGCATTGACGCCCGAAGCGCTGGCCAAGGTGCAAGTGCCGGTGCCCGAGCCGCCCGAACCTGCGCGTGAGGACGAGGCGCGCGAGCCGGTGGTTGACCTTCGTCGCACCACCCCGCGCGACGTGGCCATCGCCGCTGCACTCGCCTGCGTGGGCGTCCTTTCGGTTCTGTTCACCTATCGCGGCATCGGCTATTCCTGGGACGAGGCTTTCTACCGCGCTCCTGCACAAAGGACCGTCGAGTGGCTGGCCGAGTTCTGGCTAGACCAATCATGGGCTGGGTCAGACGAAGCCATCCGCGAATTCTGGTGCGGCAACGAGGACCCGGCAACCCGTCGGCCCATGTGGATCATCGAGCTGCCATCGGTCGTCAAGTGGGCAATGGGGAGCTCATGGGCGCTGACACGCGACTGGTCGAGCGAGCTTCGGGCGCTGCGTTTGCCCGCTGCTCTGGCTTTTGGATTTTCGGTTTTCCTGATCTACCTTCTGACGCTGAACAGTTATCGGCGACGCGCCGCCGTAATTGCCGCCACCGCCTTCATGACCATGCCGTGCGTTTTCGGCCACGCCCACATTGCAGCCACCGAGACCATCACCAACGCCGTGCTGCTGCTTTCGATCTACTGCTTCTTCCGTGGGCTGAACTCCGTGTGGTGGGCGATTCTCTTCGGGATTGCTTACGGCATCGCGCTGGACACAAAGATCAACGCTCTGCTGCTCGCGCCGGTGCTGCTGGTTTGGGGCCACGCCTTCCATCGCCGAAGCTATGTCAACAACTTCTTCCTGATGGTTTTCCTGGCACCCCTGGTATGGATCGCCTTGTGGCCGTGGCTCTGGCACGACACTGCCGCGCGCCTGGCGGAGTATTTCAGGTTCTTCGCTACCCATCAGCTCACGAGAGTCTGGTATCTGGGCCGGCAGTACCCCATGGTCACCCTCGACGGTGTTGTGAGCGTTCCCTGGCATTACCCTGTCCTCACGACGCTCGTGACGGTGCCCTTGCCCGTTCTGCTATTTGCGATTTTCGGCCTGGCCCGAACGGCCGTTCACTGTCGCTGGGAATATCGCGGCATCCTGTTCACGGGCTACGCCGTCGTGGTCTTGCTCCATGCTTCTCTGCCGGGATCGCCAAAATACGACAGCGCTCGGCTGTTCTTCTCGCTCTTTCCAATGCTGGCGATCCTGGCGGGTGGGGGCGCCGATTCGGTTGCCGGAATCATCCCGTTCGACCAAAAGATTCGTGGGACGCTGGGCGTTCGCCAGCTGGTCGCCATCGTGTTTTTTGCCATCATTGCGGGCAATGGGATTTGGGCAATTGTCAGAATCCATCCCCACGAGCTATCCTATTTCAACATTCTGACGCACGGACTGAAGGGGGCCGAGACGCGCTTTGAAACCAGTTATTGGGGCGAAAGTTTCAATGAAGAGGTCATCACCTATCTGAACACCCTGCCCCAAGGGGCGCGAATCCGACCGATGGCCATGCAAGTTCTCGTCCCGGTCCACCTCCAGGAATGGGGCATCTTGCGCGACGATCTTCGATTCGACACCGCCGGACTCTACCGCGACTATGACTATTTTCTCCTGCATGTTCGCAAGGGAATGTTCGGCGAGGCCGAGAAATACCTGTTCGAGCGCACGCCGGAGAAGGTTTTCGATTTCCGGGGTGTCGCGTTCTTCTGTCTCTACTCACGAAAAGAGGCTGGCGAACTCGCCAAGATGTGACCGAGCGCGCTCGGTCACCGGAAAAGGACAACCCATGCGACCTATCATCGCCCTCCTGACGGATTTTGGCTCGACCGACTGGCTCGTCGGTTCAATGAAGGTGGTCATTTTGTCGCGCGTCGCCGATTGTGCCATTGTGGACTTGTGTCATACCATCGAGCCGGGCGCCGTCGGCCAGGCCGCCTGGCTTCTCGAGCGAACGTTCCGCGATTTCCCGCCCTCGACCGTCTTCTGCACCGTCGTGGACCCCGGTGTTGGCACTGGACGCCGAGCGATCGCCGCTTTGGGCACTGTTGCTGAACCGCAGGCTGGAAGCCTGCGCCACCAAAGGTACTTCTTTGTTGCCCCCGACAATGGATTGCTCACGGGCGTGCGGCGACATGTCCAAAACTGGCGCTGCTGTGCGATTACGAACGCGGGATGGATGCGCTCGGAGGTGAGCCAAACGTTCCATGGCCGCGACATCTTTGCTCCGGCAGCGGCCCAGATTGCCCTGGAAGGTGGCATCGAAAACGCCGGTGAGCCCATCGCCGACCCGGTCGAAATCGAACCGCCTGGCGCGACGCCCGCGGCCAACGGTAGTATCGAAGGGACTATCATTCTATTCGATCGCTTCGGCAACGCCATCAGCACAATTGCGCGCAATACGTTGGGCGGCGCAACACGAGACCGCGCGTGGCGGGTCGTTCTCGGGGACCTGACGGTCGAACCCGTGTCATCAACTTTCGCCGATGTCGCACCGGGCGAGGCAGTGGCCTATTGGGGCAGCCTTGGCACGCTCGAAATCGCCATTCGCAACGGAAATGCGCGCGAGCGACTCGGACTCCACCTCGGTCAGCGGATTTCCTTGCGCCCCATATTGGACGTCCAGGCTTGAGGTCTGTAGTATTCATCTGCGGAGGATCGCCCAGACAGCGTCCAAGGCGATCTCGGGCGTAATCGCGGTCAGGCACCGCGGCGGTGGACTGTCACAGCGTACGCGCCAGCAAGGGTGGCACGGCACATCAGCCGCGGCGAGTATTCGTATCTCTGTGGCTCCAAGCGGGCCATTGCGCTTCGGGTCCGATCCCCCATAGATGCCCACGACCGGCACCCCTCGTGCGGCAGCCAGATGAACAGGGCCCGTGTCGCCACCGACTATAACACTGCAACGATCAAGCAGGGCGGCGAACTCGCGCACCGTTGTGGGCGGCGCCCGGTGAACCCGTCCCCGAAGATCGGGCGGCACCTCAGCCATCGCTGTCTCCACAAGCCTTTCTTCGGCTGGCCCCCATGTGATCAAGACCGCCGTGCCAGTGGCGCGCGCGATCAAACTTGCCAGCCGCCCATAATACTGCGGCGGCCAGCGTTTCGTTTCCCAGCCGGCCCCCGGGTTGAGAAACACCATTTTCTCGCCGCCAGCGATGCCTTGTTGCCCAAGTTGCCTGTCCACACTTTCGCGCTCGGCACCGAAATCAGGCAGCGGGAATTCCACCGATTGACCGCTCACACCAAGAGCGGTCAGCAAATACAGATTGCGCTGGACGACATGACGAATGTCGTCGGGCGGCTCGCAGCGGACTGTGTAAAACCACCGACTCAGCTCGCGGCTGTCTTTGCCTCCGTATCCGATCCGCGCCGGGATCGAACTCATCCACGGGATGAGCGCGCTTTTCGTCAGCCCCTGAAAGTCTATCGCCACGTCGAACCGGCGCCGACGCATCGCGCGGAAAAAATCCCAACTATCGCCCGGCAGTGAACGCAGATAACCCTGGCGCTGCCAGCGATCACGCGGATAGACAATCAGCTCGTCCAGCATCGGATGGCCTTCGAGCAACGGCGCCGAAAGCGACTCGACAATCCAGGCCAGGTGGGCATCCGGCATCGCCCGACGCAAGGCGGCCAGCGCGGGCAGCGTGTGGACCACATCCCCGATGGCGCTCAGTCGAACGATCAGGACGCGCTGCCGGCTCACGTCCCGCTTTCCTCCCCTCGAATCTTGCCGATGATCTTGCGAGAGGCGTTTTCCTTCGGAGCACCGGCAATGTAAATCTCGATGCCAAGACCGAGCGCCGTCTCGCGCTCGGGCACGGTCTCACGTGTATAGTCGGTGCCCTTGGCGTGGACATGGGGGCGGAGTCTCTCCAACAAAGGGGTCACGGTCGGATCGTCAAACAGCACGACGCAGTCCACCATTTCCATGGCGGCCAGAATTTCGAGCCGGTGCTCCTGGGGATAGTATGGCCGGTTCGGGCCTTTGAGCGCGCGAGTCGAGCTGTCGCTATTGACGGCGACAATCAAGAGATCGCCTTGCGCCGCCGCATCTTCCAAATAGGAAATGTGGCCGCCGTGAAGAACATCGAAGCAGCCGTTGGTGAAAACAACGCGTTGTCCGTCGGCTTTTGCTTGCTCGACAATCGCTACCACTTCGCTGCGCGTTTTGATCTTCCCCGCGTGGTTCGAGGTCGCCACATCCTCGCCTCCAAGGATTTTCCCCGGTGTGTCCTCAGCCAGTCCCTGTCGTGGGCACACAATCAAACCCTTCGCAGCAACGCCCCGCTCTGTCAACCCCGTTAAGAGGCCTTACTCCATCGGCCGTCGGGAACACTTGGCGGGTGCTCACCGTTCTTGTTTGTACTTGTAAAGGCGCAGCCCGCCTCAAGGCGGGCTGCGCCCCTGCGTCCGGATGGACCGACAAAACCGACGAGCATCCTGCTCGGCGTTGCTTTCACTTTTCCTTTGACAAGCAAAGGGCTGCCGTTCGAGGCTGATCACTGGGTTGAGGTGTATCCTTGATCTTTGACAAATCGGCTCCGGGCCTGCTGGCAAGCTTCATTGCAGCAGCGACTGTCCGCGTTCAAGTTCTACTTCCAGTTCACATAGTGTTGTTTTTTCCCGTTCTTGATCCTGTGGCAAAGGAGGAGATGTCCCGTGATAAAGCAGCGGTTTTCGATCCGGCAAGTGGTGGAAACAACAGGTCTCGAGGAAAGCGAGATTCGCTACTATGAACGAGTTTTCGGCGACTTTCTTTTGTTCACTCGCATGGCAGGGCCCGAGCGCGACTTCACCCCGGATCATATTGCAATTCTCCAAAGGATCAAGGAACTGACCCACAAGCGCGGCTTCTCGGTCGAAGAGATCCGGCGCGAGCTCAAACAGATGGGATGCCGGGGCCAAGGCATTCGGCCACCAGCCCTCCCTCCCACCAAAAGCTCCGATTACGCCCGCGTGATCGCCATCACCAGCGGTAAGGGCGGCGTGGGGAAAACGACCATCGCGGTCAACCTGGCTGTCGCTTTTGCGCAGCGGGGCAAACGCGTAGCGATCTTCGACGCCGACCTCGGACTTGCCAACGTCCACATCCTCATGGGCGTTCAGCCGCGATTCAATCTCATGCATCTCATCCAGGATGGTTTCTCACTCGCCGATATTCTCCTCGAGGGACCGTTGGGTATCCATTTGGTCTGCGGCGGCCAAGGCGTACGCGAGCTGGCCAATCTAACGGATGAACAGCGTCGCAACGTGTTGCGCCAGATAGACCAGCTCGAGCGCGAAGTGGACATCCTCGTGGTGGACACAGGCGCGGGGATCTCCGAGAACGTCCTGCGGTTCGCAACATTTGCCGACGAGGTCGTCGTCGTCACGACACCGAATATCGCCGCGACTGTAGATGCCTACTCGATCATCAAAGTTCTACGTGACATGGACCCGCAAAGCAAGATCGGGCTTCTGTCCAACGCCGTCAAGAGCATGTATCACGCCAAGAATGTCTTCAACCGATTGGACACGGCGGTACGCAAATACCTCGACTATGAGTTGGGCGATTTGGGCTACGTGCTGGAAGACGAATATGTCCAGGCCGCCAACCAAACGCGCCGACCGCTTCTTCTGGCCTTCCCTCACGCGCCGGCCTCACGTTGCCTCGAGCAAGTCGCCGAAACCGCCCTCAACGCCAAGGTCTTCAAGAACGATCGCAAGCAATCGTGCTTTCATGATCTTATGGGAGCACTGAAACGAACGATGATTGGAGCAGCCGCGCTCTAACGCGCAATACGATGACAACCTGTCGAGCAATTGTACGAACATCTATAAGATGGGGGCAATTCGTGATTTGCCCTTACGAATATGGGCCGCCGATTCGCGTCGGCCCGATCTCCTGCGGAGGTGGATGAATCATGGAACTGGATCAGCCCACGGCCATTGCCGAAATGGTAGATGTGACACCCGTGAGCAGCCCGGCGGAGCAGATGCGCATGGCCGCCACACGGCCTCACGAATGGTTCGGCTTCGAGGACAACCCGTTTCGCGACAATGTCAATCCGAAGTTCTTCTTTCGCACTGAGTCACACGAACAGACATTCATCAAGATGCGCCAGTGTGTGGACGAAGATGTGGCGCTGGGCTTAACCGCGGCCGCCAGCGGGACAGGCAAAACTCTTTTGACTCAGATTCTCTTGGCCGACCTCGATCCGAAGAAATATCGGCCAGTGGTCGTCCTGGTTTACCCGCAAATGACTCGGACCGCATTTCTGGCCGAGATTGCCCACGAGTTGGAACTCGAGGTGCGCAACAGCGGGCGCGTGCAAACGCTGATCGCCGCGATTCACCGGCACATCATTGATCTCTATCGCAAGAGGATGAAAGTGGTTCTGATTATTGACGAGGCCCATTTTCTCAATGCCGACTCGCTCCATCTGTTGCGCACGTTGAGCAATATCGAGGTCCCCGAACGTAAGTTGGTGACGATCCTGATGTTTGCCGAAGAGGCGTTCTTGGACAAACTGGACCAGCCGAAATTCAGGGCGCTGTTCAATCGGGTCTTCGTCCGCGCCGACCTCCAGCCGCTCAGCGCCCACGAAGTCGAGCAATACATCAAATTCCGGTGTCTGGTTGCCGGTGGCAATGGGAACGTCTTCGAGAAAACCACGTTTCCGATGATCTACGAGCTTTCGGGGGGAATTCCACGTGAGATTAACCGCATCTGTTACGAAGCAATGATTCGCGCCGTCTGTCGGCAGCAAAAAACCATCGGTCCCGACCTTTTCTAGGAGCGCCTGTGAAAAGACCTTTGGAACACCGGCAATGCCGTTCGTAGTCCCCACTTCAGTGGGCTATTTGCTTACAGAAACAACCCCCTGAAGAAGGAACTGCGAACTTCACATACACGCTCTATGGAGGTTCGTGGAATTGGTTGACAGGTTGTCATCGGATTGTGCGCGGCGTAGGGGCGCATCCGCCGTTCGGCGGACTGCTCCCCTACATGTCAACGAAATACACGAGATTCAATAAGAGAACCCTGCGTGACTCGATCCACAAGAAAACTTTTCGGACGGGAATGGACAGCCAATGACATCGCCTCCCGCTGATGGCGGCCACAGGCAGGCCCCGACGCCATTGACGAAAACTCGGTTGCGATGTGGTGAGATCGCCCTTGACCGCAGTCATGCCCGCCGCCGCGCCAGAGAGATCGAGTCTCTGTCCTCGGCTCATGGCGAGATCGAGGACCTTCTCTGTGATCTGTCGGGCGAAGACTTCACCGACCTCGAAAGTCCGGAACATCCAACCACATCTGATCCCCAAAGGTGAGCACGGCAGATTGTGCTGACCAACAATAGGAACAGGCAAGATGCCTATACCACCAATAGAGAAATCTCTTGAGATGGTAGTATAGGCTTCCAGCCACAAGCGGGTAATGGTTTTATGGGGCTTGAGAATTGACAACCATGGCTTTGCGCCTATGAACAGGCCACTTGAGCATGAGGGTCTGTCTCAGATCCTGATGAGCCGAGCTTCGGCATGCGCCGGGTTTGCACCCGGCTTCAGCCGGGGTGCAAGGCAACCATTTCCCCTCCGAAGAGCCGGCTTGAGCCGGCCTTTGGCCAAAGGCCGGCTGATGGCTGAAGCCCACAGGAGAAGCCCGCCAGCTGGCGGGCTGAAGCATGCTCCAGGGAGAGAGGAAGGGTCTCTCGGGGCGGCTGAAAACCATTAAACGCTTGTGGCTTCCAGCCTGTGTTCTAGGTGGATCAAACCATCTGGCCCCTTAATTGTGTTGGGCTATACCTCGCAGCGGTAGGGGCACGGGCACTCGGCAGACGCACCCTGTCGCGTGTCCGTTGTCGTTTTCTCTGGATTTCCAATCGCTGCTGATACAGATTTCTTCATAAAGGCTGCGTGCCTTAGCGAATTTCCCGAAAAGTGACGTCAGCGTGTCTCGGCGAAAACCCAATCCAGAGCCCAACGCTCACGGGCTTCAGGCCCGCGTGGACCACACGCTGGTTCGCAACTACCAAGTCCGCCGACGGGTGCATCAACTGCTCGCCTCCAAAGAGGTCCGGAATCTTTCCGTCGAGGAAGCCCACCGGATGGCTGTCCAGATACAGAAGAAAGGCCCTCAAGCCGTCGAAGCACTTTTCGAATGCCTGTTCGACGAAAAGAACCCGGACAAGCATCGCCTGGCGATCATGGTTCTCAGTGAGATAAACGACCCGGTCGTCTTCGAGAGAATTCACAACTTGCTTCGGCGACCCCAACTGCCCGAGAGGGTGCGCGTTGCTCTCCTGGCCATCGAGGCGCTGCACCAAAGTCCGCCCGACGAGATCTCCGTATCCCCCGAGTTCCAGGGCCTATCGCTCGACTCGGTCCTCGCCTTCACCGAGAACTTCTGGGATGCCATGGAGATGGAAGAAATCGCACTGATGTGGCGGGAGAACTTCATCGCCGAGTTACCCGAAGAGCGCCTGGGCATGCTCGATCTGCTGATGAAATCCGCTCATCCAAAATTGCTCGGCATCGCCCGACTTGAAATCATGGCCGGTGATGTCAAGATCCTTCATTTCCTCGCCCAAAAGCTGGCCGAATTCGACAGCCCGCTTGTTGTCCCAATGCTCAAAATGCTCCTGGAACATCACGATCTTGTTGTCCGCACCCTGGCGGATACATCTCTAAATAAGTTGCGCGAACGTACCGCCAGATCCCCAGATACTGACTCACAGACGGCTCCTACTACGCGATTCTACCGCGCCTATATGGCTACGGATCAATGGTCGGGACACTATAGTCTGGTTTACGCCGTCAAATCCCAACCGGAAGATTTGATCAAATTTGCTGTTTTTCTGCTCGACCGCTGGGATCGGGGCATCGTGGATTGCTGGGGTTGCGTTCGCTATAACCATCAGGAATTCGAGCAACTGCTGGCGACCATGGCAAAAGACTTTGCCGACCTCCATCAGGAACGCCTCACCAAGCGGACCGCCCTGACTCTTCTTCTCAACGCGATGGAGTTAACCGCCCGCCGGAAACATCCTCTGCCGTTGGAGTTCGCCATCTGGTGCCACTTGTTTGAAAACGAGAAATTCGCGCCGGACCCCAAAATCCCTCAATTCGGCGTGGATTGCAGTGTCTGTCATAAGCCGATTCGCACGGGACCGCGCACGGCTCCTCCCTGGGTCTTCGGCGATCTGGTCATTTGTCACCGCTGCTCGAAGCGCCCCCTTCGCTGTCCAATTTGCAGCGGCTCAACCACATTGATCGAATGCTTCTTGACCCGCGAAGAGCCTCACGACCAGGTAGATCTGCGATGCCCCCATTGTTTCGAGTCTTTTCGCATGCCCAACTGAGCGCAGTCTCTCGGAAAACAATGAAATATGAACGAGAAACGACGTACAACAAACGCGGGGGCAAAGCGCAGATTCGTGACCGTGTCCCCTTCTTTCATAACCACATGACCGACCCTTGTCACATAGATTGCGAAGTCGGGTTCCGCGGCGCTATCGCCTTCGACGCCGACAATCCAATTCGCTGGAATGAAACCTTCCTCGGCGACCGCGAACTGACCTATGCGCTCAATCGCCATCAGCACCCCGACGTGCTGGCACTTGGCAAAGTTGAGCCTGCACCTCAGTTGTGCATCGCAGGCTGCCGAACGAAAGGCTGCTTTGTGGTCGTTCGAGCAATCAAGGGAAGCAAGCCGGCAATTCTGCTGGATGAGGACGGCGGCCAATAGCGGCCGCCACCTCATCATAATTCATCTGTGCGTTTGTACAATCGCGAATGGGTGCCTGATATGCGACGATATCTGCTTTCTCTGACAGTTCTTTCTGCTCTTTCTCTTTGGTCACATCCCCTGGCACCCGCAGCCACTACTGCCGATCCGTTCGGTCCCGCTTCACGCCGTCGCTCCCCGCAAGAGGTTCCAACAAGCCCTTCGCTTTCGACGCGGCAGCCAGAGGTTCGTTTCACTTCTGCTCAAATCGAGAGTATCCTATCGCGAGCTCGCAACATGTGGCGGAGCTATCTAAGAATGCGCCCGCAGTTGAACAGCGCGGACAGCCACGAACAGGCTTTCGCCCAGAAAGCGGCGGCCCTGCGCGCCATGACCAAGGCCGTCGAGCGGCTTCTGGCCAACGAAAAACGCAAACCCACAAAAGATGGCGCTCTAACGGTCGCCGATGCCCTGAACTCGCTCGATCGCGCAACCGCTGCCGTCGAATACGATTTCGACCGCATTGCCCTGCGCATGGCTCAGGAATCTCTACTCCCTCCCGGCCAACCCTTTTGCATTTGTATCGCACCGCCATTCGCTGAAGTTTCCCCACTCGGACCCACACCCTGTTCCCCGGCCATCAGGGTAACGACGATTCTCGCTGCCGGCGAAGCCGAAAGCTTTCAACTGGTTGTCGTGCCCTATTGGGAACCTCTCGTTGACGTTCGCGTGGAGGTAAGCGACCTTTTCCGCCCAAACACCATAGACCGTTTCAAACCCGACCAGCTCCGCCTGTGGCTGGTCGGGTCCGTTGCCAGCACCTCGACGCTCGGTCGCGCCCAATTCTGGCCCGACCCACTCACTGCGCTCCGTCCTTTCGATCTGCCCGCAACCGTCTCGCAGGCAATTCTCGTGGACATTCGCGCCCGAAAAGATCAACCCGCCGGCCTGTATGAGGGTCTCTTGACGATCAGACCTCAATCCCTCCGACCGATCAGCATCCCGCTGCAAGTTCTGGTCCGTACCTTCGCCTTGCCCGATGGGCTGCCCGAGGTCACTTTCCGCATCAGGAACGACGCGATCCAAAAACAGTTCATCGTGTCCGCGACCTCACGATTCACTCAGGAATGGCAGACTTTCCTCAGCGCTTTCGGTTTTGGCCTCTATCGTCCGACAGGTCCTGATGATTCCGCCGAAGGCTGGCTCCCCTGGCTCGATGAAGAGGTCTCGCCCTTTGTTGGCACACCCGCCATTATCCCAAAAGTGCCCCTGTTAGTTGCTTCCCTGCCTTACCGTCAAACGGCGTGGGCCGCGTGGAATGATCAACACCGGTACGACTTGCCCTCATTTCGTTGGGTCGTCAACGGGTGGGTATCCCTGGACTCATCCTCGTCAGAGCCATTCCAGCTCCGCAACAGCCCTTTCGTGCGAAATTACTGGTTCGGCAAACCCTTGGAGAACCCGCCCGGCTTGATTTGCGTGAACCGTCGCGGTGAGCCTGAGCCTACGGTTCGTCTAGTCGCTTTGCGCGACGGCATCGAGGACTTTCGCTATTTTGCGCTGCTTGCCCACAAACTGGTCGAAACCAAGGAACGGAAGGCTGCCGGCTGGTGGAAGCGACATCGCTGGAGTCGCTTACTGTCTATAGACCCAAAGCTGGGCGATCCCAAACGGGCTTCCCCTGGAACTTTCTCGAGAATGGTAGAAGTCCGCGAAAAGGTCGCCAGGGCGATCGAGCAGGCACAGCAATGTCTCGACAGAACAGAAGGTAAAAAGAAGAAGTAAAAGGAAGAGGGATCGGCCTTTATGCAAATCCGCAGGCGGCCAACAGGGCCTCGGCCCGATCCATTACATCGGCCCAGCGACAATTGCGAGCCACGTACTCGCTTCCTTGACTGCCCATCTGACGCGCTTCATCGGGATGCGCTTCAAAATAGTCCAACGCGCACTCAAACTCCTCTTCATCGAGGAACCAAAGCCCCCCTCCTGCCACCTCGCACTGACTGCGCAGAACCTCACATTGGGCGTTAACTAATACGGGGGTTCCCTGCGTCCAAGCCTCCATCAGCACATAAGAAAACGATTCGTACAGCGATGGTTGGCAAAAAACTGTCGCGCCGGCCATAGCGTCCCAGAGTTCCTGCTTTTCGACCAGACCCAAATCCACGGTATTCGCTACCGATACTTGGCCTGCCGCTATGGTCTCGCCTGGTCCGGCTAGAACCAGTTTCCAGTTGGCATGGGCTTCGACAAAGCGCGCAAAGCACCGAAGCAGAAGATCGAAACCCTTGCCGGGGACACGACGGCCGGCGAATAATATGTAGGGTCCATCAATGCCTTTTCGGCGCCGAAACCGCTCGCCATCTCCCTTCTCGCAGAAATCCATCCCCGTCCCAATGACACGCGCCAATACGCCCTGAATCGGATAGAGCGCCCGCGCGAGATAATACTCGGCCTCCGAAAGGAACCAAAGTCCTCCCGCCGCAGCCATCATTTCTTGGAAACACTGCATATAGGCGATTGGCTCATTGTGCAGGCACGGAATGATTATCGCCCGTTCCGCCGCCGCGCGGACGCCATAATATGTCGTTCCGTAAAGGTAAGGGAGGAAAAGGAAGCCATATCCGTCGTGATTTTCCTCGATAAAAGCGTACAGCGAACGGCTGTTGATGCTATTGGCGACAAACTCTATCTCCTCGGTCGGCGAGAGGACGCAGTCATGATTCAGCGCAGAATAAAGCTGGGCAAAACGGGCACCGTCCCGCGCATCGAGCGAGAAGCGGCGAATCGTCAAGCCATCTTCCTGGACGGCACCCGCAACGAAGTAGTCCTCAGTCCAGTCGTGGAATGCGTCTCGCCCGCAGGTTGTTAGGACCTCGACGCGGTACCCGCGCCTCAGGAGTTGGCGGCCTATGTCGTGGGCAAGAAACTCCGCCCCCCCGGTGCTCTTCTCGCTCCACCAGGGCGTTACAATGGCAATAGGCATAACGTGCGGGTAGGACATTTGGGTCTAAGCTGGTTTCTGGCCGATGATGGCATAGTCGGCGTAGTTGTAAAGCAATGAATTTATTCGACGTAAGTTCTGGTTGAGTACTTCAATCAATCGGCGCATGTTCGGATCGCTAACCTGGTCGGTGGGCAAAAGCTTTAGTTTATCCGACTCTTCAATCGGATTGATGTATTCTATTTTCACCTCCCCGAAGCCAACTATTTCCACCATACGGCGGACCGCCTCGGGATGCAAGGGATGATGGTGCGTGGGATCGGCATAGAACGCGCCAGAGAATGTCGTCAAGCAAGTTGGGTTGACGGTCTCAAGTATGATCACTCCCTGTGGCCGTATCTTCCGTGCAGCCAGCCGCAACATCTGGAAAAAGCTCACAAAATCGAGGTGCTCGATAACCTGAAAAGCAACCACTCCGCCAAGGGAATTATCCGACAACCCGTCAAGATGGTCAAGCAGGTCTTCACGGCGGACATCGAGACCGCGCTCGTGACAATATCGGACCATCATCTCATCGCAATCTACGCCATAGGCGCCAATCCCCCGCTCGCGCAACAATTCAAGAAATTCGCCCCGGCCGCATCCGGCGTCCAGAATGTTCTGTTGGCCGACCAGGAAGGCAAGATAGCGAGCCTGGTGGCGGCTGACTTCTTCCGGGCTGCCGCGCAGTGACTCCGCAAACCGCAAGGTGTCAAACCCTATCGCGCCGCCGGCTTTGTCGGATGCCTCCCCTTGCGTCGGCGACGCCGCCCTGTCCAAACGCCTTCCCCAGTCGGCCGCGAACTCCATGAGTCTCTTGTCCATTTTCTCCTGAAAATGGGTCAGGGCTTCGGCCTGACGAGCCAACCCACGTTCATGCAGTTCTTCGATGTACCTGGCCAGGACCGGTACGGAGGCCAGCAGCCACAGGTGAAAATCGTGGTGGGACGCCTGGACCCGCCCCACAAGGAACCCAACAGAGTCGCGCAGCATTGCGTTGATGTCTTTCTGACCGCGCAAAACAAATCGCCGAACGGGCAGCAGTGCGCGTTTCATCCACCACCGCGGATTCCACCACCGGTCGCGGGGACTGCGCGGAAGGGCTGCCTCTTCGTTGATGCGCCTGACCTCCATCAGGAAGCGCCGGACGTCATTATAGCCCGGGTCCTCTTCCGCCGCATAAGCGGCTATCCGCTCCTGGGAACCGCCAAGCATGCCGCCCCCAGGGCTACGTCGTTGACTGGCAACCGTCTGGAGGATTTGCTCTTCGAGTTGCTTGGCGGCTCGCTCAATCCGCCGAGCAAGCTCCTCGTGACGAGCACGGGTCTCGTCACGCAGCTCGCGCATGATCCGAGCCACATCCACACGATCCTGTTTCTGCATCACGGGGGAAATACCCTTTTCCGAGAATCGGGCCCACCCGGGGCTTTGCTCTTCTGGACCAAACGAAAGCCCTCCCTTCAGGCAGCACAGAGCCACTATAGGGAGGGCCACAGTGTAGTAAAGTCCTTTTTACACCGACCGTCTCGCGGGGGACTTATTCCCTCTCCACCCTCGCAGAGTTTTCCCCCGCTCGACGCCGCTGCTTACCGCCAGGTCCAATACTCATCGCGCGGCTTCAGAACCGCCTTGTGACAGTGAGGACATTCCGTACCGACCTGCTCGGGCTTGCACACCGGGCAAACCGGATACTGTCCGCGTTCGTCGCGCTCGTTTCGGGGCGCATGCCCGAAAATGATCCGAGCATGGGGCTGCGATACCAGCTGGTGGATTGGCCGCATGATGCCATACTCCAATCCGATTCCGAGCGGATAAAAAAGATAGGCAACCACACGCAAGGGATAATCACTGTTGCCCCGGTCGTAGTCGTGAGCACCGACCGGTGCCGCGACGCCTAACACCATCGCGACGAGGAGAACTGCGAGCAGACCCACACACTTCTCTTTCATAACACACCTCCGCACTTTTTGGTCTTGACTCAACACAGCCCCCTCGCAGTGCCAAGTGCTTTCTTCTCAAGCCTTCTGGACTCCTACACCGCCCGGTGTGGACAAAGCAAGAGGATTTTTGCTCCAAATCCTCACTTTCCCAAAAAGAATCTTCCTCAGGATCGCCGTTTTCCCTTGACATCCCCGGAGCCGGGAATCTATTACGTTGGGCAACAATTGAATCGTCCTCGCAGCAGGTTCCGCGCTTGGCGGACCAACGGGGAAGCGCCGTGAGAATCGGCCGCGAAGCCGTCGCTGTGATCGGGAACGAACGCCGAGAATACCACTGGTCTCAGACAGAGAGACTGGGAAGGCTCGGTTAGTAGGACGACCCGTAAGCCAGAAGACCTGCCTGCTGTGAACTCCGTCACGCTTCTTCGGTGCTAAGAAGTGGAGTTCGGATGCAGTGCGCATACCGGCCCCCTCCTTCTCCCGAAGGCGGGGGTTTTTGTTAGCAACACTGCGGGTCCGGGTAGTCGTGGCGGAAGGATGAACATCCTTATCTCAAGGAGGTGGAGCGCCATGACTCGCTCAATCGCTCTCTGTCTGGCTGTTTTCTGGATCGCCGCCGCGGCTAGAACCGCGCAGGATGTCTCGTTTCTCTATCTTCCGCCGGGCTATGTGGCCGGGAAGGTCCCGCTTGGAACGGGTAATTACGCCACGGCGCTGGCGGCTGACCCGGACAACGACAATTTCATCTATGCCGCCGGAATGTTTGCCGGGGCGAACCGGATCGTTCATCTCGACCTTCGCAATGGCCACCGGACATCTGTTTTCACCTGTCCCACATCGGTCACCGTCAGCGGGTTTGCCGTTCTGGCCAGCGACACGCTGTTTGTTTCGGACGCCGACCACGATCGCCTGTATGTGCTCCGCGATGATCACCCCAAGGATGGCGACTTTGACGATCCGGAGGAAGTCCGCGAGTTGATCAAGCCGATCCTCACGAACCCCGGCGGCGACTGGACAGGAACCGCTGTGATGATCGTCCGCTCCCGTTCTAATCGTCTTCATTTGCCTGCTGGCACCGTTCTTTTTCAATCGGAGGACGGCGGGATGACGCAGAGCGAGGTTCTGGCAGTTATGAACACCTGGACCGGCCCGTCCTATCAACCGCCGGGCAAAGCTTTCTTCTCGGGTTTTAACTATGGCGGTGGTTTGGCAATGGATTCTGTCGGCCGTTTGTTGGTCGCCTCATCGTTCTATCCAAACACCGGTAAGGTATGGATTTGCGACGACCTGAACGGAGATGCGTTTATCGGCGCAGGGGAAGCTAACATCCTTGTGCGGCGCGCCAGTAGCACCACGGAAACCGCAGGGCTCTCGGCACTGGCAATTGACGCGGCCGACCGTTGTTATGTCGCTGTGGGCTGGGGGTTCGGTTCGACGGCTCAGACCGACATCCAAACCTTCTCTATTCCCGACGACCCGCTGCACCGAACCGCGCCGGTCACAACCTTTGCTTCGCTGGGATCGCCCTATGTTTCAGCAACCGTTTTCAACTCCACATCGCGTTCCTTTGCCCCCGGGACGGCAAACGGCGCTGTCATGGTACTGGTCGCTTGCGACCCAATGTGGGGGAACCTTGATTACCTGTTGACTTTGCGGCCGGCTGGCCCAACTGGGGTTCGACAATGGCGGCTTTATTGAGCAATGGTAGATGATCCATCGTCGGGTATGGCGGCAAGACAGGGATCGCCCTGAAATTCGAGCTGAGATACTTGAGAAAAGACTGGTCGCCTGCAAGATGCTACGTACCCGACAATTTGGCAAAGGCCTGATGTCCGTGCACTATCTGAAGATATCCCTTCTTTTCACTATCGCCGTCTGGTGTTGCCAAACGCTCCGGGCCTCCCCTGCCCCGTTCCTGCCCGAAGAACGTGTCACAACGGACAACCGAAACTACGAGATGACCCGAAATCCCAACCACGCCATGGCGGTTGGTCCCGACGGCACAGTGCACCTTGTTTTCTGGGACGGCTATCTTGAAACCTCGCCGCTACATCCGAGCGCTGTTTGGTATTGCCGGCGCGATCCTTCAGGCCAATGGTTGCGGCCGGAGATGGTTGACGATTCCTTCACCTCGCCACGCACACGCCTCGGCGGACGCCATCCCTCGTTGCTTCTCCGCCCCAACGGCGAGGTTCGGGTGTTCTGGCACGACTACCGCAACTGCTCCGCCGCTCACAACTGGATAGACAACATCGAACTCTACATGGACGTGCGCCCGCCCTCGGGGTTCTTCTCTCCCAACGACATTCGCTTGACTAATACGTCGGCCTCTCACGACGGCGATAACGGGTATGTTCCACAAGTCGTGGCAGCTTCTTCGGGCGAAATCTTTCTGGCCTGGTATGACTACCACCTCAACCGTAACCTGGCCGACATTTACCTGATGAGGAGCGATGTGCAAGGGCACTTCAACCTCGCAACAACAGTGGACACTTGGCGGCTGACCAACTTCTCCCAGCGCGCCAATGGTATTTCCTACACCCTGCCCGACATTGCCGTGGATCCGGCAAACACGGTGCATCTGGTCTGGACGAAGGACATCCGCGGGGGTTATGGGGTGTATTACGCTCGCCTTTCCGTGAGCGCACCATTGACAACCCCCACGTTACTCTCCGCGACAGGCGCAGACTTTTTCGATCCGCCTCACATCGCCTCCGCACGAAACGGCGACATCTTTGTTGTCTGGACTGAACATGGTATCCCTGCCGGTGACACGAATATTGTGGCGGCCAGGCTTCGGCGCGGCGCCAACAGTTTCGACCCTTGCTTCACGATCACGCAAAATCCAGCCAACCAGTTACACTGTGATCTCGCCGTGGATTCGCGCGGCAAGCTGGCTGTCGTTTGGGTTGATGAAAGAAACGACCGCGATGAAATCTTCTATGGCCTTTTCGACCCGGCGCTCAAAACTTTGCTTTTTGAAACCAAGATCAGTGGCGAAACAGCAGAAGCTTTCCGCCCTTCTATTGAGATAGATCAGAATGACCAGCCTTATATCGCTTGGATGGATTACCGAACCGAGCAAGGAACCATTTATTTTCGAACAGCGGCGCGCCCTGCAACTGTACGGCCAACTTGGAACTTGTACCGATGAGCAAAGGAGTAGGCAATTCTTTCACCTCCGCCAGAAGGAGTCTGCGATGTTGTCTGTGGGAGAGCGAATTGGGAACTTTCTTGAGATAGAAAATATCTCCGCAGGATACGATGGAAATATGGTCTTGCGCGAAGTATCTTTCTCCATTCCCGAGGGCCAGTTCCTCGCCATCGCGGGACCAAACGGGGCCGGTAAATCAACCCTCCTAAGAGTCCTTGCCGGCTTGAAAGAACCCTTGTCGGGCAGAATGTTACTACGGGGCCAGGAGATAAAACTCTATCCCCGCCGCCATCTTGCGCGGATGGTTTCTGTCATCCTTCAGGAGTTTTCGAGCTTCAACGAGTTTACCGTCTATGATATGGTTTCCCTGGGACGAAGTCCTTTCTTACTCCAATGGAAACCACTCTCAGAATACGATCATCAAATCATCCTGTCCGCCATGGAAATGACTTCCGTTCGTCACTTGCAACATCGTTCCTTCCTGGAGCTCTCTGGCGGTGAAAGACAACGCGTCCTAATTGCCAAAGCTCTCGCTCAACAGCCGTCCATTCTCTTGCTTGATGAACCAGCAACCCATCTTGATCTCCTTCACCAGGTAAATATTTTTAATATTCTAGAAAAACTGAACAAAGAAAACCAAGTAACCATCATTTGCGTCACCCACGACCTCAGCTTGTCCGCCCAATATATTAATCGCCTTATTCTTCTAGACCGCGGACGGTTGATTGCTGACGGATCTCCTCGCGACCTTCTCAACAAACAGCTCCTGGAAGATTTGTTTTGCACTTCCATTTCCGTGGGTTGTCTTAACGAAACCGACACGCCCTATGTATGTCCTCTAAGAATATAGTATCTAGGTAATCATCTTCTTCAGGCTGTGGAGAGTGGTGATAGATTCTTTAACCGATAGTGTAGCAATGTCCAAGAAGATCTCCTTTGGTTGCTGAAAGAAGGGACCTTTCTGTAAAAGTACCCTTTTCCAAGAACAAGCGCAGAGAAACAACGGAGATTTCCAAGCATGTATGCGGCTCTGTGGAAAACCCCAGAGGGTACTTGGGGCTGGTTTTGGGACATTTTTATAGAACCAAGTGCAGACAAACCAAAAGAAATAATATCCACAGGGTTTTTCACGGCACGACAAGCAATGCGGTGTTTTTTTAAGGCCGAACAAAACCAATAAGTCCTTGTGTGACAACACGATATAGAAGCTCGCTCGCAAAGAACGGGGATTGGGGAGGGAATTATACACAGGCGAAGAATCTGTCAGAGATACTTTGTTTTGTCGTTGATTTACGCTGGGTTGGCTTTCGGCGGAGAAAATAGCGCGAGGATCTTTCTTGAGGATTTCCACAGGGTAGCGAAACAGCCCCATTAGACAGCTGTTTTTTTTGAAGCCGAAGCAAGAATGTATCGCTCAAAGGCGGCAAAGTTTCTTCTCGCTGCGGGAAAGATGTCACTGGAAAGCACCTTCTGTAGGGTCGCGCGCGTGGCCAGTCTAGTTCCCCACAATTGCCCCAGCATAGCAGTCAGGTCATCCACGGTCAAGCGCGCGAGATCCAAAGCAAATTGTCCCATTTCGAGGCGCTCCATCAAGCGCGAAAGTTTCGGACTATAGGCAATCGCCAGCGTTGGCACGGCTTGGGACGTTGCCGCGATGACGCTGTGCATACGAATACCAACAAAGACCTCGGAGCAGGCAATGAGAGCCTTCAGCTGTGGTGCGGAAAGAGATTCTCTTACCATTAGAGGTCGGGAATGCAGGCCGGCGGCAAGAGTCTCGGCTGCGCGACGATCGTCGTAACTCTCGCCCGGACCGAAGACATGGGGAACTACGAGAACTTGGACACCCGCCTCGCCGGCTAACGCATTGCAGGCCGAGGCAACCGGTCCTAGGTACTCATAGGCTAAGTCGGCCGAAGTGCCGGGCCGCGCCGCTCTCACATTGTAGAGGTTCGATGGCGTTATGGCCAGGATCGGCTTGGAGGGATCAAAGTTGCCCAACGATTGGAGATAGGCCATTGCGTCGGCGCGAGAGCCAGGCTCAAGTAGGAATGCCACGTCAGCGGTTCGCTCCACGGGACACGGCAGACTCCAGGCCGAAAGATAGCGAAAGGTCTCGTCATCGCGTGCCGAAATGAACGCGGCGCGCGAGAAAACCCACCGAAACCATCGCCGCCAACGGCGGAAAGGGCCGATGGTTTGAGCCATCAGGCAAAAGGGAACCCGCAACAGGCAGGCAAGCAGGAGCGGGACCGTGTGGGAAACAGGGCATCGCCAACCGAACGTTTCCGTCAGGCCATCGCCCGACAGGTCAATGACAGCAGAGGCGTTTCGGTAGCTTTGGAGTTCTGGTGAAAGCGGAGCGCGCCCGGCCGTTGCACGCCAAAGAATGGCGCGCGTAAGGGCACCCAGAGCAGCCGCCGGCCGCCGTCTTGCGCAGGGCACAACTTCCATGTCTTTATATAGTTCGCGGTCGTCATCGGGATGAGGCGAATGGACTGTAATTCTCGCCTCCGGCCAGAGATCTCGGAGGGCGTGCGCCGCGGCCAGCTGCATGGCGCTGTCGCCGCGGTTGAGGCCGTGAAATGTTCCCGTCAGCACAAACCGTGGAGGCGATTTGCGAATTGCCCCTACTTCTGAACCAGACTGCGGATGGTCTCGGCGAGATTGGACCAAGAGAACCGTCCTTTTTGCATCTCAAAATTTCGGCGAAAGACACTGGCAAGACCAAGATCGAAGAATTGGGCAATCGCCACGGCCAGTGCTTTGGCGTCCACCGGCGGCACAAGCAACCCCGTCTCGCCAGGGCTGATGAGGTCTTTCATCCCCCCAACGTCGGCGGCAATGACAGGCAAGTCAAACCCGCGAGCAATCTGGACAACACCGCTGTGAGTGGCAGCCCGATAGGGAGCAACAAGTAGATCGGCGGCACGGAAATAGAGCGAAACGTCCTCGTTGAGAATATAGCGGTCGTCTATGCTCACACGCTCGGCCAGACCCAACCGCCGGATCATCCGATCATACTGGTCGCGCGGCTCGTAGAACTCCCCAGCAATGAGCCAACGTAGGTGCAGCCGATCGCGCAGCAAGCCGGCCGCCTCGAGAGCGATGTCGAGACCTTTGTAGTATCGGACGAGTCCAAAAACCAGGCAGACCTCGTCGCGGGGGTCGAGACCAAGGTGTTGTCGCGCTTGTTCTCGCGTGATCGGGGAGGCGCAAAAAATCTCGTAGCTTGGGTGTGGCGAACAAATAACCCGCGCCCCAGGATTCAGGGAGCAAATCCGCTTGGGCCCGTCGGACTGGTGAACGATGTGCGCGTGCGGCAGCCGGCTCAAAATCGGCCAGACCAAACAGTCGGCAACGCGGTGGTCGTGACTGCCGAGGTTATGACAAAGCAGGACGGTGCGGCGGTGTTGGATCCAACGAAGCCAGGCCAGGCAGAACACCGTGCAAGGCAAAAACCAGGAATGCCACCAGGCAATAATCACAAGGTCGGGCGAGAACCGGCGGATCGCGCGCATGGCAGCGATCCAGCGCAAGGGATTGACGGGTGCAAGAATCCGCTCTGTTGGGAACGCCGCAGGCTGGCGGCTGGGATCGAATTCTGAGCGTCCCGGGAAAAGCCAACGAGGATAAAGCCGCTGAAAGGAAATCAGCTGAACGCGGCAGCCAACACCACTTAGCGCCCGCGCCAGGCAAGCCGTGTAATGGGCAATGCCTCCGCGGTGGGGATAGACAGGGCCAATGATTGTGATTCGCGGCTGAGCGGAATCGGTTGGCTCGACAGATGGCTGCGGGGTAAAGGATTCAGCCATGACGTGGCTCGGGCGGTTTGCGCGAATGCACGATTTCCTTTATGACAAAGTCCGCTTTGGGTTCAGACCGAAGATTGACAACCAACTCACAGATTAGCCCTGTGGTGAAAACCTGGACTCCGGCGAGGACCAGGAGAATCCCCAAAAAAGCCCAGGCAAGATGGTCTTTGAACCAAAAACCCGCGATCGTCAGTCGCAGGATGGCCAAAACAGCAAGAATGGCGAGTCCCATGCCCGAAGCGATGGCACCCCACTGACCGAAAAAGTGAAGCGGTTTGTGACGGAAGCGGCTGAGCACCGCCATGGACCAGAGGTCGAAAAATCCCGCCAGGAAGCGCCCGGCGCCGTATTTCGACCGGCCAAACCGTCGGGGTTGATGGCGGACCGGCACCTCGGCCACGCGGAAACCTCTCCAATGGGCCAGCAGCGGAACAAAACGATGGCGCTCGCCGTAAAGGTCGAGGTGTTCGACCACGTGACGCCGAAGCACTTTGAATCCGCTATTGCAGTCGTGGAATCGCTTACCTGCAAGCGCAGAGACAGCGCTATTGAAAATGCGTGAGGCGACAACCCGAAAGAGCGAGTCGTGTCGCGGCTGTTTCCACCCGACAACCACGTCATTGCCGTCATGGAGAGTATTGAGCAGGGCCGGCAGCTCGTCGGGATTGTCCTGTAAATCGGCATCCAACGTAACGACCACATCGCCGCGTGCCATCTCCAGGCCTGCGGCCAAGGCCGCGGACTTGCCGAAGTTGCGACGGAAAATAATGGCCGCAATCCGAGGGTCGGCCGCCGCCAGGTCCCGCAAGATTGTCTCGGTGCCATCGGTACTTCCATCGTCCACGGCGACGATCTCGCACGACAGCCCCAGCCGAGAGGCCGCCTCCAGACATCGCTGGCATACCTCGCCGATGGAGTCGCGCTCATCGAGAACGGGAATAACAAAGGATAGTGCGGGAGCCGTGGATTGTGTCTGGGATGTTGTCATCGTGCCGGTAAGTCCTTTTATTCTGTGCCACAAGCGAAGTAGAAATATCGAAACGCGCTCAAGGGATAGTTCCCCGTTTCGTTGTAACAATCGGGAAAAGCGTTATACAGATAACAGGCGAAAGTTGACTTTTCCCCCCGCACATAGGCGCGGTCGTAAAAACCCGGAATGAACTGGTAGCGCTGCTTAAGGAAACCGCCGCCGATCCATGGGCCGGGGACAGGCGGCGAGCTATTGCCCGCGGACCAAAAGTTCAACCCTCCGCCATCCATGAGAATCGAGCTGTAGAGCTCGACAACCCGTCCCCCGGCAACTTCCATGTAGGAGTATTCCTCGTTTTCGACGAAGCAGTAGCCGACCGCCCGACAGATCAGTTCCCGCGAGACCCACTGGAGCAAGTGGCAATCAATGGTTCTTTCGTCATAGAGAATTCCCGTCCAGCGGCCCACCGTGGGTCCGACAAGGAAAGCGCGCCGGCGGAGTGACAGGAAGTAGTAATCGAAGTACGACTCGAACAGGGCCGCGAGGTGAGAGGCGCGCCATGGGCCACGAGAAATGGGGTCCGTCCGTGCGCTTTGTGAAACGCTTGCCACCAGATTTCGAGACCGCAGAATTTGCAGGCCCGGACGCAATGGGCACTCCTCGATCGGTCGCCTCCCCCCCTGCGAGACGAATCGTCGCACAGAATTGATCACCGCTTCCTGTGGGGACTCGAACTGAAGACCGACTTCTTCCATCGCGATCAACGCCACCCGCTGCGGCCAGATCAATCTTCCTTGGGAGTCTCTGGTGCAAGAATCGTAGGAGAGCGCGAGAACGTGATCAAGAATAAACAATCAACGACACCTTCATTCTCCCCAACGAGAGGACCTTCCTCGGTTGTGTTCATCGTTCTTCGAAGCCGGCGGGACCGACGGAAGGATGGGCAGCGATACCCTCACGCGGGTCCCGTGTCCTTCCTCGCTGTCTATCTCGATCATGCCGCCGTAGCTGCGCACGATCCCGTAGGAAACAGAAAGTCCCAAACCGGTCCCTGCTCCTCCTTTTTTTGTTGTGAAGAACGGATCGAAGACGCGACTGAGCATTTCGCGTGGGATTCCGCAACCCGTGTCCTTGATCTCGATGACCGCGTGGTCTTCCTCCCAGTCCGCTGTTGCCGGCTCCAGGCTTGTGGTCAAGGTGACCGTTCCGCCGGTTTCCATAGCATCCTCGGCGTTGCGCAGGAGGTTGATGAAAACCTGGCGGACCCGGTCGCTGGAGACAATCAACGGCGGCAGGGAGGGGGCATACCGGCGAACGATTTGGATGTCCTTTTTCTTCCAGTGAGGCGCAAATAATTCGAGAACCCGCTCGAGCAGGTCATGCATGTCGGTGGGGACCGGACTATACTCGCGAGGATGATAAAGGTCCAGGAGGTTGCGCACAATGCGGGCAATCCGAGCGATCTCTTCCTGGATGATCTCGAGATGTTGCCTGGCGACCGACACGGCTTGGCCTGACGGTACCTGGCGCAGATGGTCCATAGTCAGGCGCAGGTAATTCTTGATGATCCCCAGTGGGTTGTTGATCTCGTGGGCGACGCCGGCGGCCAGCTGGCCAGAGGCAGCCAGTTTCCCGGTCTGGACGAGCTTGTCTTGGGCCAGGCGCAGTTGGGCGGTTCGATGGCGGACCTCGCCTTCCAGATCGGCGGCGAATTGTCGCACACGCGTGTAAAGGCGGCTGTGTTGGATAGCCACGGCGACCGATTGAGCCAGGAGCGTCATTCGCTCTTGTTCTTCGGCGCCAAAGGCGGCGATTTTGCGGCTGGCGAGATTGACGGACCCGCTTGCCCGCGACTCGGAAAGGAGAGGGACGAGCATCAGTGATTTCAGCTCGGTGGCAGCGAGAAACTCGTCCACCGGTCGAAGCGGCGGCAGACTGGTGTCGTCGCGGACAACAGGGCGGCCGCTGCGGACTGCTTCGCCGACATAGGACTCTTCCAGACGATGACGGGTGCCTGGCGAGAACTCGGACGCTTCGCTTTCGGGGAAGACAAACTGCACGGTGAAATGTTCTCCGTCTTCGTCGAGCAACGAAACGCTAAGCTGGTCGTAGGCGATCACCCGGCCGATTTCCCGGGCGAATGTCGCCAGTGTTTGATCCAAGTCGAGGTGGACGGTGATCGCGCGGCCGACCTCATGCAAAAGGGCCAGCTCGTTGGCCTGGCGCTGCACGGTGGTCATCTGCTGCTGAATCGCGATGGTGCTTTGCTGAAGGCGGTCGGCCATTTCGTTGAACTCTCGGGCCAGGCTCTCCAATTCGTCGCCAGTGTGAATCGAAACGCGGCTTTCCAAGTCACCGCCGGCCAGGCGTCGAACCCCCTGTTCGAGCTCCTGTATAGGCCGGGTCAGCCGGCGCGCGAGCCAGTAGGCCATGAGGCTGAGAAAGACAATCAAACCGGCGCCGGCGAAAAGGTCGCGTGCAATCTGCCGCTGAAACGCGGCGGCAAGTGGCCGCAGATCGCGGCCGACGCAAACATACCAATCCGCATCCGAGCGGCCCAGGCTTCGCAGCGCGCCCGTCAGGGGCAAGGGACTGAATCCAACCAATTGGCTCGTTGCGTCGGTGAAGCGAATCTCGAAGCATTCCTCGGCTCTCGGGCCAAACATGCTCAGATGTTCAAACAGCTCGGCTGCCCGATCTGGGGGGAAACGAACGCGTCCCAGCAGATGGCCCATGCTGCTGACGATGCAGGCTCTGTCCACGTCGAACAGGGCGCGCGAGGCTTCGCTTCGCACCATCCAATCCAGAGGAATTTCCACGCCCACCCAGCCGATGAACTCTACCGGGTTTTCCGGTGGAATCGGCACCCAGGCCAGAGCCACGGGCCGTCGGAGCAAAGGGTCGGTGTGAACACTTACCGCTTTGAACCCGGGCGAGAAAGATTGGCGGCGGGTCTCGTGAAGCTTGTACGGTTGCGAAGAGGTTGGACGCACCGCGGCTCCGTCGGGATCAAAAACGAACGAACGAAGCGGCCCGCGATAAGGTAGCAGCAAGAGCGGGCGGCTTGTGGATTTGTCCTCCCAGAACGACGCGACAACGAGGCTCAAAGAGGTCGCGACAACGGACGAATCGGGGTGCGTGAAGAACGAGACCGAAGCCGGGTAGCTTGCCGTTGTCGTTGCGGCGTAGTTGATGAAGTCATTCACCTCGCGGTCGAGCAGGCCCGCGATGTTCCGCGCTTCCATCCGCAAATTGTCCCCCGAAACGTCGCGGATCACGTTCCATAACTGGTGGGCGGTAAATGCCACCCCGGCAGCCGCAGGCACCAGGCCTACGGCCAACAGCGTCAGCAAAACCTTGAGGTGAAGATTCAGTCGCACCCACTTCATTTCGAACAGCCGTTCTTTAAGCCGCCGGAAACGCAACGACACCAGCATGGACTGAGGCACAGGCTATGAGTAGAAGCGGCCCGCCGTCAATGGGGAAAGTCCTGGGCGAGCGAGACGCCGACGCCTCGCTATGAATCGCCGGCTTATTCTTTTTCCGGCGGCTGAAGAAGTACCTTCAGGGCGACAGGCTCAAGACCCATCTGACGCAGACCGTCAATGATTCCTCCCATGGCCAGGGCCGTTGGAGACTTGCTCGCGTGGAACAGGACGATCGCGCCGTCGAGGAATTGGCGTGCATTCTCGACGCTGGGCGGCGAAAGCACGCGAGCGATAATCTGTTCAGGTGTTTTTGGTGTACCAATGGCATCGCGACTGTCGAGCGTCCAAAAGACAGCCTGCCACCCCGCGCTTCCGGCAATTCGGAGAACGCGCCGGTCAAATTCACCAAACGCCGGTCGGAAATAGGGCCGCGGGCTTTGGCCGATGGTTTGGTAAATGATCTGCTCTGTTTTTTCGAGCTCGGCCAGAATCTCCTCGGACGACAAGGTGCTTAGCAAACGGTGCGTGAACGTATGGCCAAAGATCTCGTGGCCGCTGTCCGCGATCCGCTTGAGCGCGGCCCCGTTGCGATCTACCCATTGGCCCGTGACAAAAAACGAACAATGGACCCCGCGCTCTTCCAATACCCCCAAGAGATCATGAAGCGATCCGACATCGGCGCCGGCATCAAAGGTCAAGGCCACACGGCCGAGTCCGCGAATGCCCCGGCGAAGATCTTTGCGGGTTTCGCTCGATGGAAGAGCGATGGATCGTGGAAGCGGCAAAACGATTACCTCTCCCACGTTCATCTCATTTAGCCGAAGCCATGGATTGCATCGCTCAATCGCCGTCCGTTCGATGCCGAATCGTTTGGCGATCCCACTGAGGCGATCTCCCGGCGCCAGGATATAGGTTGTCAGCCGGACATCGGCATGCGGTGGGATCGGAGCGGTGCCCGTTGTTGGTTGGGTCTTGCTGCCCGCCAGGACGTGCGCCGCGGCAAAAAGAAGAGCAACCGTTGAGAGGAGTAAGAAACGGCTGACTTTTTGCTTGTCCTGCGGCACGGAGGCATGTTGCAATGGCCGGTGATTGCGCAAAGAGGGGCTTGGGCGAAGGGTTGAAGTCCCGAAGAAAAGGAAAAACAGGCGATGAAGCCGAGAAGCAAGAATGCGCACAGGCAATGGTGTGGCGTGATAGTTGTTGCCGTTGCTCTGGGCCTGACGGCGATGGGCTGCTCGAAGCTCAAGACGGTCGCCCAAGGCGATGTGGTCTTTCCGCGGCTTGATTCGGTGCGTGAGCAATTTTACTACGCCAAGAAAGTCGAGGACACAACGCTGATCGGGCGCACTTCCGAGAAGCGCGACACTCGATTGATGCAAGTCATTGCCGCCCATCAGATGGTCCTCGACCACTTTCCCGATGACCAGATTTACGCTCCGTTGGCCTTGGCGAGCATCGGCAATTGCTATTTCAAAATGCAAGACTATCGCCGGGCCATTCGCATTTTCAAGAGCATCGAGAAACGCTATCCGAACTATCCCTTCGTTCATGCCGAGGCCGAATGGAAAATCGGGCGATCCGAGGAACTCCTCGGCAACAGCCGCGAGGCCAAGCGCCACTATAAGCTGTGCATAGATACCTTCCGGCACAGCAAGAACGATCAGATCAAGACCATCGTTGCCCTGTGCCAGCAATACTACCTCCCGCCATCCATCCCCGGCAAACCGAAACGATAGCCCCGGTGTTTGGAATCCACGCTGTAGCGTCATAGGGAGTGTCGGCGGTCAGCGCGAGTCGGGGGGCAAGGGAAAGACGCGGCGAACAAAATGTCGGGCCTCGTCGGCCGTAGCGATCTCGCCCTCCAATTGTGCGGTCTCTATGGCGGTCAGGATGGTTTTGAACAAGGGGCCGGGACGGTAGCCCAGAGCGATCAGGTCGTGGCCAGTGAGCAAGGGTGGCGGGGCGATTTGCTCACGCGAAAGATCGTCCAATGTTCGCCGGCACCACTCATGGGCGCGAAGATCGCCATGACTTGCCAGCGAGTCGAGACGGAGCAGCTCGAGCAATTCGGGGAATCCTTCCTCGCGCAGGAAGCGCTTCAGACGCGCCGGGCGCATATTCGGTGCGTCTTTGATTCTGAGGTGATTGGCGATCAGATACCGGGCGCGCTCGATCACGGCCTTTGGCAGTTTGAGGCGGCGGCAAATGCGGCCAGCCATTTCGGCGCCCATTTCGCAATGACCGTCGAAGCGAATGCGTTCGGGTGTCCGGCGTTGGGTTCGCGGTTTGGCAATATCGTGCAGAAGAATGGCGAGCGCCAAGGCGGGCGATGGCCGTTCGGCGAGATCGAGCATCAAGCAGGTGTGAATGAAAACATCGCCCTCGGGGTGAAAGTTAGGCGGCTGCTCGCAGCCGCGCATGGCTTCGGCCTCGGGCATGAGGTGGGCCAGCAAGCTGCTCTCCGAAAGCAGGCGAAGCGCCAAACCCGCGCGAGGGCCTGTTAGGATTTTGACCAACTCCGCGCCTAACCGCTCGGCTGCGACCTTGCGGATCCGTGAGGCCAGGCGGCGAATGGCCGCAAACGTCTGCCGCTCGATCCGAAAGTCAAGTCGCGCGGCAAACCGCACCGCACGGATCAGCCGCAAATGGTCTTCAGTAAAGCGCTCTTCGGGATCGCCGACGGTTCGAATCCTGCGCTCGCGGAGGTCGCGTCGGCCGCCGACAAAATCCAGAATCTTACGCTTGATGGGGTCGAGGATCAGGGCGTTGACAGTGAAATCGCGCCGCAGAGCATCCTCGCGCGGCTGGCAGAAATGCACCCGCGTGGGTCGGCGCCCGTCGAGATATTTCCCATCGGCGCGGAATGTCGCCACCTCGTAGGGCGTCTCGTCGAGAAGAACCAGGACGACACCGAATTGCTCGCCGACGGGGATTGTTTTTTCGAAGAAAGATCGGACCTGTTCGGGACGGGCATCGGTGGCAATGTCATAATCGGTGGGACGGGTGCCGAGGAGCAGGTCGCGCGGTGCGCCGCCGACCACATAGGCCGTGAAATCGTGCTCTCGCAGGCGGCGAATAATAGCCACCGCGCCGCAATAGCCGGGCGATTCGAGAATGTCGCGAGCGATCTTCATAGCCGCCTATGTGGAGTGCGCAAGCTTGCTTGCGCCTGGGAGTGCAGAACCATCGCCAATTTGTCAAGACACCGTCATTTAAGATTCGGGAAACTTTTCGCTTGCCTCCTTGCTATCGCAACAATAGTCTAATAAAGCCTTTGCGATGGAAGGTAGTCAAGACATCCTACATATGTCGAATAGGTTTCCTTGAAGGAAAAAGCAGATGGAAAAGGCGCCGGTCGCGGAACCCCAGGTTGAAGCCAAGAGACAAGATCTTTACTCCCGCCACATCGAAGGGTTCGTCAGGGCGGCAAAGGAGAATTTCGACAAAGCATTGAAACAGTATGGGTTCACCGTCTGGCATTCGCTTCCGCCCAAGGAGGCCGCACATCTGAAGGAACGGTTGGGCCGACCGCTCGAGGCGGCGGATCGCTACAATCGAGGGACGGCCAGCGCGATGGAAGGAAAATGGGCCGAAGCGGAGGCCGACCTTCGAGCCGCCTTGAAAGTCGACCGCGACTATGCGCCAGCAGCCTTCAACCTGGCCGCGTGTTTGGAAAAACAGGAACGCTTCGGCGAAGCCCGCGAAGCTTACCTGAATTACTTGAAGATACTCGACCGCGCCCGTGACCGTCGAGACATCCGGTTGGGAACCGAGATGGAGCTTGCTCAAGAAACGGCGCGGATTCGCCAGCACCTCGAGACTCTGAGGAAGTCCTAAGCCGCGGCCGGCTTTTGCGCAGTTGGCCCGGCCGCCGCCCGGATGCGACGGTCACCGTTGCTCCGATGCGGGGCGATTCCTCAGTCGCCCCAACCAGTTGATGGGATTGCATGGAACCGCGGGCTTTTGACAGAAGAAGACCTCGGACGCGGGGAGCAGCAGTTGCGCTTGCCCTGGTGGCTCTGGCGGGGCCGTCGTGGGCCGTCTCCCTTCGCGATATTCGAACGGAGATCAAGGAACGTGACGGACTGACTCGCTGCGTGATCGAACTCAGCGGGGAAACGCCCTTTCTCCAGCGCGATTATCTACTCGACAAGAAATACTTCCTGGTTGACATCTATAACGTCAGCCCGCCAGCGGCCGAGCGGTTCATCACGCCGGCCTCCGGACCCCTTCATCAGATTCTCGTTCTCAATCGCAAGGATCCCGAGACACGTGTCCTGACACTGGTTTTCTACCTGACCGATGTCCGCCGCTATCGGGTGTTCGCGGTCAAGGACCCGTTCCGGGTCGTTGTGGACGTGCTGCACAGCACGGAAGGGCTTCAACCTCCAGCCGGGCCGACGGCCAATGTAGTACCTGTGGTTGCCCCTGGCGCCAGTCGCGTCAGCGGCGCGCGACCCGCGATTTCGGCTCGTCCGACGCCGGCAGTGACCCCTCCTGCGCCACGGCAGCCTGGAGAACGCTACCGAAAGGCCGGCAAGAAAATTGTCATCCTCGATCCCGGACACGGCGGCAGTGATCCCGGTGCCGAATCCTATACCAAAATCGGGGGCGTCAAGGTCAAAGAAAAGGACGTCAACCTGACTATCGCTCGCGAGATAAAGCGCCTGATAGACGCCCAGCCGAACATGGAGGCGTTTCTCACGCGCAACAGCGACAGGTACGTTTCTCTGTCCGACCGCGGCAGATTCTGCGAGCATTTCTGCGGCGATCTTTTCCTCAGCATCCATTGCAATGCTTCCGATTCCTGGCGCGCCCGAGGCGCACGCGGAATGGAGTTCTACTATCTCAATCCCTCGGGAACAACAAAAGGGGCTATTCGCTATCTCGAGGAAGTGGAGAATCGCAACGGCGGGAAAAACACCGACAACGACCGCGGCCGCAGTCGCCCGGTCCTTCGTTCCCTCGCCGCCGAGTCGCTGCTCAAATGGCAAACCGAAGGCCAAATTGTTTGCGAACACCTCCGGTCGGCGATTTTCCAGATTCCCTACTATCGTCGTAACGGAAACCGAGAAGCGACGATCCAGCGAGCCTTTTTCCGGGTTCTTTTTCAGCTCGACATGCCTGCCGTGCTCGTGGAAGTGGGTTTCTTGACCAATGCCCAGGAATGCCAGCAACTGGTTGACGCGCCGTTCCAGCAACAGATCGCTGCGGCTCTATACAATGGGACAGTCTCCTATTTCAAAGCGCGCGACGCGCAATTCGAACCCAAATACCTGACCCTTCAGGTCAATCCATAGCCCGGCCAACAGACCGACGAAGGAAAAGAGACCATGGGACAGCGCCGGCTCTCCCGCGAACGAGCCGTTCAGATTCTCTATGGCATTGACCGCACCGGCCAGTCGTTGACCGATGCGCTGGTTGGCTATCTCGAAATGCAGAGCGGCAAGCAGCGCCGCGTGCTTCATCATTTCACGGCGGAACTGCTAGAGCGGACGCTTGAGCACCTGCCCGAAATTGACCGGGCCCTTGCGGAGATCATCACCAACTGGCAGCCGGATCGGCTGGCCTTTGTGGACCGGCAGATTCTTCGTCTGGCGGCCTGCGAGCTTCTCTATTTCCCCGACATTCCGCCAAAGGTTACACTCAATGAATATATCGAGGTGGCTAAGACCTACAGCGGGACCGAAGCCGCCGCCTTCGTCAATGGCGTGTTGGACCGAATTGCCCATGAGAAACGTCAGGGCATGGAAATCGGAGCGGCCAAGGCGGAGGCCCAAGGCCAGAAGCGAAAGGCCAGAGCAAAGAAGTGAAAGGCAAGAGAGGGGAGGCCGGAGGGAAGACATGGGCGGCAAGAGAATCGCGGCAGAAGCAACTCGTTCCCAGCCGCTTTCATGGGGCTTATTCTTCTCTTACTTTTTGCCTCTCGCCTCTGACCTCTGAATAGGGGATTGGCCATGGCGACTTTCTACGATTTCATCTATCTGGCGGGGTCGCCCGCCTTGCTCTCGCTGCTAGGCTATCGCTATGCCTTCCGACGCAAGTATCACGAAAGCCTGATGGGAATGTTGGGACGACGGATGCCGCGACCGGTCGGCCCGGCAAGCGACGGCAAGCGGCCACGGGTCTTCTGGGTCCATTCGGTTTCGGTCGGCGAGGTGGTTGCGGCGCGCGCTGTCATCCGCGAAATCCGCGCCGCCTATCCCGACAGCCGCATCTATGCCTCAACCATAACCGAAACGGGCCAAGCACATGCGCGAAGGATTCTCGGTGAATTGGTGGACGAAGTTTTCTACTATCCGCTCGACCTGTCGTGGGTTGTGCGGCGGTTTCTCGACCACGTTCGCCCCGACGTCTATATCATGATGGAGACCGAGCTTTGGCCCAATTTCCTGGTTCATTGCCGCCGCGCCGGCGTCCGCGTCGTCATGATGAATGGCAAGATCAGCGACCGATCCTACCGGTTGTATCGGCGATTTCGCTTCGTCTTCCGACCGGCGTTGCAGGGGATAAATGCCTTTTGCATGCAAACAGAATACGACGCCGCCCGCATGAGAGATCTTTGCGGCCGCGACGCCAGGGTTTTCGTGACCGGTAATTGCAAGTTCGACTCGGTGCCTTCGCCGCTAGACTTGCCCGGACGCGAGGCTCTGGCCGCCCGTTGGGGTCTCGATCTTCAGCGTCCGATTGTCGTGGTAGGCAGCACGCATCCCGGCGAGGAAGAGATTGTTGCGCAAGCGGCAGGCGCGCTGAAAAGCGAAATTGCAGACCTCACGTGGCTGGTCGCACCACGCCACATCGAACGCTCCGACGCGGTGTGTAGGATCTTCGCCGAGGCGGGACTATCCGTCTCGCGCGCTTCGCAACCGACGACGAAACGGCCCGAGGTCTTGGTTCTTGATCTCATGGGCGAGCTGGCTCATGCCTATGGACTCGCGACGGTCGCCGTCGTATGCGGTTCATTCGTTCCAGTCGGCGGACACAATCTGCTCGAACCGGCCGTCTATGGTGTGCCGGTTCTCTATGGCCCCTATATGCACAAGCAGCCGGAGTTGCTGAGATTGTTTTCGGAGTCGGGCGGCGGGGTGCAGATCGAGGGGCGCGATCTGGGGCCGACGGTGAGAAGGCTCTTGCAGGATTCCGACGAGCGGAAGCGCCTGGGCCGCCTGGCCGCCGAGACGGTTGAGATCAATCGCGGCAGCGCCCAGCGCCACATGCAGGTCTTGCGTCAGGTCCTCGAAGGGCAGGGCCGACGACAAACAGGATGATGCGAGCGGAGCAGATGCTCGTTTCGAGTTTCATGTTTCACGGTTCAGGCTTTCTGTTTCTTGGTGCCTTGGTGGTAAGAAGTTCTTGACGATCCCGATGCCGGGGAAGGGGTGGACAATGACGACGTTCCTGAACATAGTCGGAACAATCGCGCTAATCGTGGGCGTGGTATTATGGATCGCCATGCTACGGGCGGGTCTTGCGCAGCAGCGCGAGGTCAAGCCCACCGACGATGGCCGCACCGAGAAAACCGCCGAATAGAATCTCTCGGCAAGCCGCCAGGGGGCAAAGCTGGAATCTTTTGGGTCTTCGCGCCTTTGCGTGAGACTCTTTTCCTTCTTTCTGCGCTCTATTTGTTGCTGGAACCCAGGCCGATCTTGGGCGAGAAGAAAAGCCGCATCGAGCGCTTGTCGGCGCTCTTCGCATACTCGAATAGTCGCCAGACGAACGAGAACCGTGATCGCTCCGGCGACTTCTCCCGGGTCATAAACGGGAAGGTCTCCCACGATACATTGTCACCACGCTTGTCGCGACGGTAGGCCCGCCAGATGAAACTGAATCGGCTATCGCCGTTGGGCTGGCGGCGATAGTCGAAGATTTTGAAGAGTGCCGAGACATGCTCCTCTTCGCCGGTCGCCTCGCCCCAGAACCACAGCGGATCGAGAAACGAGGTGTTGACGTTGCCTTTCTCGTGGCGCTTATAGGTGTAAAGTGGCCAGAATCCTTGCGAGTGCTCCCCTTCTTTCTGGCTGTTCCAGAAAAAGGTCAGGACGTGGATCTCCACGGATCCCTTGTACCAATCGCCGGAAAAGATGAAAGAGGTCCCAGCTCTAAGCTGCTGTCGCCCGTCACCAAGCTCCCTCCACGCATAGAGCGGCCAGAGGAGATCCCAGTGGCGGGTGTCGGCCGTGCGGTCATAGTTGAAAAGCGGAAAGAAACGGTAGCGATCGTGGTTTCCACCCCGCCCGTAAGCCACAAATGGCCACAGAAAACAGTGTTCTCTGTATCCGGCAGAAGTGGTCCTGTGAACATAAAGCGGAGGCAGGTAGGTCTCCCACTTCCCTCTGGCTTCGCCTCTCCCGTATATGGGAACGATCAATAATGTATGCTCCGTATTCCAGTAGAGCGGAAACAGAACCGTCTCGCTCTTGGTTGGACCATTGCGGTGGTGGAAGAAGGGGAAAACGTAAACGGTATACCTGTCCCTGGTCTCAAGGAGCCAAAACACAATAGGGAGCAATCCGCCAAATCGGTCGTTCGGTTCGTCACGGCCCCAAAGAAAGGGAAAAACCACATAGATGTGATTCTGCTCGTCCTCGTAAATCCACCAGAATTCGGGGAAAAGGACGACGTATCTATTGACCTTGCCGCGGCCGAAAAACAGCGGGAAGAACCGAGAATGGGCATGGCCCGCGTCGTCATACTGCACACGCCAGATCGGCCAGATCAGGTCCCACACGGTTTCGGCTTTTCGTTGTTTGTGTTGGTAGGAGGTGAGAAAGAAACGCCACGTGTCCTCTTCGGCGGTTCGTTTCTGGTCAAACAGCGGCCAGAGAATCTCAAGATCGGTTTGCTGCTCAGTCGGTGAGTAGTATAGAAGCGGCCAAAGAGTAATCTTGTCGGCGGTCTTGGCTGCCGCCACAGCGGCCACGTGGATGCAAAACACCAACCCGACAACCACGCCATAGCGCTTCATTGTAATTTACCTCCCCGTGATTTCCTTTGTAAGAAACATGCTCTTGCCCCACGAGGCGACGCAAGCCAAATCACCCCGCATTCCTTGACCACAGAGGCGCCGACCACACAGCGACCTCGCGGGGACAGAACTTCCCTGCCCCCTCAGCGCCTCTGTGGTGGAAAACGGTTGAACCTATTCCGGCTTGTTGCCCGTCTCTTTGGTCTCGGAAGCGGGTGGAACGGGCGCTGCCTCAGGTGGGGCTTGAACTGGCGCGACCACGGCGGGCTTCGTCTTCTCAACCACGATGACGACCAAGGTGTAGATGATCATTGGGACCAACGCGAGGGCGGCCCAGAACCAGCGATGCTGAAAGACCGTGTCCCCGCCGGGCCAAATTCGCTTGATCGGAAGGCGATGTGCCCAGCAATAGCCGGCGAAAATGGCGGCGTTTGCCAAATAGAAAGGAAAGCTGAACAGAATCACCCGCCAATGGCTCCAGCCCCGATCTATCAGACGCTGATAGAGATGTTCGTGATGGGCGCGCCAGATGGCTTTGCCGTGCAAAAGCCGGCGGAGCAGCGTGTAAGTGACGTCGTAGAGGAAGGGGAAAACGAGGATCACCACAGCCAGGAAGTCCACATAGGCGCGGTGGGAAAGGGCCAGAGAGAGCTCGTTGTTCAATTCGTCCACGGCGGGTTCCTGTGCCACGCGCGTGGTCTGAACCAACGTCGCTGCCAGAATGAAACCCACATACTGGCTGCCGCAATCGCCCAGGAAAACCGAGGCCGGCGGCCGATTATAGAACAAGAAACCGAGCGAGACCCCAACCAGCAGGGCGGCCATTGCCATGATAGCGCAGAGGTGCGCCCGCAGAGCCATCACCTGATGAACCTCGGGCACGTAGGCGACGAAAAGGCCAAGCCCGACGGCCACGGCGAACGTGGCGGCCAAACCATCAATGCCATCCATGAAATTGTAAGCGTTCATAAGAATGATGATCCACAGAAACGTCGCAATGATCGGAAGCGAGGGAATGTAGGGAGCGAGCTTGCCCATTCTGGCAACCAGGTTGGCCCAGGCGCCGTCGAGGGTGAGTCCTTGTGTGAGGGCGACGTGCGGAAAACCGACGCCTTTGACGACCGTCGCCACGCTTTTCTGAACAAGGCGGCCCTGAAACTCGAAGGCATCTGTGCGGAGCACGGTATGTTCAATCCGGCTGCCGACATAGACAAATAGGCCGGCACAGGCGAGTTGCCCGATCAGTTTGAACCAGGGTGGAAGGCGTAGAAAGTCGTCCATCAGGCCCACGAGGAACGCAAGCGAACCGCAAATCACGGCCAAGCGGATAAATGTCTTGAGCGATGGCTCAAGGCCCCATGCAGGTATGTAGAAGAGCAGCGGCTTGATAAGGATCGCAGCAAGAACGACGGTCAGCGGAACAAAATAGCCGAAACCGCCGAGTCGAGGAGTGGGAACCCGGTGAGAGCTCCGGGCGTCCGGTATGGCAAGGACGTTCAGCTTCTGGCTGAGCCTGATGGAAAAATATGTTACGGTGGCCGCCGCCGCCATCGAGAGCAAAAGAACAAGCAGCAGACTGGTTATGTCGGCAAAACCCATCGTCGCTCTCCTTCATCACGTGACAGACTGTTCAGAACTCAACCGGGGCGAAAGTCAGGTGTTTCCGCTTGCCAGCATTCGCCCAATCCGACTGTTGTTGGACGTGGAAAGATTGCTTGTCTGTTCTCGCCGTCCTATTGGCCTGTCGAGTATTTGCCAAAACCGACATAGAGAAACCAACGGTTGTAGTGATCCAATTCGGCTGGTGAGTGAAAGTCAAGCGATGGCCCCGACTTTTTTGCGACCGCGCGGAACGAAGGTGTCTTCAGCGCGCGCGATGTCTGGCGGTCGAGGTAGGCGACCAGTGACAGGAGCGAGTCGGCGGCCCCCGATGGTTCTCCGATACGGCTTCTGGCAAAATTCACCGTGTTTTCCCAGTAGCGCAGGAGGCAATGGGGCTGTGTGACAAAAAGGTCGAGCACAAAACGATAGGCCGCCCCCGCCCCGGGCAAACCTACCCGCGCGAGATTGACCAAGCGGACCTGGTCCCACCCAAACGACCGATGGCCCGCCGAGGTGACGTTACTGCACGCCCGATCGTTCCATGCAAACTCGACGACATCTTCGCTGGTGGCATAGATAATGTCTGGCAAAAGCGGGACAATCGTGACGGACAAGCCGAGATTGCGAAGCTTCCGCGCCAGAACGATGGATCGGCCCGACGGCGCGTCGTCAAGCAGAATGCCCCGACAACGGCGCAAGAGGTCCCTCGCTTCTTCGCATCCGACCGTCCAGAACTCCGAAAGCAAAGCCAGTCCCTTGTCGGCGACCAGAGAGGTGCTTGGCAGCAAAATGACGGCATAGGACCGGGCGGCGGCCATGGCCGCCACAACTTCCGACGAACCTGCGGGTTGCAGGCCCCAATCGGTGAGGCTCTCGCCAGTTGCATCGGGAACGATCTCTCGGGTCGGCAAAAACGGTGAGATAGTGGCACGGGCATCCTGCCCGTGGTTGGTGGCAGGAGTATCTTCCCTTGAAGACTCAGTCAGACCAGTAATCTCTTTGGCTGACCACCCAATTGGCTGGCCTTCGGGCGGACTGGGTGCGCCGACTGGAGTGGCGAGCGGGTGTGGTCGGCTCGGCGGCTGGCGGAAATGAAATGGCTTGTAGGGGCCAAGTCCGTCATACGTGTGGTCACGTCCCGTTTGCTCGACAATGTGGGCGAGAAGCCGTCGGCCTTCGTCGGCGGTTTCGCTTGGTGGATTGCGGCGTAGGAAATCTTCGAGCAATTCAACGGTTTCGTCGGCAGCAGTTGGGTCGCGCGCCAAAAGCCGAGCCAGGCGCAGTCGGGCCTGGGTCGCCACGGGCGTTTCGCCATGGCGCTTCAGGAGAAGCCGACAAGCATCGGCGGCCAGAGCGGGGCGGTCGGTCTGTTCGAAACGCAGGGCGATTTCGGACAGAAGGCCCGGACCAAAGGAGCGGTTCGGAAAGCGAGCGCGGAAGCGAGTGTAAGCGGCTTCGAGCAGCTGGTGGCGTTTGTTGCGCAGGCAGTATTCGGCAAAAGCCTCAATCTCTTCGGGCGGAGCGCCGTCGGCCAAAGCAAGCCGACTCTGCGAGCGCTCGCGATGGCTCAGGCGAGGTGACGATGGGCGCTCCTCCGTCGCGGTCAAACGGTGGAGTGCGCGTTGGAGGATTCGGCTCGCCTGCGAGCTTTCCACGACAGCCGGGGATTTCCCGACAAAGGCGCCCAGACCGTAACGCAAAGTGCCGAAGAGGAATCCGACACAAAGCCCCAGAACCGGTGTCATCTGGCTTAACCAGGGAAAATGCGCTATTGGCCCGGCTCCCAGGCCCAGAACGGACATTTGGACAACCGCCCCACAAATGACATATACCGCAACCGCAAAGAGAACCAGAAAGATTGTGGCGATTAAGACCGTGCCACAAAAGGCAAAGAATAGGAAATTGTAAAAGAAAACGATGTCGTCAAAAGGATGAAGAACCAGATAGAGACCGAGCAAAACCGCAACAGCCGGGGTCATGCCGGCCGGAGAAATCCGCGATCCTAGCGAAAGCGACAGCATCCCATGCAGCGCTACCGTCAAAGCGCCGCCACCGACATAAACCGTCAAAAACCCGGCGGGCTTCAACCGTTCCTCTAAAACCGGTCCGATCAGATAAAACAGCCAAAGAGAAAGAAGCATCTGAAGGGAATTGGGGTGAATGAATTGAGAAGTGATCAGAGTCCAGGGGCGGGAGAGGTCGCCGGTGAAGACGAGTTCGTTGAGCCAAGCTGTCATGCTATGCGGGCCGCCGACGAGGGTCGCCAGAAGAAGAGCCGCCCAGACGGCTGCATTCGCCAGGATCAAACCCAGTGTTGCCCATGGTCGCCTGCGACAGGGCACAGTGTTGCGCACGGGGAGGAAACAGAAGACCCCAAAAAAGAACACGACAGCGAACAGAACGTTCAGCGGTATCCCGAAGATGACCGGCGTTGCATTCATGGTGGGCCATTCTAGCGCCAAGGGAAGAGGTGGACGCAACCGCGAAATTCTCAAGAGGCCACGGATTTTCCTGGTTGCGCAGATCCTCTTTCTCGATCATTGAGATTTGTGTGATACCCCTGGGCGAAATCCATCGGAAAAAACCGTTGACAGGCCCGCTAGGCAGTCGCGTAATGCGTTGGCAAATAGTGTTGCTTGGCGACAGCAATTTGCGGAGGGGAAATCACAGGTCTCCTGTGGGGGCAATTCACGAATTGCCTCTGCCTTATTATCCTGATCGAGTGAGCGGGCAGCCATGGGCGAATGGGTAGGACGAGGCCGGAAGGCCAGACGGGCTTACGGGTTCGATGAGATTGCATTGGTGCCGGGCCGAAAGACAGTTGACCCTGACGATGTGAGCATTTCCTGGCAAATCGGCGGCCAGAAATATCCGCTGCCGGTCATTGCAGCCGCCATGGACGGCGTTGTGGACGTGCGCTTTGCCATCGAGATGGGGCGGCTCGGTGGCCTGGCGATCCTCAATCTCGAAGGCGTGCAAACACGCTACGAAAACCCGGATGAGGTTCTCGAAGAGATCGCCCAAGCGACACCCGAGGAAGCCACCGAACAGGTGCAGAAACTCTATCTGTCGCCGGTCAAGGAGGAACTGATTTACAAGCGCATCAAGGCCATCAAGGACAGCGGGGCTCCGGCCGTCGTCTCCGCCATTCCCCAGAAAGCGGAACACTATGGCAAGATCGCCCTCGAGGCCGGCGTGGACATTTTTGTTGTCCAGGCAACCGTAACGACCATCCTCCACGAGTCATCCTCTCATAAGGCGCTCGATTTCCATGAGTTCTGCAAGAAAATGCCCGTCCCTGTGATCATCGGCAATTGCGTGACCTTCGAGGTCGTGCTCGACCTCATGAGCACCGGCGCGGCGGGCGTTCTGATCGGGATCGGACCGGGGGCGGCTTGTACGACGCGCGGCGTATTGGGCCTCGGCGTTCCCCAGGTGACGGCGGTCGTGGACGCCGCGTGGGCGCGTGATTTTCACTACAAGCAGACAGGACACTATGTGCCGATCATCGCCGACGGCGGCATGTCGGTGGGGGGCGACATTTGCAAGGCCTTTGCGGCGGGCGCCGATGCGGTGGTCGTCGGTTCGGCGTTCGCGCGGGCCGAGGAAGCGCCCGGACGCGGCTACCATTGGGGCATGGCCACACCGCACGCCAACCTGCCGCGGGGGACCCGAATTCATGTCGGCACCACGGGAACGCTGGAGGAGATTCTTCTCGGGCCCGCGAGGCTCGACGACGGTTCCCAAAACCTGGTCGGTGCGCTCAAGACCTGCATGGGGAGCGTGGGCGCGCGCACCATGCGCGAGTTCCAGCTGACCGAGTTGGTCATCGCGCCGGAAATCAAGACCGAAGGGAAGATCTTTCAGAAAACGCAGCACGTCGGCATGGGAAAGTAGCGCCGCGTCGATTTTGATTGATACTCTCCATGTGGAGGGGCGAATATCTTCACGGGGGTGTATTTCGAATGCAACTCGTGTGCAAGAGCATGTATAGTTTTTATAGAAAGCAAGGCCTCTTGGCGATCGAGCCGTGCGCCGAGGACCTGTTCGGTCCAACCTACTATTGCTTCCGCCTTGGCGGTGTGATGAGTGCGGGAAAAGTGGTTGCAGTGAAAAATGAAGTCCCAATCAGTCCGCGGGAAGGCCTTCACGTCTTCAGCCGTGAACGGTTCGTCCTATCCAAGCGAGTGTTTGGCCTATTGGGTGCTTCCTCCGAGCTAATACTTGGCGGCCTTCATTTGAAACACTCCCCTTTCATCGACCCCGGGTTTGCGGGCAGTCTGGAGCTGGTTATTGAGAATTGGACAGCTAGTGACCTTACTCTTAAGCCAGAAATGATATTGGGGAAGGTGACTTTTTTTGATGTTTCCGACACCATGCTCGAACTGCACGAACATGCTTTGTCGGAGCGGACCAAGGAAAAGTGGCAAGCAAGGGACGAGGCCTGGAGGAACATCCAAGATGCTATAATAGAGGCCCGAGTGAACAGCGAGGCCCCCAATCCTAACCCAATCAGGTGGTCGTAGGTCGCACAGGGGCCGATTTGGGTCCGCAATGGAGATCTGGCAATGGAAATCGTGCTTGTAACGGGACAATCGGGAACGAAGGTTCACGAATGTCTCGAGCTACTGAACTCACGGTCGGACCGTGATCGAACCATACTCAGCATAGACAAGAAGATCGGAAGTAAGATTCCATACCTTAGCTTCCTTGCCAGCCCCCAGAGAATCCAGCATAGGGTGTGGACTGAAGTTTTCCGCGAGACACTCAACGAAATCAACAACCTCTCAAGACGCCGCCAGCCTGACACCTTATTTCTCAATTTTCATGCGAGCTACTACCACCAAAAGAAACGAGAGCTTTTCCCGGCCATCAATTTCCACAGTCTTTTTCAGCTGAGAGGTCGGGTAAAAATGGTAATCGTGCTGATCGATGACGTGTTTGACGTATACAGAAGGCTCATGGCTCCCAATCAGATGTTTTATGACGTGCTCGAAACGGACCAGAACGACAAACCCAAGATGGATTCAGCAACAGCGATGATCAAATCGGTTTTCAACATTGTATCCCTACTCAACTGGAGAGAAACGGAGATTTCCGTTTCCCGGTGTCTAGCATATTTGCTGGATGCCCGTTTCTTTGTTATCTCCACCAAACATCCGGTTTTCATGATCAATCGATTGATCGATATGCCATTTAGCCGATTGAAAATCTACTACCTTTGTCACCCAATCACTGCGATCCGAGAAGACAGGACTCAATTCCACTCTTTCCCGGGGCAGTTGGAACTAGTGATAAAAGATTGGATCCAAGGGGACGGTTCAGATAATAATGTTTTGTTTTTTCCCACTTCGATCGACGAGCTCATCATCCGGCAGGAAATCGGAGAGGGAGAAACGCTGTTTTACCCCGAACTTACTGCGCGGTGGCCTCATCCCTATCCTGACGATTTTATCGCTCCACCCTTGCCCGACGATTTGAAACGGATAAACCCATTGAATCCTCTAAACTACCCCTTCGGCAAAAACAAGGCTAAGGATCTTGCCGAATCACGATTGCTCTCCTTTTTGTGGGACTATCTCTACGAGAAGCAGATCATCTCGCGAGACTACAGTCTGGTTGAGCAAAGTGCCGGCGGGGTGGTCGCAATTCGCCCGTATTTCAAAGGCAATCTCTCTCTCGGGATGGAGGGTGAAATAGACTACAACTTTGAACTGATGAGGAGCGAACCCAGCCGGAGATTCCTTGTTTTCTCGACACCACAGGATAACAACCGCTGGCAGATCACGACCTTGTTTAACAAGATGCCCCTCTATCTGAGGGCCACCCAGACGGACGAGTTTCTGAAAAGCGCGAAAGAGAATTGGCTGCGATCTAACAGGGATATGAACGCATTAACGTCACCGGCTGGTTTGCGGAACATTCTTGAACGGCAGATCCTCAGCAAATCCTACTCGGTCAATCCGGAGGCGGTGGGGCCTCCACTGAGCGGGAAATGGAAACTCGAGAAACTAGCCGAGGCGGAACAGGGAAAGGAGAGAGCTTTCCAAAGGCTATATGACGACGTAAAGGGTTGCGATGGGATCTTACTCAAGGCACGCCATTTGCGAAAACGCGGTGAGTATATCGTTATAGGGGAAGACCGCCTTTGGCGCGAGATAAGAAGACAGATCGGGCGTCTAAAAAACAAACAGGAGAAAGGAAAATGAGAAGATCTTCAGTCATGCTCTATTGCAATGGAGGGTGCGATGACAGACAAGCCGTGGCTCTTCTGTCTTCAAAAAAAATCCCTCACGTGAACCTAGGTGCCGCGAACAACGCTGCTACGCCGTATCTGAGATATGGACCCTGGCTGTTTTCGGGGATATGTGCCATAAGGGAGTTTGTTGAACGATACGAGAAAAGGCAGCTGCCTTCACTTGACATCCTGATGGTGCAAAGACGCAAGCGACGGAGTCAATCGCCTATCAAGTAGGCGCCGAGCGAAGAGAAGTCTAACGCGAATGATTCTCGTTCTGGATTTTGGCTCGCAATATAATCAGCTGATCGCGCGCAAGGTCCGCCAACTAAACGTCTTTTCGCAGATCGTTCCGTTCGACTTTCCGATTGAGCAGATTCGCGCTCTGCAACCCGAGGGGGTCATCCTTTCCGGCGGGCCGGCGAGCATCTATGCGGAAGGGGCGCCTCGCCTGGCGCGTGAGGTGCTCGAACTGGGCGTGCCCGTACTGGGGATTTGCTATGGCTTGCAGGCAACGGCCTATGTGCTTGGCGGGCGCGTCGCCGCTTCGCCATTCCGCGAGTATGGCTTCGCTCAATTGCATATCAGCCAGAGAGACCCGTTGCTCGAAGACGTTAGCGACGGATCGCAAGTCTGGATGAGCCATGGCGACTCGGTTGAGCAACTGCCCGACGACTTCGTGACACTGGCGCGAACGGCCAATTGTCCCCATACGATCGTCCACCATCGCGACCGTCCGCTTTATGGTCTCCAGTTCCACCCTGAAGTTCACCACACAACCTACGGCAACCAGATACTGGCCAATTTCGTTTTGAAGATCTGCCGGGCGAAGCCGACGTGGCGCATGTCGTCGTTCATCGAAGCCGAGATAGCGAAAATTCGTGAGCGTGTCGGCAACCGGCATGTGTTGTGCGCGGTCAGCGGCGGCGTGGATTCAACGACTCTCAGCGTCTTGCTTCACCGCGCTATCGGCGAGCAACTCCGCTGCGTATTCATAGACAATGGTGTGTTGCGCTATCGCGAGGGCGAGCAAGTCTGCGCTCAATTTCGTGACGAACTGGGCTTTGAGATCGAATCAATAGACGCCAGTCGCGCGTTTCTGGACCTTCTGCGCAGTGTCGTGGACCCCGAGGAAAAGCGGCGGCGGATCGGGCGCAAATTCATCGAGGTTTTCCTGGCCGAACTGCAACCCGAAGATTTCTTGGCTCAGGGAACGCTCTATCCCGATGTCATCGAGACGGTTTCGACCGCCGGGCCGTCGGCTCATATCAAAACTCACCACAACCGGGTCGAGGAGGTCTTGGAACTGATCCGCCAGGGACGCGTGATCGAGCCGCTGGCCGATTTGTTCAAGGACGAGGTTCGCGCCCTGGGCGAGGCGCTCGGCATCCCCCACGCCGTCTTGTGGCGCCATCCGTTTCCGGGGCCGGGCTTGGCAATTCGAATTTTGGGCGAGGTGACCGAAGCGCGGCTGGCCATGTTGCGCAAGGCGGACAAGATCACAATCGAGGAAATCCGCGCCGCCGGTCTCTATGAATCCATCTGGCAGTGCTTCCCCGTTCTGCTGCCCATCCAGTCGGTGGGCGTGATGGGAGACGAGCGGACTTACGAACACACAGTGGCGCTCCGTGCGGTCCACAGTGTGGACGGGATGACGGCCGACTGGTGCCGGTTGCCCTACGAAGTCCTGGCGCGCATTTCGAACCGGATCATCAACGAGACGCGCGGCATCAACCGCGTCGTCTATGACATCAGTTCCAAACCCCCGAGCACCATCGAGTGGGAGTGAGTAAGAAATATTTCTTGACGCGACATCAAATGCCGAAGATATTTTCCGCCTGAGGCAACTCGGAACGCTTTGTTGACGCGGGAGTTTCGCTTCCGTTGGCGGTGAGGGTAATGGCAGATCCGGAACAGAGCCAGCCCCTGATCATCGGATTGACGGGCTCTTTTGGTAGCGGCTGCGAGTACGTGGCAGAGAAGATTCTGGCGGGAATGGGGTATAAGCAGAAAGCTCTATCCGCGGTTCTGAGGAGAGAATACAACTCTCTTCCTGGCAATGATGAGGAATACAGGCGTAGAGCAAAGCAACAAGTCCCCGGCAGTCCGCGACGCCATCTCCAAGAGCGTGTTTTAGAATTCATTTTTCTTTCGTTTTCGTTCAGGGCAAAGGCGATGAAGCATCAGATTGATCATGGCGATCTGGATCAGGGCTTCGCTGGTTTCGGGAAGCACTTCGTAGTCGC